>Ga0116141_10000658_pt1 | contig 28145 bp, 31 predicted proteins | sample AD_UKC097_MetaG_FD_89744 | JGI IMG/M metagenome (GOLD analysis project Ga0116141, IMG submission 89744) | Active sludge microbial communities of municipal wastewater-treating anaerobic digesters from USA - AD_UKC097_MetaG | ecosystem: Engineered > Bioreactor > Anaerobic > Digestate | place: USA...
GGCTCGCGCTCCACGCCGAAGCCGATCTTCAGGCGTTCCAGCCCGTGTTCGAATTCGGTTTCGGTCAGGGCCGAGGGATCGTCGGTGCCGAAGAAGTGATGGATCAGCGCGTCGAGGTCCATTTCACCCGACCTTCGTCATTGCGAGCGCAGCGAAGCAATCCAGAGGCGGCTTAAACCCTCTCTGGATTGCTTCGCTGCGCTCGCGATCACCATGATGTGGCTCACAGCCAGCCCAGCGCCTGCGCGCCCCACATCGCCGCGCCGCCTGCCAGCAGGGCGAGGGCATAGCCGCCCCAGCGGGAGCGTTCTTCCCGGCGTTCCCAGACCAGCTTGACATCGGGCAGCGGCGGCGCTTCGGGCGCGCCGCCCTTGGGCGGGAACTTTTCCTCGATCCGGCGGACGAGGTCAGGCAGGCGCAGCAGGGTTTCGGCGTCCTTGCGCAGCCGGTCGGCAATCGCGGCTTCCGGACCCAGCTCGTCACGGATCCAGTCGCGCACATAGGGCGCGGCGACTTCCCACATGTTGATGCCGGGGTGCAGCAGGGTGGCCAGACCCTCGACCATCACCATGGTCTTCTGCAGCAGCAGCAGGTGCGGCTGGGTCTGCATGTCGAATTCGCGGGTGATCGCGAACAGGCTGTCGAGCATCTGCCCGACCGACAGTTCGCTGACCGGGCGGCCCCGCGTGGGTTCGCCCACGGCGCGCAGGGCGGTGGCGAATTCATCGACCGAGTGGTAGCTCGGCACATATTTCGCCTCGAAATGGATTTCGGCGACCCGGCGGTAGTTGCCGGTGGTCAGGCCATAGAGGATTTCGGCCAGCCACAGCCGCGCGCGGCGATCGATCCGGCCCATGATGCCGAAGTCGATTGCGGCGATGGTGCCGTCGCCCTGCACGAACAGGTTCCCCTGGTGCATGTCGGCATGGAAGAAGCCGTTGCTGATCGCCTGGCGCAGGAAGGTCAGGACCAGATGCTCGGCCAGCGCGGGCAGGTCGTGCCCGGCGGCGACCAGCGCCTCGCGGTCGCTGATCTTGATGCCGTCGATCCAGTCGATCGTCATCACCCGGCCATTGGTGCGGTCCCAGTCGACCGAGGGAATCCGGTAGCCCTCGTGGCCCTTCATCACCTCGGCCAGCTCTGAGGCCGAGGCGGCTTCGCGGCGCAGATCCAGCTCGCGCAGGGTCCAGCGCTTGAAATTGGCGATCACCAGGCGCGGGCGCAGGCGCGCGGGCTCGCCGCCCAGCGCCTCAAGGTGCGCGGCGGCCCATTCGTAGGTGGCGATGTCCTGGGCGAACTTTTCGCGGATGCCCGGGCGCAGCACCTTGACCGCGACCTGCTTGCCATCGGTCGTCACCGCGCGGTGGACCTGAGCGATGGAGGCCGCGCCGACCGGGGTTTCCTCGATGCTGGCGAACAGGGCCTCAAGCGGCTTGCCGAAGCTCGTTTCGATCTCGCGGCGGATCAGGGCGAAGGAAACGGGCGGCAGGCTGTCCTGCAGCAGCAGCAGGTTCTCGGCCGCCGCCTCGCCGACGATGTCGGGCCGGGTGGCGAGCGTCTGGCCCAGCTTGATCGCGGCCGGGCCGATCGCCTGGAACGCCCCGGCATAGTCGGGCTGGGCGGGCTGGAAGGTGCCTGTCCGCGCAATCCGGCACAGGCGCTGGACCGCGGGCGGGGTGTTGGGATCGCGCTCGATCCCGCGCAGCGCGCCGTGGCGCGCAAGGATGCGGCCCCAGCGCAGCAGGCGCAGGATGTGCGTTGACGGGCGCGTCACTTCAGATCTTCCACCCCGAATGGATCGCCACCAGTCCGCCCAGGATCGGCTCGACCCGGGTGCGCACGAAGCCGGCCTCGCGGATCATGCCTTCGAATTCGGGCATTGTGGGGAAGCGCCGGATCGATTCGATCAGGTAGCGATAGGAATCCGCGTCACCCGCGATCGCCTCGCCCAGTTTCGGGACCAGGCGGTGCGAGTAGAGATCGTAGGCTTCCTTGAAACCCGGCCAGGTGGTGGTCGAGAATTCGAGGCAGAAGAACCGCCCGCCGCGCTTCAGCACGCGGTGCGCCTCGGCCAGGGCCTTGTCGATCCGGGTGACGTTGCGGATGCCGAAAGCGATGGTGTAGGCATCGAAGAAGCGGTCGGGGAACGAAAGCTCTTCCGCGTTCTGGCGCGACCAGACCAGCGAATCGAGCCCCTTTTCCATCGCCCGCTCAATCCCGACGTCGAGCATGTCCTGGTTGATGTCGGACACCGTTACCCGCGCCCCGCGCGCAGCCATGCGGAAAGCGATGTCGCCGGTGCCGCCCGCCATGTCGAGGATCTGCTCGTTCGGCTGCGGTTTTACCCGCCGCACGAACTTGTCCTTCCACAGGCGGTGCATGCCGGCCGACATCGCATCGTTCATCACGTCGTACTTCTTCGCGACGGATGAAAAGACCGCGCCGACGCGCTCGGTCTTCTCCTCGGGAGAGACCTCTTCGTAGCCGAAAGATACCTGTTCGCTCATGCACGGCGCCTTAGCTGGTTGCCGCGCGCCGTGCCAGCGAAAGAGCGCCGGATGAGAGCCGGATTCTGGGCGCGCTCAGCCGTTGCCGCCAGCGGGCGGCGGGAACATGTGCCCGGCAAGGTGCGCGAGGTAATCGAGCTTGCCGATCTCGACGCCCTGCGCGCGCAGGATCGCGTAGGTGGCAGAGGCGTGGAAGTAGAAGTTCGGCACGGCGAAGCCGTTGAGGAAGGTCGCCCCGTCAAACCGCAGGCCCGCGCCATTGGGGAACGTGATCACCACTTCCCTGTCAAGCCCGGCATCATAGGCGGCGGGATCGACTGATTCGAGGTAGGCGATGGTTTTCGCGCAGCGCTCCTTCAGTTCCGCGAAGCTGGCTTCAGTGTCGGCCATGACCGGCGCCTCGGTGCCGGTCAGGCGCGCGGCGGCGCCCTTGGCGGCATCGGCTGCGATCTGGATCTGACGTGCGAGCGGGAACATGTCCGGCGCGAGGCGGGCCTCGATCAGCAGGGACTCGTCCTTCTGCAGGGCGGCCTTGTCGAGCCAGGCGGCCATGTTGCCGAGCAGCGCGATGAAGGCGGGGACGGTCGACTGATAGGCGGAATAGGACATCGTGTTCTCCCTGAAGTCTTGGTGGTGTGGTTAGGTGCCCTTGTGTCGATGGACGTGTCGATGGACAAGCCCGTGGTGCTGGCATACCCACCGCCCATGCCTGAACTTCCCGAAGTCGAAACCACCGTGCGCGGTCTCGCGCGGATTCTCGATGGTGCGCGGCTGGCGCGGGTGGAACTGCGGCGCGAGGGGCTGCGGCGGCCTTTTCCCGCCGATCTCGTCCAGGTCCTGACCGGAGCGGAGGTGACCGGGCTGGGCCGCCGCGCCAAGTATGGCCTGATCCATACCAGCCGCGGCCAGACCATGGTGTTCCACCTCGGCATGTCTGGGCGCTGGCGGATCGAGCCGGAGGAGCTTGGCACGCACGATCATCTCGTGCTGGAAACGGGGACGGGGCAGCGGCTCGCCCTGTGCGATCCGCGCCGGTTCGGCTCGGTCGACCTGGTGGCCAGCGATTCGCTTCACCTTTGGCCGCAATTTGCCGCGCTTGGACCGGAACCGCTGGAGGACGGGCTTTCGCCAGCTTATCTCAAGGCGGCGCTGGCTGGTCGCTCGGCTTCGATCAAGCTGATGCTGCTCGACCAGCGGATCGTCGCGGGGCTGGGCAACATCTATGTCTGCGAGGCGCTGTTCCGGGCCGGGATCGACCCGCGCAAGGCGGCGGGCAAGGTCGGTGGGACGGCGCTTGCCCGGCTCGTTCCCGCGATCAAGGACGTGATCGCAGAGGCCATCGCGGCAGGCGGATCGACCCTGCGCGACTATGCCCAGCCCGACGGCGAGTTGGGCTATTTCTCCAAGCAGTTCGACGTCTACGACCGCGAGGGGCAGGCGTGCGTGCGCTGCCCGGGAACCATCGCGCGAATCGCCCAGGGCGGGCGCAGCACCTGGTTCTGCCCCAGGTGCCAGAAATAGGGCGCCTCAGCCCTGGTTGCGGTAAAAGTCCGCGATGAGCTTTTCGAGCACGGCGGCCCGCTGGCGATCCTCGGTATGGTCGGTCGAGGGGTGGGTACGGAACTTCTCGAGCAACGCCTTGAGCTCGCTTTCCCAGGCATGGATGGTTGCGTCGGTCATATCGGCTCCTCTTCATGGCGCTTGAGACTGCGCCCCGGAGACTAACCCGCGTCGGGATGGAGGGCACGTGCGAAATGCGCATCGCGCGTTGCGCAGGTCGGAGATTGCTTGACGATTCGCCCCCCCACGGTTAAGGGCCGCGCTTCCTGCGGGACCGGTTTCGGCTGGTGCCCCCGCTTTTGCACGAAATTCAACCGGTAAAGGGGCTGCCCGGGGCAGCCGAAAGCAAGGACGAACATGGCCAATACGCCGCAAGCCAAGAAGCGCATCCGTCGCAACGAACGTCGCGCCGAAATCAACGGCAACCGCCTCAGCCGTATCCGCACCTTCGTCAAGAAGGTCGAAGCCGCGCTGGCCGGTGGCGACAAGACCGCTGCGGCCGAAGCTCTCCAGGCAGCCCAGCCGGAACTGGCCCGCGGCGTGGCTCGCGGCGTCCTGCACAAGAACACTGCCGCGCGGAAGATCTCGCGCCTGACCAAGCGGGTCTCCTCGCTCTGATCGGTCGGGTGATTCGCTTCGGTTGAAGCGTTTCACGGGACGAAAACGGAACACGGCCGGCGGGCGATCCGCTGGCCGTTTCCGTATGTGCGGCGCGGACGGAATGCTGCGTTTGCAGTAATCCTAGGAAATCTCGTGATTCGCGCGGGGCCTTGATAAAATAAGTCTATTTTTCAGAGCCTTGATCGGAAGCACGGGATTGCCCCTAAGCCATGCGAGTCAAGGCGGTTTATTTCAGTTTTTTTACCTTCCGCGCCTTGCTCTCCCCCGCCAACCGTCCATAAAAACCCAACTGCCCGGGCCAGACGGCCTGGGGCAAAACTGACATAAAAACTATCGCACCGGCCAGTCGGGGGGACGGTGCAAGATGATACTCCGGGCGCAATCGCGGCCGGGGCTTGGGTGTACTTTTGGTAACGGGGGCGTACCGGGTGACTGGGACGGGTTTGAGCGGACAGCGTGGCACTGCGTCCGCTGACAACAACACAGCAGAGCGCATGATAGAAGAACAAGAAGCGCTGAATCTTGCTGCGGACTGGGCTGACATCAGCCAGGGCCTGCGCAAGGATCTTGGGCAGCAGCTGCACGCGCAGTGGATCAAGCCGATCCAGCTGGGCAGCTTTGCCAAGGACACCGGCACGCTGGACCTCTTCCTGCCGACCGAGTTCTCGGCGAACTGGGTGGCGGATCGATTCGCCGACCGGCTTTCGCTGGCCTGGAAGATCGCCCGGCCGGATGTGCGGCAGGTGCGGATCTCGGTCCTGCCGGGGCGGCGCGTGCCTGCCGGGCTGCGGCTTGGCCGCGAGGCGGCGGGGCGGCCTGCCAACGATATGGCCATTTCCCAGCCGGGCGATGCGCTGGGCATGGGGGGCGGTGATTTTCCTGCGCTGGGCCAGGGCTCGATCGGGCTGGACCCGTCGCTGACCTTCGCCAGTTTCGTCAGCGGAGCGGCGAACGTGCTTGCCGGCAATGCGGCGCAGCGCATGGCCGCGACCGAAACCCCGCAGTTCGCGCCGCTCTATCTCAAGGCGGCGACGGGGCAGGGCAAGACGCACCTGCTCCACGCGATTGGCCATGCCTATCTGGCGAATCACCAGCGGGCGAGGATCTTCTACTGCTCGGCCGAACGCTTCATGGTCGAGTTTGTCCAGGCGCTGCGCCAGAACCAGACGATCGAGTTCAAGGCGCGGCTGCGCGGCTTCGATCTGCTGCTGGTCGACGACATTCAGTTCATCATCGGCAAGGCTTCCGCGCAGGAGGAACTGCTCTACACGATCGACGCGCTGCTGGCCGAGGGCAAGCGGCTGGTCTTCGCCGCCGACCGTGCGCCCCAGGCGCTCGACGGGGTGGAGCAGCGCCTGCTCTCCCGCCTGTCGATGGGCCTGGTCGCGGATATCCAGCCTGCGGACATCGAACTGCGCCGCGCGATCCTGGAACACCGGCTCCAGCGCTTCTCGCCCACCCACGTTCCGGCGGACGTGGTCGAGTTCCTCGCCCGCACCATCAACCGCAACGTGCGCGAGCTGGTCGGCGGGCTGAACAAGCTGATCGCCTATGCCCAGCTGACCGGCCAGGCCGTCTCGCTCCAGCTCGCCGAAGAGCAGCTGACCGACATCCTGTCGGCCAACCGCCGCCGCATCACCATCGACGAGATTCAGCGCACGGTCTGCCAGTTCTACCGGGTCGACCGGACCGAGATGGCCAGCAAGCGCCGCGCCCGCGCGGTGGTGCGTCCGCGCCAGGTTGCGATGTACCTCGCCAAGGTGCTCACCCCGCGCTCCTACCCGGAGATCGGCCGCAAGTTCGGCGGGCGCGACCATTCGACCGTGATCCACGCGGTCCGTCTGATCGAGGACCTTCGCACCCGCGATGCCGACATGGACGGCGACGTGCGCAGCCTGCTGCGCCAGCTGGAAAGCTGAGCGCAGTCCACCGTCCTTCCACCGCTGGCGCACAGCCTTGTGAACAGGGCTGTCCACAATGAAAGAGGCCCGGCAGCGCCAGTTGCCGGGCCTCTTCGTTTCAACCAGTCGGGATGCTCAGGCCCCTTCGAGTTCCCCCGCCAGCTGCTCGCGCAGTTCGCGGCGCAGGAACTTGCCGCTGGCGTTGCGCGGCAGCGGATCGGTGAAAAAGCGGACGTAGCGCGGAACCTTGTGCTTCGACATATGGTCGGTGCAGTGGGCGATCAGGGCTTCGGCGGTAAGGCTTTCCCCCGCCTTCATCACCACCGCCACGGCAATCTCCTCGCCCAGCCGCACATCGGGGACGCTGAACACGCAGCATTCCGCTACGCCCGGCGCGCGGTAGACGCAGGCCTCGACCTCGGTGCAGGACACGTTCTCTCCGCCGCGGATCACCAGATCCTTCTTGCGGTCGACGATGTAGATGAACCCGTCCTCGTCCAGCCGCGCGACGTCGCCGGTGTGGAGCCAGCCGTCGGTGATGGTCTGCGCGGTCGCATCGGGCCGGTTGATGTAGCCCTTGATGACCGATGACCCCTTGACCCACAGCTCGCCCGGCTCGCCCAGCGGCACTTCGTTGCCATTGTCATCGACACATTTGACCGCGAAGTTCGGCATGGCCGGGCCGGCCGAACTGGGCCGGTCGACGAAGAAATCGCCGCCCAGCGAGGTGATGATCCCGCAGGTTTCGGTCATGCCGTAGCCGGTGGTGGGCCGCGCGGTGGTGATCTTTTCCTCGATCTTGAGCACCAGGTCGGGCGGCACCTGCGCCCCGCCGCCCGACAGGGCGAGCAGGCTGGAGGTGTCCCGCGTGGCGAAATCGGGGTGGTTGATGATCTCGCGCGACATGACCGGCACGCCGCTCATCGAGGTGCAGCGGTGCTGCTCGATCAGGCGCAGTGCCTCGCCTGCTTCCCACTTGTACATGAGCACCAGCGCCCCGCCGAGCGCGGTCGTGCCATAGGCGCCGCAGTTGTTGGCGGTGACGTGGAACAGCGGCGTCGTCAGCAGCAGGCACGGGATGGGCGGCTCTGCCGGGGGCGCTACCCCGGTGGCCCGTTCGGTCGCGAGGGCCGAGGAGGCTCCGGCGTAGAGCAGGTTCATCAGGTTTGCCACGCAGCCCCGGTGGGTCAGCTGCGCGCCCTTGGGATGGCCGGTGGTGCCCGAGGTGTAGAAGATGCAGGCATCGCTATCGGGATCGATGGTCACCTGCGGCATGGCTCCGCCATGGGCGGCTACCTCGCTCCACGGGATCACGCCTGCCGGCAGCTCGGGAATGCGCACGCCGACCACCTGCATGGTCCCGGCAAGGTCCGGGCAGGCCTGGAACCGCTCGAGTCGCTCGGCATCGGCGAACAGCACCTTGGGCCGCGAATCCTTGAGCGCGTAGTCCATTTCCTCCGCAGTCCACCATGCGTTCATGCCGACCACGGCGATCCCGGTAGAGACGCAGGCCCAGTAGATCAGCAGCCATTCGGGGTAATTGCGCATGGCGATGGCCACGCGCTCGCCGGGCTTCACCCCCTGATCCGCGAGCCAGGCGGCAACGGCGTTTACCCTGGCATGGGCCTGGGCATAGGTGATCCGCTCGTCCTGGTAGAGCAGGTAGGGGCGGTCGCCCCAGGCGGTGGTCGAAAGCCAGAACTCGCGCACGCTGGGCGGCGCGTTCCGGTAGACCCTCAGCCGCTGGCCGAGCACGTCGGCCTCGACGATTTCGAACTGGCCGCCCGGGCCGGTGAGTTCCGCTGCGGCCTTGCGCAATTCGGCGTAGTGCATGTCCTGTCCCGTCTTCTTCGTGTTGTTGTGCCCATGCGGGCCCTTGTCTCGATCTCGCGAGGTTCAGCCCGCCGTCACGCCGCCATCGACCACCAATTCGCTCCCCGTCATGAACGCCGCCTTGTCGGAGGCGAGGAAGACGACGGCATTGGCGACGTCCTGCGGCTGCCCCATGTGGCCAAGCGGATGGACGGCCGCAGCAGCGGCCCGCGCCTCGTTCTCGCCCGCGCCCGACATGGTGGAGATGCCGTGGACCACCTCTGCGCCCATGTTGGTCTCGATGATCCCCGGATGGACCGAGTTGACCCGGATCCGCGCCGGGGCAAGTTCCAGCGCGCAGCCCTTGGTGAACAGGCGCACTGCGCCCTTCGAGGCATTGTAGCAGGCCGCGCCCGCTGATCCGACCAGCCCCGCCATCGAGGACAGGTTGACGATCGAAGCGCCGCCCGGCCACTGCGCCGCACGCTCGGCCAGCAGCGGCACAGCGGCGCGCGTGCCAAGGAACACGCCCTCGACGTTCACCGCGTGGAGCCGCTGCCATTCGGCAAGGCTGGTTTGCAGCAGCGGCTTCATCATGAACAGGCCGGCGTTGTTGACGAGGATGTCCAGGCCCCCGGCCTCGGCGCGCAGCCAGTCCATCACCGCCGCCCAGTCCTGCTCGCTGGTCACGTCCTGCGCCCGGGCCAGGCCGCCGATCTCCGCCGCGAGCGCATCGGGCGCGGTCAGGTCGGTAACGGCAACTTTCGCACCCGCTGCAGCCAGCGCGCGGGCCGTCGCCGCGCCGATCCCGCCCGAAGCGCCGGTAACCAGGGCGATCCGCCCTGTCAGGTCTGCCATGAATTCTCTCCGTCCGTTTTGCCGCAGTCTGCAAGGGGAAGGGTTGCTTGTCACCACTTATCCGCCACTCGCCGGACGAAGGATTTGCGCGTAAGGCGCGGGGCATGACCTTGCCGCCCGACCGTCTCGACCGTTTCGCCCGCCACATCGTGCTGCCCGAGGTGGGCGGCGCGGGCCAGGTCGCGCTGGCAGAGGCCCATGTCGCACTGATCGGCTGCGGCGGGATCGGCAATCCGGCGCTGCAATACCTGGCAGCGGCGGGGGTGGGGCGCCTGACCCTGGTCGATGATGACGTGGTTGATACCTCGAACCTCCAGCGCCAGACGCTGTTCACGCCCGCCGACATCGGTCGGCCCAAGGCAGAGGTCGCGGCCGAGTGGACGCAGCGGTTCGATCCTGACCTGAAGGTCTGCGCGCACGTCGGGAGGATTGGGGAGGGTAACGCCGCGCAGGTCCTTCAGGACGCCACCCTCGTGCTCGACGGAAGTGACAATTTCGCGACACGCCTTGCCGTGTCGGACGCCTGTGTCCGGCTCGGCGTGCCGCTGACCAGCGCGGCGATCGGGCGGTTCCAGGGGCAGGTCGCCAGCTTTGCCGGGCATCTGCCGGGGGAAAGCTGCTATCGCTGCTTCGTCGGCGATGCCTTCGATGCCGAGGATTGCGATACCTGCGCCGCTGACGGGGTGCTGGGGGCGATGGTCGGCCTGGTGGGCGCCTTCGCCGCGATGCAGGCGATTCGCGCGCTGCTGCACGGCCGCGCGGCGCTGGGCGACGATCCGCAGTGGGGCAGGCTTCACCTGTTCGAGGGGCTGGTGCCGAGCCTGCGCACGATGCGGATCGCCAGGGATCCGGAATGCGGGGGCTGCTCAGCCGCCTAGAAGCTTCTCCACCCAGGCCGGGACCACCTCGCTCGCCGGGCCAAGCCGCGATTCGTGGAACCAGTGCGAGCCCTGGCTGGCCTCGAGATTGAGTTCCAGTGTCTGCGCGCCAAGTTCGCGGGCGTTCTGGACCAGTCCGGCGGCGGGATAGACCGCGCCTGAAGTGCCGATGGAAACGAACAGGTCCGCCTCGCGCAGCGCGGCGTAGATCTCGCCCATGCGATAGGGCATCTCGCCGAACCAGACGACATCGGGACGCAGGGACCGAGCCTGGCATACCGGGCAGGGCGGGCGGTCGATCAGCGGACCGCGCCAGTGCGAGCGCACGTCGCAGCTGGTGCACCAGGCCTTGAGGTGCTCGCCGTGCATGTGCAGCACGCGCCGCGCGCCTGCGCGGGTGTGGAGGTCATCGACGTTCTGGGTGACGATCAGCACCTTGCCGGGCCACTTCGCGTCGAGTTCGGCAAGGGCGAAGTGAGCCGCGTTGGGCAGCTTCTCCTGGATCGCCGCGCGGCGCATGTCGTAGAAGCGCAGCACCAGGTTGGGGTCGCGGGCAAAGGCTTCGGGCGTGGCGACGTCCTCCACCCGATGATTCTCCCATAGGCCCCCCGCGCCGCGAAAGGTGTCGATCCCGCTTTCGGCGGAAATGCCCGCCCCGGTCAGGATGACGATGTTGCGGATCGCGGTCATGCCTTGCTGTCCCTTCGGCCGTCATGCTGAACTTGTTTCAGCATGCAATGTGCCCCAATAGCGAGGCCGTGTTTGTGACACGATGGACCCTGGAACAAGTCCGGGGTGACCAAGGAGTATCAGGCGTGGCCAGAATCGGCATCATCGGCAGCGCGGGGCGCATGGGGGCAGCACTGGCCGAGGCGATCGCGGCAGCGGGCGACGTGGTGTCCGGAGGCGTCGACAAGGGGGATGACCTTGCCGCGCTGGTGGCGGCGAGCGACGTGCTGGTCGATTTCTCGGCACCTGCCGCGCTGGAGGGCAACCTCGACGCGGCGATCGCGGCGCGCGTGCCGATCGTCGTCGGCACCACGGGCCTTGAGGAACGCCACCACTTCCTGTGCGACAATGCCGCGGAGAGCATTGCAGTGCTGCAGACGGGCAACACCTCGCTTGGCGTCACCCTGCTTGCCCACCTGGTCCGCGAGGCGGCGAGCCGGCTCGGCGAGGACTGGGATATCGAGATCACCGAGACCCACCACCGCATGAAGGTCGATGCGCCGTCCGGCACCGCGCTGCTCCTGGGCGAGGCGGCGGCGAAGGGACGCGGGATCGACCTTGCGAGCAGCAGCGCGCGGGGGCGTGACGGGATCACTGGCGCGCGCAAGGCGGGTGACATCGGCTTTGCGAGCCTGCGCGGCGGCAGCGTGGCGGGGGATCATACCGTGTACTTCCTGGGCGATGACGAGCGGCTCTCGCTCACCCACCTGGCCGAGAACCGCCGGATCTTCGCCAAGGGCGCGGTGCGCGCGGCGCAGTGGCTGATCGGCAAGCCAGCGGGGCGCTACACCATGCCCGAGGTGCTCGGCCTTTGAAGAAGGACGACATTTTCGAATTCTTCCGCCGTCTTGCCGAAGAGAACCCCTCGCCCGAAACGGAGCTGGAATCCGGCAATACCTATCAGCTGCTGGTCGCCGTGGTGCTGTCCGCGCAGTCGACCGACGTCGGCGTAAACAAGGCGACGCGGGCGCTGTTCCGCGAGGTTACCACTCCGGCGCAGATGGTCGAACTGGGCGAAGAGGGGCTCAAAGCACACATCAAGACCATCGGGCTATTCAATTCCAAGGCGAAGAATGTCATCGCCCTGTCGGAGATTCTGGTCCGCGACTTTGGCGGCGAGGTTCCGGCGGATCGCGATGTGCTCACCACCCTGCCGGGCGTCGGACGCAAGACCGCCAATGTGGTGATGAATACGGCCTTCGGGGCCGAGACCTTCGCGGTCGACACCCACATCTTCCGCGTTGCCAACCGCACGGGCCTCGCCAAGGGCAAGACCGTGCTGGCGGTGGAGAAGGGGCTGGAGAAGAAGGTGCCGCAGCCGTTCCGGATCGGCGCGCACCACTGGTTGATCCTCCACGGCCGCTACATCTGCAAGGCGCGGACGCCCGAATGCTGGCGCTGCCCGGTGGCGGACCTCTGCGCCTACAAGCCCAAGACCCCGCCGCCCGCGACCAGGAAGTAGGCCGCCCCTACTTCCCGCCTTCCTCGAAGTTCGAGGGATCGAGCTCCAGCCCGGCACGCCCGCTGGCAACAGTATGCGCCGGGGCGTGGGGATGCTCGACGTATTCCGGTTCTTCCACTTCCAGCATGCCTTCCCACTTGGTGATCACGCTGGTTGCGACCGCGTTGCCGACCACGTTGGTGGCGGTGCGGCCCATATCGAGGAACTGGTCGATGGCGAGGATGATCGCCACGCCTTCCACCGGCAGGCCGAACATCGCCAGCGTGCCGGTGATCACCACCAGGCTGGCGCGCGGCACGGCGGCGATGCCCTTGGAACTGATCATCAGCGTCAGCAGGATCATGATCTGGGTGCCGATCGACAGGTCGATGCCGTAGGCCTGGGCGATGAAGATCGTCGCGAAGCTCATGTACATCATCGAGCCGTCGAGGTTGAACGAGTAACCCAGCGGCAGGATGAAGCCCGAAATCCGCCGCGGCACGCCGAACCGGTCGAGCTGCTCGAACATCTTGGGCAGGGCCGCCTCGCTGCTCGCGGTCGAGAAGGCGATCATCAGTGGCTGGCGGATGTAGCGGATCAGGGTGAGGATCCGCCGCCCCAGGAACAGCGCGCCAATGGAAAGCAGGATCGTCCAGAGCAGGATCAGGCTGAGGTAGAACTCGATCAGCAACTCGACATAGGTGCCCAGGATCGCCAGCCCGCTGGCGGCGACCACGTTTGCGATCGCGGCGAACACCGCGACCGGCGCATAGCGCATCACGTAGCCCGTGACCTGGAGCATCATTTCCGCAAGGGCATCGGCCCCGCGCACCAGCGGCGCGCCCTTCTCGCCGATTGCGGACAGGGCCACGCCGGCAAAGATCGAGAAGACCAGGATCTGCAGGATGTTGTTGGTCGCCAGCGCCTCGAACGCGTTCTTGGGGAAGATCGAGAGCAGGAATTCGGTGGCTTTCAGCTCCTTGACCTCGCCCACCGCCTTGGCCGCGGCGGCGGCATCGGGGATCGGCGCGCCCACGCCCGGCTGGAACAGGTTGACCATGACGAGGCCGAGCCCGATCGAGATCAGGCTGGCGGTGATGAACCACAGCAGCGCCCGGGTGCCGATCCGTCCCAGCGCGCTCGAATCGCCCATGTGGGCAATGCCGACGACGATGGTGGAAAGGACCAGCGGCGCGACCAGCATCTTGATCAGGTGCAGGAAGATGTCGCTCAGCAGCTTGAGCCAGGGGGCCACGCTCTCCTTGACCGTGGCGGCGTCAAGCTGGGTGTGCAGCCCTTGTCCCACGAGCACGCCGGCGACCATTCCGAACAGGATCCACGCGGTCAGGTTGCGGCTGAGCCGTTCGAAAAGGCCGCGCATGGCGCTTTGGCTCTGGCTCGTCATTCAATTCCCCGCGCAAGATTGTTACCCATGGTGCTAACAGTATGTGTCCGATCCCGCAATCAGGTGGAAAGGGCCTGGGCGGCGATCCGCGCATAGATCCGCGCGAGAGCGTCGAGATCGGGCACGGCCACGGCCTCGTCGCGCTTGTGCATGGTGGCGTTGCACAGGCCGAATTCGATCACCGGGCAGACCGCGCGCAGGAACCGCGCGTCCGAAGTGCCGCCGGTGGTCGAGGCTTCGGGCACCAGCCCGGTCTCCGCCTCAACCGCGCGGGCGACCATGGCGGAGAAGTCCCCCGGCAGGGTGATGAAGGCCTCGCCCGAGATGACGGCGCGCGCGGTCCCGCCGTGGCGCGCGGCGATCTCCGCCACCCGGTCCGCCAAGCCCTGCCCGGTATGGCGGTCGTTGAAGCGGATCGAGATGCGCGCGACGGCGCGCGGCGGGATCACGTTGGTGGCGGGATTGCCGATGGCGATGTCGGTAATCTCGAGGTTGGAGGGCTGGAACCAGTCGGTCCCGCCGTCCAGTTCCAGCGCGTCGAGTTCCGCCAGCATGGCGACCAGGCGCGGCGCGGGATTGTCGGCGAGGTGCGGATAGGCGACGTGGCCCTCCTTGCCCTCGACCGTCAGCCAGACATTGACCGAGCCGCGCCGCCCGATCTTCATCATGTCGCCGAGGCGCTGCTGCGAGCTGGGTTCGCCCACCAGGCACAGGTCGGGCATCTGCCCTTCGGCGCGCATGTGCTCGATCAGGGCAACCGTGCCGAAGCGGGCCGGGCCTTCCTCGTCGCCGGTGATGATGAAGCTCAAGGTTCCCGCCTCTTGCGGCACCGCCGTGGCCGCCGCGACCATCGCCGCAATGGCGCCCTTCATGTCGACCGCGCCGCGTCCGTGGAGCAGCTCGCCGCGCACTTCCGGCAGGAACGGCGCGCTGGTCCAGCCTTCGCCCGGCGGGACCACGTCGAGGTGACCGGCAAAGGCGAAGTGGCGGCTGCCGGGCGGGCCCTGCCGCACGGCAAACAGGTTTTCGACCGGGCCGTCCGGCGCTTCACCCGCGACAAAGCGGTGGACCGCGAAGCCCAGCGGGGCGAGCTGCGCTTCCAGGCAGTCGAACACCAGGCCGGTCGCCGGAGTGACGCTGGGGCAGGCCATCAGCGCTTCGGCGAGAGGCAGGACGGAAGGTGGGGTGAGGGTCATCGTCTTACTTGCTTCCCGGCGTGGTTTCGTACTGCTCGATCGTCCAGTCCTCGGCCTCGGCGGCGGCGATCCAGGCCTGCATCCATTCGTGGCTCCACACCGCTTCCATATAGGTGAGGGCGAAACCGGGAACGCCGATGCCATAGGTCATGAACTGGCTGACGACGGGGGCATAGATGATGTCGACCGCGCTGAAGGTGCCGAACAGGAACGGTCCGCCCCGCCCGAACCGCGCCCGCGCCTCGGCCCAGAGGGTGAGGATGCGGACGATGTCGGCCTTGGCGGCATCGGTGATGCTGGCCCCTTCCACCCGGCGGCGGATGTTCATCGGACATTCGCTGCGCAGCGCGAGGTAGGAGCTGTGCATTTCCGCGACCATCGAACGCGCCATGGCCCGGGCATCGTCCTGCTTGGGCCAGAAGCGTTCGCGGCCCACCTTGTCGGCCAGGTATTCGATGATCGCCAGACTGTCCCACACCACCGCCTCGCCGTCCCACAGCACCGGCACCTTGCCGGAGGAGGGGGCGATGTCCTCGCTCTGCTTTTTCCGGCTGTCCCAGTCGTCGCCATAGAGCGGGACGGTGATCTCCTCAAAGGCCAGGCCCGACTGCTTGACCGCCAGCCAGCCGCGCAGCGACCAGCTGGAATAGTTCTTGTTGCCGATGATGAGCTTCATGGTTTTGCTGGCTAGCCGTTCAGGTTTATCCTGTCGAGGCTGAACGAGTGCACACAGTGGACAGGGTCCAGAAGCTCTGTCCGGCACCCGCCCGCGCGTGGGGCAGACCGGCGCGGGCAGAGGGCAGCGTCCGGCGGCAAGGGCTGCGCGGACGCGTCTCTCGGACTCTTCTGCTGGCGGATAGCGCATGGGCCGAACCTGCGGGCTGAGGGCCCCTGTAGGAAAGCCGAAAATGCGCTATGGGGCGCACCATGAGCCTGCCCCCGTTCCACCTCGCCTTTCCCGTCCACGACCTGGCCGAGGCCCGCGCCTTCTGGGGCGGAGTCATGGGCTGCGCCGAGGGGCGCAGCAGCGAGGCATGGATCGACTTCGACTTTTACGGTCACCAGATCGTTGCCCACTGCACCGGGCAGCGGGCGGATGACGCGGGCCGCAACCCGGTCGACGGGCACGGCGTGCCGGTCCCGCATTTCGGCCTGGTCCTGCCGATGGACGACTGGCACGCCCTGGCCGAGCGGCTGCGCCGCGCGGGGGTGACATTCGAGATCGAACCCTATGTCCGCTTCAAGGGGCAGGTGGGCGAACAGGCCACCATGTTCTTCCGCGATCCCAGCGGCAACGCGGTGGAGATCAAGGCCTTTGCGGACATCGGGCAGCTGTTCGCTCGCTGAGGCCCTATTCGCAGGGCGGCGCGGGGGTCAGGGTGTAATTCTCGGTGCCGTTGCTGCTCTGGACGCCCATCGGCGTGCTGACCGATCCCGGCCCCTGGGCGATCACGGTGCCTCCGCTGCCATCGGCGTCGAGCTGGACCTTGTAGGTGCCGTTACCCCACACCCCGAAGCCCGACATGGTGCCCTTGTAGGCATAGCTCCCGCCTTCCGGCCCGCTGGGGGTGAACGTGTTGGTCACTCCCGAACCGGTCATCGTGAACGGCCTGGACAGGTCGCAGATCGTGCCGGTGGCGTGATATTCATCGGCTCCGCCTTCGATCGACCAGGCCCGGGCCATGGTATCGAAAGCCAGTTCGGCCTTGCCGATCCCCCGGCGCGAGCGGGCTTCCAGCGCCACCACCCCGCTCTTCTGCTTTTCGTCCGGGGCGACATATTTGAAAGTTGCGTCGGCGGGCACCTTGGTTCCCGCCGGATCGAGGCCGCCATCGCCTTTCAGCGTGGCGACGACCGTGCCGCCGGTGGGCGTGCCGTCCAGCTTGCTGCGCGGCTCGGCCAGGATGGTGAATGCGGTCTTGGGCTTCACCCCGCTGCGTTGCGCGGGAGTGGACGCCGCCCTGAGATTGACGCAGCGCCCCTCGTCCAGCGCTTTCTTGGCAAGCTGGAGGATCATCATCGACATCATCTGTGCCATCTGCTGCTGCGCCGCGACGACCTGTTTATCCGCATCGGTGGCCTGGCTGCTCGACCGATTAATCTTGCCGCTGCCGGTCGGGTCCTGAGGGGTGATGGCCCAACTGGCATCGATGTAGCTGCCCTTGCCGGTGCCGTTGAAGGCTGCATGCTCGATCCGGATGTCCGCGTCCCAGCGGTCGGTCAGTTCGGCATTGTCATTGTAGAAGAGGCTGCCGTTGACCGAGATGTCGAGGTTGGCACCGGCCTTGCTGCCCTGTTTGGCGAGGTTGGTCTTGGAATTGAATACCACGTCGACCTTGCCATCGGCATCGGGGCAGAAGTCGAATTTGACCGTGGTGCTGAGCGTTGCGTCCAATCCCTTGTCGATCGTGCCCTTCATCTCGATGTGGGTCTTGACCGACTGGTCGGTGGTTTCGATGCTCAGCTTGCCCTTGGCGTCACTTTGCTGCGCCGAGAAGCCCGGCTTGAGCGAGGTTCCCAGCAGGCCGATGGTCATGCCGATCATCGACGAGGCGGCAAGGCCGGTGAAGCCATAGCCGCTTTCTTCGCCCAGCGCGGCGGGAACCAGGCGCGGCAGGTCGGCCCGGGTGCCCATGCTCTGGCGGCGCAACTGGCCCATCAACTCGTGCAGCGCAGCTTCGGCAGCTTGCGGGCCGCCAATCTCGGCCTCAAGCCCGCTGGCCTTCAGCAGCGAGCGGTAGAGCGGGTATTCAAGGTCGGTGATTTCCCTGGCGTAGCGCTCGAAATCGGCTTCCTTGATGGTCGCCGCCTGCTTGATCTGCCGGGCAGCCTCACCATCTTGCTTGTCGCCGCAACCACTTGCGGCAAGGCCCAGCGCCAGCACGATCCCGATCCGCTTCATCCGCCAACCTCCCCGGGCCGCCCGCCACGTGGTGGTCGCAGCGGGGAGCAATGTCGCCCGTTCAAGGGGTTGCGTCAATCCCGCGACGAAGGGGGCTAGACGCCAGCGTCTTCCAGTACGGCCGCGCGCAGTTCCTCGATCCCCATGCCCTTCTCGCTGGAGGTCACGTGGATCACCGGGAAGGCGGCGGAATGCTTGCGCGCCTCGGCCTGGGTGGCGGCAATCACCGCTTCCAGTTCGCTGGCCTTGATCTTGTCCGCCTTGGTCAGGACCAGGCGATAGCCGACCGCCGCCTCGTCCAGCATCTTCATCATTTCCAGATCGACCGGCTTCACCCCGTGGCGGCTGTCGATCAGCACCAGGGTACGCTTCAGCACCACCCGGCCGCGCAGATAATCGCGCACCAGCCGCCGCCAGTTCTCGACCACCTTGAGCGGGGCCTTGGCAAAGCCGTAGCCCGGCATGTCGACCAGCCGGAACAGGGTGGGGCTGCCCACCTCGAAGAAGTTCAGTTCCTGCGTCCGACCCGGAGTGACCGAGGTGCGCGCGATGGCGCGGCGCCCGGTCAGCGCGTTGAGCAGCGAGCTTTTGCCTACGTTCGATCGGCCCGCAAAGGCGATCTCCGGCACTTCCGGATCGGGCAGGAACTGCAGCGACGGGGCGCTGCGCAGGAACTCCACGTGCCCAGAAAACAGTCGCTGCGCCCGCTGTTCGGGGCTCTGTTCGTCCATCCTACTTGTCCCGTGCCTTGGCCCGCTTGGCGTCGGCATTGTCCTTTTCGGCCTGGACCTTGAGCTGCGGATGCCTCGAATAGAGGTACTTCTGCTGGGCGATGGTCAGCACGTTGGAGGTGATCCAGTAGATCAGCAGGCCGGCCGCGAAGGGCGCCATGATGAACATCATCATCCACGGCATGATCGCGAAGACCTGCTGCTGCATCGGGTCCATCGCCGCCGGGTTGAGCTTGAACTGGAGCCACATCGTGATGCCCAGCAGGATCGCCAGCACGCCGATGCCAAGGAAGGCGGGCGGGGTGAAATCGAGCAGGCCGAACAGGTTGAGGATGTGCAGCGGATCGGGCGCGGACAGATCCTTGATCCATAGCGCGAAGGGCTGGTGGCGCATTTCCACGGCCACGATCAGCACCTTGTAGAGCGCGAAGAACACCGGGATCTGCAGGAAGATCGGCAGGCAGCCGGCCAGCGGGTTGACGCCCTCGCGCTTGTACAGCGCCATGACCTCTTCCTGCTGCTTGGCCTTGTCGTCCTTGTAGCGTTCCTGGAGCGCCTTCATCTTGGGCTGGATCGCGCGCATCGCCGCCATCGAGGCGAACTGCTTCTGCGCCACCGGGAACATCACGCCGCGCACGATCAGGGTGAGCAGGATGATCGCCACGCCGAAGTTGCCGGCCAGTTCGAACAGCTTGGTCAGCAGCAGGAAGATCGGCTTTTCGAACCAGCGGAACCAGCCCCAGTCGATCGCCAGGCCGAACTTGGGGATGCCCGCTTCCTCATAGCGGTCGAGCACCTTGGATTCCTTGGCCCCGGCGAACAGGCGCGTCTCGCGGCTGACCAGCTGGCCCGGCGCGACGGAGGTCTGGGGGTAGATCACGTCGGCGCGGTAGAGGCCATTGCCAAGCGCGCGGAAGGTGCTGGTGCCGCCCGCCTTCGACGGGATCAGCGTGGACATCCAGTAGACATCGGTGAAGCCCAGCCAGTTGACCTTGCCGGGCGAGGTGATCTCGCCCTTTTCGGTCAGGTCGCTGTAGTCCGGTTCGAACGAGACGGCCTCATCGAAGGCGCCGAACGGGCCGGAGTGGACGTTGAAGCTGTCGAGGCTCGCGGTCTTGTCGGTGCGGGCGATGGTCGCGAAGGGCTTGATCGCCACCGGCGCCGCGCCGCTGTTGCTGATCCCCTGCGTGACGGTCAGCATGTAGTCGGCGTCGATCGCATAGGTGAGGGTGAAGGTCTGGCCCTGGGCGTTGTTCCAGGTCAGCGTCACCGGGCTCTGCGGGGTCAGGCGGGAGCCGGCGGGAGCGGTCCAGACCGTGGTGGCCGAAGGCAGGCTGCCGGCAGGCTGGGCGCCGTCCGAAACCCAGCCGAACTGGGCATAGTGCTGCGCCGGCGTGCCGGCGGGCGAGAAGATTCGCTGCGGTTCGCTGTTCTTTTCAAGGCTGGCGGTGTGGCGGCGGGCCGACAGGTCGTCGACCATGCCGCCGACCAGGTTGATCGAACCGGTCAGCCCCGGCGCATCGATCGCGACGCGGGCCGCGGGGTTGAGCGCGGTCCTGAGGTCGCGCGCCTCGGCGGCGACGTCGGCCGGGTTCATCAGCCCGCCCTCGCGGGTGTGCTTGGGTTCGGCCGGCGCGGCGGCAGACGGGCTGGCCGAAGCGGCGGCAACCTGGGCAGCGGGCTTGACCGGCTCCGGATAGAGATAGCGGAGCGCGGCGTCCCAGCCGAACAGGATCAGTGCGCTGAGCGCCACCGCCAGGATCAGGTTGCGCTGGTTCTGGTTGTCCACGAAGGCCCCTGCTTGAAAATGCGATTACGGAAAGATGGGAAGGGATATGCGGCGCTCAAGGCACGGGATCATATCCGTGACCTCCCCACGGGTGGCAGCGCAATAGCCGCTTGAGCGTCAGCCAGCCACCCTTAATCGCGCCATGCCGTTCCAGCGCCTCGATCGCATATTGCGAACACGACGGCGCATAGCGGCACGAAGGCGGGAGGATCCGCGAAGGACCAAGCTGCCAGCCCCGCGCGATCAGGATCAGCACCCGCTTCATTTGCGGGGCGGTCCCGACTGGCCCTGGCGTTTACCGTTGGGTTTGCGGGGCTTGTCGCCCTTGCCCTCGGCGGCGCGGGAAAGGGCGGCGGCCAGTTCCTCGCGCAGCTGGGCAAAGGGGCGCTCGATCCCGCCTTCGCGGCCGATCATCACGTGGTCGCGGCCCGGCAGGCCCGCCTCGGGCAGCATCTCGCGCAGCAGGGCGCGAAAGCGGCGCTTCATCCGGTTGCGGACCACGGCATTGCCGATCCGCTTGGTGACCGTGATGCCATAGCGCAGCGAATCGGTGGAATTGGGGTTCACCAACAGCACAAAACCGGGGCGCGACACGCGCAGGCCCCGGTTTGCTGCCAGAAAATCCGCCCTTCTGGTCAGGACGGACATCTTCGGTTGTTCGCTCAGGCGCTGAGCTTCTTGCGGCCGCGGGCACGGCGCGCGCGCAGCACGTTACGGCCGCCAACAGTGGCCATGCGGGCGCGGAAGCCATGACGGCGGGCGCGAACAAGGTTGCTGGGCTGGAAGGTGCGCTTCATTTCAAGACCTCGAAATCAAAACAGAAGGGCCGCCCGCAAAGACGGCCGGATTACAGAGGCGCGCCGTTACGTGAGGGGCAGGGGTGAGTCAAGCGAGAGTCTTTGGTTTGGTGCGCTGAACGCCTCCGCGAAGAGCTTGGCCTGGCCAGGCCAGGGAAGCCCGGATGGGCTTCCTGTACCGCCGTCAGGCGGACATGAGACTCCTAATCCAGCCGCACCCAGCGCGCCATTTCCGCCGCGCCGAACCATTTCGCATCCTCGAACGGCACCGAATTGGTCATCGCATAGAAGGCCTTCGCCTCCACCGCGCTCATCCCCATTTCGCGGTAGTAGTCGAGGTAGGCGCGGTTCTCGGGCGCGCTTTCGGGATAGTCGGCGGCCTGGCGCCCGTCCTCGTCGGCCCAGGAATGGACCGCGAACTCGGCGCCCGGATCGGCGATTCGCTGGCGTCCGGCCAGGAACAGCTCGACCCCGCCCGAACGCACCGAGCCGCCGGCGGGAACGTGGGTGGCAAGGCCGCGCGCGCGGATCATCCGCCCCAGGCGCAGGTTGGCGCGGTCGTCTTCGGTGCCGGGGCAGTCGATCATCTCGATCAGCGCGATGCCGGGATAGGCCTTCACCATCGCCTCGAACTGGGCGGGGCTGCGCGAATCGGTTTCGTCGACCAGCGCGGCGCGGGTCGGGTCGATCACCCGGAACGGGCCGAAGCTGGCCACGCCCTGCGGCACTTCAGCCGGGGCACTGGCAACGAAGCGTTCGGAGCCGCCATCGGTGTAAGTGACCGTTTCCTCAACCGTCTCGGTGACGATTACCTGAGCCGACGCAGGCTGCGCCGCGAAGGCGGAGAGCAGGGCCAGCAGGGCAAGGGACAGGCGCATGGCCACGGTATCGCCCCCGCGCCCTTGCGGGAATGCCAAGGCAGGGCGTTAACACGGGGTTACCGCCATTCCGGCGGCTTGCCCTCGACACGGCGCGGCACCTGCGTCATCACAGACACCTAGGTGCAAATGCGGGGGTATGCTTGGTCGCTCTGGTCCGGACGGTGGCTTACTTGGGGCTGGAGGCGCGCAGCGTGGAGGTGCAGTGCCAGATCGCGCCGGGGCTGCCGCGCTTCAACCTGGTCGGCCTGCCCGACAAGGCGGTGAACGAAAGCCGCGAGCGGGTGGTCGCCGCGCTCGCCTCGATGGGGCTGTCGCTACCGCCCAAGCGGATCACCATCAACCTTTCCCCGGCCGACCTGCCCAAGGAAGGTTCGCACTATGACCTGCCGATCGCGCTGGCGCTGCTGGGGGCGATGGGGGTCTGCGATGCCGAGCAACTGGGCGATTTCTTCGCGGTGGGCGAACTGGCGCTGGACGGGCGGATCGTCGGCACGCCCGGCGTGCTGCTGGCCGCGCTCCATGCCGCCGGACTGGATGCGGGGCTGATCTGCCCCGCCGCGCAAGGGGCAGAGGCACGCTGGGCGAGCGGGCTGGCGCTGGTTGCCGCGCCGAACCTGGTCAGCCTGCTCAACCACCTCAAGGGCGTGCAGGTGCTGCCGCTTCCCGAACCGGGCGCGGCGGAGGAGCCGGGCTTCGGGCCTGACCTGCGGCAGGTGAAGGGCCAGGAAGTCGCCAAGCGCGCGCTGGAAATCGCGGCGGCGGGCGGGCACAACCTGCTGATGAGCGGCCCGCCGGGGGCGGGGAAGAGCCTGCTGGCCTCGTGCCTGCCGGGCATCCTGCCGCCGCTGACCCCGGCCGAGGCGCTGGAAGTGTCGATGGTCGCCTCGGTCGCGGGGCTGCTGGAGGAAGGGCGGATCAGCCGCGCCCGCCCGTTCCGTTCGCCCCATCATTCCGCCTCGATGGCGGCGCTCACCGGCGGCGGGCTGAAGGTCAAGCCGGGGGAGGTCAGCCTCGCCCACCTCGGCGTGCTGTTCCTTGATGAACTGCCCGAATTCCAGCGCGCGGTGCTCGATTCGCTGCGCCAGCCGCTGGAAACCGGCGTGGTCGATGTCGCGCGGGCCAATGCCCACGTCACATTCCCGGCGCGGGTCCAACTGATCGCGGCGATGAACCCGTGCCGCTGCGGGCATCTGGGCGATCCGGCGCTGGCCTGCAGCCGCGCCCCGCGCTGCGCCGCCGATTACCAGAGCAAGGTTTCCGGCCCGCTGCTCGACCGGATCGACCTGCATGTCGAAGTTGATCCCGTCAGCGCCGCCGACCTTGCCCTGCCGCCGCCTGCGGAAGGCAGCGCGCAAGTGGCCGCCCGCGTCGCCGCCGCGCGCGCCGTCCAGACCGCGCGGCTGGAAGGCACCGCTCGCCGCTCCAACGCCGAACTCGACGGCGACCTGCTCGATCGCCACGCCACCCCGGACGAGCCGGGCCGCAAGCTGCTGATGCAGGCGGCCGAGGCCATGCGCCTGTCAGCGCGCGGCTATACCCGCATCCTGCGCGTGGCGCGCACCATTGCCGATCTCGCGGGCGCCGAGGGGATCGGCCGCATCCACGTGGCCGAGGCGCTCAGCTATCGCAGGCAGGCGCCGCGGGCCTGAGTCCGGCCGTATATCTCATCCCGGGCTCGACCCAGGATCGCGGGCAATCGCGAGGCCGAGAGGCTGCAATGGTGCGCTGAAACGCCACCGGTCCCGGAGCACGTCCGGGACCATGCCTAGAGTACGTTCAGTCTGGGCCGGACTGGTGCGTCTTCGCTTGCGTCCGAATTGCCGACATCCGCCGCATCGCGCCATTCGAGGTCGAGCGGGCCGAGCAGGCGGCCGTCGTGGGCGTGGATCCCGATCGGTGCGATGGGCAGGCCATCGCGCGCGTCGCACAGCACGGGGTTGCTGGGCACGCCTACGCTGTACTTCTCGCCCCACTGGCGCAGCGCCAGCATCGCGGGCAGCAGGTCCAGGCCCTTGGACGTCAGGCGATATTCGATCTTGCGGCGGTCGTCGGGCAGTGGTTCGCGCTTCATGATGCCGTGTTCGACCAGCCGCGCGAGGCGGTTGGACAGGATGTTGCGGGCGATCCCCAGCGCGCCGAGGAACTCCTCGAAGTGGTGAACCCCGTTGAACGCGGCGCGCAGGATCATGAACGACCAGCGCTCACCCATTACCTCCAGCGCGGAGGGCAGGCCGCAATTCTGCATGTCGTTCAATGGCTCGCGCAGTTTGCCCATTACCTGTTCCCTTTGCCCTCGCGGAGCCTAACGCAAAGCCGCTTTGGGGCCGACAAAAAAATCTTTGCTGCAATGCACAGTTTCATCTTGCAACTGACAATCTAGGATATTAGGTAGCAATTAGCAACGCAAATCGGCTCTCCCCCTCCCAGGATCCCCCGATCAGCGTGCCATAAACGTTCAAGGGGAACAGACATGACTACGCTTGCCAACAGCCCGCTTTCGCGCACCCTGCTGGCCGCCGGGCTTGCCATCGCCGGCACTCTCGCCAGCTTTTCCGCCACCACCACTCCGGCAGAGGCCGCTTCGGCGCGCTATTCCGCCAAGCTGGCCGCTGCGGTCCAGGCCCCGGCCAAGAAGGTCGTCAACGGCGTCCTGTGGAACTGCGCGGGCGATGCCTGCTCGGGTCCGGTCGACGGCGCCCGTCCGATCAACACCTGCGTCCAGGTCGTGAAGGCGTTTGGCCAGGTTTCCACTTTCGCCGGCCCGAAAGGCGAATTCAGCGCCGAGGATCTTCAGCGCTGCAACGCGGCCGCCTGACGCGATCTGCAGGCACTCCTAAAACAGCCCACTCTTCAGGCCCCTGCTTTGGCGGGTGCCTTTTTTGTGGGTCAGCCGATCAAGCCGCGCGCGGCAAGGTCCGCGCGCAGCAGGGCCGAATCGGTGAAGTGGTGGACGTGCCAGCCGCAGTCGCGGGCTGATGCGATGTTGTCGGCATTGTCATCCACGAACAGCATGGCCGATCCAGGTAGCCCGAACCGCTGTTCGGCCAGGGCGTAGATCGCCGGGTCGGGCTTGGCGAGCTTCTCCACGCCCGAGACGACCACATCGCGGAAGTGATCGAACACCGGCCAGCGCTCGCGGAAGGGCGGCCAGAACTCGGCGCCGAAATTGGTGATGCCGAAGATCGGCACGCCCCGCGCGGCCAGTTCGTGGACCAGTTCCTGGCTTCCCGGCACGGGGCCGGGGATCGAATCGTTGAAGTGCGAGGCGTAGCGGCGGATCAGCGCCTCGTGCTCGGGGAACTGGGCGATCCGTTCGGGCAGCATCTCGGCCAGCGGGCGGCCCGCGTCGTGCTGGAAATGCCATTCGGGGGTGACGACATTGGCCACGAACCAGTCGCGCTGCGCCGGATCTGGGATCGCATCGCGGTAGATCAGCCGCAGATCCCACTCGATCAGGACCCGGCCGACATCGAACACGACTGCTTCAACTGCGCTTATCGTCAATTTCCCGCGCTCCAAAAGGTTTAGGCCCGCACCCCGGAACCGGAGGCGGGCCGTAAAACTCACCGGCCGGGCGAACCGGCCAGCACCAGGGCAATCAGCCCTGGCGCGCCTTGAAGCGGCGGTTGGTCTTGTTGATCACATAGGTCCGGCCACGGCGGCGGATCACGCGGTTGTCCCGGTGGCGGTCCTTGAGCGACTTGAGGCTGTTGCGAATCTTCATGATGTCCTCGGGGCGGCGGAAGGCCGCGAAATTTGAAGCCGCGCCGTTAAGGGGGCGGGGCGGGCGAGTCAAGGGAGAGAGTTGGTTGGGTGGTGACGTAGTTTGAATCCTTGGGTTATGGATTCTGACAGAGCGATAGTCTGACTGACATCAGGAATGCTTCGGCAGAGATCGGCTACTGCCGGAATGGCGATAACCAAGTGTGCTATATGAGCCCAAGCAAATTCTGCAGATGGAATGGCGATCAGGCTCCAATTCTGCCGCCAGCGAATAGGCCTCTTCCAGCGAAGCGGCGGGATGCCATCGCCCTGTCGGCTTGGCTGATTCCTTCTTTCCCTTGCCGTCTCTACAACTCGAACAGTGGGCGGCGTGGATTTTGGCAGTGTAGTGAAGTTCGCTCCGATACACCCAATACGGCGGCGGCAGAAATGGGAGCTCAGACGGCTTGCTTTGATCGCTGGTACTTTGAGTGATTTCGGCATTCCTCTGCTCAACGAATTTGTCCGTGAGATCGATTATGTCATCAATTTCCCAAGGCCGCTCGGTCAGTCCCGCAGCCATTGCTGGAGGGAGGCGCTTTTGCCATTCGATTGCTCCGGTCTCGTGCGACCAAACCCTTGAGGGGCAAGGGATACGGCAATAATTGTTGTAGAGCAGCCAAAGAGCAAGGTGCCGCTCATGATAGCGCAGCGATTTCGAGAATGCGTTGGTGCGCCGGTTGTATCGGCGCACACCCATTCGGAGATTAAGGTTTTGCCGTTCGATATATGACGTATGAATCTCGGCTTGTGCAGGACTCCCTGACAATCGCTTTCTCTCTGATCCAACGTATCGGCTACTCGGCCTTGGTTCGCCAGAATCATCCAGATCGGAGTATTGCTTGATCAGCATCGCCCGGTTGGCGTCTTCGCCAAACGCGATTGATCCGGCCTCGACATAGGCGGGGAGACCATCTGTGATGACCGTGGGACGGACCTCAAACTCGCCGTGCACATTGCGAGCCAGCTTGTTTGAGACCGACCGCATGAATTTCGTTGCATCATATACACGCCTATCTCCAAGCTGATATGCGAAGATGAGCTTTGTATCGGCGCACATGGCCAGATAGGCCCAGACCGTTCCTGCACCCACAACCGTGTTTTCCATGAAGTTTACGTTTTTCGCCTTTGCAGCGACGAACGACCAAATTTCGTCGGCTTGAATGCGCTCTACCCGAAGGCCGGACATGTTTGTCATGCGGGCAATTGCCATATCGCCAGCGTCCGCGAGGAGCTTCGCTACGGTCTTGTTGCTCACGCCAAAAATACGTTGGCATGAGCGCTGGGAGACACCCTCAAGCAGGGAATGCAGAATCTTGCCTCGGACATCATTGTCTAGTCGGTTCAGGTCAACCTCCTTTCATCTCAGCTGCATGGCGACATCAAAGTGCTTGTGTTGCGACGAGAGCATAGGCTCAACTCATAAATAGAGTCAATGACCCTATTGACAGAAACAGAGACTCGAAATAAGAACAAAACATGAAAGGAAGGGCTATGCCAACGATCAATCAAGACCTCGAACGTGCGGTAGGAAATCTCACATGGGCCGAATTTTCACCGGGCGCGCTCGCCCGAATGACTGGCTTTTCACAAGCGTTGCAGCGCGTTTGGCGAAGGCGTGGCCAAATTCGTGCCGTCGATGGAGGCAGGGCGAGTTTCTCGGCTCCCGATGCAGCCGCGCTATTTGTGCGCCACCAACTCTCCCTGTGGGGCGTGTCTCCGGACGCGACTGAAAAGATTGGCGCGAAGGCAGGGCGCACTGCGCTGTATTTCGCGCTCTTGAATGTAGACGGCGCTTGCGAAGTTTACGGCGCACCAAATGAGGTGGCACAGTTCATCGAGGAATTCGAGCAGGATGACCTCATCGCGCGGAATCTTGCCAAGAACTCAGAGACCGCGCGATACCTCTGGCGGGGAGATGCCGGTGTGTTTGTGTTTGAGGCAGATATTCAGAAAATCTTTGACAGAGAACGGTCGATCTCGATCTGCTGCATCGACCTTGCCGCGCTAGGAACTCGCTTGGGAAATCTCGCGGAGCGACCGCTCATCCGGGTGTCTTTGGAATGCTTGCCCAGCACACCTATTGCTCGAAGGCTGACAACTCTGCGGGGTGACGATTTCGGCTAAACGACCGTGACCGCTTTGCGCAAACTTTGACCGAAACCAGCCTTTCCGGACACGACAACAAAGCGGCCATTGTAAAACTGTAACCTCAGGTCGAAGCCATTCCGCTTTATCCAAGTAGTTTAGGTTAACACTGTGCCAACCACATACGGACCGCACCCTCAATGGTTTATCGCCGATTGCAGGGAATCCTCAAGCCAGCGCCGCGTGTCGGCGTCGATCCCGCTCTCGAAAACATCGAGTGGCAGCAA
>Ga0116141_10000662_pt1 | contig 28090 bp, 24 predicted proteins | sample AD_UKC097_MetaG_FD_89744 | JGI IMG/M metagenome (GOLD analysis project Ga0116141, IMG submission 89744) | Active sludge microbial communities of municipal wastewater-treating anaerobic digesters from USA - AD_UKC097_MetaG | ecosystem: Engineered > Bioreactor > Anaerobic > Digestate | place: USA...
ATGCCGAGCCCGACCGGGCGATGCTTGAGGTTCGCGTTGCGGGCCTTGCCGACCGCGTAGTAGTTGATGTCGACGACGTTGTCGAGCATGCGCATCGCGGTGCGGATGGTGGCCTTGAGCTTGTCGTGGTCCAGCACGTGCCGCGTGACGCCGTCGTCGCCCACGACTTCGCGCATGTGGGCCACGAGGTTCACCGAGCCGAGGTTGCACACCGCGATCTCGGACGGACCGGTGTTGAGCGTGATCTCGGTGCACAGGTTGGAGCTGTGCACGACGCCCACGTGCTGCTGCGGCGAGCGCAGGTTGCACGGGTCCTTGAAGGTCAGCCACGGATGGCCGGTCTCGAAGAGCATCGACAGCATCTTGCGCCACAGGGTCGTCGCGGCGACCTTGCGGAACAGGCGCAGCTCACCGCTGGCGGCCTTCTGCTCGTACCGCAGGTAGGCCTCCTCGAAGGCCTTGCCGACCTTCTCGTGGAGATCGGGACAGTCGGAGGGCGAGAACAGCGTCCACTCGGCGTTCTCCATCACGCGCTTCATGAACAGGTCGGGAATCCAGTTCGCCGTGTTCATGTCGTGCGTGCGACGACGGTCGTCGCCGGTGTTCTTGCGCAGCTCGAGGAACTCCTCGATGTCCAGGTGCCAGGTCTCGAGGTACGCGCAGACCGCGCCCTTGCGCTTGCCGCCCTGGTTCACCGCGACGGCGGTGTCGTTGACGACCTTCAGGAACGGCACGACGCCCTGGCTCTTGCCGTTGGTGCCCTTGATGTGCGAGCCGAGCGCACGCACCGGTGTCCAGTCGTTGCCGAGCCCGCCGGCGTACTTCGCCAGCAGCGCGTTCTCCTTGATGGCCTCGTAGATGCCGTCGAGGTCGTCGGACACGGTGGTGAGGTAGCACGACGAGAGCTGCGAGCGCTGCGTGCCGGAGTTGAACAGCGTCGGCGTCGAGCTCATGAAGTCGAACTTCGACAGCAGTTCGTAGAACTCGATGGCGCGCGCCTCGCGGTCGATCTCGTTGAGCGCCAGCCCCATCGCCACGCGCATGAAGAACGCCTGCGGCATCTCGATGCGCTGCTCGTCCACGTGCAGGAAGTAGCGGTCGTACAGCGTCTGCAGGCCGAGATAGCCGAACTGCAGGTCGCGGTCTGCCGACAGGGCGCCGGCGATGCGGACGAGGTCGAACTGCAGCAGTGCGTCGTCGAGCAGACCCGCCTCGACACCGCGTCGCACGAACTGCGGAAAGTATTCCGCATAGCGCGCCTGCATCTGGGCCTGCGACACCTCCTCCCCGAGCACTTCACGGCGGATCGTGTGCAGCAGCAGGCGGGCCGTCACCTGGCTGTACGCGGGATCCTTCTCGATCAGTGCGCGCGCCGAGAGGATCGCCGACTTGTACACCTCGTCGAGCGGCACGCCGTCGTACAGGTTCTTCACCGTCTCGCCCAGCACGGCGTCGACGCTGACGAACGCGTCGAGCCCGACGCAGGCCGACTGCACCAGCGCGCGCAGTGCGGCCAGGTCGAGCGGACGCGACACGCCGCCGTCGACGACGTGCAGCACCGGCTGCACCTGCTGCGACTCGCGCTGGCGCGCGGCGCGCTCCTGCGCGCGCTTCTCGCGGTAGAGGACGTAGGCGCGGGCGACCTCGTGCTCGCCCGAGCGCATCAGCGACAGCTCGACGTGGTCCTGGATGTCCTCGATGTGGAAGATGCCACCGGCCGGCTTGCCCCGCGTCAGGCCCGACACGACCATGGCCGTGAGCCGCTCGACGAGCTCGCGCACACGCGCCGACGCGGCACCCTGCCCGCCATTGACGGCCAGGAACGCCTTGGTCATCGCGATGGAGATCTTTCCGGGCTCGAAGGCCACGACCGAGCCGTTGCGACGGATGACCTTGAAGTCGGCCAGGGCGGACGCCGACGGCTGGGATGAGTCACCCGACTCGGTATGCGGCCACTGGGCCGCCGGCGAATGCGTTGCCGATTGGGGGATCTCACCGATCCGTTGCATGTGTGTTCTCCACCGGATGATTGACGCAGGAACGGACCGGCAGACGCGTGGTCGCACGCGCCCTCGGAACCGCAGACGAGGAACTCAGGAATCCAGGGAGACGACGAACCGCGCACAGGCCGCGCGCGCCGCTCGGGCACGTGTGCAGGCGCTGCATTCGATCAGTGTGGCCGGCGCCCGGGGTTCAGGCCTGGCTGGGCCGGACCACAAGATATTGTGTCCGGACCCCGTCTCCAGCACTAATTCTAGTAGTGGGACCGTCGCGCACGCAAGCCGTGCGCACACACCGACGCACCGTCGCGACGGTGTTGCAGAGGTTCAACGCGCGGCGGTGCGCGCCGGCTCGGGGGCGCCGGCCGCACGCAGCGCGGCGAGGTAGCGCCCCCAGTCGAAGTGCGGCCCCGGATCCCATTTGCGTCCGGGTGCGATGTCGCTGTGCGCGGCGACGTGACGCAGAGGATGGCGCTGCGCAAGCAGCAGCGTGAGCGCCACCAGCCGGCGGTATTGCGCGGCGGTGAACGGATGCCGTTCGGTGCCTTCGAGCTCGATGCCGATCGAGAACTCGTTGCAGCGCTCGCGCCCCGCAAAGGACGAGACACCGGCGTGCCAGGCGCGCGCGTCGGTCGCGACGAACTGCAGCAGCTCGCCCCGGCGCCGGATCAGGAAGTGCGCCGACACGCGCAGGTCGCGCAGCTGATCGAAGTAGGGATGCGCATCGCAGTCGAGCGTGTTCGTGAACAGCGCCTCGATCGCGTCACCGCTGAACCGGTCGGGCGGCAGGCTGATGGCGTGGATCACGAGCAGGTCGACCTGCGTGCCCACGGGACGCGCATCGTGGTTGGGCGACGGCACCCAGCGCGCGCCGTCGACACGGCCCGGGTGCGCCGGCGACCAGCGCAGACCGACGCCGCGGCGCTTCAATGCAGACCCAGCCGCTGCATCCGGTAGCGCAGCGCGCGGAAGGTGATGCCCAGCAGACGCGCGGCCGCCGTGCGGTTGTAGCGCGTCTTCTCGAGCGCGCGCTGGATCGCGGTGCGTTCGATCTGATCGAGATAGTCGGGCAGCGAGTCGGGCACGCCGTCCTCGTCGACGCGCACCGGACGCGCCGCGCCCGGCTCGGTCGCGGCCGCGGCGGCCGCGGCATCGGCTTCGCCCGGCGCCACGCGCTCGTTCTCGGTCGCGTCGGCGACGGTCGGACGCAGGCCGAGATCCTCGACGTTGATCACCTCGCCGTTGGAGAAGGCCAGCGCGCGCTCGAGCACGTTCTCGAGCTCGCGGACGTTGCCGGGAAACGCATACGACTTCAGGTACATCAGGGACACCGACGCCAGGCGCGGCGGGGCCGGCAGACCTGCACGCTGCGCGAGCCGCGCGAGGATCGATTCGGCCAGCATCGGGATGTCGGCCCGGCGCTCGCGCAGCGGCGGCATCTTCAGTTCGATGACGTTCAGCCGGTAGTACAGGTCCTGCCGGAAGCGGCCGGCCGCCACGCACTGGGCCAGGTCCTGGTGGGTCGCGCTGATGATGCGCACGTCGACCGGCTCCTCGGCCGTGGCCCCCACCTTGCGCACGCGCTTCTCCTGGATCGCCCGCAGCAGCTTCACCTGCATCGGCAGCGGCAGATCGGCGACCTCGTCGAGGAACAGCGTGCCCCCGCTCGCTGCCTGGAAGAAGCCGTCGCGGTCCTGGTCGGCGCCGGTGAACGCACCCTTGCGATAGCCGAAGAACTCCGCCTCCATCAGGGTCTCGGGGATCGCCCCGCAGTTGACCGCGATGAAGGGCTCGGACGCACGCGCGCCGGCACGGTGCAGCAGGCGCGCCGCGAGCTCCTTGCCGGAGCCGGACTCGCCGCTGATGGACACGGGCGCCATGCTGCGCGCCAGGCGCGCGATGGACGCGCGCACCTCGGCCATCGCCTCCGATTCGCCGAGCAGGTCGCGCGCCAGGTCGGCATCGGGGCGCGCATCGGACGACGCCGACGCGCCGCCGCCGTGCGCGGGAATCGCCGCGCGCACGAGGTTGCGCAGCGCATCGAGTGCGACCGGCTTGGCGAGGTAGTCGAAGGCGCCCGCCTTCAAGGCCGCCACCGCGTTCTCGGCGCTGCCGTACGCGGTGACCACCGCCACCGGTGTGCTGGGAAACCGCCGGGCGACCGCCGCGACCAGGTCGAGCCCGGATCCGTCGGGCAGCCGCATGTCGGTCAGGATCATGGAGAAGCCGTTGCGCGTGTCGAGCAGGCGGCGTGCCTCGGCGAGATCGGCCGCGCAGTCGACGTCGAACCCCATGCCGACCAGCGTGAGTTCGAGCAGCTCCCGCAGGTCGGCCTCGTCGTCGACGACGAGGATCCGGGGCACGCGCGGCGCCGCGCGCGTCGCGCTGCGCGTGGCCGCGTCCGCGGTCACGGTGCGGCCGCCTCGTGCGGCACGATCACGAACGCGCTGCGGTAGCCCGGGGCATCGGTCGGACGCTCGAAGCGCAGCACGGCCTGGTTGGCCAGGCAGAACTCGCGCGCCAGGAACAGGCCGAGCCCCGTGCCGCGGGCCTCGGTCGTGAAGAAGGGTTCGAAGGCGTGTTCGAGCATTTCTGGAGGCAGTCCGGGCCCGTCGTCCAAGACCCGGAATTCTAGTCGATCGCTGCTGCTGCGACGCCACTCCACCAGCACGGCGCGGTCGCCGTCCGACGCGTAGCGCAGCGCGTTCGTCAGGAGGTTCACGAGGACCAGGCGCAACTGGTGCGGGTCGAACCGCATCGGGTCGTCGGCGCGCACCGCCAGGACGACGCGCTCCGGACGCACGCCGGCCGACGCCGTGAAGTCGGCCAGCAGCGCACGCACGAACGCGCCGACGTCGATCTCCTCGAGCACCGGCCGCTCGCGACGCGCGATCGACAGCACGTCCTCGACGATGCGGTCGATGCGTACCGAGTTGTCTTCGACGATGCGCGACAGCCGCTTCTGCAGGTCGCCCTCGAGCCGCTCGGCGAGCAGGCCGTTGGCGTGCCGGATCGCGGCCAGCGGATTGCGGATCTCGTGCGCGATCGACGCCGACAGCCGCCCCATCGATGCGAGCTTCAGCTGCTGCGCGCGCTCCTCCAGTGCCTGGCGATCCTCCAGCACCAGCACGATGTGCGCACGGTGCACACCCACGGGACGCATCATCCGGACCTGCACCCGCCGGGCCGGGCCGACCGGCGCGTGCGCGGCGAGATCGAGCTCGAGCACCCGCTCGTTGCCTTCGACGATCGGATGTTCACGCACCAGCGCGCCGAGCCACGGCCATGGCCCGGTCGCGCCGAGCAGCGCCTGCGCAGACCGGTTCATGGTGCGGACCTCGCCGCGCTCGTCGACCACCACCACCCCCTGCGGCAGCTGCGCGACCACGAGCCGGGTGATGGCCAGTTGCCGCTCCAGGTCCTGGCCGCGCTGCGCGGCCAGGCTCTCCTGCGCCGCCAGGCGCGACGCGAGCCGGCTGATCAGGACGGCGGTCGCGAAGCAGGCCGCGCCGATCAGCCCGGCTGCCGTGATGCCGCCGCCGTCGCCAGCGGTGTCGCCGTCGAGCGAATCGATCACCGCGTCGCCCAGCAGCAGCAGCGACGCCGCCGCCGCGAACGACGCCGCGATGCGCGGCTTCGAGACGACCGCCGCCCCGGCGACGGCCGCCACCAGCAGCACGCCGAAGCCGCTGCGGGTGCCGCCCGCGGCGTGCATCAGCACGACGAGCGCGACGAGGTCGGTGACGGCCGCGGCCAGGACCTGGAGCGGAAAGCGCTGCCGCAGCACGCCGACGACGGCCAGCAGCGCGAGGGCGGCCAGCAGATAGACCGCGCCCGTCCACAGGAACAGCGGCGCATCGAACCGCGGGCCGGCGGTGCGCGCCGGTTCGCCGAGGAGCGCGTAGAGCAGCAGGAGCGCGGCGAGCACGACGCGACTGACCGCGAAGTAGCGCAGCGACGTCCAGTAGGCGGAGGCACCGGGCGCCTCGGTGTCGGAAGCCGCGGCGACGGGCGCGCGCGTCATCTCAGGCCCCCGCGCGGGGACCTGCGGTGCGGTGCGCGGGGCTGCAGTAGGGGTGTCCGCCGGCTTCCAGGGCCTCGGTGGCCGGCAGGTAGACCCCGCAGTGCGCGCACGCGACCATGCGCTCGCCCACCGCCTGGCCCGGCCGCGCGGCCTCGTCGCCGCGGTGCGTCTGCGCCGCCGCACGCGCGCGCTCGGCGCGGCGCTTGGACACCACGACGAGGCGATACGCGACGTACACCAGCAGCGCGAGGACCACCCAGGACAGGAGCTTGCCCATGACGGCGCCTCAGCCCCGGCCGAGGATCACTTCGAGCACGAACCGGCTGCCGACGTAGGCGAGCAGCAGGACCACGAACCCGGACACGGTGAGCCGCAGCGCCGTCCGGCCGCGCCAGCCCCAGCGCACCCGGCCGAACAGCAGCACGCCGAAGATGCCGAGGGCGATCAGCGAGAACAGGGTCTTGTGATCGAACCGGAACGGCCGTCCGAACACCTGCTCCGAGAACAGCACGCCGCTGAGCGCGGTGAGCAGCAGCAGCACGAAACCGATCGCGATGAAGCGGAAGAGGATGCGCTCGAGCACGAGCAGCGGCGGCAGCCGCTCGATCCAGCGGGCGAACGGGGAAAATGCGGTGACCGGGTGACCGTGCAGCGAGCGCTCGGCGGCCGTCATGAGCGCTGCGTGCAGCGCCGACAGCATGAGCACGCCATAGGCGAGCGTGCCGACCAGCAGATGCGGCAGCAGCAGCGGCCGCATCTCGTCGGCCGGCATCTCGACGCCGGGAAACACCAGTGGAAGCAGGCAGGTCACAGCCGCGATCGGGATCACCACGGAGCGCAGTGCCTCGACCCGGACCGAGAGGCCTTCGAGCCACAGCAGGACGACCCCCACGAGGAAGGTGCCCGAAAGCGCCGGACCGAAGCCGAAGCGCAGGCCGCCCGCACCGTGCATGGCCAGATAGAGGGAGACGCCGTGCGCGAGGATGCCGGCCAGCAACAGCCACGAACCGATGTCGGCACGCGGGGACGGCGCGACAGCCGCGGCGTCGGTTCGGCGCGCGCGCGCCACGGCCCCCCACGACAGAAGGTAGAGCAGCACCGCGAGGAGCGGGGCGATAACCAGTAGAATCGGCACGAACCCAGTTTAACCCAAGCCCATGCTCGAGAATCTCTCCCAGCGTCTGGCCCGCGTCGTCAAGACGATCAAGGGCGAGGCCCGCCTGACGGAATCCAACACGCAGGAGATGCTGCGCGAGATCCGGATCGCGCTGCTCGAGGCGGATGTGGCGCTGCCGGTCGTGCGCGATTTCGTTGCGCGCATCAAGGAGCGCGCACTGGGGCAGGAGGTGCTCCAGAGCCTGACGCCCGGCCAGGCGCTGGTCGGCATCGTCCACCGCGAGCTGACCGACCTGATGGGCGGCCAGACCGCCGAGCTCAGTTTTGCGACGCAGCCGCCCGCCATCATCCTGATGGCCGGCCTGCAGGGCGCCGGCAAGACGACCACGGTCGGCAAGCTCGCGAAGTGGCTGCGCGAGAACCTCAAGAAGAAGGTGCTGACGGTCTCGTGCGACGTGTACCGCCCGGCCGCCATCGAGCAGCTGCGGGCCGTCACCGAACAGGCCGGAGCCGACTTCTTCCCGTCCACCGCCGACCAGAAGCCGGCCGACATCGCGCGCGGCGCGGTCACCTGGGCCCGCACGCACTATCACGACGTGCTGCTGGTCGACACCGCCGGCCGTCTCGCGATCGACGAACAGATGATGGCCGAGATCACGGCCCTGCATGCACAGCTGTCGCCCATCGAGACGCTGTTCGTGGTCGACGCGATGCAGGGCCAGGACGCGATCAACACCGCCAAGGCGTTCAACGAGGCCCTGCCCTTGACCGGGGTCGTGCTGACCAAGCTCGATGGCGACTCGCGCGGGGGCGCCGCGCTGTCGGTCAAGGCCGTCACGGGCAAGCCGATCAAGTTCGTCGGCGTCGGCGAGAAGCTGACCGGCCTGGAGAGCTTCCATCCGGAGCGCATGGCCAACCGGATCCTCGGCATGGGCGACATCGTGTCGCTCGTCGAGGAGGCGCACAAGGTCGTCGACCAGCAGGCGGCCAAGGAGCTCGCCGACAAGCTGAAGGCCGGCAACCGCTTCGACCTGAACGACTTCGCCGCGCAGCTCGCGCAGATGAAGAAGATGGGCGGGCTGTCGTCCATGCTCGACAAGCTGCCGGCGCAGTTCCAGGCGGCAGCGGGCCAGGCGGACATGACCCGCGCCGAGAAGGACATGAAGCGCATGCAGGGGATCATCCACTCGATGACCCCCGCCGAGCGCAGCAAGCCGGACCTGATCAAGGCCAGCCGCAAGCGGCGCATCGCAGCCGGCGCCGGCGTGCAGGTGCAGGACGTCAACCGCCTGCTGTCGCAGTTCGACCAGATGCAGACCATGATCAAGAAGATGCAGAAGGGCGGCATGGCGAAGATGCTGCGGGGCATGAAGGGCATGCTGCCCGGCATGCGCTGATCCGCCGACGCCGTGTCATCCGCACCGCGCGCTGTGCAGATCCCCTTTGTGCGCGCAGTCCTCCCGCTGCTGGCGGCGGTCACCCTGTCGGTCCCGTGCCAGGTGGCGCACGCGCAGTCCGGTGCCACGCCGGCGGGCGGGCGCGACGGGCAGTCGGACGCGCGCGACGGGCCTTCGAGCGCGCACGGCGTGCCTTCGAATGCACAGGACGGACGCTCTGGCGCTGCCGACGGACGTTCGGGCGCACAGGTCTATGCCGCGGTCTGCGCCGCCTGTCACGACAGCGGCGCTCTGAAGGCCCCCCGGTTCGGCGACCGCGCGGCCTGGAAACCCCTGATCGCCGAAGGCCAGCGCGCGCTCACACGCACCGCGATCCGGGGCATCCGCGGCATGCCCGCCCGCGGCGGAGACCCCACGCTCAGCGACCGCGAAGTCGCCCGCGCCGTGGTCTACATGGTCAACGCCGCCGGCGGCCGCTTCAGCGATCCTCGATGATCGGTGCACGCGTGGGCTGAACGACGTGCGCGTCGGCTGAACGCCGAAGGCGTCTGGTGAACGATGCACGCGCGAGGTGGAGGGCACCGGCGCACCACCCCAGGGGCGCCGGTGTCAGGCCCGGCGACCGCCGCGACGAACGGATGGACGGACACGACATGAACGAACCCCGCACTGACACCCGCAACCCTGCGTCGTCGTCGGACCTCGAGGCGCTGCGCGCCTGCTTTTCGGGACGGCTGCTGCTGGCCGCGGACGACATCGCACCGTTCGTTTCCGACTGGCGGCGGCGTTACCTGGGCAGCGCGATCGCCGTTGCGCAACCGGACTCGGCAGAGGACGTCGCCGCCGTGGTGGGCTGGTGCGCGGCACACCGCGTGCCCGTCGTGCCCCAGGGCGGCAACACCGGCCTGGTCGGCGGCGCAACACCGGACACCGACGGGCGGGCACTGGTGCTGTCGCTGACCCGCATGAACCGCATCCGCACGATCGACCCGGTGAACAACACCGTCACGGCCGACGCGGGCTGTGTGCTGGCGACCCTGCAGCAGGCCGCGGCCGAAGCCGGTCGACTGTTCCCCCTGTCGTTGGCGGCGGAGGGCTCGTGCACGCTGGGAGGCAATCTCTCGACGAACGCGGGCGGCGTCCAGGTGCTGCGCTACGGGAACACCCGCGACCTGTGCCTGGGCCTGGAGGTGGTCACGCCTGCGGGCGAGCTCTGGAGCGCCCTGCGCGGCCTGCGCAAGGACAACACCGGCTACGACCTGAAGCAGCTGTTCATCGGCGCGGAAGGCACGCTCGGCATCATCACGGCCGCGACGATGAAGCTCTATCCCCGACCGGTCGCCCAGATCACCGCCCTGGCCGCGCTGCCCGACGTCGCCAGCGCCCTGCGCCTGCTCGAGATGGCGCAGCGCCGGCTGGCCGCCTCGCTCACCGCGTTCGAGCTGATCAGCGGCATCTGCCTCGACATCGTCGAACGCCAGTTCGAAGACAGCCGTCGCCCGATCCCGGGGCGCAGCCCGCGCTACGTGCTGCTCGAATCGTCGGACTTCGAGAGCGCCGAGCACGCGCAGAGCCTGTTCGAACGGCTGATGTCCGACGCACTCGACGCGGGCGTGATCACCGACGCGGCGATCGCCGCCTCGATCGCGCAGTCGCAGGCGTTCTGGGCATTGCGCGAGCGTATTCCCGAGGCGCAGACGCGCGACGGCAACAACGTGAAGCACGACATCTCGCTGCCGATCTCGGCCGTCGAGCCGTTCGTGCGCACCACCGACGCCGCGATCGAACGCGCCTTCCCGGGCGCGCGGATGGTGACCTTCGGCCACCTGGGCGACGGTAACCTGCACTACAACGTCGCGCCCCCGGAAGGCACGTCCTTCAGCGACTTCAAGCGGCACGAGCCTGCGCTCAATCGCCTGGTGCACGATGCCGTCGCGTCCTTCGGCGGCTCGTTCTCGGCCGAACACGGCCTCGGGCAGCTGAAGGTGGGGGAGAACGTGCGCTACAAGAGCGCGCTCGACATCCGCCTGATGCAGGCCGTCAAGCATGCGCTGGACCCGCTGGGCCTCATGAATCCCGGGAAGGTGCTGCCGGCGCAACCGTCGTGAACCCCGCGTCACCGATCGGAGGTGTGATGAACGGACTCTCGTACCTGACGCCCGCAGGCGACAGCCCCTGGAGCACCTACCTGGCGCAGATCGACCGCGTCGAGCCGTACCTGGGGCGGCTCACCCGCTGGATCGACACGCTCCGCCGCCCCAAGCGCGCACTGATCGTCGATGTCCCGATCGAACTCGACGACGGCCGCGTCGCCCATTTCGAGGGGTTCCGGGTGCAGCACAACCTGTCGCGCGGACCGGGCAAAGGCGGCGTGCGGTTCCATCCGGACGTCACGCTCGAGGAAGTGATGGCCCTCGCCGCCTGGATGACGATCAAGAACGCAGCCGTCAATCTGCCCTACGGCGGCGCCAAGGGCGGCGTGCGCGTGGACCCGTCCGCCCTGTCACGCAAGGAGCTGGAGCGGCTGACGCGCCGGTACACGAGCGAGATCGGTCTGATCATCGGCCCGGAGAAGGACATTCCCGCGCCGGACGTGAACACGAACGCGCAGATCATGGCCTGGATGATGGACACCTACTCTGCGAACGTCGGTGCGACCGCCACGGGCGTCGTGACCGGCAAGCCGATCCCGATCGGCGGCTCGCTGGGACGCGTGAAGGCGACGGGGCGGGGCGTCTTCACGGTCGGCCGGGAGACGGCGCGACGGATCGGTCTCGACCTCGCCGGTGCCCGCGTCGTGGTGCAGGGGTTTGGCAACGTCGGATCGGTCGCGGCCGAACGCTTCGCCGCCGCGGGAGCGCGGGTGATCGCCGTCCAGGACCACACCGGGACCGTGTACCGCGAGGCCGGGCTCGACATCGCCGCCCTGCAGCAGCACGTGAACCGGTCCGGCGGCGTCGCCGGCGCACCCGGGACCGAAACGCTCGACGGCGAATCCTTCTGGCAACTGCCCTGCGAGATCCTGATCCCCGCCGCACTCGAAGGCCAGATCACCGGGGCCCGTGCGCAGCGGATCGACGCACGGTTCGTCCTCGAGGGCGCCAACGGTCCGACCACCCAGCAGGCGGATCAGATCCTGGCGGAACGCGGCGTGATGGTCGTGCCGGACGTGATCGCCAACGCCGGCGGCGTCACGGTGTCGTACTTCGAATGGGTGCAGGACTTCTCGAGCTTCTTCTGGACCGAAGACGAGATCAACGCGCGCCTGGAGCGCATCATTGGCGGCGCGTTCGCCCACGTGTGGGACACCGCCCAGCAGCTGGGTGTACCGCTGCGCACCGCAGCGTTCGTGGTGGCGTGCACGCGAGTGCTGGAAGCGCGTGAGCTCCGCGGGCTCTACCCCTGACCGCACGCCCGATCGACCCCGGACCTCGGGTCGCGGGCTGCGCACCGACGGCGCCGCAGAAATGGAAAAGGGGCCACCGCGTGGCCCCTCTGCCGTCCTGCGCCAGGAAGGATTCAGTCCTGACGGCGGCGACGTGCTGCGACGAGGCCGACGGCACCGATGCCGAGCAGCGCAAGCACCGACGGCACCGGAACGTCAGCGGTCGGAACGTTGCCCTGCGGCTCGACGTTCAGGCCATTGCCGCCAAGGCCTGTGGGCGCCTCGGCCACCAGCCCCAGACTGCCCGGCGTGCTGGCGGGCGGGCACGGCACCTGACGGGTGCGCTCGACCAGGGTCGGGGTGTAGGTGACGACCTCGGTGACCGTGGGGGCCGATCCGCGCGCGCCGGAACGGGAACGCACGGCGGAAGCCAGACTGCCGCCGCTGCTGCCGCCCGATTGAACCTGAGTGACGACCGGCACGTTGACCCACTCGAAGTACACCTCCGAGATGGTGCACGGCGGCGGCCCCTGAACGACCGGCGCCGTCGGCGCGGCAGGTGCCGGCGCAGGCGCCGGTTGCTGACCGCCCCGGGTACGGGACCAATGGTTCAGGCCGCTGCGGGACCGCACGCCGGAGGGCGCGACCGAGTAACCCGACTCAACCACCACTTCGTCCGCCATCGATACCGCCGGCAGGGACGCCAGGGCGGCAGCGAACGCGGGAACAAGCATTGCAGCTTTGATTCGGAGACTCATGATCGACTCGACAATTTGGAGGAACTTTTATGTTCTACCTGCTGAGCAAACTTCGTGCCACACCACATAACCCATTGATTCATCAGAAAACCACAATTCAACAATTGGCACCCTGTAAGAATGGCTGACGTGCGAAATTCACGGTTTTGCCAGAAGGGATGGGCTCGATGCGCACCACTCCGACGTCAATGATACCCCCGACCGGGGTTCCAGAGCCATGGGAACCCGCAGCAGGCCAGGGGATCGCGCCGATACGGGCACCGTTCGCGCCGACACGGGCACCGTCCCCGGGACCTAGAATCGGAGCCTCCCTCGCCCGGAAGTGTGCCGATGAACCCGCCCACAGAGTCCCAGACACCTGCGCCGCGCCTGTTCCGCCGCGCGATGACCGCCGAAGACGTCAACCGGATCCACCGGAACACCGCCGTCGAGCGCCTCGGTATCGAATGCGTGGAACTGGGCGACGACTTCGTGCGCGCGCGCATGCCGGTGGACGCCCGCACGGTCCAGCCTGCGGGGCTGCTGCACGGTGGGGCTTCGGTGGTGCTGGCAGAGACGCTCGGCAGTCTGGCGGCCACCCTGTGCCAGGAACCGGGGTTCCACGCCGTCGGCCTGGAGATCAACGCCAATCACCTGCGCGGCGTGCGTTCCGGATGGGTGCACGGCGAATGCCGGCCGGTGCACACCGGGCGCACGACACACGTCTGGCAGATCGAGATCCGCGATGATGCGGGCCGGCTCGCGTGCACGTCGCGGATCACGCTGGCGATCGTTGCGCAGCGCCCGAAGGAATGACCGGCTCGGCGGTGGTGGCAGGCGGCGCCTCGCGGTAGTCCCATTTGCGCCACGCGCGCAGCACCGCCGTGGGGTACTCGGGACGTCCGAGGCTTCCGTTGTAGCGCCCGAGCGCGCGGAACAGGTCGCCCCGCTCGAGGTCGATGTAGTGGCGGAGGATCGCGCAGCCGTAGCGCAGATTGGTCCGCATGTCGAACAGCATGGCGGGATCGCCGTCGCCGATCACGCGCGTCCAGAACGGCATCACCTGCATGTAGCCGCGGGCACCGGCGCTCGACACTGCATAGCGGCGGAAATAGCTTTCCACCTCGATGAGCCCCAGCACAAGGTGCGGATCGAGCCCGGCGCGCTGCGCCTCGTAGCGGACCGCGTTGAGGAATTCGAGCCGCTGGGCGAATTCGGGCTTCCACTTGCGCGGCAACCGCGACGACATCACGGCCAGCCAGTCGACCTTCTCGCGCAGCGATGCGAACCGGGGCTCCGGCTGCTCGGCCCCGGACGACACGGCCGAGGCGAGCGCGGAGCGCACCGCCGCGGTCATCGGTTCGTACTGCTGTCCGCCGGCCCAGGCCGTGCCGCACACCATGCCGACGAGCAGCAGCATCGCGGACAGCACGCGGCGCAGCGGCCCGACCGCGCCCGCGCGGGTGCTCGGCAGGCCGCTCGGCACGGACATCGAACGCAGGGAGGTCGTTTCAGAGGGGCGCCCGCCGAGGCGGCGCGCACCGGCCACTAGGATCGGTCGCATGCGGAAATTCTAGTCAGTCGCATCGGGGCCGGGGCCGCCGATCGGCCGACGCCAGCGGCCTATCGTCCGGGCCGCGCGCCCTGCGGCACGCGTCGGCGCCGATCGGCTCAGCAGCGCGCCAGCAGATCCCGCACCGCCGCGGCCGCGTCGGCCACCGGCACGGCGCTGCCCTGCAGACCGCGCCGCATCAGCAGCTCGACCTTGCCCTCCTTGAGCGCGCGCTCGCCGATCGTGACCCGCACCGGCACGCCGATCAGTTCCCAGTCGGCGAACATCACGCCCGGGCGTTCGTCCCGATCGTCCAGCAGCACGTCGACGCCGGCGGCCGACAGGTCGGCATACAGCTGCTCCGCCACCGTACGCACCTGGTCGGACTTGCCCAGCCCCAGCGGGCAGATCACCACCTCGAACGGTGCGATCGGACGCGGCCAGATGATGCCCCGCTCGTCGTGGTTCTGTTCGATCGCCGCGCCGAGCAGCCGGGTCACCCCGATGCCGTAGCACCCCATCTCGATGACCTTGCTCTTGCCGTCGGCGTCGATGAAGGTGGCCTCGAGGGCGGACGAGTACTTGGTGCCCAGATAGAACACGTGGCCCACCTCGATGCCGCGCTGGATCGCCAGCCGGCCCTTGCCGTCGGGTGACGGGTCGCCTTCGACGACGTTGCGCAGGTCGGCGACCTCGGGCTCGGGCAGGTCGCGGCCCCAGTTGACACCGGCCAGGTGGGTGTCGACCTGGTTCGCACCACAGACGAAATCGCTCATCAGCGCGACGGTCCGGTCCGCGATGACCCGCACCGGCTTCGCGGTGCCCAGCGGCCCGAGGTAGCCGGGCTCACAGCCGAAGTGCTCGACGATCTCGGAGTCGGTCGCGAACCGGAAGCCCTTCAGCCCCTCGACCTTGCCGGCCTTGACCTCGTTGAGCTCGTGGTCGCCGCGCACCAGCAGCAGGCAGACGTCGGTGGCGACGATACGGGGCGCGGCAGCGACGTCCTGCGCGCCGTCCTTGACCGGCTCGCGACGATCGACCGCCACCACCAGCGACTTGACCGTGCGCTGCAGCGGCACCCCCAGCAGCGCCGCGACCTGCTCGCACTTGCCCATGCCCGGCGTCGGCACCGCCCACATCGCCTCCGCGGGCGGGTCACGACGGTCGCCCAGTGCGAGGGCTTCGGCCAGCTCGACGTTGGCGGCGAAGTCGGAATCCGGGCAGTAGGCGATCGCATCCTCGCCGGTGTCGGCGATCACCTGGAACTCGTGGCTGGCCGAGCCGCCGATGGCGCCGGTGTCGGCGGCCACGGCGCGATACGTGAGCCCCATCCGGTCGAAGATGCGCACGTACGCGTCGAACATCGCCTGGTAGCTGCGCAGCGCCGACTCCCGGTCGCGGTCGAAGGAATAGGCGTCCTTCATCGTGAACTCGCGCCCGCGCATCACGCCGAACCGCGGACGCCGCTCGTCCCGGAACTTGGTCTGGATGTGATAGAAGTTCTTCGGCATCTGCCGGTAGCTGCGGATCTCCTGACGGGCGATGTCCGTGACGACCTCCTCCGAGGTCGGCTGGACGATGAAATCGCGCTGATGCCGGTCCTTGACCCGCAGCAGTTCGGGGCCGTACTGCTCCCAGCGGCCCGACTCCATCCACAGCTCGGCCGGCTGCACGACCGGCATCAGCAGCTCGACCGCGCCGGCGCGGTTCATCTCCTCGCGGATGATGGCCTCGATGCGCCGGATCACGCGCAGGCCCATCGGCATGTAGTTGTAGATCCCGCCGGCCAGCTTGCGGATCATGCCCGCGCGCGTCATCAGCCGATGGCTGACGATCTCGGCGTCGGCAGGCGCTTCCTTGAGCGTGGAGACGTGGAACCGGGAGACTTTCATGAGCGTTCTTTCTCAGGCCGCGCGCAGCGGGGTCGAGGCGCTTCGCACGCCGATATAATCGCCCGAATTCTAAAGGATCGAGGGGGGTCGCCATGCTGGACCGAGACGGCTACCGCCCCAATGTCGGCATCATCCTGGTCAATGGCAGGAACGAGGTCTTCTGGGGCAAGCGGATCCGCGAGCATTCATGGCAGTTTCCGCAAGGCGGAATCAAGCGCGGCGAGTCGCCTGAACAGGCGATGCTGCGCGAACTGCACGAGGAAGTCGGGCTGAAGCCGGAGCACGTGCGCATCATCGGCCGCACGCGCGACTGGCTGCGCTATGACGTGCCGGACCACTGGGTCCGGCGCGAATGGCGGGGACATTACCGCGGGCAGAAGCAGATCTGGTTCCTGCTGCGCATGATCGGACGCGACACGGACATCCATCTGCGTGCCACCGAACACCCGGAGTTCGACGCGTGGCGCTGGAACGACTACTGGATTCCGCTGGAATCGGTGATCGAGTTCAAGCGCGAGGTCTACCGCCAGGCGCTCGACGAACTGTCGCGTCACCTCTTCGGCGGGACCGAGGCGCCGCGCTTCCTGCGCCAGCGCCACCGCGCGCGGCCGCGTCCTGCACCGACCACGGGCGAAACCGTCGATCCCGAACCGGCAGACCCGCAATGATCGGCGACGCCGCAGGCAACACCCCCGCCGCCGGCACCGGCCAAGCCGGAAGGACCGGCCATACCGGACGGACCGGCCGCGCCGGACCGCCCGCCCGCACCGGCCGCCCCCGTGTCGGAGGGCTGGCCGCCGCGCTGATGGCGGTGTTCCTGCTGACGCCACGCGCCCTGCCGGCGCAAAGCCTGCTCGGCGACGAAGTGCCGGCCGTGGAGGTCGATCCCGCCGTGCCGCTGCCGCCGCCCCCCGGTCCGCAGGCGGGCATCGAGTTCCCGGTGTCGGTGCTGACCTCGAACCGGTTCGCCATCGACCCCGACGGCCTGATCCTCCAGGAGGGACGGCTCGTGCGCTTCACGCTGATCGTGACCAGCCGCAGCGGCGTGCGCAACGTGAGTCACGAAGCGATCCGCTGCGCGCAGGGTCAGCGCCGGCTGCTGGCGATCGGCCTGACCGACGGTACCTGGTCTCCGTCCCGGTCCTCGACCTGGCTGCCGATCGACCGGGGCGCCACGGTCAACCGCGCCCACGCGGAACTGATGGCGCGCTGGTGCTCCGGCGGGCAACTGACGGGACGCGACGCCAAGGCGCTGGTGCGGCTGCTCCAGGAGGAGCGCCCGCCGGTGAATTGAGGCAGGAGACCGCGGCGAGAGGCGGCGGACCGCCGCGAGAGGCGTGGCCGGACTCCCCCCGGGGTCAGCGCAGCGGGTCGGGCAGGGCCACGCCCAGACGCTCGGCGAGCGGCGCCAGGCCCGGCAGGATGCCCGCCTGGAGTGCAACGCCGTCGCGCAGCTGCGCCCGCTTCAGTGCCAGCCCCCGCTCGCCCGGCAGGCGCACCGGGCGATCGTGCACGCGCGGCGCCGATCGATGGCAGGCGTCGACGATCCAGTCGGTCTGCCAGGTGAAGGGGGCGGCGCCGGCGAAGGCGGCCGGGTCGTACAGCTGCAGGTGCACCGTGGCGCCCCAGCCCTCGACGAGATCGGCGCGCCCGTAGCCGGCGAGACCGCCGGTCAGCGCCTCGATCATCAGCGCGAGCCCGTAGCCCTTGTGACCGGCGTCGAGACCGCCGAGCGGGAGGATGGTGCCCGGCGGCTGCGCGAACAGCACCGCCGGGTCGCGCGTGGGCTGCCCGAGGGCGTCGAGCCACCACGCGTGCTCGCCCTGGCGGCCGGCGTTCTTCAGGCGCCCGCTCATGCCGTTGGTGGTGACCGACGCCGAGATGTCGATCAGCACCGGATCGCCCGAGGTCGGAATGCCGACCGCCAGCGGGTTGGGCGTGAACACCGCCTGCGTGCCGCCGAACGGCGCGACGCTCGCGACCGCCGGATCGGAGCTGTAGAGCACCGCGACCAGCCCGGCACGCGCCAGCGGTTCGAGATAGGCGGCCAGGCAGGCGATGTGATGGCTGCGGCGGATCACGATGGTGGCTGCGCCATGCATCTGGGCCCGCGGCCGCGCCCAGTCGATCGCACGCCGCACCAGCCAGGGACCGGGAAGCCGCTGGCCATCCCAGGTGGCGACGGCCGGCCGCTCGGCGATGATGCGGGGCAGTCCCTCGCGCGCCATGGTGCCCTTCTCGATCTCGCCGACGTAGCCGGCCAGCAGCTGCAGGCCGTGCGTGTCGTGGCCGAGCAGGTCGCCCTCGACGAGCACTTCGGCGACGTCGAGCGCCATCGCCTCGCCGAGCCCCGCGGCCTGCAGCAGCGACTGGGCGAAGCCGGTCAGCGACTCGACCGGGAATCGTGCGCCGCCGGCACCGCCCGCGGGCGCCGCGGGTGCCGCGGGTGCCGCGGCCATCAGTACACCGCCCGGCCGCCGGACACGTCGAACACCGCGCCGGTGGAGAACGAACATTCCTCGGAGGCGAGCCAAGCGACCATGGACGCGATCTCGTCGACCAGGCCGAATCGGCCCATCGGGATCTTCGACAGCATGAAGTCGATGTGTTCCTGGCTCATCTGGTCGAAGATGGGCGTGCGCACCGCAGCGGGGGTGATGCAGTTGACACGGATGCCGGTGCGCGCGGTCTCCTTGCCGATCGACTTGGTCAGGCCGATGACCGCGGCCTTGGAGGTGCTGTACGCACTCGCGTTGGGATTGCCGTCCTTGCCGGCGATGGACGCGATGTTGATGATCCGGCCGTAGTCGCGCTCGAGCATCCCGGGCACCACCGCCCGGTTGCACAGGAACACGCCGTTCACGTTGACGTCCATCACGCGGCGCCAGTCGGCCGGATCGTATTCCCACGTCGTCCGGTTGGGCCCGGTGATGCCCGCGCTGCACACGAGGATGTCGACGCCCGCGAACTGCGCGACCGTCGAGGCCAGCGCGGCGGCCACCGAGCGCTCGTCGACGACGTCGACGGCCACGCCCAGATGGGTGCCGCCCCCCGGGGCGAGCTGCGCGGCGGCGCGGATGGCTGCGGCGCCGTCGACGTCCCAGAGGGCGACGCGCGCGCCGCTTGCGGCGAACCGTGCGGCGATGGCCAGGCCGATGCCCGAGGCACCGCCGGTGACGACGGCACGGCGGCCGGCGAGATCGATCTGATTCATGGTGGAGGTCCTGATCCGAAGGGCGGACCGCATCGGATTCCCGGACCGGTGCGCCGCCTGCGCGAGTGTTAGATTCCCGGGATTCGCGGGGGAGTTTCGCATGAAAGTTCTGTTCACCGACTACGACATGCTCGACGTTTCGCTCGAGCGCCAGATCTTCCGCGAGGCCGGCATCGAGCTGATCGAAGCGCAGTGCCGCACCGAGGACGAGGTGGTCGCGCGCGCCGGCGGCTGCAGCGCCCTGCTGATCCAGTACGCACCGGTCGCGGAGCGCGTGTTCGCCGCGCATCCGGGCATCGGCCTGTGCTCGCGCATCGGCGCCGGATTCGACACCATCGACACGGCCGCCGCCGCCCGCCACGGCGTGTGGGTCGCGAACTCGCCCGACTATGGCGTCGGCGAGGTGTCCACGCATGCGCTGGCGATGATGCTGTCGGTGATCCGCGGCATCGCCCGCTACGACCGCGACATCCACAACGGCCAGTGGCACTACACGACGGTCGGGCGCATCCCGCGGGCGTCGAACCTCACCGTCGGCGTGCTCGGCCTGGGTCGCATCGGCAAGCGCTTCGCGCACATCGCGCGCAACACGTTCAAGCGTGTGATCGCCCACGACCCGCACCTGATCGACGGCGACTTTCCCGCCTACGTCGAGCGGGTGTCCCTCGAGGAGCTGTTCTCCCAGGCCGACGCGATCTCCATCCACTGCCTGCTCAACGACGAGACGCGCGGTCTCGTCGACGGGCGCCTGTTGCGCCTGATGAAGCCCGGCTCCTATCTGGTCAACACCGCGCGCGGCGCGATCGTCGACGTCGGAGACCTGACCGAGGTCGTGCAGGCGGGGCGGCTGGCCGGCGTGGGCCTCGACGTGCTGCCGACGGAGCCGGTGCCCGCCGACCATCCTCTGCTGGCCGATCCGCGCGTGCTGTTCTCGCCGCATGCGGCCTTCTACTCGGTGGAGTCGGAAGTGGAGCTGCGGCGCAAGGCAGCGATGAACATCGTCAGCTGGATGCGCACCGGCCGACCCGACTACCCCGTCTGCGTGGGGACCCGTCGGCCGCCCGGCTGACGCCCTGCGGCCCCGCTGCCCCGCTGCCCCGCTGCCCTGCTGCCCTGCTGCCCTGCTGCCCTGCTGCCCGCCGGGCCCCGCGGCGCCGCCGCCGCCTGCCTGGACCCGGGGCGTCGCCGCGCCCCGGGACATGCCCCGCTGCGCCGCCCGACGGACGGAAGGGTGAAATCACGCACCCGAACACTGAGCGGGGTATACTGCTGCATCGCGGCATCGAAGGCCAGTCTCCCCGCCGCGATCCTCCAACCCTCCCCGCTTCAACCCTCTTCGTCCTCTCGACTGGTGTCGCCCGGCCTGAACGCCGCGTGACGAACCGACGCTGAATCACCGTTCAGGGACCTCATGTCTTTTGCATCGCTCGGATTGTCCGAGCCCATCGTCCGAGCCGTCACCGAGCTCGGCTACACCCAGCCCACCCCGATCCAGACGCAGGCCATTCCGGCAGTCCTCTCCGGTGGTGACCTGCTCGCCGGCGCGCAGACCGGCACCGGCAAGACCGCCGGCTTCACGCTCCCGCTGCTGCAGCGGCTGAGCACCACGTCCGCGCCGCGCAGCGCCAGCGGCCGCCGCATGATCCGCGCCCTCGTGCTCGTGCCGACGCGCGAGCTCGCCGCGCAGGTCGAGGAGAGCGTGCGCGACTACGGCCGCCACCTGAAGCTGTCGTCGATGACGATGTTCGGCGGCGTCAACATCAACCCGCAGATCAGCCGCCTGCGCGAAGGCGTCGACATCCTCGTCGCCACGCCGGGCCGCCTGCTCGATCACGTCGGCCAGCGCACGGTCGATCTGTCGGCGGTCGAGATCCTCGTGCTCGACGAGGCGGACCGCATGCTCGACATGGGCTTCATCCGCGACATCCGCAAGATCCTCGCGCTGCTGCCCGCGCGTCGCCAGAACCTGCTGTTCTCGGCGACCTTCTCCGACGAGATCAAGTCGCTGGCCGACGGCCTGCTCGACCACCCGTCGATGATCGAGGTCGCACGCCGCAACGCGCCGGCCGAAGCCGTCGAGCAGAAGATCATCCTGGTCGACAAGCACAGCAAGCGTCCGCTGCTGTCCAAGCTGATCACCGACAACAACTGGTTCCAGGTGCTGGTGTTCACGCGCACCAAGCACGGCGCCAACCGGCTCGCCGAGCAGCTCAACCGCGACAACATCAGTGTGCTGGCGATCCACGGCAACAAGAGCCAGGGCGCCCGGACGCGTGCGCTTTCGGAGTTCAAGGACGGCAGCCTGCAGGTGCTGGTGGCGACCGACATCGCCGCGCGCGGCCTCGACATCGAGGACCTGCCGCACGTGGTGAACTTCGAGCTGCCCAATGTGCCCGAGGACTACGTGCACCGCATCGGACGCACCGGCCGTGCCGGGGCCAGCGGCGAGGCGATCTCGCTGGTGTGCGTCGACGAGCACCGGTTCCTCGCGGACATCGAGAAGCTGCTCAAGCGGCAGTTGCCCCGCGTGTCGATCCCGGGCTTCGAACCCGACCTGACGATCAAGCCCGAGCGCATCCCCACGGGCGGGCAACGCGGTCAGATGTACGACGACGGCCTGGGTGAATCGCTCACGCCGCGGGGCCCCCGTCCCGGCCCGCGCGGTGGCTCCGGCCGTGGCGCGGGGGGTGGCAAACCGGGCGGATCGGGTCGCGGCGCACCGGCCGGCGCACCCGGCGCGGGGATGCGCAGCAGCGCGGCGCCTGGCCGCGGTCACGGACACCCGCACAACGCGCCGCGCGGCCAGCCGCACGGTCAGGGCGGTGGCGGCGGCGGTCAGCGCCGCGCGGGCTCGCGCGGCCGCTGATCCGAGGCAGCGCGGACCCCGATCGGGTTCGCGCAGTGCTTGGCGGGGCCAAGGCGCTGCGATGCCGCATCACACGGCCGCGCGACGCACGGCCGCGCATCTCAGGGCCGCGCGCCCCCCACCGGCAGCACCACTTCGAAGCAGCTGCCCTGGCCGTCCGGCCCCGGCAGGCACGTCACGCGCCCGCCGTGCAGCCGGGCGATCTGACGCACCAGCGACAGTCCCAGTCCGACACCGCCCGCACGCTCGCTCGCGCCGGCCGCCCGGTAGAACGGCTCGAAGATGCGTTCGCGCTCGGCCTCGGGGACACCCGGACCGCGGTCGCACACCTGCAGGCAGACCTGCGCCGCATCGCGCGGCGACAGTCGCGCCCGCACGCCGGCCCCGGCGGCATGTCGCTGCGCGTTTTCCAGCAGGTTGCGCACCAGACGCGCCAGCAGACGCGCGTCGCCCTCCACCATGCAAGCGCTCGCCTCGAGCGGCACGCCGTCCCGCGCGCACGCCTCGGCAACGAGCGCCGTGAGGTCGACCGGCGTGGCGCCTGTGACGCGGCCCCCTGCCGCACCTGCCGCACCTTCCGCACCTTCCGCACCAGCGGCACCGGGGTTGCCGAGGGCATCGGCGTTGCCGGGGGCGCCGAGGCCCCCCGCGGCATCGACGTCACCTGGCTGCAACGGCACGCCGGCCGCGTCCAGGCGGCTCGCAAGCAGGATCTCGTCGACGAGCTGATCGAGCTCGGCGACGTTGCGCACCAGTTCCTCGGACAGCTCCGCCGTCGCCGACGGCCCGATCAGTTCGACGGCCATGCGGATGCGGGCCAGCGGCGAGCGCAACTCATGCGACGCGTTGGCGAGCAGGCGCTTGTGCGCGTCGAGCAGCGCGCGCTGCGCAGCGAGCAGTGCCTCGATGCGTTCGGCAGAGCGGTTGAACCGTTCCGCCAGCACGGCGACCTCGTCGCGCCCGTCGATCGGCGCGCGGGCACCCAGGTCACCGCGCCCGAAGCGCTCGACGGCGCCCTGCAGATCCTCGAGCCGCCGCGTGAGCCGGCGCACCACCGGATACGCGCCCACGCCGATGGCCGCGCCGACCAGCAGCAGCACCGACACGAATCCGAGCCGTGGCGGCCGGCCGAAGGGACCGGACGCCTGCACCCGCGCGGCCACCAGCCGGCGGCCGTCGGGCAGGTCGGACACGTAGACCGGCGCATGGTCGGCGCCGCGCTGCCATCCTGCGCGGGCGAGCGCCTGCGGAGACGCGGGCAGTCCCTCGCCCACCGACGCCAGCAGACCGCCGTCCCGATCGAGCAGCGCAAGGCTGGCACCGGTGCGCTCGTGCCATCGCTGGAGCGACCGTGCGATCGTCTCGGGCGTCGCATCCGCCGGCAGGAGCTCGGCGACGACCTGCGCCACGAGCGCGCCCCCCTGGACGCCCCACGACGGACGATCCGCGCCGCGTTGCGCGAGGTACCACACGCTGCCGATCAGCAGCGCGAACACGAACAGACTCGCCAGAACGGCAAGGTAGATGCGCAGGTAGAGACGTTTCATCGCGGGTCGGACATCGGCTCGAGGCTCGGGCGCCCGGTCAATCCTGCGCGCGCGCGAACAGGTAGCCGGCGCCCCGCACGGTGAGGATCCGGCGCGGCGCGCGCGGATCGTCCTCGATCGCCGCGCGCAGCTTCACCACGTGCACGTCGATCGAGCGGTCGAGCGACTCGCCGCCCTCGGCGCCCACCAGGTCGATCAGCTGGTCCCGCGAGAGCACCCGTCCCGCATGCTCGGCCAGCACCTGCAGCAGGTCGAACTGGCGCGCGGTCAGCGGGCGGTCGACACCGTCGATCCGCACGCGCCGCGCCGCGCGATCGATCTCCAGCCGGCCGAACCGCAGCAGCTGCCGGGGGGCGGCGTGTTCGCCGTGCCGGCGCAGCACGGCGCGGATGCGCGCGAGCAGCTCGCGTGGCTCGAACGGCTTGGCCAGATAGTCGTCGGCACCCAGCTCGAGCCCGACGACGCGGTCGGCGGTGTCGCCGCGCGCGGTCACCATGATGACGGGCACGCCCGACTGCGCGCGGATGCGCCGGCAGACGTCGAGGCCGTCGCCGTCGGGCAGCATCAGGTCGAGCAGCACCAGATCCCACGACGAGCGCTCGAGCTGCGCCATGCCGCGCGTCGCATCCTCGGCGACCGCCACGACGAACCCGGCCTGTGCGAGGTAGGCACGCACCATCGACGCCAGGCGCAGGTCGTCCTCGATCATCAGGATGCGGTTCATCGTGGTGGCCCGCTCGTCAGCGTCCCATGCGGCTCATGCGTCGATCGAGCCGTTCCTTCAGACGCACGCGCTGCTCGGGCGTCAGCACCTCGGCGATGTCGGCCAGCGCGCGCACCATCCGCTGCGAGACCTGATCGGCCAGGCGCATCTGATCGCTGCGCAGGCGCTCGAGCGCGCCGCGGTCGATCTGCGCGCCGGCCAGCAGGTCGACCGCCTGACGTCGCGCGGCGCGATGCTGCTCGCGCAGCGGCGCGATCTCCGTCACCGCCTGCCGGGCGATCGCCGAGACACGGGACTTCTGGTCGGCCGTGGCGTCGACGTCCGACAGCACCCATTCGACCGCGCGGTCGATCCGCTTGCCGATCGCCTCCGGGTCCATCGACGCGAATCCGCCATGCCGGTGGTGATGTCCCCAGCCCGGTCCGCGGCCTTCGCCGCCAGGCCCCGGCTGCGCGCAGGCGGCCAGCGCCGCCACCGCCGTGACCGCGGCGGCCAGGCGCCAGAAGCGGCGACGACCCGACGGGGGACGTGCGGGGTCCTGCGCGGAAGTCGTGTTCGCCGGCGCGGCCGGTTCGTGGGAAGTGTGTTCGCTCATGTCCGACTCCTCGTGATCGATCGCAGCCGATGCGCTGCGTGACCGTACGGTACGCCGGCGACGTGCGCGGATGATGAGCGGATGTGAAGAACCATGAAGCGCGGCCGGCGACGCACCGGCCGCGCCAGACCGTCAGAGCTTGAACTTGACGATCTTCTGCGTCTGCTGCCCCAGGCCCTGGATGCCCAGCGTCACGACGTCGCCCGCCTTCAGGAACTGCTGCGGCTTCATGCCGCTGCCCACCCCCGGCGGCGTGCCGGTGGTGATGATGTCGCCGGGGTTCAGCGTGAACAGCGCGCTCACGTACGCAATCAGCGTCGCGCAGTCGAAGATCATCGTCTTCGTGTTGCCGCGCTGGCGCTGCTGGCCGTTGACGTCGAGCCACATGTCCAGGTTCTGCGGATTGCCCACCTCGTCGGCCGTCACCAGCCACGGACCGACCGGTCCGAACGTGTCGAAGCCCTTGCCCTTGTCCCAGGTCGGGCCGCGCTCCATCTGGAACTCGCGCTCGGACACGTCGTTCACGAGCACGTAGCCGGCGACGTGCTTGAGCGCGTCCTTCTTGGTCACGTAGCGCGCACGCGTGCCGATCACGATGCCCAGCTCCACTTCCCAGTCGGTCTTCACCGAACCCTTGGGCAGCATCACGTCGTCGTCGGGTCCCTGCATGCACGACAGCGTCTTGTGGAAGACGATCGGCTCCTTCGGGATCGGGTTGCCCGTCTCGGCGGCGTGGTCGGCGTAGTTCAGGCCGATGGCGACGAACTTCGACGCTCCGGAGAACGGCACCCCCATGCGCGGCGTACCGCGGACCTTCGGCAGCTTGTCGTGCTTGATCTTGGCCAGGCGGGCCAGCACCTTCGGCGACAGCTGCGCGGGACCGATGTCGTCGATGACGCCCGACAGGTCGCGGATCTTGCCGTCGGCGTCGATCAGGCCGGGCTTCTCCTTGCCGGGTTTTCCGTAACGTACGAGTTTCATTCAGCCTTCTCCAGGGTTGGGGACCGTCCGTTGGCCGGTCCGTCTTGTCCGGCCGCGCACCGCGCATGACGGCGGCGCACGGCCGTGAATCCTCGGCCGATCGGCACGGCCGGCACGGCGCGCGGCCGTGCCACCGGGCCTCGACCGGTTGCGGTCAGATCGTGATGCCGCCGTCCACGTTGAAGACCTGCCCGGTGGCGAACGCGCTTTCGTCGCTGGCCAGGTAGACCACGATCGGGACGATCTCCTCGGCCACCGCAAGACGTCCCATCGGCTGGCGCGCGACGAACATCCTGCGCGCCTCCTCGATGTCGCCGAGCTGGCGCATGCGGTCGTGCAGGCTGGGCGTGTCGACCGTGCCCGGGCCGATCGCGTTGCAGCGGATGCCCTTGCCCACGAAGTCCGCCGCGATCGACTTGGTCAGGCCGATCACGGCCGCCTTCGTCGTGCCGTACGCGAAGCGGTTGGGAAAGCCTTTCACCGAAGAGCACACCGACGCCATGTTGATGATCGAGCCGCCGCCGGCGTCGATCATCTTCGGCAGCGCCGCGCGGATCGTGCGGAACATCGCGCGCACGTTGATGTCGAAGCTGAAGTCGAGGTCCTCGTCGCGGCATTCGAAGATCGAGCCCTGGTGCACGTAGCCGGCGCAGTTGAACAGCACGTCGAGCGGCGGCAGGCCGCCGATCAGTGCGGAGACGGCCGCGCCGTCGGTCACGTCCAGACGCTGCACGGTCACGTCGCCGCCGGCGCCCACCGCCTCGTCCCGCAGGGTGGCGAGCAGGTCCTCACGGATGTCGGTGGCGATCACGTGCGCGCCTTCGCGCGCCATCGCGAGCACGGAAGACCGCCCCATGCCCTGCGCGGCGGCGGTGACGAGGATGCGCTTGCCTTCGAGTCGTTTGCCCACGTGCAGCTCCCTGTTGCGTCGGATGGTGCGTCGGATGGTGCGTCGGATGCGTCGTCGATGCTGCCCGGACCGGCAAGCAGCGCGAGGGCGCTAGCGTAGTGCAGACGCGGAGTCCGCGTCGAGGTTTACCGTGCCCTGGAACTGCATCGTTGCGAGTCGCGCATACAGACCGCCCCGGGCGAGCAGCTCGGCATGCGTGCCGGCATCGACCGCACGGCCGCGGTCGAGCACGACGATGCGATCGGCGCGCACCACGGTGGCGATGCGGTGCGCGATCACGATCGTGGTGCGCCCGGTCATCGCCTGCTCGAGCGCCAGCTGCACCGCGGCTTCGCTCTCGGCGTCGAGCGCACTGATGGCCTCGTCGAGCAGCAGCAGCGGCGGATTCTTCAGCAGTGCGCGTGCGATCGCGATGCGCTGCCGCTGCCCGCCCGACAGCCGTACACCGCGTTCGCCCAGGAAGGTGCGGTAGCCCTGCGGCAGGCGCGTGATGAACTCGTCGGCGTGCGCGGCACGCGCGGCCTCGACGACCTCCGCGTCGCTGGCGTCGAGACGGCCATAGCGGATGTTCTCCATGGCGTCGGCGGAGAACACCACGCTGTCCTGGGACACCAGGCCGATGCGCGCACGCAGTGCGGACGGCTCGAGCGACCGGATGTCGCGACCGTCGATGCGGATCACGCCGTGCTGCGGGTCGTAGAACCGCAGCAGCAGCTGGAGCACGGTGGTCTTGCCCGCCCCGGAGGGCCCGACCAGCGCAATCGTCTGGCCCGGCGCGATGTCCAGGTCGAGCGCCTCGAGCGCCGGCTCCTGCGGACGCGACGGATAGCGGAAGGAGACCTGGTCGATCGACACGCGCGCGCCCGCCGGCACCGGGCGCGAGGATGCGGGGGACGGGGCGTGGTCGGCGTCCCGGGCGTGGTCGGCGTCCCGGGCGTGGTCGGCGTCTCGTGCGTGGATGTCATGTCGGGCATGTTCGGCCTGCCGGGCGTGTTCGCCGACGTGGCCCGCTGCCGCGTCTCCCGCCGCCGCGGCCGGACCCGCGATCGCCGCGCGCGCCTGCAGCAGCTCGAGCAGGCGTTCCGTGGCGCCGGCGGCACGCTGCACGTCGCCCAGCACCTCGGCCAGCGCACCGGTGGATCCGGCGACC
>Ga0116141_10000663_pt1 | contig 28083 bp, 30 predicted proteins | sample AD_UKC097_MetaG_FD_89744 | JGI IMG/M metagenome (GOLD analysis project Ga0116141, IMG submission 89744) | Active sludge microbial communities of municipal wastewater-treating anaerobic digesters from USA - AD_UKC097_MetaG | ecosystem: Engineered > Bioreactor > Anaerobic > Digestate | place: USA...
AGAAGGTCGGGGCCCCAAGGTCAGAACCTAGTAGGGATCAGACGTCGTCGACGTCGACCTCCTCGAGATCCTCGTCGTCCTCGTCGGTCTCGACTTCCTCGTCGACTTCCTCGTCCTCGTCGGTGGCCTCGGCGTGGACACCGTCCTCGTGGACGTCGGAGGCGGGGAACATCGAGATGATGGTGGACTTCATCTTGCCCTCGTACTCATCGTCCTCGAGCGTGATGCCGATCTCGCGACCCACGACCTTGTTCGGGTCGACGTTGAGCTTCTTCTTGGCGATCTTGAGGCCCGCGGCCGTCGCGAGCTGGCGGAACTTCCAGAGGTACTTCTCGCCGAGCAGGCAGTAGACCGGGAACGCCGCGTCCTTGTGTGCGTTGGGCACCACGGTGAAGACCCACATGTCGTTCTGCTCTTTGGACTTGGCGTCCTCGACCTTGGTGACCTTGGCGCGGTAGTCACCGGCAGGCAGGTGCTTGGGGTTGAACGAGCGATCCTTGACGTTGGTGAAGTCGAGGACACGTGCCTTTACTGCCATTCCTTACTCTCCTTTGAGCATGAGGTTGACGACCTTGGGAACGGTGGGGTTCTTGATGTACTCGGGCATCTCGAAGTCCGAGCGGAAGCCGGTGTCGTAGCGGTTGTGCGGAGCGATCCAAAGTCGTCGCTGGTTCTTCTCGACGATCTTCCCATCCTGCTTGACCTTGACCTTGACGACGTACAGGCGGCCGATGACATCGACCATAGCGTTGGCGATGGAGCGCACCCCCGCCGGGAGGTCGGGCACGAACATCGTGCTCTCGTCCTCGTCGTCGTCATCGAAGTTCCCGACCATGCGTTCCTGGCAGGTGAGGATGAGTCCGATGTTCATGTTGTGGAAGTTGATGAGCAGCTGCTTCGTCGCCTCGCCTGCCTTGCCGTAGTCGCGTTGCGAGACCTGACCGGGCTGCCGGTCAAGGTCCCTCTCCTCGGCTTTCCGCATGACGAAGTTGAGCGACATGTTGTGGATCCTGGTCAGTCCGTCAAGCGCGACCCACTCATAGTCGTGCTTACCCGTACGGAGGAACTTGTAAACCTCATCCAGGTCCTCCCACTTCTCGACCGGCCAGACGTTCGGGTCCTTGCTGACCATCGTGTCGGTCCCGTGCTCAGGGTCGACGATAAGCAGCTTGTCGATCCCCGCCGTAGTGCAGAAGGTGGTCTTACCCTTCTTGTTCCTGCCGTAGACGAGGAGTTTCCTCGCCCGCTTGACCTGACTCGGCTTGTGGATCTTCCGGGCCGCAATCGCTGCGTAGTCCTTCTCTGGCATTACACCTCCCTCCGAGCCTTATTTCGGTTCCCCAGTCGGGAAAGATTGATCCCTTGGGAAACCGGCTCAAGATGAGCAGGGTTGACGCATCCATTGTTGAAGCAAAGATGGTCAAGAACTTTCCCCTTTGGGATAGGACCAACTAGCAACTCATATGCAACTCGATGAGCCCTAGTAGAAGGTCCCCCTTTGAACTGGCCATAGCCTGAGTCAAAGCATGAAGCTAACCATGGCCAGCATTCATTAGGACCCCTGCGGTCAACATGAGACCAGAAGTTTTCAATGGCTTGAGAGGTCATCTCTGCTACTGGTCGATTTCTCATGTTTCCCATTATACTTCCTCGATACCCTCAGTATCTTCCGGGTCCTGGTAATAGGACATCGGATCCCCGACCTTGTATTTCTGCTTGATGACCGGTGTGGTGTTGCCACCGAAGAGGTCAATCGTGCAGAGGTCCATGTAGGAGCAATCGAAGGAGCAGGAGCGGGAAGTGCAGCGCTCGATGTCCTGGCGCTCACGGGAGAAGTACTTGTGCATCCGGCGGCTGGTGCGGTAGTTCTCCTGGACCACACGCTTGATGAGGTCCTGGCTCTTCTCGAGGTGGTCGCGTCGGAAGAAGGGTGAGGTCTGAGGTTCACCCGGGCGATAGCGGTCGGCCTTGAGCGCGAGCAGGGCATCCTTGTAGTCGCGTGGGTTCAGTTCAGCGCGCTTGATAGCGCGTAGCAGGGTAGGATAGTCGGTCTCGATCTTGCGAGCGCTGAGACGGCTTCCGTCCTTGAGTACCTCGGGGATGGTGGGCGCCTTGGTGCGCAGGTAGTTCCAGATGAAGCCCTGCACCTCGATGTCGTTCTTAGCAGCGGCCCAGAGGTAGAGAGCCGACTGCGCATCGAGCAGGCGGAAGTCCAGGTTGGGCAGGGTCTTGTGCGACTTGTGGTCGCCGATCCAAAGCCCGTAGTTGTCCTCGACGAAGACGTCGAGTCGGCAGCGATAGATGGTCCCATCGGGGAAGGTGGTCTCGAGTGTCACCTCAGTGTCGAGCACCTTCCAGGGGTCCTCCTCGTAGTGCCAGAAGTAGGAGCGCATGATGCGGAGGATGTCCTTGGGCATGTTGCCGTAGAAGTCCTTCTCCTCATCGAGCATCTCCGCGTAGATGGAGGCGAGCCTCTTGTGCTCATCCATCCAGTCTCGGCCCGAGTAGTGATGCTCGAGCAGGGAGTGTATCCACTTCCCTCGCTTGAGCGGGACTCCGACGAGCCGCGGCTTCAGGCGCAAGACGAACTTGTAGTAGGCCTGCCGCGGGCAGCGACGGAAGCACTTGAGCATGGAGTGGGTCGAGACCGGGGTCCCATCCTCAAGGGCGTACAGTGGGGTCAAGCAGTCACCTCCTCAGTCGTGTAAAACCATCATATTACCAGGGACTTTACCAGTCAACCTTCTTGGTCCCCCAATGGTCGATCTCGTCATCTGTCAACTCATGCGCACCACCCCAGTGCCTCCCCACCTTGAGCTCGGCAAGGATGGGCACGTCGACCCGGATGCCGAACTTCTTTTCCAGCGGAAGGTTGCCCATCGTGTCGCGGATGACGGGCAAGACCCTCGCTAGTGCGTCCTCGCGGACCTCGAAGTTGATTGCGTCATGGACGGTGCCAAGGATGTGCACCGGCAGGTCGTGCTTCCTGAAGTACTGGTCGAGCAGCACCATGCTGAGCAGGGTCAGGTCCGAAGCAAAGGACTGGACAGGCGAGTTGATTGCCTGCCGCTCGGCCTCAGCCCGTACCCCCTCGTCGCCGGATGCCATATCGGGCAGGTGGCGGGTGCGCCCCAGAGGGCTCTGTACGCGCCTGTACTCGGCTGCTAGGCGTCGTTGCCTCGCGTGCCAGGCAGGCAGGCCAGCGAACTGCTCGAAGAAGGAGCGTCGGATCGCCTGGGCCTCCTGCAGCGTGAACCGGAGACCGTACTTGGTGAAGGCGGTGTGGACGAACTTGCGAGCACCCATCCCATACACGAACCCGAAGTTCACGGCCTTGGCCTTCTTCCGGTCGTCCTTGGTTACCTCACTCGGCGGCTTGTTGAGGACCCACGATGCTGTTGCACGGTGGATATCCTGCCCTGTCTGGTACAGACGTAGCATCGTTGAGTCCCGGGAGAGGAATGCCACCACTCGAAGTTCGATCTGCGAGAAGTCAGCCTCGACGAAGGCCCACCCGGGTGGAGCACCAATGAGACCTCGGATGAAGGTGTCGCGAGGTACTTGCTGAAGGTTGACACCGCGGATCTTAGTGCGGCCGCTAACCTTATCAGCCTCGATCTTACCTGAGCTAAGGCGGCCTGTAACCGTACCATGCAGTTTGAAAGTCGTGTGTATTCTTCCTCGGTCATCGCGGAGCTCCGTGTAGGGCTTCAGGAATGAGGTCACGTACTTGTTCCACTTGACCCGCTCGAGCATGATATTCACGCAGGGGTGAGCATCCCTCAGCTCGAGCAGCACATCCTCGGCCATCGACGGGCCGGTCTTACCCTCCTTGAGGACAGGCAGGCCCAGGTGGTCAAAGAGCCACCAGCGCGCGAAGTTCGAGGCGTTGAAGTTGACCTTCCCCGGGTGGTCGTCGGGTACCCACTGCATGAGCTCGGTGTGGAAGTCCTCCAGGGTGCGCTTGGCGATCTCGTAGTTGGTCGCCAGGAGTTCGGGGTCAATCCACACCCCATAGCGCTCGGCCTCGATGAAGATCTCGTTCGCAGGCATCATTAGCAGGGCGAAGACCCGGAACAGGCGACGCTCCTTGCGGAAGTCATCCTTGAACTTCTCGTACAGGCGGAAAGTCCAGTAGGTGTCAAGTGCGTTGTACCTGAGCACGTCGTCGATGGGCAGGGTGTCGAGTTCCTTGGTGTCGATCCCCCACGGGTCAGCCCCGAAGAGCATCCGCGCCAGGGGCTTGAGACCCTTGGCCCTGTTCTCGTCGAGGACGTGTGCCGCGAGCATGGTGTCGAAGGTCTCGACGATGGGGACCTTGTGATGCCTCAACCAGCGGCAGTCGAACTTGCCATTGTGACCCACTCGACGGGGTACCGCGCTCAGGTGTGGGGCGAGTACCTCGAGCACCCTGCGCCATTGGCGTCTCCAGGCGCTTCCTGGGTGCTTTAGGGGCACTGCCCACATCGTGTGAGGGGTCATACCCTCACCCATGAGCGTGACCGCCAGGGACACCATCCCTGCGCCCTCCTTGAACTCATCAAACCCCTGAGTCTCAACGTCGAATGCCATAGCATCCGCGCGCTTCAGATCGGCGATGAGTTCCTTGAGCCTTGCCTTGGTATCCGCGACCTTGTGCTCGTGGATCTCCTCAGTGACCGAGACCCCGCTCACCTGTGCTGCGAAGTACTGGATATCAGCCGTGAACCCGGTACGCTGCCCGGGGTTCCTGACAACCGAGTTGGGTGAGATGGTCGGCATCACCTTGACTTCACCGTAGTCAAAGACCTGACCACGATACTTGGTGATGCCCGACCGTCCCACCGTTGCCTGCAGCGCCTCGTTGCCGAGCACGAGAATCCACTTCGGCTCGACCAGGAGGATCTCCTTCTCGAGGTACTGATGGCAGGTCTTGAGGTCAGCCTTACTCGGCGACCTGTCGAAGTTCCGGCACTTGAGTGCCCCAGTGAAGAACATCCGGTCAGGATCGAGCCCTGCCCGCTCGAGCTCGTCGAGCAGGAGCTCCTGGTATTTGGGTGAGTTGGGCAGTTTCGAGATGACCATGATGTCGGCATCCGAGGGGCCGTAGCCGGTGATGCACCGGGTGTCTTCCCCCTCGCCCATGCCGCAGGCCTGGCAAGTTGCCCGCCTCACCTGGAGCTGGATTTCGGGGTTAGGCTTCATTGAGCTCGTGGTACGAAACGAGGGTGAGTACTGCCTGCTTGAGCAGGTCGAGGCCATCGGTGTTGGGATAGGAGTGGAGCCAGATGACCTCGTCGATTCCCGCGTTCACGATGAGCTGAGCGCAGGCAAGGCAGGGAGCGACTGTCGTGTAGAGCGAGGCCCCGTCGAGAGCGACCCCATGACGAGCTGCCCAAGCGATGGCGTTGGCCTCGGCATGGACGGCGATCCTGCAGTGCCCGTGAGGGTCAGCGATCTCCTCAGGTGTGTGGTTGCAGTGGGGCAACCCGGAAGGCGCCCCATTGTACCCAGTGACCAGGATGCGTCCCTCGCGAGCGATGACCACACCGACCTTGGCGCGTTCGCAGGTGCCCCGCTGAGCGATGGTTCCTGCCACCGCCATGAGGACCGTATGTCGAGATGGTCTACTCATGAAGCAACCCCCACTTCCCGTCTCGGAGCGTCAAACGGCGCCCCTGGCTGATTGCATGGGGGCCCCAAGGTACCCAGCCTTTCCGCCGCACTCGAGCGAACAACTCTGCCCGCGGACCGAGAGACAGTCGCTCCATGATGTCATAGGCCTCAGTCGGCTTCCTGCTATGGATTGACCGTGGGGCGGTGAAGAAGGTCGGCAGGGACTTGTCGAGCACCAGTGCAGTTCCCTGCCCCTTGGTAGCGAAGATAACATGTTCGGTGGCATTCCTGAGGTACCAGCCCGTGCCAATCTTGGGTGTGCCTCGGTCGGTCACTTTGCACCAGGTAAGGATGGTCTTGGGCGTGAAACCCCACTGCTCGAGGGGCTCGAGATGCCACCCATTCTTGAGGATGACATTTGTAACCCAAAGCCAGAGATGGCAATCGAGCGCGGCCAGACGATGTACCAGCAACGCAGCGATCTCATCGATGGTCATAGTTTCGTAGTGATTCTCCGCCGCGCCTCGGATTGTCCGCCGCTTATACTCCCATGGCGGGTCAATCTGGATGCAGTGGAAGGGGCCGGGCATCAGAAGACCCCCGCGACATCCTTCGCGTAGACGTGCAGCGAGTCGGTGAGCATGGAGAAGGTACCGGGCCGATAGCCGACCTCCTCGCAGAACCAGTTCTGCAGGGCGAGCGCGAGCCAGCAGTCGTTGTCCCAGTGGTTCGAGAAGTCGGATGACCTCATGTGGTAGGTCATGTCGACCCGCCCGCCGCGCTGGACTAGGTGGTAGCCGAGCGAGCAAGGCACACGGTGCTTACCCACCTGACTACCGTCGAGGATGGGATCCCAGATGCTGATGTAGATCTGGCGTGAGGCGGGGTTCTCCTTGAAGGCCTTGACCATGTCGAGCACCCCTGCCCGAGCGAAGCGCTCCCCATAGGAGTAGGCGAAGCGGTACTCGTCGAACTTCACGTCGTGCTCGAGCAGGTCGTCCCAAATCTCGGGCCGCTGGTGATACGCGGTGCCGGGGTTGAGCGGGTTACCCTGGATGCCTTGGAGTCGTTCCTCCCACTCGGCCGGGCACCAGGTCAAGTGGTGCTCGACGAGGTCCTCCTGCTTGGGCTGAATGACGATGAACCCATAGTTCTGCAACTCCTTGGTGGTGAACTCGGCGCGGTCAAGGTCCTCCAGGGCCTTCGACTGGTAGCCGGCGAATACCTCGATGCCGAGCTCGTTGAGGTCCCTGCGGATCTCATTCCGAGCCTGCTCGAAGTTTTTGAATACGCGCATCTAGCGCATCCTTTCTTTCCAGGTCTCAATCTTATGGTAGGACTGACAAAGTACCACGCACTTAGCGATCTCATCGAGCAGGGATCGCAGGGAATAGGACCACATTCGGGCAACATTGCATCGCTTGGTGGCCTGATCCAAGTGGTGGTAGTCCAGTTTACCCTTCTTGGTTCCACACTCAGCACATCCCTGAGTGTGTTTCCAAAGTTCTAGGGTCCTTTGGAATCGACTTCTTCTGGCCTCCTGCTTGGCTCGATACTCAGGACCATGAGGATGGGTCTCCCGATAGGCTTTTTGGTAGGCCTGTCGGTTCACATGTTCCTCCTTGGGAGTCCGATGGGTGAGAAGTCGAGGTCATGGATACTGACCGAGGGCAGGGGCGGAAACTCCTTGTAGTGCCGGTTCCGACCCGGGGTCTGAGCCGTGAATCGCTTGGCATACTCGATCCCCTTGTGCTCGGTGTGGTACCGGCGTCGGATCCTGCGGTAGGTGTTGAAGGACATGTCGTCGTAGGAGAGCATTTCGTCGTCATGGTCGAGTAGTTGCTGGAGCCAGTTGCGCGAGATCCTCAGGGCAGGGGTGATGTACTCGAGGATGCCCGGGTCGTCGAGGTCGCACTCTCGGCACTCGACCATCGCCTCGTATTCCTCGTGGCGAGGGTGGTTGAAGAGATAAGCGAGCGACTTGAACGAGTGCCACTGGAAGGCCTCGTTGTACCATTGGAACCGGAAGTCCTTGAGCGGAATCCCGATCCGGTCGGACACGTATCGACCCGCCATCCAGGCGACCGAGAGATCCATCGCCGAGAGATAGCCGAGGTAGGATGTGCGGGAGTACAAGGTGATCTGCGGCCAGGGCTGCACCTTGAAGGAGATGGCAAGTATGCAACTGCCCCAGCGCCTGGTCTGCTTGTTACCGAACTCCTCGCCTCCGACCGAGTCGACCGTGTTGGTCCTGAGCATGGCGATGCCCCGGTTCTTGGAGCCGATGTGAGTCTCGATCTGGTCGAGCCAGGCGGTGAGCTCCTGGGGGTCGAGGTACTGCCGCACCATCTTGGTCCACCTGCTCTTGGTGAGCCACATGGTCTTGAGGTCGAACTCCCACTCCATCGACTCGGCGAAGGCCTGGCAGTTGTGGAACTGGACGTCGACCGAGGTTATCATGTCCAGCTCGACCGGGGGTGCTTCGATGATGGCCTGGCAGAGGCCATTGTGAAGCTCGGTCATGGTCCCGCCCCCGAAGGTGTGGGTCATCTTCGAGTGCCAGATGGCGAGGGGGTTATTCATCGCCATCCTGCTCGACCTCGTAGGGGGTGGGATCGAAGAGGGTTAGTTGCTGTTCCATCTCAGTAGTTCGATTCCTGGCGGAACTGGTTGACGGCGTGCTTCCGGAAGTAGATCGAGAAGAGGTCATCGGCGTCCATCCCTGCGGTGATGCAGAGCTCGACGAAGAAGTGGAACGCGTCACCGAGCTCCTCGTAGAAGTGCTCCCTGTCAGTCGCCGTGTAGGTGTTCTTCCAGGGCTTGTTCTTGAGGCAGTTCATCGCCTCGTAAAGTTCCTCGACCGACCTCGAGCAGAGGTCCTTGATACGCATCTGGACGTCGCGGTCGTCGATTTCGCCGAACTCGCTGGGCAGGACGGTGACGCATCCGTTCCTGGCCTCGATCTCATGGTACCTTTCCATGAGCTGGGTCTGGCCCTCGAAGACCATGGCGAGCAGGTCGGGGGTACCGCCCTCGGTCGTGAGTTCGAGACCGAGTTTCGAGTTGCAGAGGGGCAACTTCTCGGGGTCGAGTTTCATGTCAAGGATGTTCAAGCCTGCCTCCTAGCAGTCGTACTTGATTCGGAACGCGAGCGCGTCCAGGTCGGGCTGGCACCAGTTCCACACCCAGGTGATGGTCGTCGGCGACTTGACCATGGCCGCATAGTAGAGCCAGTACATCGTTTCAATCCTTTGGGCAACCCCCTCGAGCTGGTTAGCAGGGTCGGACAGGATAGCCTCCCTCACCCTCGCGAGCGGGGGCAGACAGTAGATGATGAGCACGGGGTTCGAGCAGAGCTTCCGCCACTGCTGCTGCATCCAGTGAGGATTCGTGAACTTGTCGGGCAGGTAGCCCCTGAGCAGGGGCCCATAGATGAGCTCGGAGATGAGGGGATACCGGTCGTACAAGGCCCTGTAGGAGGGCCCAAAGCGCCTTAGATCGTGCTCGACCCACTTGGCCAGGTCCTTGACCGGACCGCCGGTTGAGGATGAGGAACGGGGCATCAGCTCGAGCTCAAGGTCAGGCTGAGCCAGGAGCAGTTGGATGAGAGTCGTCTTCCCCGAACCGTCGGGGCCCTCCACGATGACCTTCATGCCTTCCAACGACCCTTGGCCTCGAGCGCGCGGACCGCGGCCTTGGTACCCCTGCCCACCTGGGCGGGCGGTCGACCAGCGCACCAGTACAGGATCTCCTCGGTGCGGCGAGCGCGGTTGAACTTGTCGACCTCGCAGGCCTTGAAGGCCGAAGCGATAATCGACTCGCACTTCCCGCAGATGAGTTGCCCCGCCTCGACCTGCTCTAAGCAAATAGGGCAAACGTGCCCGGAAACTACGGGCGGGGCTACGGGTTCGGTCATGGGCTCCTCCTCAGGTAGATGATACGATTAGTATAATACATCCCGTGTCACTGGTCAACCAACCCGGTCCCGAGCAGGACTTCTGGTCGGGTGGTGATGAGCTCAGCGACATCGCGATCTTCTTGCAGCGACTGGTACAGCACCTCGTCCACCGTGCCGGTGGCAAGGAGGTACATGTAGGAGCAGGGGCGCTTGGACAGGGCGATCCGGTCATTGGCCTGAGAGAAGTCGACAAAGGACGTCGTCAGGGAGAACCAAATCATGGTGCTGGCACTGGATAGGTCGATGCCCAGCGCACCCGCCTGGGGCTGCATGATGAATAGAGAGGGGCCAGGGAGCGTTTGGAAGCGGTTTATGGCGCTGTCACGCTCGGCGAGGGTCATACCCCCTCTGAGCACATATGTCGGCGCAGACGACCTCTGCTTGATACCGACGATGTCGCCGAGGAATCGAGCAGCGACAACCACCTTCTCCTCGGCCTCGAACAGGTCATCCAGCAGCCCCTCCAGTTCATCGAGTTTCTCGGTCCCAATCCTCACCAGGCGGGACTTCGGATGCTTGTCGGTTGGTGTGGTCTTCGCCAGCCCTGAGGTGATCTGAGCCAGGCGCAGACCCTGCACCAGTTTGATACTCGCCTCGGTTATCTCACCCGACCGGATCTTCGCTATCATCTCCTCGGCCATCTCGATGTACACCGGTCGGGAATCACTGAGTGAGATGGGAATGATGGAGTGCGTCCGCGGGGGCAGGTCAAAGCACTCCGAGCGCTTGACCGAGTAGGAGTCCTCGTGGAGGCGCTTGCGCAGGTTATCAGTATTGCGATTGCCGAGCCACTGGGGGAACCCGTTGCGTTGAGTCCACACCCCATAGTAGTGCTGGAACTCCTTGAAGTTCTTGAAGTCCGCGAAGCGGGCAGGGTTGAGAAACTTCCACTGCGCGTACACGTCAAACACCCGCTTCTTCTTGGTGACCGGGGTGCCGGTGGCGATGATCTTGTACGGTGCCTTGAGCCCCTGTATCATGCGGGTCTTCTTGGCGGATGGCGACTTGATCTTATGGCTCTCGTCGAGGACGATGAGGTCGGGCTTCCAAGTATCGACCTTCTTCTTCATCAGGTATCGTCCGGTCGGTCTCGTCCTCGAGCGCTTGCCCGGGGTTGAGAAGGCATCGTAGTTCATCAGGACGAAGGTGAGTCGACGAGGCGTGTCAGGGAGCCTAGGACGCTCTTTACGACCGTCGCGGTCCCAGATGATGATGTTAGTCGGGTAGGGGCAGTGCGCGGCTATTTCGCGTTTCCATACCCCAAGCACCGAGACGGGGCAAAGGATGAGCACCTTGCTGCAGTCGCCCTTCAGGTTGTGGATGGCCGCGAAGTCGATGGCGACCTTTGTCTTGCCCGTGCGGGGCTCGAGCAAGAGTGCCCCTCCCCAGCCATTCGCTAACAACTTCTTCAAAGCCCTCGCTTGGTGGGCATAGGGCTTTGTTTTGAACTTGTACTTCCTACCCACGATACCCGCTCATGTTCTGCTCATGTGTTCCCCATACTAGGTGGTAAGGGTTGACGCAGATAGGGTTGTCACAGGTATGGCAGGCTTCAAGTTCGGTAGTGAAGGTGGGCCCGTAGAAGATGAGTAGGGAGGCTCTACTGGCGGTGATCCGCTTTCGATTGCCTGTCGAGGATCGCTCAATCTCAGGGAACTTCCAAGCAAAGCGACCATAGCCAAGTTGATTCCGGGAGCCTTTCCACTCCCAGCAGTCGTCCCAGTCGCCTTGCGTGTAGTGTTTCCTATGAGAGCGAACCAAGTCACGCCAGCGCCGGTAGTGAATCCGGCACAGTGACCCTGAGAAGATGGGTCTATCACAGTAGTGACAAGTTGCTTCCATAGGGTTCACTTTATCAGTGAGGGTGCCTCACAGTAAGGCGTGAGACCCCCTGGCGGGCGGGGGTTCACAGCCCCTGCCCGCCTCGAAGTTACGAGGATGTCTCTTCGCGGAGGATCCGAGGTGAACGAACAACAGAAGCCCCCGGCTCTTCTCCCTGCATCACTCGGCAGCCCCCACAGTTACGACCCAGTCCACTTACGGATAGGATGGAGGGGCTGCCGAATGACCCGCGTTTCGCACTGACCTGGGGCACAGGATTGTCGAATGGGCGGGTCACGTGACCAGTATATGACATCCGCATTTCGAGGGCAATACGTGTGATCCGACGCGCGCGCATCAAGGTAGGGGAGTGACGCGTTTGCCCTCGATATGACAAGTCGATATGATTAGTGGGCAAAAACCAAAGAAAGGGGAAAACTTGTCCATCAAACCTGAAGCCCAGCTTGCGCTCATGAAAAGAGCCTGGGTTCCTCCGGAGGATGTGGAAGGAGGTTACGTATTCCTACCCTGGATCGACGGCAAGGCGAAGACCCGACCAGAACGCATCAAGAGCTACCATGAGGGGAAAGCCTTCAAATGGCCAGAGGATGAGAAGGAGATCCTCCAGCACATCAAGGCCCACACCGAAGATGAGCAGTACTGGTGTCCAGGGGTCTTCGCCTATCCTCGACGCATCTCGGACAACCTGATGACCGAGCACTCGCTCTGGGCTGACCTCGACGCGGTGCATCCCGATAACATCGACACCGACCTCCGGCCGACTATCGCCTGGGAGTCATCGCCGGGCAGGTACCAAGCACTCTGGCTTCTTCGTTTCCACTATGAGGGCGCCAGCTGGCCGGGTGAAATCAACCACCGGCTGACTCATCACCTCGGGGCTGACCCCAGCGGATGGGACTCGACCCAGTTGCTTCGAGTGCCAGGCTCGACCAACCATAAGCCCGAGTACATCAAGAAGTACAGGGAAGCACCGCAGGGCAAGATCCTCTGGCGAGATGGTCCCATCTACCGCAACCCTAAAGTCTTCCGCGACCTCCCTGAGATCGAAGATGTTAGGTTGGTCGACGACGTAACCGAAGCGATCTTCGACGACATCGACACTGCTCAGGTCCTTGCGCGCATCAGACTAAAGCTCCCAAAGCGCATCAAGGAACTCATCAACGTGACCGAGGAGGATGCTCTAGGCAGGAGTGACCATAGCGGGGTTCTCTGGGACATCAGTCGGGCCCTTGCTGATGTGGGGTGCAACCTCGCCGAGGTAGTCGCCATCACCCGCAACACGGCCTGGAACAAGTACCGGGGCAGGCAAGACGAGTTGATCCGCCTCAAGATCGGTGCAGCCAAGGCCATCGCCGCAGTACCTATCGACCTCAAGAAGAAGCAGGAAGAGCTCAAGGAGCGGCCTGATTCCCTGCAAACCATGGGTACCCTGCTGCAGCATGTCAAGCGCCCAGACTGGCTCGTAGATGATGTCTGGACAGTGGGTGCCTGCGGCTTCATCTCAGGTGCCCCCAAGTCCTACAAGAGCTGGACCGCGCTCGACCTCGCGACCTCGGTAGCAACTGGCCTCCCCTTCTTGGGTGTGGATCGCTTTCGCGTCAAGCGACCAGGCCCGGTCATCTATATCCAGGCCGAGGATACTGCCGCAACAGTCAAGAGTCGCTGGGAGCAGATCATCGACGGGAAGGATCCTGCTTACCATCCGCAGGGTCACCTGACTCGAGACAAGAGGGGCCAGGTCTGGTGGCATCCGCCCAAGATGGAGATACCGATGTTCGGAGCCATCCAGATCGGATTCACTGCCTCAGACCCTGAGTGGCAGGAATGGCTGGGTGAGCGTATCCGCGATGTCCAGGCCAAGATGGTTGTCATCGACACGCTGATGACTGTTGCGGGAGATGTCGATACTGACCGTGCTCACGAGATGATGGCCAAGATGTTGCACCCGCTCAAGGACCTTGCCCATGAGCACAACTGCGCCCTGGTCATCGTCCATCACAACAAGAAGGACACGGAGAATGGAGGTCGCTGGGGCAGGGGTAACTTCAAGAACAAGCGAGGCGGGGCTAGGATGCTCGGATCGGTGGCGATCCACGCCTGGGCCGAAGATGCTCTGTACCTGACCTCGGACGAGAACAAGACCTGGCCTCGCAAGGTATGGGTCGAGCGGGAAAGCAAGAGTACCAACGAAGCTTTCTGGTCGATGGAGGTACCTCGCATGGAACAAGGTGAGGGGTGGGCACCACTCGTCGATATGGAAACTCCGTCTGAGGCACCTGGGAGCGATTCTAAGGCGCCGCGGGGTGGGGGCAGGGGTGGTAAGGTGTACAAGACCCTTCAGCGCCTAGGACCGGGCGTGTATCGCACATCGCTTCTTGCCGAAGAGGCAGGGGTAACTCGGCAAGGAGCAAGGGCTCAGTGCCTCAAGCTCCAGGAGATCGAGTTGCTCAGTTGGGAAGAGGCTAGCAAGGGCTGGCGCTTCACCACCGACGTCGATGACAAGTGACCTCGACGTGAGACTTTACACAAGTGACAACCCCGGGTATACTACCCTATTGACAGGTAAGTATATTCGCGCCCTATGGGGGCGATATACTACTTACCTGTCAAGGGGGTACCCGCTTGCTGGAAGGAGATGAGATGGCAGAAGAGAAGAAGATGATTGAGGTAAGTGAGAAGCAGTTGGTCGACTTGATCCTCAACGAGACAAGGGTCGTTGACATGACCGAACGAGTCCTTAGGACTATCGCTCGGGGACGAGAAGAGATCTTGGTCAGAGCTTTGATTGAGTGCCTTGCCGATGACCTGATGAACAAAGGGTGGTTTGAGGAGGAATACCTTGGGGGCTGAGGAAGAGGGGAAGGATCTGAGAGACCGACTTGCGGATGTATTGGCAAGCGGCGGGATGGGGATGAATCAGGTCTCGCAGGAGGTGCTGTATCTCCTGCCGGATGACTTCATCGAGGAGTACGTGAAGTTGTTCTGGACGGCTTTGGCAGGGGATGTGACGGTTAGGGGAAGGAACCCCGATGAGGAGGTTGCTCGGGTACCGGGTAAGTACAAGGATACTCGGGTCTACGCGAAGGGCGGAGGGGTAAAGAAGTACAAGAAGCATTGGCTCATCAAGGACTGGAGGGCCTTCGAGTTCAAGAAGAGGATCGACAAGAAGCTGGTGTCGATAGGTCGGGAGATGAAGGCCAAGCGGGAGCTGATAGAGGACGGGAGGGTCTCAGAAGTAGTGGAGGTGAGATGCGATGGTTGCGGACGGTTCTGGAGCAAAGGATGGCGATACTGCCCCTGGTGTGGTCATTCACACCGAGTACAAGGACGGGGATAAGCAGGGGTGGAAGAAGCGATGGGTGAGGGGAACTACTACTTCGACTCGGTCGGGAGAATCAAGTATCATCATCCGGACGGGGGAACGAAATCGTGAACGCGCTGAACAAACCCGGACGTAGTCCTTGACTGGGCATGAGCGGAGACTTATACTGGAATAGTATGAGCAAGGAGCCCCAAACGGGGCTTCTTTGCTGTGACTATGGAAGTTATTTATTTGGTCCGGTGGCCGGGTAAATGAGACAGTGTTCAGGGTGGTTAGGTGGCCATGAAAAAACGAGATGACCTATCCCAGTCACCGCAACAGGTCAGGAAGCGAGCCAAACGCCTCGAGAAAAAGCTCAAGGCTGAGATCGCTGAGCTGCACAAACCCATGGAGGAGTGGGATGAGGAAGAACTGGCCATGGGCCGCCCCAGGAACAAGAAGGGCGACTTCAGGGGCCGCCCTCCTCAGTGGATTACGCCGGAGATCTGCGACGCGGCCAGGAAGAGGCATCGAGAGCTTGTGGTCGGGCGCCTTGGATCGCTTGTTGAGCCTAGCCTGGACCGCCTGCGAGAGATACTTGACGATGACTCGACGGATGACAACGGCAAGCCCGTCGTGCCCGCATCAGTCAAGGTCGACATCAGCAAGTACCTCATCGACCGACTGCTCGGCAAGCCCAAGCAGGAGATCGAAGGGGACATCAGCATCCGGCTTCAGGCTCTCCTGGGAGTTGCAATGGTCAACCCAGACGGGTCCGCCAGTCAGGGATGCGAGCAGCTCCCTGCTGGAGGGGATGACGACGACGACTGACGAGGATGAGGTCTGGTGGGATATACCGACCTCGACCTTGCAGGAGATGATGAGAAGGGCTCAGGCAGGGGAGGATATCGACCTCATTCTGCTCGAGTTCACAGCCAACCTGGGGGAGGTCGAGGATGAGTTCTGACGACCTTTGCAGCCTGTGTGGGAATGACCGCCAGTGGCACGTCGACAACCAGGCGATCCACATGTTCGCGGGGCCAGGGCAGGGGCTGGTAAGGAAGCCCCCTGCGATGGAGGTGAGGGTCTCCTCCCTGCCGTTCGACCCGGTACTGCGCTTGGCCCTTATCGACGCAGGCGTTCTCACGCTGGAACAACTGCAGGCAGCAGAGGACAAGATCCATGCAACTAACCCCGGAACTGCTCGAGGTGATGTGCCAGATCGGGCATGAGCGCTACCCGAACGAGGCCTGCGGTGTGGTGACCGAGCGCGGCAAGGTCATCGAACTGCAGAACATCTCCTCGGACCCAACACGGTCCTATATCGTGGATGCCGACGAGGTCCGCGAGAAGCTTGACACTGACCTTGGGGTCGGAGAAGAGTTCATCATCTGGCACACTCACCCCTCTGGCCTGGTAGGGCCATCGAAGGGCGACCTCGAGTGCCGGGTCGAAGGGTTGCGGTATGGCGTTGTAGCCATCCCAACAGGAGAGTGGAAGGAGTTCTAATGGCGAGAACCGCGATAGTACCGCAGACCATGGCGCCGACGGGGTTCGTGCCCTCGTTCGCAGCCGCCAACGCAGTGGGTGGGGCCTCCATCCCCGGCGATGGTAAGACCGTCCTCCACGTGAAGAACGGCAGCGCCAGCCCCATCAACGTGACCATCCAGACACCCATCCAGGTCGACGGCCTGGCGGTCGAGGAGCGGGTGGTCGCGGTTGCCAACGCGTCCGAGAAGATCATCGGTCCGTTCAACGGCAACTACAACCAGGCGGATGGCACCGTCTATGTCGACTACTCAGAGGTGACCTCGGTGACGGTGGCCGCCTACCAGATCCCATGACCACTCCACGAGAGGAGCAGGAGAGGGTGGAGGGCGATCCACTGGCCCCTGCTCGGGGATGCCTCAACGGCATACTCATGGGGATCGTTGGATGGGCTGTCATCATCCTGTCCATCGTCATGGCAGTGAGGTTCTGAGATGAGCGAGTTCGAGCCTGAGAAAGTCAACCCGAGTACAGTGCCGACCAAGGACAAGAGGTCGCTGACCCCCGCGGAGAAGCTCCGCCTGGTCTATCGGACCGGCACTGAGGATCCCGAAGCTGAGCCCTATCCCGGGGCCATGCGAGGAGAGAAGGAATGACCCTCATCAACAAGAAGATCTGGTCGCCCAACTGGAGCAACCGGCCGAACGGGATTCGCGACGTCTACGGCGTCATCCTGCACCACACGGCATCCCCTGGCGACTCGGCCATCGGTGTGGCCCAGTACCTGGCGCGACCGTCGACCGAGGCCTCAGCCCATCTCATCGTGGGCGACAATGGCTACACCATCCAGGGCGTCTCACTCGAGCGCGCGGCATGGCATGCCGGCACCGCCCGATACGACTTCAACCACGATGGTCGGATCAGCCCCTCGGAGCGGTACGTCAACACCCACACCATCGGGATCGAGCAGTGCAACACCGGCAAGCTGAGCGACAACTACCCGAACCTGCAGATCAAGCGGGTGGCCCAGTTGATTCTCTGGCTTGACCGGAAGTGCCCGAACCTCTCGCTTCGCAACATCACCGACCACGAGGCGGTCAACCTGCGCGGTAAGGTCGACGTGGGTGCGAACTACCCCGCCGCCAAGCTCTTCTGGTACATCCTGCACCCGAAGTCGACAATGCAGCCGCCCAAGGACGTCTATGCCCAGCTTCCCAAGTGGGCCCAGCGTCAGTGCGCTGAGATCAAGCGCTGACCATGCTCGGCACAGGCGACATCGTCATCTACCTGGACCACCATCGCAAGCCCTTCCCTGCCATCGTGTTCAAGGAGTATGGGGCGAATGAGATCGGCGAGGTGCTTGCCGACCTTCACGTGATGAAGCCCTACGGCACGATGACCCTCGAGAGGGTGCACCGCGACGAGAAGACGCAGGGGCCCGAAACCTACCACAGCAAGGGTGCTATCCGCGTTAGGTAGCCCAAGCGCCTCAGAACACGTCCTACGCCCTCTGAGGGGGATGTATGAAGGTACTCAGCAAGGCGGATTACTTCGCCCAAACCGAGTATGAGCCCCACGAGGGTCAAGCAGCAATCCACTACGATCCGAGTCGACACCGCGTCCTCTGCAACGGACGACGGTGGGGCAAGTCGCTCATGGGTGGCAAGGAAGCGGAGCCAACCTGCTTCGTGACTAACCGCTATGGGCAGGCCCAAACCGGCTGGATCGTCGGGCCTAACTACTCCGACTGCGAGAAGGAATTCCGAGTCATCTACGACTCGCTCAAGCGGCTCGGTGTGGACATGGTCTCGACCAAGTTCCTGAATAACCCCGACTCTGGGAACATGCACATCAAAACCCAGTGGGGTTGGGACCTCCAATGCCGCTCCGCCGCTCACCCCGAGACCCTGACCGGTGAAGGTCTAGACTTCGTACTCATGGTGGAGGCGGGGCGGCAGAAGAGGAAGACCTGGACCGAGTACATCCGACCTGCCCTGTCGGACAAGAAGGGGTGGTCGCTTCACTCCGGGGTTCCTGAGGGGCCGTCACCCACCTCCCTGCTCTACGCGCTTTGGCAGCGCGGCCTGAGTGAGCGCTACCCCACCTGGAAGTCCTGGCGGATGCCGAGCTGGACCAACACGGTGATGTTCCCTGGTGGGGAGTTCGACCCGGAGATCGAAGAGGCAAGAGCCGACCTGACCGACGAGGAGTTCCGCAGGCAGTACGGTGCGGAGTTCGTCGAGCGGGTGGGCAGGGTCATGAAGGAATGGGATGACGAGATCCATCTCGCCGACCTTGACTTCGATGCCCGGTATCCCCTCTATGCCGCGGTCGACTACGGCTTCACCAACCCCTTTGTGTGGCTCTGGATTCAGGTCGATGTCTTCGACAACATCACGGTCCTCGGTGAGCACTACATCACCGGCAAGGACACCAGCGAGATCGCGCAGGAACTCAAGGACCACCCCTGGATGCCACACCTGGTGAGGTTCTTTCCCGACCCTGCCGAGCCGGATGATACCAACACCCTGGCGAGGATGCTCAAAAAGCCCTTCTCATCCAACACCGGAGGGCCCATCAAGACGCGGCTAGAGATCATCCGCTCCAAGCTCAAGACCTACCCGCCTGAGGCACCCATAGAGAAGCAGACACCCTGGATGCGAATCGACCGCCGCTGCACCCAGCTGGCATGGGAGATGCGAGAAGGGTACAGGTGGCCTGAGCATCGCTCAGAGGTCAAGAACGACTCGGAAAACCCGCTCGACAAGAACAACCATGGGCCGGAGGCACTCGGGAGATTTATGAAAGGTTATTACGGCGCTCCTGAGGGTCGTCAGCACGCACGGATAAAGAAGGCAAGGATCAGAGCCTAGGAGGGTAGATGCCCGCAGGAACCATGACCCCTTATTCGACGGTACTCCCGCTGATAGGGTCAAAGACTGAGCTCTCCGCCACGCTGCCCTCCTGGGTGCCCAAGGATGAGCAGGAGCGGATCGCTTCATACCAGCTCTATGAGCAGATCTACTGGGGAGTGCCCGACACCTTCAAGCTGGTCGCTCGAGGAGATGAGAACAAGCCCATCTACATCCCCAACCCGCGCACCATCGTCGACACCACGGCCCACTACCTGCTGAAGGGTCTCACCATCGGCCTCGCCAACCCCGAAGCCAACCCGGATGCCAAGCTCGCGCTAGAGGACTTCATGAGGCGCGAGAGGTTCTACTCGAAGGTCCAGATCGCCAAGCACTCGGGGGTCACCCGGGGTGACTGGGTACTCCACCTGACCGCCGATCCTGCAGCTCCAGCAGGGCGGCGACTTTCGTTGGTGTCAGTCGACCCGGCGATGTACTTCCCGATCCCCGACGACGATGACCTCGACAAGGTCGTTGGAGCTCACCTCGTCGACCAGTTCGTGGATCCTGCCGACGGTAAGACCTACGTCAAGAAGCTGACGTATCGCTACCTCGAGCAGAGCTCCCCTGGCGCGCCTCGTGTGGTGACCAGGGAGGAGGCGGTCTACGAGTTGGACAAGTGGTTCAAGGGGGACGCGACACCGGTTCGAGTGTTGCTGCCGCTGGCCAACCTGCCTGCGCCAATCGATACCATCCCCGTTTACCACTTCCAGAACATCGGCTGGCAAGGTCAACCATTCGGGAGCAGTGAGCTTCGTGGGTTTGAGCGAATCTTCTCAGCAGTCAACCAGAGCATCTCGGATGAGGAACTCGCCTTGGCCCTCGACGGGCTGGGAGTATATGCGACGGATTCGGGGTCGCCGGTCGACGAGGACAACAAGGAAGCGGACTGGATCCTCGGTGCTGCGAAGGTACTCGAGCTGACCCCGGGCGCTAAGTTCGAGAGGGTCAATGGGGTGGGCTCAATCACCCCGATGCAAGACCACCTGGAGTACCTCGAGAACAAGCTCTTCGAGGCTGCAGGCACCTTCCGGCCCAACGCCATCGACGTGTCGACCGCTGAATCCGGTGTGGCCCTGGCTATCAAGTTCTCGCCCATGCTCGCCAAGGTCGAGGAGAGGGACCAGAACGGGCTGGACGTGCTCGACAACCTCTTCTTCGACTGGACCCGGTGGCACAGGGCCTACGAGGGGCAGGACTTCACCACCGTCAAGATCGAACCGGCGCTGGGCGACAAGCTGCCCTTCGACCGTAAGGCGAAGTTCGAGGAGCTCTGCAAGATGCTCGAGCTCAAGGCCATCTCCATCGCCTTCTTCTTGGCCGAGCTGGAGAAACTCGGGTACAACTTCCCTGAGGACATGGTCGACCAGATCGTCGCTGACACCGCGAAGATGACGGATGCTCAGGACCTCGCGGGCAATCGAATCGCCCAAGAAATTGCCAGTGGCACCTCATCTGATGTCCCGGATGCGGTGACAAGTAGCGCACAAGACCGTACAGAGGGCAATCTCGTCTAGCAGGGCCTCCAAGGAGCAGGTTGCCATGCTAGAGATAGAACGAGTTTTGGTCTTAGGGTCAAGGTGATGGTACTCCAGTTTCCCTTCACGAGTACCACAGTCAGTACACCCTTGGGCCTTCTTCCAGATTTCAAGGGTGGCTTTGAATCGACGAACCTTGGCTTTTCTCTTAGTGGCTAGGGTTTCCCGATTAGTCTCACGATTTCGGGCATGACGACCATGAATCTCTTCCGCATGGTCCTTGTGATATTGCTTGTTCCGAGCTCGATACTTCTCTCGTTTAGTAGCTCGATATTCCCGAAGATAATCAGCCCTGCTACCCATGAGATCTCCTGATGTAGGTTTGACCTCATAGTATCGGAGAAGCAACCCTACGGTAAGGTACTTCATTCCTCGCCCAGGAGATAGCCAATGGAGCCACAGGAACTGGGGAAGGCAGCGACGATACAGGCGCTGCGGATAACGGAGGGAATCTCTAACCGCCAGCTTGCCCAGGTCCTTAGGTCCGCAGGGGTCGATGCCGAGAAGATCGTCCTATCCATGCTTGACAAGCCTGGCATCGGGGCGGCCACAAGGCGCGCTCAGTTGACCATCGCTCAGCAGCAACTTAGGACGCTGTCTAGCAAACTTTGGAACACGGTTGGGGATGCAACTCGGCAAGGGATGTTCGAGGCCGCCAGACTGGCCATGGATCACTCCTACGACCTGGATGCGCTGACCGGTATGCCGGTCGCCGCTATCCTGGGGTATGCCGAGGGTATGGACCGCGATGCAATCAAGGCGGCCCAGACCATCGTGACCCGACACAGCTTCGGGTTCCAGCTCAGCGAGCGAGTCTACATGAACGACGTCGCCACGGTGAACCGGGTGGGTCGTATCATCGATGAATCGCTGGCCATGGGCAGGAGCGCCAAGGAGATTGCTGCGGAGGTGCGCGGGTTCATCTCGCCTGATACCCCTGGCGGGGTCTCATACGCCGCCATGCGGCTTGCTAGGACCGAGATAAACAACGCGTATCACGACACGGTCAAAGAGAAGATGAAGAAGCGGCCTTGGGTTGAGGGAATCGACTGGAACCTCAGCGGCTCTCACCCCCGCCATGACATCTGTGACGAGTACGCTGAGAAGTCGCCTTGGGACAAGGCGGAGGTGCCCTCGAAACCTCATCCGCAGTGCCTTTGCTACATCACTGCCGCCCTGCCCTCGAACGAGAAGTTCATCGACAACCTGTTCGAGGGGAAGTACAACGGCTGGCTCAAGGAGCAAGGGCTCCACCACGAGTTTGGTGTGGACGACCTGGGCAAGTGGGCTGCTATGGCATCCACACCCCAGCTTGACGACCTCGTCAGGAAGATGAAGGGTGAAGGTGCCTCCTGGAAGGCCATTGCTAAGGTCGCTAAGGAGCAAGGACTAGTCGATGTCGAGAACCCTGCCCGCATCAAGCGTATTGCCAAGAAGTTGGATGCAGGTGATGTGGTCAAGAAGAAGCCGGTAGTTGAAGCCCCAACCAAGGCCCCCGAAATCCCTGATAGTCTTCCCCAATGGAAACCCCGGATGACTCCCCCTGAGATAGAGATTTGGAGTAAGGGGTCTTACTATGGAGATCAAACTCTTTACCACTTCACCACTAAAGCAGATGTGGTAGAGAGTATTGGGAAGGAAGGCTTTCGGGTTTCTGATGGAATCTATGGGAAAGGGATCTATCTCACTCCAGAGAGAAGTGGAGAAGGTCTTGGCCTAGGGTTCTCTTCAGTTCGAGTCCCCGTTGCTACTCGACTTATGAACCCCTTAGAAGTAGATGGATTCCCCGGCCTAAACAAGTGGATGAAGGCCTATGGGGGAGATCTTGAACCCCGAGAGGCCCTTCTAAAAAGGGGCTATGATGGCTTGATTGCCCATCAGACAGATGGCCCTGATTACATCTTGGCCTTTACTCGAGAGCAACTAGTTCTAGTTGACGAGGTCAAGCCCTCCTATGCTGACCTCCTCAAGAAGGTAGCCGACACTGGAGGTACGGGGCTCAGCAAGCAGGAATCTGACTGGCTTATGAAGTACGTAAGCGAGCAGGTTGCCAAGAGTAATGAGTTCACAAAGGTTCTCAAAGACAAGGGTTGGGACACTGACCTGATTGGTGACTTCTCAGACATTCCTACTAAGCGCATCGAGAACGCGGTCCGGCTGGTTGATGAGTCGCTAGATGACTTCTTCGATAACTTCGACTTCCCGGGCCTTGACCTGACTGACCGGCCCAAGGTTCAGTTCTATTCCAACGGTATCCCGGGTCTACCTAAAGCCAAGCAGGTTCGAGCCGCGTTCAACTCAACCAACAACACTCTGGCTATCGACCTGCGGTCGACTGCCTGGGACTCCCTGGCGGGAGACCTTGGGAGTTGGACCTCGACCAGTAGCCCCTTCCACACCGTCAGGCATGAGCTTGGTCACTGGCTCAACGTCAAGAAGATCGGACTGGAGCGGGCACACGAGTACCAGAAGTGGGCGCCTGGGCAGAAGAAGGACCTGTATGGGTTCTTCCCCTCGGAATACGCCTCGTACTCCCCTGAGGAGTTCATGGCTGAGGTATTCGCTGCTCTCTGTGAGAGTGGTGAGCAGGGGCTCGACGAGGTAGTCATGGGATTCTATCGCCACCTCGGTGGTGTGGTGCCCAAGCGCCGCGCTGCTACTAAGGCCTCGGAGGTCATCGAGGATGCTCAGAAGCTGCGTAAACTGAGCGATGTCGACGATCCTGACTTGCTCGATGAGATCGCTGAGACGACCTTCTGCGAAAGTAAGAAGTACGACACCCTTGACGGGGCAATCCACAACGTCCGCGACATCTATCACGTCGACCTTACCCCTGAGGAAGCAATCAAACTACGCCATCGGCTGTTTGAGAAGAACCCCGACTGGGGTCCTTACAAGCCCTTCCCTGGCGAGAAGAAGTTCCTCGGCAAGAATGGGTGGAAGTACCTAGTCGACGAGGATGAGAAGAAGCTGGCAAAGATCCGCCGTGCCAAGGCGAGGAAGCTCGAGGCAGCCAACAAGATCACGAAGGAGGACATCAACCTCCTGAACATCAAGGTCAAGGCGGGTATCCACGACACCAAGCAACTAGCGGATGCCATTGGTCGCCCTGAGCTTGAATCGGTCATGAAGGACTGGCTCAAGTATCGCCACCCCGACGTCTTTGACAAGCTCAGCAAGCAGGTTGTTGAGGAAGTCATTGAAGAAGCGCCGAAACTGAAGCCTCAGTTTATGGGCAAGGTTATCGACGCTGACTCTGACCACCTTGACTGGCTCATCGAGACTAAGGGCATGAAGCAACCCGAGGACCTGCTCAAGTATCTCGGCTGGGAGAAGAAGTACTCGGTCGAGGACATGAATGAGTGGTTCAAGTGGCACCACCCCGAGTTGTGGGAGTCCTCGGTCAAGCCAGTCACCCCGGTCAAGGTTATCGGGCACAAGGTCAAACTCAAGAAGAACCAGCAACTCACGCCCCAACAGAAGGGCAACCTGGGTTGGGCCTGGAACAACGAGAACAAGCATGACCTACAGGACCTGCTTGACTACATCATCAGCCAGAAGGCTGATGCCCCTAACCCCGACGCGTTCAACCTTGATAACATCTACAGGTGGGTCATGGACGAGCACCCCACCTATAAGAATCACCCGGATGTCATCAAGCACACGAACGAGCTGTCTGAAGGCGTTCTGAGCGAGTACGCGCCTATCGTCAAGGGTGATATACCCGACGCCGTTATCAACGCTTCTACGAGCGTTCAGAAAACGATAGGGTTTGACGATATCGACACGCTCGAGGCGCATTGGTTCACAAAGGATCAGGTCGTTGCCATGGACCAGGCGATCCTGACCAACAAGCCCTCTGGGCCGAAGTCGCTTGCCTCGCTCATCAACAAGACTGGGCAGTCCAAGTTCCCTGACGGGCCCAGCGCTCAGGAAGTCATCAAGAAGTGGATGATGAGAAAGTTCCCCGAGCACTACGAGAAGGTCGTCGGGGAACTGCCTGACGAGTACTGGTTGACCATGACCAAGGATGAGGCCAAGGCTTGGCTGATCCGCGGTAACAAGCAGGGATTCCACGCAGTCGACCAGTTCTGGGATGTTTACCAGAAGGGCGGCGACCTCGTCATGGGCGAGGACTTCATGGACCCCATCGAGTGGGTCTGGACCAAGGCTGGTCAGTACTCGGGCATGGGGCTCAAGCAGAAGCGCGCCATGTACCGGTACTTGGGTGTGGAAATCGACGACCTGTCGAAGATCAAACTCGACCTGGATGTGCCCGAGCCAACGGTGAAGATCGACCTCACCCCGCCCGAGCCCAAGCCAGAGCCACCCAAGCCGGTCGAGGTGCCTGAGGTACCGAAGAAGGTTGACAAGGGCAAGAAGATCGACGACGTGTTCGAGGAAGTCGACGCACTCGAGGTCAAGCTCCCCTCAGGTGCCATGCCTAAAGATCCGGTACTCCTGCCGGATGGTGGCTACAAGTGGAGCTACAAGTGGAAGATCTCTCACAACTACTCCCACTACACTCAGGGGAAGTACCAGGGGCAGACGCAGAAGGAGTTCATCAAGCTCCATCCTTGGGAGAACCTAGACGTCGACAATCCTCAGGTGCAGTTGCTCGACAAGTACTGGGTTGAAGTAGCCCACGACATCGACGACTGCATCGCCGCCAACCAGAAGTTCGAATCCTTCGTCGCCAAGTGGTTTGGCGGAAAGGGGTTCGATGACCTGGGTGCAGATGAGATCAAGATGATTCGAACTGCCTGGGTGCGTCGTCTCAAGGAGATCAAGGCCGAGAAACGCAAGGCCGCTCGGGCGGCAAGGGGCAAGGGTAAAGCCCCCGCGGAAAAGCCTGAGATCGACCCAACTAAAGTCGACCTCATCAAGGGTGTAGACGACGACATCAAGAAGCTCCTAGATGAGTACTACAAGACCGAAGCACCTGGGAACTTCGACAGTTACTATGCTCTGAAGTACCTGAGGAACCGCGGGATTGACGTCGACGACAGTTACTTGCGTAGGCGTCAGGTTGACGTGTACAAGAAGTGGATGGATGACCAGCAGGAGTTGTTCAAGGCCTGGGCTCGGAAGAACGCTGACCTGACCCCCGACACCTTCTCAATCAAGGCACCTCCGCGCGGGAATCAGACCAAGGCCAAGCGATGGTTCAAGGAGGGCAACCCCACTGCGGTCGACGCCAAGAAGTCGATCCAGAAGGCCCTGCATGACGAGGTTTATGGGAAGATGCCTGCGGCCGATGTAGTCAAGTTCTACGAGGACATCATCGGCGAGCTCAAGAAGGCGAAGGGGATCTACCACAACGTCTCACACGGGGTGGATGATGGAGTCAAGTTCTCAGAGGTGATGGGCAACAACGACTACTGTATGGTCATCAACAGCGTCAGCGGGGAGATGGTGCACAAGGGCCCCAAGGACCTGCGAGAGATGCTGGGCGACCTGCTCCACGGGCGGACCCTGGATGACGCGCTCGAGGAGTACTCCCGACGCCACTACAACATCAAGCTGGTCCCCATGGATCGGATAGATGAAATCAACGAGGCCATCGGGATGCAGCTCTCGCGTGACTGCGTTGCGACCTGGGCCGCGACCTCGAGCAACAACCATCCGCTTTCCCTGCTTGTGCAGCGGGCAGTGGCCAAGGAGTTTGACCTCAGCACGGTCGAGCGCCTGAGTACGGTAAGCGACGAGGCGAAGGCCGCCCTGGATGCCCTTTGGGACCTTCACGAGGCCGAAATCCGACGCTTCGTCCGGGGTATGTACGACCACACCCAGAGGGAGCTTGAAGAGGCCGGTGTGGAATACGTCGAGCTCTGGCGCGGGATGAACCTTCACGGGCCTGAGTGGAACGACATTACACCCACTGGTACAATCAAGGATCGACTGCCGCTGCAGCCCTGCTCCTCATTCTCCCTGAGCAAGTCGGTTGCTCGTCGATTCGGGAAGCACCTGACCAAGGTTACAGTCCCTCGGAGCAGGGTCCTCGGTACAGCCCGCACGGGCTTTGGATGCCTCAATGAACAAGAGTGGGTCATCCTGGATACTGAGGGCAATGTAATGATGTTCCACTGAGGGGAATGAAGACCATTGCTCCCAGCACGGGAGGTGGTATTGTGATTGCCAGGAGGTGTGTATGAGGTGACCACGATAGATGACGACCTGGAGAATGCCGACTGGCTCTCGACCCTGCGATGGGACTTTTACTACGGGGGTCACTTAGTGACCACACTGGAGGATTTCCTCATCGCCTACGGCATCAACGACTACCCGGTCGAACTGCAGAAGGCGGATGTCAAGGAGTTCCTCAAGCTCCCTGCCGCCAAGCCCATGCCCAACAAGCTCAGGGCAGAAATCCGACTCTGGTTGGGTAAGCCATGACCAGCATCCAACCCCAGTGCTTCGCCTGCAGGCGGTATCGCGGAGGTAGTCAGGACCCTGACACCCTCGAGCGATTCCACTACTGCGAAGCCTTCAAGAAGATCCCCCGGGAAATCATCTTCAACGAGGTGATTCACGACCACCCAGTCAAGGGTGACGGGGGCCTGTTCTTCGTGCCGCGCGACGCGGCCTGACCTACTTCCCTGCTCGGCCTAGGGCGATCCTAGGCTGGGCCCTGTCGTGGGGCGTGATGCCCCCGAAAGGAGCGCGAGATGCGCAAGCGTTACGATATCCCGGAAGACCTGCAGTTCATCATGGGCTTCGACGGCGACGAGGATGACTCGGACGACGCGGACGACGGCTCGGATGATGGCTCGAGCGACTCGGGCGACGACGGGGACGACGGCACCGACGCCGGCGGTGACAAGCCGGATACCGCCACCGAGACGATGCGCAAGATTCGTCGCGAGAACAAGACCCTGATGAAGGAACTCAAGGGACTCCGGGACTTCAAGAAGGGGATTGACGACCGCGACAAGAGCGAGCTCGACAAGGTGCGCGAGGCCGAACAGGCTCTGAAGAGCGAAAACGACGTACTGAAGCAGGAGATCATCACCACCCGGATCGACTCTCAACTGATGCACCTGGCAGGCAAGTACAAGTTCCGCGACACGGACGACGTACTGCGCCTGGTCAACCGGGACGACATCGAGATCGACGAGGAGACCCGGGAGGTGGACAAGGACTCGGTCGAGAAGGCTGTGAAGACTCTCGTCGAGGCCAAGCCCCACCTGATCTTTGCCGAAGGCGAGGCGCTTCCTCCCTCAGGGTCCAAGTTCGGAGGCAAGAAGAAGGCGGATGGGAAAACGACGGAGGAAGCCCTCCGAGAGAAGTACCCCTCCCTCCGCCGCTAACCTGAACCTAGGAGGTTCAACACAGTGGCACGAATCGACAAGTGGAAGAACGGCTTCCGCGCTAAGCTCGCCGCGGACCGTCCGGGCTCGGTCACACCCATCGGTGTGGGACTGGACGCGAACGGTCTCGTGGTCGAGG
>Ga0116141_10000667_pt1 | contig 28054 bp, 14 predicted proteins | sample AD_UKC097_MetaG_FD_89744 | JGI IMG/M metagenome (GOLD analysis project Ga0116141, IMG submission 89744) | Active sludge microbial communities of municipal wastewater-treating anaerobic digesters from USA - AD_UKC097_MetaG | ecosystem: Engineered > Bioreactor > Anaerobic > Digestate | place: USA...
CGCCCTGAAGATCATCAAGCTCGGTATGGACACCCGCCAGGTCGTGGCCCGTTTCGACGCCGAGCGTCAGGCCCTGGCGATGATGGATCATCCCAACATCGCCAAGGTCTTCGACGCCGGTGCGACGGAGGCCGGCCGGCCCTTCTTCGTCATGGAGTTGGTGCGGGGGCTGTGCATCACGGAGTACTGCGACCGAAACCGGCTGAGTACGAGGGAGCGGTTGAGCCTGTTCATCCCGATCTGCAACGCCGTCCACCACGCGCATCAGAAGGGGATCATCCACCGCGACCTGAAGCCCTCGAACATCATGGTCACTCTCCACGACGGCGAGCCGGTCCCCAAGGTGATCGACTTCGGGATCGCCAAGGCCACGAACCAGCGACTGACCGAGCAGACGGTCTTCACGCGTTATGCCGAGATGATCGGGACGCCCGAGTACATGAGCCCTGAGCAGGCGGAGATGAGCGGGCTCGACATCGATACGCGGACGGATATCTACTCGCTCGGCGTCGTGCTGTACGAGCTTCTGACGGGAGCCCTGCCCTTCGATCCGACGACGCTCCGCTCGGCCGCTCTCAGCGAGGTCCAGCGGATCATCCGTGAGGAAGAGCCGCTACGGCCCAGCACCCGGATATCGAGCCTGGGCGAGACGGCGCAGCAGATCGCCGAGGCCCGCCGAACCGATGTTGCCGCCCTGTCGAAGTCTCTCCAGAACGAACTCGAGTGGATCCCGCTCAAGGCCCTGCGCAAAGACCGCACGAGACGATACCGCTCTGCCTATGAGTTCGCCGACGACATCCGCAACTACCTCAACGGCGCCCCGTTGCTTGCCGGCCCCGAATCGACGGCGTATCGTCTCCGGAAACTGCTTCGCAAGCACCGGGTCCCCGTGGCCACCGCTGCGATCATCGTGGTCACACTGCTTGCGGGATTTGTGATCAGCACGTATCTCTATGTGCGCGTCCGGCAGGCGCAACGCACGGTCGTGGCGCTGGAACGAGGCGTCCAGACCGACCGCAAGCTCTCCAGGGCGCAGCATCTCCAGGCCGAGGGCCGGTACGGGCAGGCCCTGAGTGAATTGGATGACTACCTGGCCGCGGAGCCGGCCGAACCAGCCGCCCGGCTGTTGCACGCGAACCTGCTGTACATGCTCGACCGATTCGACGAGGCCGACGCGGAACTGAACCACCTTCTGGAGGGCCCGCCCGAGGTTGCAGGGCCGGCACACTGCCTGCTGGCCACGATCTACATGGGCAGCAATCCCGCCAAGGCCCAGGCACATCAGCGGGCCGGCGAATCCCTGCTGCCGCAGACGGCTGAGGCATACACGCTGCGAGGGATCACGGCCGACGACTCAACCGCAACCATGCAGTGGTTGTCGAAGGCCCTCCAACTGGACCCGGCGTACTACCCGGCCCGCAAGGCGAGGGCCCTGGCGTGCGATGCCGCACGCGACTATGCGACCATGACCACCGACGCCGAGGCCATGATCGTCATGAGACCCAAAGACGCCCTTGGATATGCCCTGCGGGCGATCGCGCGACGGGAGATGGGCCGGTGCGACGCAGCCGTCGAGGACCACAATCGCGCGATCTCGCTGTGTGAAAGTCAGGCTGAGTTGTTCGAACTCCATGACCAGCGTCGCCTGACGCTCACGCAGATGGGGGATTACCGGGCAGCGTTGCAGGATGCCCGGCGTTGTGCGGCGTTGAGGCCGGATGACCTTCGCAGCGGCTTCGAGCTGTTCGCGGCGCTGGTTCTGGCCGGCGATCATGCCGGAGCGAAGGATCAGCATGCCCGCTTGACCTGCCACCCGCGCTATGCGTTCTTCAGCCTATGGATCTACAGATGCACCTTCCGATTGCTCGTCGCCGGACACTCGATAGAGTTGCCCGAGAAGCTCATCCGGGAGGAGCCGTTCTCCCTTATGTACAAGGCCATCGATCAATACCGGGTATGCCGGACCTTTGGGACATGCATAGTCCCATCGGCTTTTGGAATGTCCGCATGGTCCCCGGACGGAAAGGAGCTGGCGTACGGCAAGATCGATTTGTACGGCATGAGCGGTGGAGCCTCGACCTCAGGGGCCCCCCTGGTGTCTGAATCCGGAAGGCTCGAGGCGCTGGATGTCGAGAGCGGTCGGGTTCGGGTCCTGGCTCCCTCCGGCAAGGACTGCGCCTGGTCGCCGGACGGGCGCTGGATTGCGTTCGCTCGTGCGCCGAACCGCGGACCGGCTGGTTGTGCCACGGAGTTATGGGTGGTCCCTTCGGCCGGTGGACAGCCGCGGTACCTGGCGCGTGGGGCTTGGCCTGTCTGGGCGGGCGAGGCCGGACGGCTGTTCTATCAGTCCGGCGGCAACACCTGGTCGATCAATGTAGATGACCCCGTCGGCAAGCCGGAGCCGATCCTTCCAGGCCCTTCGTACTTCGCCGTGTCACCCGATGCCGGGTATCTGGCCTATGCGGAAGGCGACAGACTCTTCGTCGTCGAGATTCCCGGCGGCAGGGTGAAGGCGACGTGGACGGCGCCGCCGCCGGAAGGCCGGCACGGCATGGCCCTGAAGTGGGCGCCGAGTGGAACGGAGGTTTTGATCGGGGGGTTCCACAAGGGAGAACTGGGACTGTGGAGCTTCGATATCGAGCAAGAAAAAGCCTGGCAGGTCCTTCCATCGCCGGCCGTGCTGGGCTCTCCTTGCCCCGATGGCTCTCGCATCGCCGTCGAGATTCGCGACTGGTACGGCGGGACCTGGCTGGCGAGGTTGAATCCAGCGGGCTCGGTTCACGAGAGTGTTCAATCCGCACGGACCGAAGAGCAGTACCTTCGTTATAGTTGCCGTGAGTTCGCGGCGGCCATTCGGCGAGGGACCTATCGCAGCGACGCCCGCGCACATCTGCGCGGATTCATCACGCGTGTCGCTACGCTGTGCGAGAGCTACTGGCGAACGGGACAGGATGAGGATGCTCTGGATACCTTCCGCTCGCTGGAAGACCTCTGTCATGCGCTGGGCGAGCAGCCGCCGAACTCGGCTACGGCAGTGGCCGCCATGTGCCTCCAGCGACTGGGCCTCCGGCGCGAAGCCAGGGACACATTGGAGCAACTGCGCCGGCTTCCGCCAGGCGATGCCGGCGCGCCTGAGAAAGGCCTGACCTACACGGCTGAGAGGATGCTGGCCGGCGCCGATACGGAAGCCGCCGCCCTGTGGCGCTGCCTGGAAGAAGCCAAGCTCGACGAAGCAGCTTGCCGGCTTCTTGAGACGCCATCGAAGGAAGACCTCTGCGGGGTTCGCCAAGCCGTGGCAGGGGCATTCTATGAACGTGCCCGGGGGCGCAAGTACGACGGCGGTGACTTCAACGACGCCATGAGCGATTACGGGATGACCGTGCAGCTCGATCCCAACCACATCCGCGCGCGATGCGATCTGGCCTGGCTGCAGGCCGCTTGCCCTGCGGTCGAGCTTCAGGATGGCGCCCAAGCCGTCGCCAATGCCACGCAGGCCTGCGAGGCGACGGATTGGAGGGATCATTCGTGTCTTGCCACACTGGCGGCGGTCTGTGCCCAGGTGGATGATTTCCCGGCGGCCGGATTGTGGCAGCAGAAGGCGATCGGTCTGCTCACTCATCCGGATGCCGCGCGGTGGCAGGCAGACTATGCATCGCGGCTGCGCCTGTACGAGTCCGGCGCGCCATACACGGGCGGCAATCTGTGGAGCTTCTCAACGGGCCGGCTGCTCGGTTGGTGGAGATTCGACGAGCACTCCGGCAATAGGGTCGCCGATGCCTCGGGAAACGACTGCAACGGCATGATCGCAGGGACGCCGCGGTGGCAGCCATCCGGCGGCCGGATCGGCGGCGCGATTCAACTCCAAAACGCCTGTGTTCGCATCGCCCCGAAGGCCCCGTTCGACATCACCGACGCGATTACCCTCTCCGTGTGGACTCGCGTCGACAGACTCGACAGATGGTGGCAGGCCCTGGTTACGAAGGGAGACGATTCCTGGCGGCTCCACAGGTTCGGAGATCGTGACACCCTGGAGTTCGCCTGTAGCGGATTGCACTCGCCACACGGCACGTCGGTCAGTGTCGAGGCCAACCGGGTCATCAACGATGGTCGCTGGCATCACATCGCCGCGACGTACGACGGCCGGCGGATCTCGTTGTACATGGACGGCCGGTTGGAAAACTCCCGCCCGGCGTGGGGACAGATCGCGACCAACGACTCTCCTGTCCTGATTGGCGACAATGCCCAGCAATCCGGGCGCTGCTGGAATGGCTGGATCGACGAGGTACGCATCTACAGCTATGCTCTCAGCGCGGATGAGGTCGTGGAACTGCACGCGGCCGGTGAGCAGCCCGTCATGGCATCTTATCGATGACATGCAGCCTTGCTCGATTCCGTGCCGGAGGGGCACATTTGTCGCAGGTCCTGGTTCGCAATCACGCCAGTCTACCGGACCATGAAGTGGCGGACGAGAACGATGAGCAGGACGAGCAGGACCCCCGCAAGGACCCAGCCCACGAGGGCGATCTAGAACCAGGGCGTGGCAGCCTTTGGTCTCGTGCCCCATATGGCTGTGGAATCTTCCGCGTCGGTTCCGTCGTCCAAGACGGTCAGCTCCCCAAGGGCGAGGAGTCTGTGTGCCAGGGCGGGCGGCCGACCATCCGCCACGGCCTTGAGGTCTTCGATCAGATCGGTGGCGGTGGCATAGCGTTTGGCCGGACTCTTGGCCATGCACAGCTCGACGATCTCGCTGATGCCGTTGCTCAGCGCCGGGTTGACGTGATCCGGCGGGACGAGGGGCTCGCGGAGGTGCTTCCGCAGCACGGTGGCGACATCCGGACCCTCGAAGGGGGCCTTGCCCGTCACCATATGGTAGAGCGTGGCTCCGAAGCCGTAGAGATCGGCCCGGTGATCGATGTCCATGTCGGCGCGGATCTGCTCCGGTGAAATATAGTAGGGAGTCCCGAAGGCCCTTCCCGCCTCTGTTTCCGCTGCTTCGCGGTCGCTGACGGCTCTCGCCAGGCCCATGTCCGCCAGCTTCGCCACACCGGCCTTCGTGATCAGGATGTTCTTCGGCTTGACGTCCCGGTGAATGAGTCCTGCCTGGTGGGCGTGCTCGAGGGCGGCGGCGATCTGAATGGCCATTTGCAGTGCTTCCGCCTCGCTGTATGGGCCTTCCCGGACAAGATGCTCGTAGACGGAGTGGCCCTCGACGTATTCCATGACGAAGTAATGGGTGTCGCCATGCCGGCCGACGTCCAGTGCCGCGACGATATTGGGATGGTTCAGCTTTGCGGCGGCCCGACCCTCCGCATAGAATCGCTCCACAAACTCCGGTTTCTGGCTGGAAGTCTTGGGCAGGACTTTCACCGCCACGACTCGATCCAGACTGATCTGCCGGGCCTTGTATACGGTCGCCATGGCGCCGGCCCCGAGCCGTCCGAGCAACTGGTAGCCCGGAATCTGTCGCGGCGGCGGGACCGCCTGGACGATTCGCACTGCGGCCGTCAGCCGGCTGCGGAGAATGGCCATGTCGACGGGTTTGACGATGTAGTCGTCCGCCCCGGATTCCAGGCCGGCGACCATGTCCTCAGGCGTGCCGCGACCGGTCAGAATGATCGTGTAGATGAACGGGAGATTGAGACTTCGCCGGATGCGACGGCAGATCTCGACCCCGTCGAGTTCCGGCATCTGCCAGTCCAGGATCGCCACTCGCGGCGCCTTGTTCTCCTGGAGAAGCTCCCAGGCCTTCCGGCCGTCTTCGGCCGTCACGACTTCGTAGCCCCACCGGCGGATATTCTGGTCCAGGAGCGTTCGCCACATCGGATCATCATCAGCGACCAGTACCTTCATTGGGCACCTCCACTTGTCCGTGTGGTTGACCCGTTCAAGAGTTCTGCAAGTCGGACAGTGTCCGCATGAGCCACTCGGTTTCTCTCTGGAGCGCCGACCACGCCTGTTCGGCGCCCGCCAGATTCCCGTTTCTGCCCATCGTTTCGAGCCGAAGCGCGGCCTCGGCGGGACGCTTCACCCCGAAGACCTGAATCGAACCTTTCAACGTGTGGGCCGCCTGCTGGAGCTCGGCGGCAGCGCCCTGCGTGATGGCCTCGCGCATCTTTCCCATCAGCTTGGGACACTCCTGGGCGAACAGTGCGACAAGCGCGTTCAGGGTCTCGGCGTTTCCCCCTGTATACTCCAGCACCTGGTCCCGGTCGATCGTCTCTGCTCTCGTGATCTCAGGACCCTGCGGCTGCGGCCCGACTGCATCGGCGGCCATTCCTTCCACGACGGCATAGAGCTCCTTTGCGCGGATCGGTTTGGCGATGTATCCGTCCATCCCCGCGGCCAGACATCGCTCCCGGTCGCCTTTCATCGCGTGTGCGGTCATCGCGATGATGGGAATGTGGCGGCCGGACCCTGCTTCCTTCTCGCGGATGCGGGCGGTGGCCTCAAAACCATCCATTGTAGGCATCTGCACGTCCATCAGCACGACATCGAACGACTGCCGGCCCAATGCGGCGACGGCTTCCTCGCCATTGTTGGCGACCACAACTTGGTGTCCTCGCTGTTCGAGAAGGCTCACGGCCACCTTCTGATTCACCAGGCCGTCCTCAGCGAGCAGGATGTGCAGTGGCGCGATGTGGTCAACGCGTTCCGGCTCGGTGGCAGCGGGGAGCGGTTCGTCGGCCGTGGCGATGCCGAGTGTCGCGACGATCGAGTCCAGCAACTCGGACTGTTTCACCGGCTTGATCAGACAATGGGCAATTCCAAGTGCCCGGCAGCGGACACCGCCCTCGGAGTTTCCGGCCGAGGACAGCACGATCAGCGAAGTCCCGGCCAGACCGGGGGTTCGTCTGATCTGTTCGGCCAGTGCCAGGCCGTCCATGTCAGGCATCATGGCGTCCAGCAGCGCCAGGCGGAACGGCTCACCCGCCTGGGCCGCTCGGTTCATCTGCGTTATCGCCGCTGGGCCGCTGTCCACCGTCGTTGGTTTCATTCGCCAGTTGCTCAGCATCTCGGCGAGGATCAGACGGTTGGTCTCGTTGTCGTCCACGACGAGCACCCGCAGGCCCTGCAAGGTGGCCAACTCCGCCGGCGCCGGCTTCTTCGAAATCTCTTTCTGCAGAGAAATGGCGGCTGTGAAATGGAACGTGCTGCCCCTTGCCATCTCGCTCTCCACCCAGATCCGCCCGTCCATCAGCTCCACCAAGCGACGCGAGATCGCCAGGCCCAGGCCCGTGCCTCCGTACCGGCGAGACATGGAGCTGTCCGCCTGGCGGAACGCCTCGAAGATGACCGCCTGTTTCTCCGGCGGGATGCCGGGCCCCGTGTCCTTGACTGCGAAATGCAGCAGTACACGGTCCTCGGCGAGCGATTCGGTATTCACGACCACGACAATCTCGCCCCGTTCGGTGAACTTGATCGCGTTGCCGACCAGATTGACCATCACCTGGCAAATCCGTCCGGGATCGCCGATCAGGTCGTCCGGTATGTCCGGCGGAATGCGGTACGTGAGCTCCAGACCCTTCTGCGACGCACGTCCCGCGAGTGTGCGCAGGGTATCCCCGAGCGTATCACGCAGCCGGAAATCCACCGACTCGAGCTCCAGCCTGCCCGCCTCGATCTTGGAAAAGTCCAGGATATCGTTCAACAGCCGCAGCAGGGTCTCCGCGGATTGACTCGCGAGACCGAGGTAGGTTCGCTGCTGGGCGGTCGGCTGAGTGTTCAGCAGCAGGTCGATCATGCCTATGATGCCGTTCATCGGAGTGCGAATCTCGTGGCTCATCGTCGCCAGAAAGTCGCTCTTCGCCCGGCTGGCAACTTCGGCGGTCTCCTTGGCGGCCTGCAACTGCTCCTGGGCCCGCACGTGATCTGTGACATCCCAGAAGATGACCTGCACGCCGACGATCTGGCCGCGGGCGTCCCGCACGGGGGATTTCATCACGTGGACGTACCGGGTCTCGTCGTCCTTTTTGTTCTCCTCGATGGTTGCGAATAGTTCGCCGGTCTCCAGGACTTGCTGGTCGTCCTGCCGGTACTTCTGTGCGAGCGTCTCCGGGTAGAGATCAGAATCGGTCTTGCCCTGAATCGCCGCGCGTGGCATGCCGAGCAGTTCACAAAAAGACCGGTTCGCAAACGTGAACCGGCCCTCCCGGTCCTTTCGCAGCACATGGACCGGCAGACTCTCCACGAGGGACGAGTAGAGAGCCCGGGAGTCCTCCATCTCCTTCTCCGCCCGGCGGCGCTCGGCCATTTGTTGCTTCAGTTCCTCATTGGCCCGAGCCAGCTCTGCCGTGCGCTCCTGGACGCGCATCTCCAGTTCTTCGCTCGCTTTCCGCAGCGCCTCGTCTGCCTGTCTGCGTTGGAGCAATCTCCACATGCCCTGCATCAGCAGCGTCAGTTGCCGCACGTCCGATTCGTCGTAGGGCAGGTTCTTGTTCCCGACGCCCGCGACGGCCACGACGTGCTCGCCGTCGAACACGGGAATATTCATGTGGCGAACCACTTCGACGTGGCCCTGCGGATACCCCTTCTTCCGCACCTCCGGGGCGGCGTAATCGTTGGTGATGATCGGTTTTCGCCGGCGCACCGCTTCGCCCCAGAGACCGGTGGTTTCCACCGGATAGACGATGGGTTTGTCGATCATGGCGCATTGCTTCATCGCCGTCCGGGACCAGGAATGCATGGTGAGAACCGTCTCGTCCTCGTTCATGAAGGCCAGGTAGCCGATCGTGCTCTCGGTGAGCCGCACGGCTTCCTCCAACGCGAAGTCGGTGATTTCCCGCATGGACGCCGTGGCCATCTGGTCGAGCCGCAGGAGGGCCTCTAAGCGGGATCGCTCCAGGAGCAGGGCGCGTTCCGCACGCTGGCGCTCATCCTCCAGTCGCAGGCTGTGCACGGCGAAGGCAACGTCGCCGGCGACTTCCTCAAAGAGCGTCAGTTCCTCGTCTCCAATGGGGCAGTTCCTACTGAGGGATACTCCCATCAGACCGAAGGTATCGCCCCCGTATGCCAGGCGGGCGACCAGGGTCTTGTGCCCCGCACATCCGGGAGCCAGCGGGCAATCGCCGCAGACGAGGGCCGGGTCCTCGACCGCCAGAATACCCGCCTGCGACAGGGCCTTTGCCGCACAGTGATTCGACTCCCCCCGCCCGATTCGATCCACCAGGGAGGACAGAGCATTGCCCAGGCCCGCTTCGGCCGTACGCGTCGGCATGCCGGATGCATCCAGGAGCATGACCCAGCAACCCTGGTAGCTGTCGGCCTCGCTGAGTCTCTCGCACGTGCCCCGCAGCAGGTGGTCGCAGTCCTTCTCCCTCGTGATAAGTTGATTGACGTTCCGGATGGCTCGCAGCAGCGCGTTGAGATGCTGCGTCCTTCGTTCCGTGGGCTGTGCTCCGTCGGCCCCGTTCCCCGGATCGCGCGTGGGTTTTCGGAGCTCTCTCCCTGGCCCGCTCCACTCGGCATCACTGTGACTCACGATCTGCCTCCCGATGCTGAACAAGACCCCCTTGGGAGATCCGCCACATTGGCCTGTGGGAATTGTAGTCCGGTGGCTCGCGATATGCAAGGAGTCGGACCAAAGTGCTGCAATTCGGCATGCCTCCCGCCTCGTCACAGTGAGCCGGCATGCCTGGGCCTCGTGCCGGCGGGCGATTCACCAGAGTTGCTGTTGATTGACGTTTTCCTTCGCAGTCTTCTTCCTGCTCGACGACTTCATGATCTCAACGATCTCGAACGCCGCCTGGGGGCATGCTGCCTTGGGGCACTGTCCGGTCCAGCAATACAGACAGAGCTTCTGTCGCGGAAGACCGATCGCGCGGACCATGTCGTCCACCGTCTGAAAGCGAAGCGTCGTGACTCCCAGGTCTTTGGCGATCCAGTCTACCATTTGCTGGTACTTCTGAGACGTGTGGTCTACGTACTCCGACACGTCGGCCAAGTCGTGGCCTTCGAGGCTGCGAATCGCCTTTCGGGCGGCCAGTTCGTCGATAGTACGGGTGGACAGGTTGAAGACGCACGGGAACATCAGGGGAGGACACGCCGGCCGAACGTGGATCTCCCGGGCACCACAAGCCCAGAGCTTATCGATCGTGAAGCTCTTCAACTGCGTTCCTCTCACGATCGAGTCCTCACAGACCACGATCCTGTTGCCGTCGATGACCTCTCGGATCGGGATGAGCTTCATTCGGGCGATCAGGTCTCGCGTCTGCTGAGAGGGGGGCGTATAGCTTCGGCCGTATCCGGGGGTGTACTTGACCAAAGGCCGTCTGAAGGGGATGTGGGATTCCATCGCGTATCCCAGACCATGGGACAAGCCGGAGTCAGGGACCCCGGTAACCATGTCCGCGCAGATATCGCTGTCCCGCTTCGCGAGGTATCGTCCGCACCGTTCTCTGACAACCTCGACGTTGATCCCCTCGTAGTTCGAGGCGGGAAACCCGGTGTAGATCCACAGGAACGCGCAGATTTGATGAATTCTCCCCCGACCCGGTCGCCGCTGCACGATCCCGTCTTCATTCAGCAGGATGACCTCGCCCGGCTCCATGTACTTGACGATATCGAAACCCAGGTTCGCAAAGGCGCAGGTTTCTGTGGTCACGGCCCATCCCTCGGGACCTTTCCCTGCAATCAAGGGCATGTATCCGAATCGATCTCTGGCCGCGTAGATCCCGGCCCGGTGAAGCAGTACGAGCGAGCACGAGCCTTCAATCACGTCGAAGGCTCGCTCGATGCCATCCACGAGATCCGTGCCCCGTGTGATCAGCTTGGCTATCAGTTCGGTGCCGTTGACACCCCTGGGACTGACTTCACTGAAGGACATTCCTTTCTTCTGCAGTGTGGCCGCAAGCTCCTCCGCATTCTCCACGAAGCCGCTCGTGGCCAGGCAAAACGGGCCGAATCGCGAGTTCAAGTAGATGGGCTGCTCATCCAGGGCGCTGACGACGCCAATTCCCTTGTTGCCCTGCATCCGGCCGAGGTCCTCGAAGAACTTCGATTTGAACTGGCTCTGACTGAGGCCGTGGATCTGACGGGTGAAACCCTCCCCAAGGACGGCCATTCCTCCGTACTGGGTCCCGAGGTGGGAGTGGTAGTCCGTTCCATAGAGCAGGGTGTCCGCGCAATTCCCTTTCGATACCACGCCGAAGATGCCACTCATGCTGCGTCCTCCTTAATGCCTGCACGCGACGAGTATACCGCCACCGGGCCCGGGTCTGTCGGCCGACCACGCGCCAGCATACCACAGCGTGCCTCCATCCTCAACGGTGGTTCAGTGTGGGCGGTCAGACAAGCTGCATGGCTGTCATATGCGTCTTCCGTTTCCTCGATGATAGGGTTCCAGGCTCCGGAAGTCATCGCGCTGCCCCAGGAAGTCCGTCAAGGCGCGGATCGTCTCGATGTTGTAGTCCGGCTCGATGTGGCAGACGAAATCGAGGGGTCCACCGGCATTCTCTGCAAGGACACGTCCGGCCCAGCCCAGTATCGGCGCCGTGCTCTCGGCGGACATGTTGCACGGCAGGGGCGCGATACTGATTGGCATCTCGTGGCCGAAGACCTCTCGCGCCCGGCGCAGGGAAGTCTCGCCCCCCACGTCCACTGAGCACAGGCGCTCGATCCCCGCGAAGGCTTCGAGCAGACGAGTGCTGTCTCCGCACGAGTGGAAGCGCACGGGCCCGAGCTCTCGGGCGATCTCAGACGTGGCAGGGACGACGAATTCGCGAACCAGGGCGGCGCCCACCATGCAAGACGAGCACTCGCCCACGTGGATCTCTGCGATGGGCAGATCGGCTGTCCGGGCGAAGTGCCGGCACAGGAGCGCGTACGCATCGGCGATCCATTGCATGATCTGCCTGCACTTGTGCGGTTCGGCGATCATGTCGATGAAGACGATCTCGCCGCAGAGCTTCTGGGCCGTCGTCAGGACCCCGTGGATGGCGGCACGGCCCGAGGCGTCCCAGAAGAACGGCGGAATGGCGCAGAGTCTCCCCCTCGATTCGTGGCGGATTTGAGCGATCTGGCGGTCAAACAGCCGGACCAGATCATGCTCGACCAGTGTCTCGACGGCAGGCAGTTCCGACGGCTCGACGTTCGCCAGACAACCCGGCGTGATATCCGCATCCCGGTCTTCGCAGGGCCTGAACTCGGCGCCGAGCAACATGCCGAGAAGCATATTCGGTTGAATGCCTCCGACTTGAACCTGGTCCGGGGCCCAGTACTGGATGCGCCCGAGGTTGGACTCCGAGCAGAACAAAGCCAGGTCCGGGAAGGTCTCGGCAGCGTACTGGTTGCACAGGCAATCGACACTGTGGCGTTTGACCGGATCGAAGTAGTAATCGTGATCGAACGCGACGCCCAGCGCCCGGTGCATCCAGCCCTTCGAGAGTGTTCCGCTGATCGTGATCATTCTATGCCACGAAGGCTACAGATCGCCCAATTCGCTGATCCTCACAGGCCGGCCCGACTCGGCCGACGTGTCGGCGGCGAAACAAATGGCGTGCGTCCTGGCCGCATCCTCCAGATCGGGGAACGGCCGTCTGTTCTCCACGATGCAATCGAGAAAGTGAGAGACCTCGCCCATGAAAGGATGATGGGCCACGTCGCCGCTGTCGGGCAGGATACAGGGGATCTTCACGAAGTCGTTCTGCCCGGGGAACAGCTTCGGTGCGAACAGCTTGTCATTGCGAAGCGAGCCCTCCGTGCCGTAGACCCCGATGTTGAACACGTAGGGCATCTGCGCGTCGAACATGGTCGTCGTCCGCCCGATCCTGCCGTCTGCGAACTGGACGTTCACGGAGATCGTCCCCGGGTACTCGATCGGGTTCTCGGTCTTCACCTGGAATGCGGACACCTCGCGGGCCTCGCTGCGGGCGAACCATCGCATTGCATCCACCGCGTGGCAGCCGCCGGTGAGGATGGCCGTGCCGCTGTGTTCGCGGCTGCCCAGCCACTTCTGCTCCGGCGTCATCCAGATCCGATGCATGTAGTCCACCTCGACCATGAAGATGTTCCCGAACGCGCCCTCGTCGATCAGTCTGTCGATGGTCATCAGCAGGGGATTCCAGTGCAGGACGAAGCCGACGAGGGTCTTGACCCGGTTCTCTCGCACCGCTCGCAACTGCTTTCGCAGGTCTTCGATCGTCACCGCCACCGGTTTCTCGATGATTGCATGTTTGCCCGCCTGCGCCGCCGAGACCACATAGCGGGTATGCGAGTCGTGGGGCGTGCACACCACGGCAATGTCGATGTCGCGTCTGCCAAGCATGGTATCTGCGTCGGTCTCGATCGAACAGTCGAGGTTGTATTGGTTGCGATATCGCTCGGCATTCTCCCGATGGCGACTGACCAGGGCCCGCACCTCGGATCGAGCATCCGCGTGGAAGGCCTTCACGTACTCCCCGGCGACCCACCCACAACCGATGATCCCTACGCCAAGTCTCTCCATGTTCTGACTCCTTCCCGCCCGTTGGGCAATCGGTCTCACAGCCACTATGCACAGAAGCCGGCGGATCGCTCCCACGGGGCCGGTTCAGGGATTGCGAACGTCTTCGGATCGAACTGTGGGAATAGGATAGGATGGGCGGCCGTGAGCTCGATCAGGGCCTCCACAGGGCGATGATGCCAGCAAGCCGGATTGATCCGGAAGACCCCCAGGATGTGTTCCGGCCGGTCCAACCGGATTGCACGCAGAGGATTGCGGGTGGTCGCGTCCATATGGCTCCGCAGTCCACAACTGTGCTCCGGCGAGCAGTAGCCGTGGTGCTGTCTCAGGTACCGGCAGTCCGGGCCGGCTTTACGACGGCCGTCTTCCGGACTAATCCTGTTGCGTTCGTCGCCCTGTCCCGTGATCGTCCCGACCGATGCGCCGTGCACCGCCGAGATCGCAGGGTCCGCCAGCCGGCCACGGCGGGCCCCGCGGGCATGAAGATAAGCCTGCCGTGCGGATCATGCAAGTGCCTTCCGCTACGATATGCTTCCGACCCGATACACTTGGATTACGTCTCGCTGGTGCATTATCGGGCCATCCTCAAGGACCGACGGGAAGCACACAGGCTTTGCGAGGCTCTTCTCCGCAGGCTGGAGAGCGGCTAAGCCATTGATCTCGCAAGACTTCGGTTCGAAAGGCCGGAAATCAAGGGGGGATGGGCACTTTTTTTTAGAATTGTATTGTTATTTGCTTGCAATTGGTTTCAGATATTGTTATTTGTGAGTGGTGTTGTGCATTAGTGAAGCCACTCGACAGTCTCCCTGCTGGCTTCATGAACCGCTGGTACCGCCTGTACGGCCCTGTGCTGTTTGATCTGAACGGGAACAACAACATGCGGAAAGGGAGGTATTCACCGATGGGAGTGGGCAAAGGGGGATTCACACTGATTGAGCTGCTGGTTGTCATCGCCGTGATCGCGCTGTTGATGTCGATCCTGATGCCGGCTCTGAACATGGCGAGGGAACAAGGCAGGCGCGTCGTTTGCGCGTCGAACGAGAAATTCACAGGGATGGGAATGATGCTTTACTCCAGCGAGAACGACGGCAAATTCCCCTCGAATACCTATTCCAATTGGGCCAACGAGCTGTCCATGTTTGCGACCGACCAGATCGTCGGGGAGACACCTCACGGAAAGGAGAATGGGACCAAGGGCGACAAACACACCCTGTATTGTCCGTCCATAAAGCAGCCCAGCGCCCCGGGCGCGGACCATCCGGCGGGCTGGCAGTTCTCTCTGGCATGGGCTAAAGGCCCGCCGTGGGTGTGGCAGGATGAAACCGAACTGACCGTGCAGCAGAAACAGAGCTACTTCCGCATTGTCTGGTATTTCTGGCTCCTGGACAAGGTGACGCCGGATGGGACGCCGAACAACCTGTTCGAGATCGAAGGATATCCTGCCAAAGGCTGGGTTCATTCGAGTGATCGCTGCCGGCGTTATCGGGAGAATCAGCTCACTCCGATCAAGCTTCCCGCCAACACGGAGCTCATCACGGACGAGACCCTCAGTGACGCTCCCTCCTGCGCCGATCCGGATACATCCGAGTGGGGGGGCGTCGCACTGGACGGCGGATATCCCACCCAGGGATTCGCACATTGGACGGGGCATTTGCGGAGTGGACGGCCGTCCGGATCGAATGTCTTCTTCCTCGACGGACATCGGGAGTGGCGGCCCTTCCAGGACGGACGGCCCAGTTCCGCCGATCCGGCCGCCTATGGCTATGATGAGGTTCTTAAGAGAGGCAAGGGGCCGGCAGCCTCATGGCCCTACTTCTGGTGGTAGTGGATGAACACAGGCAGACTACTGTTGCCCAGGCCGGGACGGATGGGCTGACCCCCAATATGGATGTGGTATTGAGGAGGATAAGAACATGTTCGGAAGAATAGGTGTCTTGCTGTGTGTGGGTGGTTTCCTGGCTCTCACGGCGACGACGGTTCATGCGGAACTCATCGCCTACTGGCCCATGGATGAAGGCAGCGGAGTCGCGGTGGCGGACGACGTGGGCGGATTCGACGGAACGATCGAGGGCAGCGTTCCGTGGGTCGCGGGAATGTTCGGTTCCGCGCTCCAGTTCCCCGGCACCAGCGACAACAACGTGAACTGTGGGAACATCGATCTCAACATCGGATCGAACTTCACGCTGGCCTGCTGGATCAGGATGCCGGACTGCGCAGATCGCTACCATGACATCTTCGGAAAAGGTCCCAAGGCCGCCGGGCATTTCGAGCTGTACATCAACGGCGGCGGCGCCGGCGGAGGGGATCGCCTCCGAGGAGGTGCGGCTTCCTACATCCCGGACCTGGGTGATTTCTGGTCCAACGTCAAAGTCGACGACGATACGTGGCATCACATTGCCTGGACCTACAACGGCGGTACCGTGGCCTGTTACGTCGATGGCGGCGGCACAGGGCAGAAGACGTGGACGGTGAGCGGATCGGTGGCGACGACGACGGGACAATTCCGGATCGGTTCGCTGGCGGATGCAACGAATCCCTTTGGAGGGACGGTCGATGAGGTCGCCATCTTCAATGCGCCGCTGACGCAGGAAGAAGTCCAACAGATCATGCGTGGCGTCGGGGGCCACGAGGCCGCTACGGCGCCCAGCCCTGTGGACACGGCGGCCGATGTGCTCCGTACCGTGGCGCTGAGCTGGAAGGCCGGCGAATTCGCGGCGACACACGACGTGTACCTGGGGACGAGCCTGGACGCCGTCCTCGCAGCCAGCCGGGCCAATCCGGGAGACGTGTTGCTCAGCCAGGGCCAGGTGCCGACCACGTGTGTCCCCCCGGTGCGACTTGAGTTCGGCCAGACTTATTACTGGCGGGTGGACGAGGTCAACGGCGCACCCGACTACACGGTCTTCGCGGGCGAGGTGTGGAGCTTCACGGTCGAGCCGTTCGTCTATCAGATCACGAACGTCGCGGCGACCAGCAACGGCGTCTCCGATGAAGGGATGGGGCCGGACAGGACCGTGGATGGCTCCGGCCTCAACGCGAACGGGCAGCATTCCACGCTGGATACGGACATGTGGCTGGCCGCCCCTGTCGGCGATGAGCTCCCGTGGATCCAGTATGAGTTCGATCGCGTCTACAAGCTGCACGAGATGGACATATGGAACTACAATGTGTCCATCGAGAAGGTGGTTGGCTTTGGGCTCAAGGACGTCACGGTCGACTACTCGACCGACGGAATCGAGTGGGCGACGCTGGGCGCGGTGCAGATCAATCGGGCGACGGGTTCGGCCGCGTATACGTACAACACGACCGTGGACTTCGCGGGCACAGCCGCCCAGTACGTCCGAGTGACCGTGCAAAGCGGCTGGGGCACGCTGGGCCAATACGGCCTGAGTGAAGTCCGGTTCTATCAGATCCCCACCTTCGCACGCGAGCCGATGCCCGCGAACGGCGAAAGCGGGGTGCCCGTGGATGCCGTGCTGAGCTGGAGGGCCGGCCGGGAAGCGGTCTCGCATCACGTCTGCTTCGGTACCGATGAGGCCGCGGTAGCCGACGGCACGCAACTCGCCGCCGCGGTGACCCAGAACCAATACGATCCGGGCGCGCTGGATGTCGACACGACATACTACTGGCGGGTCGATGAGGTCAACGAGGCCGAGGCCGACGGCGTGTGGGAAGGCAATGTCTGGAGCTTCTCGACACAGGAATCTCTCATCGTCGATGATTTTGAGAGCTACGAGGATGAAGAGCCGTTGCGGGTATTCGACACGTGGGTCGACGGCTGGGGTCAGGAGACGACAAACGGCGCCATCGTCGGGCACGACAAGCCCCCGTTCACAGAGCGCCAGGTCGTCTTCAACGGCCATCAGTCGATGAACCTCGCGTACGATCAGAGCACGGCAAAGTACTCAGAGGCCGTGCGGACGTGGGATGACCCGCAGGACTGGACGCAGCACGGCGTGGGTGTCCTGCGCCTGTGGCTCAAGGGCAGACCCGCACCGGCGGATCTCTTCTTCGACTCGGCCGGGAGCAGCTATACGATCAGCAGCACGGGCGACGGCAGCCGGCGAGACATCTCCGACACGGCGGACGCCTTCCATTTCGCATATGTGAGTCTGACCGGCAATGGCTCGGTCACGGCGAGGGTGGACAGCATCACCGGCGCCGGAGCCGCCGCCAAAGTCGGCGTCATGGTCCGGGAGAGTCTGGATGCCGGAGCCACGCATGGAATGATGGCGGTGACGCCTGCGAATCAGGTGTCGTTCGTGTATCGTACGACCACCGATGCCGCCTCGACGGCAGTCACCGGCGACGCCGGCGCAGCGACCCTGCCACGGTGGGTGAGGATCACCCGCACGGGGAACGTCCTTCTCGCCGAGCAATCGAGCGACGGCACGAAGTGGGCGGGACCGACGGCAGTCGCCTCGCAAGCCGAGGCAGGAATCTGGTTGCCGGAGACCGTGTATGTCGGCTTGGCCTTCTCGTCCAATACGTCCGGGCTCGCCAAGGTGAAGCTCTCCAACGTCAAGGTGACCGGCAGCGTCTCTGCGGGTGGGACATTCACCACGGCGCAGGATATCGGCATTGCCAGCAATGTGCCGGACCGGTTATACGTAACGCTTCAGGACAAAGCGGGGCACAGCGGCACGGTGAGCCACGAAGACGGTCCCGGAGCCGTCACCACGGCGTACTGGGGCTTCTGGGACATTCCGCTGGCGGAGTTTGGGTCGGCGGGCGTGAATCTGGCGAGTGTGAAGAAGATGTGCATCGGCGTGGGCGACCGCAGTGCCGCCGCCTCGGGTGCCACCGGCATGATGTACGCCGATGATATTCAGCTCTGCCGGGGCGTTGTCGCCGCCGGCGAGCCCATCTTCCAGTTGGACGCGATGGCTCTGGCCCTCCAGGACGGTGATCCGATCGTTGAATGGGGCGGCGTACCGGCGGTCGGCGCACCGGTGTTCCAACAGTCCCAGACCCCCGGCGGTGGACCGGCCGTTTTCCTCGACGGCGCCTCGCACTTCGGGAAAGTCACTCTGGCTTCGTCCTCCACGGGTGACTTCATCCTTGCGGCGGTGATCAGCCCTGAAGATATCAACGCATACCACAACATCATCGATGATGATGCCAAGGCGCGACCCATGTTGTGGGTGGACAACCGGTCTCCGAGCACCTACGAGGCCAACTTCAGCCCGACCGGCGCTATCGCGGCCGAGGCCGGCGGTTCCGGTGTCGAGAAATGGGACATCGTGATCATGGATTCGCGATCCGGGCTTTTCTTCCTCAACAGCCCCACCTCGCCTCGCGTCATCAACGCCGTGACGTGGTCGCCTCAGGCTGGGTCGCAGGGATTCTGTCTGTTCAACCGCGACGGCGGCGCAGCGTTTCATGGACGCATCGCAGAGCTGCGCATCTACAACGACGCCAAGGCCTTCGGAATGGATTTTGCAGGTCTCTACCAGGAGCTGTTCGACAAGTGGTTTGCCCAGTAGTCACGATGACCCGCCGCCTCGATTGACGATCCGGCGATTCTCAGCCGCGTGTCGATCGGGAAGGAGGTCCGGGCGATTGTGCCGGGCGTTTCGGAGTGTGAGTGAACTCCATGATCCCCTGCACGCGACCGTAATCGCGTGACTCCCAGGGACAGGAGTTCTGATAGCTGGGGGACAGCAAGACGATGCTGTCCCCCAGTTTGTCATTGTGGATGGCGCGACTCGGTGTGTATGGCGCGAAGACCGGCAACGGGGGATGTCGCTCAACGGCCGGCCACCACGACTTCCACGCCCTTGTCCTGGAAGGCAGACTGCATCGCCTTGTCGATCCCATCGGTGATGAGGGTGTCGATCTGGTCTATCGTGGCGAATTGAACGAAGGACACCCTGTCGATTTTGCTGCCGTCGCACAGAAGGATCACGCGGTTCGACATGGCGATCAGAGCTTTCTTGGTTTCCGCCTGCCCGATGTCCGGCGTGGTGGCGCCTTTGTTGAGCGACAGACTGTTCACTCCCAGGAACGCCTTGTCCACGGTCAGTCCGGAGTACATCTGCGTGCCCTGAAGACTGAGCGTGCAATGGAAACGCTTGCGCAGGACGCCTCCCATCACGATGACCTCGATGCTTTCGACTTCCTCCAGTGTGCTCGCGATCTCTATGTCGTTCGTGATGACGGTGAGGTCGCTTCGCTCATGGAGCAGCTTCGCGAGTTCCAGAGTCGTCGTACCTGTGTCCAGGACCATCCTGTCGCCGTCGTCGATCATGGCCAGGGCGGCCCGGGCGATTCGCTGCTTCTCCGCAAGGTGCTGGATCACTCGCTGCTGCGAGTTGAGCTCGAAACCGGTTCTCACTTTCTGGATCGCGCCGCCGTGCGTCCGCGTCAGAGCCCCTGCGCGCTGCAACTCGCGCAGATCGGCGCGGATCGTCGCGCTGGACACGTTGAAGACGCCGCAGAGCTCGTCCACGGTTACCTTGCGTCGCTCATTGATGAGATCTACGATTTTGATCCTACGCTCTTCGGCAAACATGATCCTCACCTCGACCCGGCATCGACATAGCAGTGGGAAGTCGCGCGAACCAACATCCTCACCATAACCATAACCGAACCTGGGCTCCAGGCCAAGATGCCGGCTTCATCTTTTTTTGGTTTTTCTTCATTTTGTCGTTGAATCATCGTGCGCCTCAGATACAATGAGAATATATGCTAATAAACGCAAGTAAATGGCAATGCTCGGCGGTAATTATCGAACGTGATTTGGGCCGGCAGTCCGCCGGTTTGCTGGCGGATGTCCAAGCGACTGCTCGTGGCGACGAAGACCGTGTTTGCCCCGGGGCTTCGCCGGAGACGGTGCGATCACGCGGTACGACAGAACGGAATACGCGGGACTGTCTGTGTGCCTTCTGGTATCGTGGAACGCTTTTGAGTATCTGTAGACGGACGAATTGACAGGATAACCCGGGCAAGAGGAGACCCCTATGTCCACACAAATGAACCGTCGCGATTTCCTGAATCGATCCATGCTCGTTTCCGCCGGTGCTCTGGTCGGAGGTATCCGCGGAACGGGGTTGCACGCCGCAGGGCAACAGGAATCATCGGATATCCGCAAGACACGGAGTTACAGCCCTCAGATGGAGTATCGCCGCCTCGGCAAGACGGGGCTCTGGATCTCGGCCGTGTCGATCGGCGGGCACTGGAAGCGGATCGACAAGGTGATCGGCACGAGCGAGATCAATCCATACAACGCCCCAACCGAAGACACGCAGTTGGGTCCGTTCCTGAAGAACCGGGAAAAGGTCATTCACTACTGCATGGAGCAGGGCATCAACTGCATCGACCTGGCAGGGGATTCGGAGGCCGAGGTCTACTGCCGTGTGCTGGGCAAGGCGCGCGACAAGATCTACCTGGCGTATTCACATCCCGCCAGCGAGCTGCGTGTTCCGGCCAACTGCCAGGCCGACAAGCTGCTTGAGCTCTACAAGGCGGGTCTGAAGCGCTGCCGGATCGATTATGCGGATATCTGGCGGCTCATGGCCCTCGAACGAGGCGGCGAGCACAGCCAGGCCGATGTGGATGCCATGATCACGGCTCTCGCCAAGGCCCGCGAGCAGGGGCTGTGCCGCTGGACGGGCATGTCGACACACGATCGCCGGTGGGCTGAAATGCTGATCCGGACCTACCCGGACATCATGCAGGTGGTGGTCACGCCGTACACGGCCCAGTCCAAGGTCCTGCCCGAGAGCACCTTCTTCAATGCGATTAAGGAGTACGATGTCGGTGTGCTCGGAATCAAACCGTTCGCCAGCAACTCCCTGTTCCGAGGCGACGGTTCGCCGGACAGCCCTCATGCCGAGGAGGATGACCGGCGGGCACGCATGGCGATTCGCTACATTCTCTGCAACCCCGCGATCACCGCGCCGATCCCCGGTCTGATCAGCACGCACCAGGTGGACAACGCCGTGCTGGCTGTGAAGGAGCGGCGAGACCTCGACGCCGAGGAGAAGGCCGAGCTGGAAGTGATCGGCAAAGAGATGTACGCACGTCTGCCCGCAGAGTACCAGTGGTTGAAGAACTGGGAGTACGTGTAGTCTGCGGCGATCCGACCTTCATCTCGATGTATCGTTGCCGGAAACACCCGTGGGCAGGGACTGTCCGTGAGAGCAGAACAGGATAAGACAGAGATGATGTTCCTATGCGTGCTTGTGATGGTTCTTGGAATGGGACTGGCGGGGTGTTCGCCCAGGGGCAGTGACGCGCGTTGCGAGGGCGGCGAGCCCGGCCTGCCGGCCGTCCAGGTGAGCGATCCGCAGGATGGTGGGGGCAGCCCGCTTTCCTCGCCCCAGGACGGCGCGGCTGGTGTCGAGCCGATGCACGTGTCCTCCGCGCAGCCGGCAGCCCCGGTGGCCGTCCCTGCGGCAGATGCGAAGCCTCGGCCCAAGCCCGCGGACAACTTCTACTGTTTCGTATGCCACATGAACTACGACGGCGAGAAGTTGGCGCTCGACCACGAGCTGGCCGGTGTGGGGTGCGCGACGTGTCACGGGGTTTCCGACCGTCACAGTGCGGACGAGGATGGGATCACGCCGCCCGACAAGATGTTCGCCCACGACGAAGTCAACGCGTACTGCATGACGTGCCACGCGGAAGCGGACGTAAGAGCTTCGAGTTCGCACGAGGCGCTGTTCGACGAGGCGGCGGAGGTCAAGCACGTGTGCACGGACTGCCACGGCAAGCATCGACTGAGCGTGCGCACCCGGCGCTGGGACGAGAAGACCGGGGAACTCATCTCGGATGATGGGGTCCGCATGATGTATGAGGATACGCCGACTCGAACAAACCCCTGAGGATGCGTGATGTGCCCGTGGTTCAGTGTGTCGTGCCTTGTCCGGTTATCGCTATGTATCGGGACGGCTGCGACTCGCTGTGACGAATGGGTGCGGTATGACGCAGCGGGACAGTCCGATCTTCCCTGCATTACGGAGTTCGTGGCGTCGAACGGCGAGACGCTGGTCGATGGCGACGGGTGCTTCTCGGACTGGATAGAGATCCACAATCCGGCGGACACTGCGGTAGACCTTGCGGGCTGGTATCTCACCGACGATCTCGGTGATCTGCAAAAATGGCGGTTCCCGGCGGCGTGCGAGATCCCGGCCGGGAGCTATCTGGTGGTCTTCGCGTCGGGGGAGGACCAAGACGAGAATCCGTACATCGATTCGGCGGGCTATGTGCACACGAATTTCCGTCTGGCGCGAGAAGGCGGAGACTTGGCGCTCGTCGACTCCGATGGTTTGTCGATCGTGCACGCCTATGCGACGTATCCTGCGCAAGGGCGAGACATCTCCTACGGCCTGTCTCCGCAGAACGCCACCCTCGTGCCCGAATCGGCAGAGGCGGCGTATCTCGTTCCGCGTACACCCGAGGGGGCAGCATCCTGGTTCACCCTCGACTATGACGATTCGCTCTGGAGCCGCGGCTTGACGGGTATCGGTTTCGATCACGGGCCGGGAGTGACCGATGGACTGACCGCGTGCTGGTTGCTCGATGAGGGGACGGGAGAGACCGTCCACGATGTGGCCGGAGGGTGCGATGGGCACATGGTCGGACAACGCAAGCCGTTGTGGTGTCGTGGTCCTGGCGGGCGGGGCTCTGCCCTGCAATTCTTCGGCGATGGCAACGGCCATGTAGAGATGGATACTCTGGAGGCTGAAATCAGCTCGGAATTCACATTGGCTTGTTGGGTGAACGCCCCTTCGGCGGCGCTCGGCGAGTATCGGGCGATTCTGGCCAAAGGGCGGAAGAACAACGGCCACTACGGACTGTATCTGAGCGGCACGACCGGCGGGGGACGCACCGCCGGAGAGGCTGCCATGTACGCCCCTGAGCTGGGCGACTTCGCGTCCGGATACGCAGTTGCCGACGGCGATTGGCATCACCTCGTCTGGACCTATCGCGATTCCGTGGTGACTTTCTTCGGCGACGGTCAACGGGTCAAGACGTTCTCTGCCTCGGGACGCGTGAGTCCCGAAACCGAGTCGTTCAGAATCGGCTGTCTTGCCGACGGGAGCTGGCCGTTCCTGGGAGTGTTGCGGGATATCCGCATCTACAATCGGGCGCTGGAACCTGCGGAGGTGCAATCGCTCACGAGCGGCCGGCCGGTCGATCTCAAGACGGATATAGGCGGCGAGATGCTGAACGCCAACAGCACGGTGTGGATCCGACTGGATTTCACAGTCGCTGATCCGGGCGTCTACAGCGACCTTCAGCTTCGCGTGAAGTACAGGGATGGATTCATCGCCTACCTCAACGGCATTGAAGTGGCCCGTGACAATGCTCCCGTGAGGCCAACGTGGTGCTCTTCCTCCACGGCCGCGAGATCGCAGGGGTCGTCCCGCACGTTCTGTGATTTCGATATCTCGCCTGCAGTCAGCCTGTTGCGAGCCGGGCGGAACGTTCTGGCGATCCATGGCTTGAATGACAGTCCCGGCGACGGTAGTCTCCTGATCCTGCCGATGCTGGTTGCAGGGGCGGCGCCTTCGCTCGTGGACGACGGGAGGTATTTCCCCGATCCCACGCCCGGACGGCCCAACGGGACCGGCTATGCCGGGCTGGCCGAGCCGCCTGTGTTCTCACGAGTGTCGGGGGCGTTTGAGACGCCGTTCTCCGTGTCGCTGAAGGTCGCCTCCCCGCGCGCCAGGATCTTCTACACGTTGGATGGCTCCGAACCCACCGAACTCTCCCACCTCTATACAGGGACGATTCCCGTGGTCGGCAGCGTCGAGATCAGCGCCCGTGCGTGCGAGCCCGATCTGATATCGAGCCCGGTTGTCAATCAACTGTATATAGCCGTGGACTCGGATGTGAGCCATTTCAGTTCCAATCTCCCGGTCGTGCTGATTGACACGGGGAGCAACCAGATTCCGGGAACGGATAGCTCCCGCTATGCGAAGGCCCGATCCCTGTTCCTCGATACCGACGGTTCGGGACAGGCGACCGGGGCCGGCACGGCGGACTTCGCCGGTCCTGTGGGAATCCGAGTCCGGGGACGTAGTTCGACACAGTTCCCCAAGAAACAGTACAAGGTGGAGACCTGGGATGACAGAGGAGAAGATCGAGAGGTCGGACTCCTCGGCATGCCGAGCGAGTCGGATTGGGTTCTCTGCGGGCCCTACAGCGACAAGACGCTGATGCGGAACTACCTGGCATACCGATGGTGGGGCCGCTTGGGACACTACTCCGTGCGCACGCGGTTTTGTGAACTGTTTCTCAACGACGACAAGGACCCGCGGGTGTCCTATGCGGACGACTACGTCGGCGTGTACTTGCTCGTTGAATCCATCAAAATCGCCGAGAATCGCGTTGACCTCGCCAAACTCACGCCGCACGATGATCACGAGCCGGGTATTACCGGTGGGTACATCATCGAAATGGGCAATGCGAACCCCGATGGGTTCCGCTCAGTTTTGAGCGGCCAAACGGTGGAGTTCAGCTATTGGGACCCGGATGCACGCCAATTGATACAACTGCAGAAGCAGTGGGTCCGCGACCGTATCGTGGCCTTCGAGACAGTCCTCTACGGCCCCGAGTTCCAGGACCCCGTCGAGGGGTACGCCGCCCATACGGACGTCGGGTCGCAGATAGACTACGAGATCATGCGCCAGTTCACGCGGAATTTCGACGGCGGCAGCACCTTCTTCCACATTGATAGAGGGGGAAGACTGGCCATGGGACCCCTGTGGGACTACAACATGGCCATGGGGAACGTGAACTACGCGCACAACGATGAGCCCGGCTATCTGACAGCCGGGTGGAACGATTCTTACATGGCCCCAAGCGTCAATGGCTGGTGTCCGTGGTGGTATCGGCTGGATTCCGACCCGGGCTACTTTCGAAGGCTCGTGGATCGCTGGCATGAGCTGCGCCTCGGCCCGCTGTCCGACGCGAGTATCCTGGCCGATATTGAGACGACGGCGACCATCCTGGAGGCGGCTGCGGCACGGAATTTCAAGCGGTGGCCGGTCCTGGGGCAGTACGTCTGGGCCAATCCGCCGGGCTGGAATGGCAGGACCACATATCGAAGCGAGGTCGAATGGATGAAACAGTGGTTGCTGGATCGGGCAGCGTGGTTGGATAGTCAACTTGTCGAGCCTTGATGAGCTGTAACTCAGTGGACTGTCGGCCGATCTCGTCGCTGAGGAGGCCGTTCCAGCGTTATCGAGAGAATTGTTGGGGTTTTCTTTCATATGCAAGCATTTGATGTTGACGTTCTGCCGATTCTTGGTAAAATGAAAGAAAATGGGAGTGTTGATAGCCCATGAGGGCATAGCCAAATGAAGAACGATGAAGTGCAAGTGTGCGTTGTTGGAGCAGGCCGGGCCGGGGTGATCCATGCTCGCGCCATCACGCGGACGCCCGGCGCCCGCTTGGCCGCCATAGTCGATTCCAACGAGGATGCCTGCAAGACGGTGTGCCGGGAATTGGGGGCCGCCCGGTCCTACCCCGAGTATCTTGGGGCCATTGAGAATCCCGATATCGACGCGGTCATTATTGCTACGCCCACACGACTGCACTACGAAATCGTCGTCGCGGCGGCCAAGGCGGGCAAAGACATCCTGTGCGAGAAACCCATGGCGATGAACCCGGCGCAGTGCGAGGAGATGGTCCAGGCAGCCCAGGTGAACCACATCAAGCTCCAGATCGGTTTCATGCGGCGTTTTGACGAGGGATTCCGGCGAGCCAAGGGAATCGTCCAACGCGGCCAGATCGGGCAGGTCGTTCTCGTCAAATCGCTCACGCATGGCCCGAGCACCCCCAAGCGATGGCAGTACGACATCAGCGGCAGCAACGGCCCACTGGCTGAAGTGAATAGCCACGACATTGATACCCTCCGGTGGTTCACCGAAAGCGAGTTCGCCAAAGTCTACGCCATTGCCGGCAACTACCGGTGTCCCGAGGCCAGGGATGAATTCCCCGACTTTTACGACAATGTCTCGCTTGTGGCCTCTTTCGAGAATGGCATGCAGGGGATGATCGACGGGGCGGTGTCGGTCAAGTACGGCTACGATGCGCGGGCGGAGGTACTGGGGACTGAGGGGGTCCTCTCCGTGGGGCAACTCGCACACCATTCGGTCTTCACGTGCACCCGGCACGGTGAGATCGTGCGGCCGGCTGTCAGCAGTTGGAGAGACCTCTTTGCCGACGCCTATGTAGCGGAGGACAAAGCCTTCATCGCCTCGATACGCGACAACACCGATCCCGTCGTGGGCGGCTACGATGGGATGATGGTCGTCAAGGTCGTCGAGGCGGGCAACCAGTCGATCCGAGAGGGAAGGCCGGTGTGTCTGAACACCCAATCACAGGCAGTATAAGGAGATAGGAGAATGAAGGTCGGAATCGATAGCTACTGTTATCATCGTTACTTCGGAGAGGTGTACGACCATCAGACGCAGCCTCCTAAGCAGTGGTCCTTGGAGGATTTCATCGAGCGGGCGAAGGGACTGGGTGTCGGGGGGGTCTCGTTGGAGTCGTGTTTTGTCCCTCGCTTGGACAAGGAATACCTTGCCGGGATCCGGGGCGTCCTGGATGAGGCGGGAATCGACCGCATTTGGGCCTGGGGGCACCCGGACGGCCTGGAGGGCGGGAAGAACAAGCGGGAATTCGACAAGATGCTCGAGAACTTCGAGCACGCCAAGAACGTCGGCTCGACGATCATGCGCGTGACCGGCAGCAGCCTGATGTTCCGCAACGAGCCCCATCAGGAGCAGATCGAGCGACTCTCGCGGATGTTCGAGACGGCGGTCAAGACGGCCGCCCGGTACAACATCAAGATGGCCATCGAGAACCACATCGATTTCAACTCCGATGAGATCCTGCAAATCCTGGAGAATGTGGGATCTCCGTATCTGGGCGTCAACTTCGACACGGGGAACTTCATACGCGTGCTGGATGACCCGGTGAAGGCCGCCAAGAAGCTCGGCAAACACGTCTTGGCGACCCACGTCAAGGATGTGAAGGTGTTGGAAAGCGTGCCGGCCGATTCGTGGTATTTCTTCTCCAGTGTTCCGGTCGGCAAAGGGCTCGTCGATGTGAAAGGCGTGGCCTCGGCCTTGAAGGACGCCGGATTCGAAGGGTGCCTGGCGCTCGAAATCGATTCTCTCCATCCGGACTACGCGGGCATGGAAGACCAGGTCGTCCAGGAGAGCGTCGCCCGGCTTGAGGCGGTTGTCGCGTCTCTGTGAGCGGCGCGATGCGAGTCGTACGTGTAATAGGTGGGCCTGAAGCGGTCCGTATGGGATGGAGATCATGAAAGCACAGTTGATACCTGTATATTTCAAGTCGGCCGGCGACGAAGACTTCCGGAAGCAGTTGAGCGTGTTGAAGAAGTTGCTGGCGAATGAGGCCCAGCTCCTTGAGCCGGCAGCCCTTGGGTCGGCCCTGCCTCAGGCCGATGCGGTGGTCTTTCCGCAACTGCTCGGCGACGCGTATCGTCGCGTTGAGGACTTCCGGAAGATCAGCGTGCCGATTCTTGTCATCACCTCCGAGTTCGGCACGATGGCAATGTGGGATTGGGAGATCGTTTCGTTCATGAAGGCAGAGGGCGTCGAAATGATCGCGCCCTACAACGTGGAGCAGACG
>Ga0116141_10000671_pt1 | contig 27926 bp, 22 predicted proteins | sample AD_UKC097_MetaG_FD_89744 | JGI IMG/M metagenome (GOLD analysis project Ga0116141, IMG submission 89744) | Active sludge microbial communities of municipal wastewater-treating anaerobic digesters from USA - AD_UKC097_MetaG | ecosystem: Engineered > Bioreactor > Anaerobic > Digestate | place: USA...
ACTCGGGAATTGAGGTTAGGATAAGGAACCTCAAATAAGAGATGTTTGCCTTATCTGAGGGGAAGCGTGCTGTTTGCCATTCTGACGACTGATACAAAAAGTATCTTTGCTAGATCCTCCATTATTTCAGGTTTGATTATGTCGAGATTATCCTGTGGTACATGATAATAATTAACCGATCCGTAAGTTGAGAAGCTTACCGACGGAACTCCTGCCCTGAGGAAAATCGCTGCATCGAGGCGAGGCCGGCCAAGATTGGGAAATGAGCTTGAAGAGAGAGACCGGTGTACAAATTCGGTATTTGCTTCTTCAACGAATTTCATTATAGAAGGAAAATCCTTTCCTGCCCCCGCACTAATGGAATGTCCGATACCCACCCCGTCCATGTTCAGAAGAATGCTTTTTTCAAGCGGGACAAGGGGATTTCTGACGTACTCCCTTGACCCCAGCAGAGCCTGTTCCTCAGAACCAAAGGCAATGAACATCACCGATCTCTTCAAAGGTATCTGGTTAACCGCAAGAGCTTTTGCAACACCCATCATAACTGCCACTGCTGAAGCATTGTCATTCGCTCCGGGAATTATCTCGTAGCATTTGCCAAGATGATCGAGATGTGCTCCGATTATTATATATTCTCCGCTAAGGACTGGATCTGAACCCTTAAGCAAACCGATTACATTGCTTCCTTTTCCGTCGGGAAAGTGCCTGGTGCTCATTTTTATGGTTACTTTCTTTCCAGTGTTGAATGATTGTGGTTTAAGGGACTTTCCAATCTTTTCAATTATTTCACTGTGGTCTTTTCCTGTTCCTGAGAATATATCCCTGACGACCGAATCGCCGACATGGACATATACAAAATTCTCATAATAATCATTGTTGGGATTTCCTATTGGCCCGTAGTTGTACAACATTCCGGATGCTCCGTGCCTGACTGCATTGGCCAGCTTGTTCTGATGGAACGTATAATCATACCACGGATTGAACTTTTCCGGACCTGCGGAGGGTGAAACAGGCGCCTCCCTTTCAATGAGGATTATCTTGCCTTTTACATCCAGACCCTGGTAATCATCGTATCCAAGTTCAGGCGCAGTTATCCCGTAACCGGCATAGACAACTTCAGCCGTCACTTCTCCGTTCCCCGATGTTGATCCCGGCATATATTCGGTTACGTATTTATAATGTTTCTTGATCACCTGTCCGTTTTTAAGCGGCATGTGAAGAGTAACGCCACATTCGGGTGAAATGAGGGTGTAAGGTACTTTGAACCACTGGAACCATGATCCGTTTTCACCTGCCGGTTCAATGCCCCATGACCCGAATTCAGATGCCAGCCATTCAGCGCAGGCCTGATATTCTTCTGTTCCGGTCAGCCTTCCCTGGTACTTATCGTCACACTGGATCTTTACGTAATCTAGCAGGTCGTGACTTGAAATGGATTGCATTGAACTCACGAGAGTTTTTTCTGATGTCTCCTGTGTGAGAACAGGCAGGGATAACGCTGCCAGAAGAATCAGGGATAGTATTTTTTTCATTCCGGATTGGTTGTTTTTTCAGGTTTAGTGCCTTATATTATCCTTATCGAGTATTTCACCGACCAGGTGTTTCAATTGGGAATAGGATGTAACCACCTTTATGTCGCTGTTATCGTCAATAACATTCTGGGGTGGCTTAAAGAGTATTCCACACTCAGCCTGTCTGAGCATAGAGATGTCATTATACGAATCTCCGATTGCTATGACCTTGAAATTCAGATTCTGAACCGCTTCAACCACTTTCTTTTTGGCGTCGGTCTGCCTGAGGTTGAAATCAGTAATTACACCCTCCCGGTCAATAGTAAGATGATGACAGAAGAGCACAGGCCAGCCCATCTTCTCGAGGAGGGGATCGGCGAATTCCCTGAAGGTGTCGGATACAACTATCATCTGGACCTTTCCATGCAGCCAGTTAACAAAATCAAGAGCACCGGGCATCAGTTCAAGAAGCGAAATCACTTTCTGGATATCTTTTATTGTTATTCCGTGTTGCTTGAGTATCTCAAGCCTCCGTCTCATAAGGGCATTATAATCGGAAATATCGCGTGTAGTAAGTTTTAGTTCTTCTATTCCGGTCCACCGCGCTACATTAATCCAGACTTCAGGAACAAGGACCCCTTCAAGGTCACTGCATAAAATATACATTTAAAGGACAAATTAATTATTAATAATTCTGTTTGATATGTTTCTTAAAAGTATAATAATCGTTTTCTAAAGATATAAATTCTTCCCTACTATCCTTTACTTTCATCAGAGATGGGGGTAGTTCAGGATCATGATCAATAATATCTGCGACCTCCTTTCCGAATTTTGCAGGGTGAGCGGTTTCAAGCGATACCGTAAGTAAATTTCTGTCATCACAACCTCTCGCGCTCTCAAAATACTTCTCAAGGGCTTTCCAGGCAACAGCCCCGTGCGGCTCAAGAACAAGACCGTGATCGCGGAAGAAGCGTTCAATCGTCAACAGGGTATCTGCATCTGAAATGCTTACAGAACAGATATCATCCAGGATTCGATCGTAATCGGGCTCTTTAAGAATTTTGCCTTTTTCATTCATGATGCCGCCATAGAGTGAAATTATTCTGGCAAGATTACTTGGGTGTCCGACATTCATTGCGCTCGACGGAGAATTCCTTGATGGCGAGAGGGGAATATAGGTCTTTGTCTCAAGGTATCGTGGAAACTCATCGTTCTCATTCGTGGCAATGATGAACCGTTTTACAGGAAGCCCCATCCTTTTTGCGAACAGTCCACCCGTAACATTCCCGAAATTGCCGCTTGGTACACTGAAGATTATCTGGTCGCCGGTATTCGACGCCAGCTGAGACCATGCATGGAAATAGTAAACAGACTGTGGAAGAAGCCTTCCGGTATTGATTGAATTGGCCGATGCGAGATTGAATCTCTCAAGACCGGGATCCATAAATGCCTTTTTCACCAGGTGCTGGCAATCATCAAATTTACCGTCAATACCTATTATCCTGATATTCCTCCCAAGGGTAGTCATTTGTTTTCTCTGGATATCAGATATTTCATTCAGGGGAAAAAGAATAACGACATTAATGTTGTCAAGGCCGAAAAAGGCATTTGCAACAGCGCTTCCGGTATCGCCCGATGTTGCCGTAAGAATTGTTATCTGCCTGTTTTCAAGTGAAAGGTAGTGGTGCATCAGTCTCCCCATAAGCAGGGCCGCAAAATCCTTGAAAGAAGCTGTTGGTCCCTGGTCGAGTCGCATAATGTATCTTCTTCCCATGACATTTTCCAGGGGGACAGGGAATGAATAGACATCATTGCATATAGATTCGAGAACAGATTTTTCTATTTCACTGCCAATCAGCATTCCAGTTATAAAAGCAGCAAGGCCGGGATAAGACAAGCCCGAAAGAGAATCAAGTTCTTCCCGGGAAAGCCTGGGCAGCGTCATGGGCATGTAGAGCCCTCCGTCGGGTGCAAGCCCTTTAAGAAGGGCCTCCCTGAAAGATACAGGATCAGCCCTGTGGTTTGTTGAATAGTATTTTATTCCGCTTTCCAAGTTTCGTCTCTTAAACATTCACCACTCTCATCAGGTCGGCGAACACTCCGGCAGCAGTTACGTCTGCACCGGCACCATAACCTTTTATTACCATCGGAAGCTCCCTGTATCGTTCGGTGGTGATGAGCACTATATTATTGCTTCCTTCCAGATCAAATGTGGGGTGACCCGGTCCGACAGTTATGAGTTCAACTTTTGCCCTGCCCTGATCCATTGAAGCATAAAACCTCCATTTCCGGTTCTCTTTCTGAAGTTTCTGTCTTTCTTCCTCAAATTTTGCGTCGAGCTGTTTTACCTTTGAATAAAAGCTTTCCAGGTCGCCTTCAAAGCAGTCGCCGGGAAGAAATTTATTAACCACGACATCCTCCCTTTCAATCTTATAACCTGCTTCCCTTCCCAGGATAAGTATTTTTCTGACAACATCAGTTCCGCTAAGGTCTATTCTGGGATCTGGTTCCGAAATACCCTTTTCCTTTGCGGTCCTTATCACCTTACTCATTGGCATTTCGGGCCCGAGGTTATTGAAAATGAAATTGAGGGTCCCTGAAAGGACAGCTTCAATTTTTATGATCTTGTCGCCGCTTACAACAAGATCGTTTATTGTTTTTATAACCGGCAATCCGGCGCCAACCGTTGTTTCATACATGAACCTGACACCTCTTTCGCCGGCAATGGATTTAAGGTGTTGATAATATGAGAATTCAGATGAGCAGGCGATCTTGTTGGCTGCAACAACCGATACATACTTTTCAAGAAGCTGACTGTAAACAAGGGCAACATTCGCATCAGCCGTGCAATCGATGAACACTGAGTTCCTGAGGTTCATTTTTGTTATATGGGCAATGAACCTGACGATGTCGCTTTTTTCTCCTGTCTTGAAGAGAAGCTCCTTGCAGGTATCGAGAGGAAGCGGCTTCTGACTGGTAAGCATCTTACGGGAGTTTATTATCCCGAGAAGGTTGACATTCAGGTTATGCTCCCTGAGAAGTTTGTCCGATTGTTTCCTGAGCTGGCCAATAAGGCTGCTACCAACAAATCCGGTTCCTGCAAGAAAAAGGTGCAGTTCCTTTGATCTTGAAAGGAAAAAGCCGTCGTGTATCGCATTGAGTGCGCGCCGCAGACTTTCGTTTTTAATGACAACCGAAATGTTGAGTTCTGATGAGCCCTGTGCTGTTGCAATCACATTTATACCGTTCCTGCCGAGAGACCTGAAAAGTGTGGCTGAAATACCGGGAGTATTTTTCATCTTTTCTCCCACTATCGCAATTACAGAGAGGTCCTTCTCTACGATAACCTTCAGTTCTTTCTTAAATGAAATTTCTCTTTCAAATTCCTGGTTTATCCCTTCGAGAGCCATTCTGGTGTCGGGGGGATTGATCGCAAATGAGATTGAATATTCAGACGAAGCCTGGGTAATAAGGATAACACTTATATTTCTTTTTGCCAGGGAGCCGAAAAGCCTCATTGAAATCCCTGAAACGCCTACCATTGACGGCCCCTGAAGCGTCACAAGATCTATCAGGTCGATGGAGGAGATTCCTTTGATCGGACTTATGCTGCCGTTGGAAGGAGCCTGGCTTATCAAAGTCCCCTTTGATTCGGGATTGAATGAATTTCTTATGGCAACGGGTATAAGCTTCCTGTAAACCGGTCGAAGTGTGGGGGTATAGATCACTTTGGCCCCGAAATGCGAAAGTTCGATAGCCTCTGAGTAGGTAAGTGATTCAATGGTATAGGCTTTTTCTACCTTTTTGGGGTCGGCAGTCATGAATCCATCTGTATCGGTCCAGATCTCGAGCATTTCAGCGTTCAGGGCAGCTGCAACGATTGCTGCGGTATAGTCAGAACCACCCCGCCCGAGAGTGATGGTATCATTTCCCCTTGTTGAGGCGATGAACCCCGGGATAATTATGATCCTGTTCTTTCTTTGTATCTTTTTTCTTATAAGTGAATCCGAGAGCTTAAAGTCAACATTTGCATTACCAAAGTTGTCGTCAGTTTTTATTACCTCACGGGCATCAACCAGCAGCGATCCTTCAATGCAGGCTGATAAAATTGCCGATGAGAGTCTTTCTCCCGCGCTTAATATTTTATCTAGAGTATATCTGCTGAGTTCCCTCAGGAGAAATAGTCCGTTAAGTGTTTCCCTCAGTTCGTCAAAAATTATATCAGTACTTGAAAGAGCCTGCTCGAGAAAAGATCCGTCAAGAAGATCGGTGCATACATTACTGTGCCTGAGGTAAAGATTCTCAAGTCTTTCCCTGTAATCGGGTTCGTGCCTCGCTGCACTTTCACTGATGTTTTTGAGAGTATCTGTGACCCCTTGAAGTGCAGAAACAACAACAACGACCGGGCGTTGCTGAATACTGATTATTTCTATTACTTTTCTGATCCTTTCAGAATTACCTACTGACGAGCCTCCGAATTTCAGGACCTTCATATAAGACCATATTTTATTGAAACAAAAATGCTGTTTTAATTAATTTCCGGGCAAAAATAATAAAAATCGACTAAGAATGCCTGTAAATTGTAAAATCAAAAGCACACCGGGCTGTTATAATTAATAAATTCAATTTTACAGCCCGGCGTGCCGGAATTTTTTATAAACTGATATGAGTCAGAAAAGGCTTCAGCTTCCTGAAGCTTTTTCAAGTCGTTTCAGGATACTGAAGATGAAGGCTGCAGAAAGCAGACAACACACAATGAATACCAGCCATAGGGTGTTTAGTGAAACCTTATCCCATAGAATTGTGCCGACGAACAGAAGTTTGTTTCCGACAGCTGTGGCGAGCAGCCAGCCTCCCTGCATCAGTCCCTGGAATCGTGAGGGAGCTACCTTTGAAACGAACGAAAGGCCCATCGGGCTTAGGAAAAGCTCAGCGACAGTTAGCACAAGGTAACTGCTCATAAGCCAGTACGGTGATACCCTGTCAGCATCGGCAACCGGCAATCCGCCGAGGGAAACAGGCGAAGGAGCACCTATTGACGCGACAAGGATTGTCACAAAGCCAATGGCTGCGATTATCATTCCTATTCCGATCTTTTTTGGTGTCGATGGTTCAATGCCTTTTTTATTCATCCAGGCAAAGGCTCCCATTACCGGGAAGGTGAGGGCCACTATGAAAAGCGGGTTAAACGACTGAAAGACTTCAGGTTCTATTGCATTCATAGCTCCGAATGGATTGATATGGCTGCTGAGTATCGTGGTCGGATCGATGCCGGTAAGATAGAAAGCTGCCAGCCAGAACGAAATAAGGAGCAGTACGGCTCCTGTAATCCGGGTCTTGATCCTGACATTTCTGTAGAAAAGGATCACTAGTCCGGCAATTGAACCTATTACTGCAAGCATCGAGGGAAGGGTGAAAAACAGATTGGTAAAGGGACCTACCTGTTTAACTGTATAATCGCGGGCGAAAAGAGTCAGTGTAAGTCCGTTCTGATGGAATGACATCCAGAAGAAGATGACAACAAAGAATACCATTACCAGGGCAGTAATCCTTGCTCTTTCTTCCTTTCGTGATGAAAGGATTATCCATGTCACGAAAGCCGCAAACAGCCCGAATGCAAAACCTGATGTCCATCCAACCTGTTTGATGAAATGCAGTGCAAAAGCGGTAACAAACATCGCAGCTATTGCAGCAACAAAGGGAACGGGTTTGAAGTCAATCTTTTCGGAGGATACAGCCTTGGCTTTTACTTCCTTGTTCGGAAGAAGATTGTTAAAAATCACATAAACCAGCAGTGACAGCACCATTGCGCCGGCAGCGATACCAAAAGCATAATTATAACCTTTTGAGAAAACCTCGAGGTAACTGCCTGCGAATGCTGAAAGGTCGGTAACAGGTCCCGAAAGGTTGACCTTATCAGCCAGCTGCTGAAATACCGTTGTGTCGGTCATTGTCCCGTTGATATACTGGTGGCAGAGGGCAGGAACGCTTGCGTCATGGGCGAATCCGTTGGTCTTTAGCCACCAGTTGCGCATAGTGTTGGCGGCATAGGGTGCGAAAAATGCCCCCACGTTAATTCCCATGTAGAAAATCATAAAAGCCGTATCCCTTAGTTTGGAATACCTGGGATCGTCGTACATCTGTCCCACAACAGCCTGAAGGTTGCCCTTGAAAAGTCCGTTTCCGAGAGCAATGGTCATCAGTCCAATAATGGTAACTGTAAGTGTCATTCCGGGAACCGCCATTATGATATACCCGGCAAACATTATTATTATACCTGTCAGGATAACCAGCTTGTATTTCTTGGTTGAATCTGCAATAATCCCCCCAACAAGAGCCAGGGCGTAGATAGCAAAGTAGAACCAGCTGTATATATCTCCTGCTTTTTCTGCAGAAAGCCCGAATTTGGCCTGAAGAAACAGAACCAGAATGGCCATCATGGTATAGAAACCAAATCTCTCTCCCATATTGGAGAAGAATGCTACAAGCAATCCTTTAGGATGATTTTTTAACATATTTCAATTCATTTTAAGGTTTGTGTGTGTTCTATAATATTCTATATCAAGCAACCAGAGCTTAGCAGGCCAATGCCAGGAAACTCTGACGGTAACAAATATAATTATCTTTTTTACATATGTATCAGTTGTCATTCCAAGAGATACTTTTATTTTATCAGAGGTCTTATCACTGTCATTATAAGAGAAGGTTTTGTCAGAAAAAGTCCTGTCTGGAGAGGAGAATGATAATGAATAAATATGGTAGTCAATTCCCCTGATCCTGTTTCAGATTAGAATTTGTTAGATTGAATGCTTATTTTTATGACCTGATTATGCAATATCACCATGAAAGTCATATGAAAATCTTCAGAACTGAACAGATACGGAGTATCGATGACCTTACAATAAGGAATGAACCTGTAAGCCCCGAAGATCTTATGGAGAGGGCTGCAGGTCAGGCATACAGGTGGTATGTTAGAAATTTTGACAGGACAAGGCGGGTTCTTGTGTTTACAGGGCCCGGCAATAACGGAGGTGACGGCCTGGTTCTTGCCAGGCTGCTGTCTGCGGGGAATTTTAACACCGAACTGTTTTACGTTAATTTCTCATCAAAAAGATCAGATGAATGGGAGTGGAACTTCCGGCGTCTTGAGAACGAGACTTCAGTGCTGTTCAATACAATCGACAGTATTGATCAGTTTCCTTTTATAGGAAGCGACGATGTTGTTGTTGATGCTCTCTTCGGCTCTGGATTGACCCGGCCGGTGGAAGGCCTTGCATCGCAGGTGATCAGGAAAATCAACAGTTCTGATGCTGTTGTTGTTTCGGTGGATATGCCCTCGGGTCTTTTCGGTGAAGACAATGGCGGCAACGACCCTGAATCTGTTATCAGGGCTGATTATACTCTGACGTTTGAGTTCCCGAAGCTGTCATTTATGTTTGCTGAGAACGCAAGATACACGGGTGAATGGGTCGTCCTTCCGATAGGGCTTAATGCTTCGGCCATAAAGAGCATTGAGACTCCTTTCAGAATGGCTGACGAAAGTTACGTTTCGCTGCTTCTCAGAAAAAGGCAGAAGTTTGATCACAAGGGAATTTTCGGACATGCCCTTCTTATTGCGGGTTCATATGGTAGAATCGGGGCAGCTACCCTTGCTGCAGGAGCAGCTCTGAGGTGCGGAGCCGGACTGGTGACGTGCAACATCCCGGGCTGCGGATACGGAATCGTTCAAACATCGGTTCCCGAGGCAATGACAATTACTGACAGCCATCAGATGTTTATAACGGAAGCCGTAAATACTGGTCCCTATAATGCAATTGGTCTGGGTCCGGGTATCGGTACTCACGAGCTGACACAGAAAGTGGTGCAATCGATGCTTTTACAAAGATCCAAACCGATTGTGATCGATGCGGATGGCATCAACATTCTCGGAATGAACCAGAAATGGCTTCCGGCAATGCCTGCATTAACTATTCTTACACCTCATCTGAAAGAGTTTGAACGTATAGCCGGAGAATCAGCAAATAGCTATGAAAGGTTGGAAAAACAAATGAAATTTTCGGCAGAATATAATGTTATTATTGTCCTTAAAGGAGCATTTACTTCGGTCTCGCTGCCCGACGGCAGGGTGTTCTTTAACAGTACCGGAAACCCGGGCCTGGCAACAGCAGGCAGCGGTGATGTACTGACCGGAATGATTCTTTCTCTCCTTGCACAGAACTACACTCCCGAAATTGCTTCAGTGGCAGGCGTATACCTGCATGGACTGGCAGGAGATATAGCAGCCGCAAAGAACGGATACGAGTCGATGATTGCCACTGATATTACAGCCAGCATCGGCAGCGCATTCATTAAACTAAGAAGCAGTGTTGATATTTGAAATTTTAAAGAAAAGAGGTATGAATAAGATTATCAGATTAGTATTGCTGGCTCTGGTGATACTTGGAATTGGCTCATGTGCGGCAAACAGGAACATGGGCGGATCGTCCGCTACTGTATCACAACTGTCGGGGAATGTTAATGTTCCGGATGGAGCCTTGGTATATGCATTACCTTTAACAGTGGTCGATATAGCAATCGAAACAGAACGTGTAATTGAGAAGCCGGGACCCTATTCAGCCTATGCAGCTGATTTGCTTGGTCTTACAGATGTAATAAAATCCGAAAATGAGTACTGGTCGGTTACCGGAGTTACCATAAGTACTCATGAAGAGATAGATCCGGATGGTTATTTTGCTATCAGTGCACCCGGTGTCTTCAGGACAAATGTCCTGGAGATGAAGAAAGCCGGCCTGATCCTGGATCTTAATCCCGAGATGTATGACGTTGAAAATCAGAGAAAAAATTCTCTCTCTTCTGGTGTTGAGATACATCAGTTTTACGATATGGGATCAGACGAGTATTTTCGCAACAGGAGGGATACCCTTTACAGGGTTGTTTCGGTCGATACCGCTTTCGTCAGAATACCGTATCTGGTTGTTAAAAAGCAGAAACTTAATCTTGATCAGCTCGCCGAAAGAGCAGCAATAAGGCTAATGGAACTGAGGGATGGCAAACATCTTTTACTGACAGGAGAGACGAATCTTTTCCCGCAGGACGGCTCGGCTATTGCTGAGATCAACCGTCTTGAAAGGCAATATACCGAACTTTTTGCAGGTAAGGTTTTTTCTGAGAAGAGGACCTTCAGGTATCAGATTACTCCCCGGAAGGATCAGACGGGAAGGAAGATCGATCTCTGCGTGTTCTCCGAGGCAACCGGACCGGGTGATCCGGGATCTAAAACCGGTGATCCGGTAACGATTGAATTTACGCCGGAGCAGAAGACGCGTAATATTGCTTCTCCTGTATCAAAGGGCGGGCCGGCTCAGCAGAAATACAGCAGGATCGTCTGCAGGCTCCCGGATGTGGCAGAAGTGAAACTGAGTATCGGAAACACAGTTGCAGGATCGGGCAGAAAACTCATATACCAGTTCGGCGAAATAATTCAGATGCCATCAAACTACCTGATTGGCAAATAACAGAAAAAATGTCTTTGTTTTAAGAAGACGTACAGAATATCCGGAGTGAGCGGATTGATTATTGTATGCGGCCCTTGAAGCTGGTCTGGAACTCTTCCCAGCTCTGTTTTTCATAAGCCTTTCCGGCGAAAAACATCAGAAGAACTTCCATGTCTTTTGCCTGCCTGAAGCCCGGAACAGGAGATGCTGAAAGTTTGTTCTCCTGCAGGGTAAGGAAGACTACTGTAGGGTACGACAGCTGGCCTCTGAGCAATGCAACAGCAAGCTGATGCGCCTTTCCGGCTTTTCCGTCATTTATGAAGGTCTGACCAAAAAAGTTTATTTCTTCCTTGCCTTCTGCGTTGAACTTAACAGGATAGAAATTATTATTCAGTATGTCCGCAATGACAGGATTTGTAAACGTCTCCTGATCCATCTTTTTACACCACCCGCACCAGTCAGTATAGGTGTCGATAAAGATAGGTTTGAACGAAAGTTTGCTTAGCTGCTCGGCTTCTTCTATAGTGTGCCATTTTACAGCGGCATTCTGGGCAAGGGTATAGCCTGCCGCGAAAGTCAGTGCAAAAAGAGTTAATACAAGTTTTCTCATAAATAGTTTTCTACTGTGTTGCAAATTGCATGCAAATTTATCAATTCCCCCGAGCTTATCTGTGCCACAGGCAAGGTTTAACTGTTGTCCGTCTAACAAATAAGCTCGCCGGTATGTTCATTAACCCGGATATAACAGAAAAATCCTGAAAATATTTTTCTACATTTACCAGTCTTTTAAACTCACCTAAACTATTTTTATGGAAACAATAACCAATACTTTACGGGATTCCAAGGTTGCACGCTGGACTGCACTCGCTGTAGTGGCTTTCACAATGTTGTGCGGGTATTATCTGACCGACGTGATGGCCCCGCTGAAACCAATGCTTGAGAAGGAACTGCTTTGGAACAGCACTGAATACGGCTTCTTTACAAGTGCTTACGGATGGTTCAATGTCTTCCTTCTCATGCTTATACTTGGCGGGATCATCCTCGATAAGATGGGAGTGCGCTTTACAGGTAAAATGGCAACGATAATTATGGTTATTGGTACCGCAATAAAATACTGGGCTGTTTCTACTCATTCCCTCGATGCGTCAGAACTCTTTGGTATGAAGGCCCAGGTTGTTGTTGCTGCGCTTGGTTTTGCGATTTTCGGGGTAGGAGTGGAGGTTGCGGGCATAACAGTTTCGAAAATCATTGTCAAATGGTTTAAGGGAAAGGAACTGGCTCTTGCAATGGGGCTGGAAATGGCAACTGCAAGACTGGGAACAGCACTTGCCCTTTCTACTTCAGTTCCGATAGCGGTTGCTTTCAACAACGTTTCAGCACCTATTCTGGTATGCCTGATTATGTTGTGTATAGGCATGATCTCCTTCTTTATCTATACTTTCATGGACAGGAAGCTCGACAGGTCAGTAGCTGCTGAAGCAGACAGGACAGGCAACACAGAAAGTGAAGAATCATTCCGTTTTTCTGATATCATTGGTATTATAACCAACAAGGGATGGTGGTACATCGCGATACTTTGTGTCCTGTTTTACTCATCGGTCTTTCCCTTTCTTAAGTATGCAGCTGATCTGATGGTTAATAAATTCGGAGTTGACGCCAGGCTTGCAGGTTCAATACCTGCACTGCTTCCCTTTGGCACAATAATACTCACTCCCTTGTTTGGGAACCTGTACGACAGGAAAGGCCGTGGAGCAGATATAATGATACTCGGTGCAGTCCTGCTTATTTTCGTTCATGCTCTTTTCTCGATACCATTCCTGAAGCAGACACCTGTTGCGATATTCCTTATAATTGTGCTCGGGATAGGTTTTTCTCTGGTGCCCTCTGCAATGTGGCCATCGGTTCCGAAGATAATACCTGAGAAACAGCTCGGCACAGCCTATGCAATGATATTCTGGGTCCAGAACTGGGGGCTTATGGGAGTTCCTGCCCTGATTGGCTGGGTCCTGGATAAATATTGCATTACCGGAACCAGACTGGTTGATGGCGTGGCTGTCTCAAACTATAACTACACCCTCCCGATGATAATTTTTACGGGTTTTGGCGTTCTCGCACTGATCTTTGCCCTTCTTCTTAAGGTTGAAGACAGGAAGAAAAAGTACGGTTTGCAGCTGCCCAACATAGCTAAACAATAAGTGTCTTTATAAATACGCAAGGAAGAAAGGAGCCGGGTTTTGGCAGATAGTTCACCCCGGATTTTTCTGTCCTGACTATTCTCTCAAATAAAAATAACGGGGAGTTCATAATATTTAATTGTCTGGAATTAATTAATGTTTTTACTGAACACGCCGGCTGAATAATTGTTTTAATGTTAAAGAAATAACAATAGATTTATGGCAGTTACGGAATTTGAAAAAGGAAAGGTTTTTGTCTTCAGCAACTCAGTGGAGTACTCTGATGGTGGTATTGTGAGCAAATCGGTTCTTAAAAAGGAAACAGGGAATATTTCACTTTTTTCATTTGACAAGGGCGAAGCACTGAGTGAGCATACTGCTCCTTTTGATGCTTTAATACAGGTTGTTGACGGTAAGGGTGAGATAACAATAGGGGGTAAGCCTTTTTTGCTTGCACAGGGGCATTGCATCATAATGCCGGCCAACATTCCGCATTCGGTTAAGGCTGTTGAAAGGTTCAAGATGGTGCTTACGATGATAAAAAGCATCTGAGCCTTGCTACACGATAAAATGCCCGGAAAGATAAAGTCACCAGGCAAAGGGTAAAAACAACCGGGAGTCTTATAAACCGTGAAATATTACGGTTTTATCAGGCCATTTTAATAAGGATAGTCTTAACTGTGTCACTAACATCTTCCTGTTCGTCGACACATCTTTCAAGGATCTCCAGTATTTTGTTGTTTTTAAGCAGTTCAGAGGGATCCTGCTCCTTTTCAAAAAGCTCAGATACGGCAATAAAGTAATAATCATCAGCCTTATGTTCAATTTGTTTGATCCTGTCGCATGCCTCGGTGATCTCCTTCTTATTGGCAGCGGTGTCGTTAAGACAATGAATGCATATCTGGATCTGTTTTGACGCTTCAACGATCATTTCAGCCATCTCTTTGAAGACAGGAAGTAACTTTTTAGGTTTATAGAGACATATCCTTCTTCCAATGCCGTTTATCGAATCGACAACATTATCGATGTTTGCTGTCAGCTCATGAATATCTTCCCTGTCGAAAGGAGTAATGAATGATTTGTTGAGCTGCTGGTAAGCCTTATCGGTAATTACGTCTCCGGCATGCTCCACATTTTTTATTTCCACATAGATCCTTTCATGTTCCTCGGGGTCGGAAGTTGAAAGAAGCTCATTCAGGAGTTCCGAAGCTTTAACAAGGTTTTTAGCGTCCTCCTCGAAGAGAGGATAAAAAGAATGATCTTTTGGTACAAAGAATTTAAGAACTTTATCAATATTCATTTCAGTCTTTTTTTAAAGTTTCAAAGTAAATCATAATTCCTGGAAAAACACTCTGAAAACAAAATACATTGTTCCGCCAATTAGAGCAGAAACAGGGATTGTAAATATCCAGGCCCAGAAGATCTTTGCGGAAACACCCCATTTTACGGCGGATAAACCCTTTCGGGCGCCAACACCCATTATAGCCCCGGTGATGGTGTGTGTAGTACTTACAGGTATCCCGAAGAAAGTTGCTCCAAAAAGAGTCGCTGTGCCTGATAATTCTGCTGAGAATCCCTCAAATGGTTTTAGTTTTGTGATTTTCTGACCCATAGTCTTCACTATCCTCCAGCCCCCGAAAAGTGTTCCCAATCCGATGGCAGCCTGGCAGGAAAGCTTTATCCACAACGCAATCGGATCGTCGGGAGTTGTCAGTCCCTCAATAATCAGTGCCAGCCATATAATCCCCATCGACTTCTGTGCGTCGTTACCACCATGGCCAAGGCTGAATGATGCAGACGACAGTAATTGCAAACGGCGGAATATTTTATCGATTTTAAAGGGGGTGAGCTTTCGGCATATAAAAACAACAAAATTCGAAACAAGGAATGAAAGTGTCATTCCAAGAAGGGGGGCTATGAAGATAAAGGCTATTATTTTCATCAAACCTCCCATGACAACTGATCCTGCGCCTGAATGAGCTATTGCGGCACCGACAAGCCCGCCGACAAGTGTATGCGACGAACTGGAAGGAAAACCCCACCACCAGGTTATCAGATTCCATGTTATGGCAGCAACCAGGGCTGAGGCTATAACTGTAAGGTTCAGAACTCCCGGATCCACAACTCCTTTTCCCATTGTATGGGCCACCTTCATGGGGAATACGGTGAATGCGATGAAATTAAAAAATGCAGCCATCGATACTGCAGCTATTGGAGAGAGGACTTTTGTTGAGACAACGGCGGCAATAGAATTTGCCGAATCATGAAATCCATTGATAAAATCGAAAATAATTACCAGGGCAATAACGATATAAAGAAATGTCATAACTGCAGAATACGATAATTTATGGATCCTTTTTGAATGATTTCTTGCATACCGGCGGCATTTAGACAAGTCCCGTTAATACCCGATAATTTTACAGGGTGCCCAAAATTAAAAATAATATTATTACTTTTATGAATCAATCATTTTTAATTATAAAATTCAAAAATATGAGCGACATACGTAATCTTGAACCCAAAGCTGTATGGAGTTACTTCCACGAAATAACACAGATACCCAGACCTTCAAAGAAAGAGGCTATGATCATTAATTTCATGAAGGAGTTCGGGAAAAAGAACAATCTTGAGACACATATTGACAAAGTGGGTAATGTGATTATGCGCAAACCGGCCACAAAAGGGATGGAAAACAGAAAATGCGCGATACTGCAGGCTCACCTCGACATGGTTCCCCAGAAAAACAGCGACAAGAAGCATGATTTTGAAAAGGACCCGATTGAAACTGTTATTGATAATGGCTGGGTCAGAGCCAACGGGACAACACTTGGTTCCGATAATGGTATCGGTGTTGCTGCTATTATGGCAGTTCTTGCATCAAAAGATCTTAAGCATGGTCCTCTTGAAGCTCTTTTCACAGTTGATGAGGAAACCGGAATGACCGGGGCTTTTGGCCTGAAGAAGGGACTTCTGAAGGGAGATATACTGCTCAACCTCGATTCAGAGGATGAAGGCGAATTGTATGTCGGATGTGCAGGAGGTGTTGACGTTGCGGTAAAGAAGAAGTATAGCCAGGAAAAGACGCCTGAAGGAATGAAAGCATTCAGGATCACTGCAAGCGGTTTGAAGGGAGGTCATTCAGGAATCGATATAGCACTTGGCAAGGCCAACTCGAACAAAATCATGGCAAGGTTTCTTATGCAGGCCGAATCGGATCATGGCATAAGGCTCTCAGAGCTTGCCGGCGGAGATATGCGAAATGCAATCCCGAGAGAATCATACGCGATCCTGACGGTTCCTGAGGCTGATGCGGCAAAATTCTCAAAATTTGTCAAAGACTACGAGAAGATGTACAGGGCTGAGTTTGCCGAGACTGACCCTGATCTTTCATTTAAGGCTTCTTCAGTTTCACTTCCTGCCAGAGTGATGAAGCAAGCCGATCAGTACAGGATAATACGGGCTCTTTTTGCTTGTCCCAACGGTGTTATGAGAATGAGCCAGTCGATGAGGGATCTGGTTGAAACATCAAACAACCTGGCTATCGCAAGATGTATCAAAGGACAGTTTGAAGCCTATTGTCTTACGAGAAGTTCTGTTGACAGCGCCAAGGAGGCTACAGCATGGAAAATAGCGGCGGTATTTCATTTGATTGGAGCAACAGTTACGCTTTCAGGTAGTTATCCGGGATGGAATCCTAATCTGAACTCGCCGATCCTGAAGACTATGAGTGAGGTTTACAAAAAGAAATACGGAAAGGTTCCTGAAATAAAAGCCATTCATGCAGGTCTTGAATGCGGTTTGCTGGGAGGAGTTTATCCTGACCTGGATATGATATCATTCGGACCAACAATCAGGTATCCGCATTCTCCTGATGAAAAAGTGAATATTGAATCGGTCGGAAAGTTCTTCGATTTTCTGTGTGAGTCACTGAAATCTGTTCCGGTAAAATAAACGTATTGTCTCACCCGGCCGGAAACGGGATTATGATGGAATTTATCTGTTTCCGGTCTGGTCGGACAGAATCTCAATAAGGAGATCGTCCTTCATGACATTGGAGTTTGATTTTACAACAACCCGTGTCACTTTTCCGTTAGCCGGGGATTGGATCTCATTCTGCATTTTCATCGCCTCGAGGATTACCAGAGGTTCTCCCCTCAGAACGCTTGAGCCTTCACGAACCAGCACGTCTATAATCTTACCGGGCATCGGGGCTTTTAACTCAACCTTATTGCTTTTCTCCTTACCGGTGTTGAGAACTTTCATTCTCTTCATCGAAAAAGGCGTTTCAACAGTAAAGGTGTAACTGATGTCGTTAAAGAGAATCTCATACCTGTTCTGACGTGAACGGACAATTTCAACAGGATATTTCCTGTTCTTCCATAATATGTAGGTTCCATGCTTCTCATCCGACTTGAGTTTTACCTCGTAGTCCCTCTGTCCAATCCTGATTGAATGCTTCAACGGCTGAGTGAACGAAAACCTTTTGTTCTCCGATGAAAGAGTATAGAGTTTTTTAATTTCTGTTTTTGGTTTTCCCATGACGGATACTTTTAAAACTGATTGATCCTTTTGTTCATAAGCCACGGACTCATATCCTTGCTGTTCTCAAAGTCGACGGGGATGCTATTGTCAAGAAGGTTCTCTTCAATGAATAGTTTTGTTGCAAGCCAGGCTGCAAGCATTTCTTCATATTCACTGTTATAGTAGTATTTCTCGAGATCTTTCTCGATGAAGGCTGTTGTAAATGAACCGTCGATAAATTTTGTATTTCTTACGAGCATGCGGAAGAACGGCAGAGTTGTCTTGCTTCCCTTGATCCATACTTTATCAAGAGCAAGCTTTGTTTTTCGGATGGCGTCCTTTCTGTCTTTTCCTCTGACAATAAGCTTGGCTATCATCGAATCGTAGCTTGCAATAATTGATGATCCGGCTTCCACACCTGTATCAACCCTGATATTGGCTCCGCACGGAAGACTCAGTTTTTCTATCTTCCCGGGGTCAGGGGCAAAACCAGCCTGCACATCTTCAGCATTTATTCTGCATTCAATTGCCCATCCCTTAAGCTTAACATCATCCTGTCTGATTTTTAGTTTTTCACCGCTTGCTATCCTTATCTGTTGTTCGATAAGGTCTATTCCTGTGATCATTTCCGTAACAGGATGTTCGACCTGAATCCTGGTATTCATTTCCATGAAATAGAAGTTCTTTTCAGAGTCGAGAAGGAATTCTACAGTACCTGCTGAATAATATCTGACAGCCTGGGCAATTTTTATCGCCATCTGTCCCATCGTAGATCTGAGTTCGTTGTCGAGTGCCGGCGAAGGGGCTTCTTCGAGAAGTTTCTGATGTTTTCTCTGAATGGAACATTCTCTCTCTCCCAGATGGATAATATTTCCTTCCTGATCGCCGAGTATCTGAAACTCAATGTGCTTTGGATTTTCAATATATTTCTCAACAAATACTGAGGGATCGTTGAAAGCTTTTTCGGCTTCCTTGCTTGCAATGAGAAACATCTTCTCCATTTCGTCAGGCCGGCGCACAATCCTCATTCCCCGTCCTCCACCGCCCGAGGCTGCTTTAATAATGACAGGGTATCCTATTTTTTCAGCGACTGCGGCCGCTTCTTCCTCATTTCCAATGTTACCCTGGCTTCCTGTTGCCATAGGGATCCCTGAAGCAAGTGCTATTTTGCGGGCAATTGTCTTGTTACCCATCTTGTATATGGAATCCGGTGAGGGGCCGATGAAAACGATTCCATTATCAGAACATTTCTGGGCAAAGTATGCATTTTCTGCCAGAAAGCCGTACCCGGGATGAACGGCATCAGATCCTGTTTTAAGAGCTATATCGACAAGCCTCTCAATGTTCAGGAACACCGGGATGTCTGTACTGTCCTCGGTATTGTCAAACACAATGTCGGCCATTGTCAGGAAGAGGGCATTCGGTTCAACGGAAGTTTTAACGGCAACGGTCTCGATCTTCATTTTTCTTGCCGTCTTTATGATCCTGACTGCAATCTCGCCACGGTTTGCTATAAGGATGCGTTTTATCTTCATTGATAATCTGAATTATTTGCAGTAAGATAGAAAATAAATCTAAAGGGGCATATTCCCGTGCTTTCTGGCCGGAACCTTGACCCATTTGTTGTTAAGGGCCGAAAAGGCCGAGATTATTTTCTTCCTTGTTACGGCCGGGTCGATAACCTCATCTATATAACCGCTTTCGTCAGCTATGAAGGGATTAGCCACCTTATCGCGGTATTTCTTCACAAGTTCCTTTTTAAGCTCATCGGGATTCTTTGAAGCGGCAAGCTCCTTTCTGTAAAGAATTGCAACGGCTCCGTCAGGTCCCATAACTGCTATTTCGGCAGTAGGCCATGCAAAGCTGAAATCGCCTCCAAGGTTCTTGCTGTTCATAACTATGAAAGCTCCACCATAGGCTTTTCTGAGTATAACCGTGATCTTGGGAACTGTTGCCTCACTGTAGGCAAAGAGCATTTTTGCTCCATGTCGTATTATTCCTGAATGTTCCTGATCTATCCCCGGAAGGAAACCCGGAACATCCTCAAGTGTCAGAAGCGGAATGTTGAATGCATCGCAGAATCTTATGAATCTTGCCCCTTTAACAGATGAATTAATGTCGAGAACCCCGGCAAGAACCTTCGGTTGATTGGCTACAATACCGGTAGTTTTGCCCTTGATCCTGGCAAAACCTATTACCAGACTCGGTGCAAAAAGCTCCGATATCTCGAAGAAACTGTTTTTATCGACTATCTGTGTTATTACGTCCCTGACATCATATGCTTTATAGGGATCGTCTGGAATGATATCCCTGAGTTTGGGATTTATGTCCGGGATAGAACCGTCGTCGGGAACGACCGGAGGATTTTCAACATTGTTGGAGGGAAGATATGAGAGGAATTTTTTCAGTGCAAGTATCGTATTTTCCTCATCTTCATAAATCATGTGGGCCACACCGCTGTTTCGTGCATGTACTTCGGCTCCTCCCAGCTGGTCGAAGGTAACCTCTTCATTCAAAACTTCCTTTACAACATTGGGTCCTGTGACAAACATGTAGCTTGTATGGTTTGTCATGAATACAAAATCAGTGAGGGCAGGGGAATATACAGCACCTCCCGCAGCAGGTCCCATTATAACTGATATCTGAGGTATGATACCTGATGAGTGAATGATGTTTTGAAATATTGATGCATAACCGCTCAGACTTGCTACGCCTTCCTGTATCCTTGCACCACCAGAGTCGATAAGTCCAATTATCGGGGCACCCATTTTAAGTGCCATCTCCTGGATTTTGGAAATTTTCTTTGCATGTACTATTCCAAGCGATCCGCCCATTATTGTAAAGTCCTGTGCATAGGCGAAGACAAGACGGCCGTTGATTTTACCATGCCCTACGATAACCCCGTCTCCGAACGATTTCTCTACTTTTCCGAATTCCACAGGCTGTCCGGCCGGAGTAACAAATGCATCTATCTCTTCGAACGAATCCCTGTCGAACAAAAGGTCGATCCTTTCCGCAGCAGTAAGTTTTCCCTTGGAATGCTGTTTTTCAGCCTGTTCTTTGCTGTACTGTTTCCTGATGGCCTCCTGCCTTTCAACGAAAGCTTTGAATTGCTTACCTGACAAATCCATATCCGGTTATTTATTGTTTTCTTAGTGATATTACTGAAAATCAATACTTAATATTCAGACAAAATCGTCGTTTTTACGGATTCAAAAATAGATATTAAATGGGGATTTCCAAACAAAAGTTTCGACCAGATACCTACTGGTTATTATATGTCTCAGATAATCAATATGTTGTTAAGGTTTCTTTTTCGACCAGATATATTTGTTATTCCGGTTTGAATAGTCCGTCCTCCCTTGAACCCAGCAATCCTGCATTCAGCATAGATTCGCTTGCAAGGTTCAGTTTCCCGATTCTTGCATCAGACATCACAGGGAAGTGATGAAGCGATTCAATTTTATCGCCGATGAATCCCAGATCCTGACTGCTTGTAGCCCAGTTGATCCTGTTAAGGGTCGACAAATCGAAGGGAAGGGAGTATGACCGCAGGCTTTTTTCTCTTTTTATGTTGAAAAAGAAGTCAAAATATGACATTATCAGTTCCCGGAGACTCCGGTAAACAGGCTCCCTGAAACGAAGCGAGGTGAAATTGGATTTTGCTACAGATCCCCAGCATCCCTCCTCCCTGAAAACAGCAATTACATGGTCGTCGTCATTATATGCTTTCATATCGACGATAAGTGGTTTATAACCCAGATAATCCAGAACTGCAGCAGCAAAAAGGGCACCCTCAAAACAATGGGCCGATCTCTTCTCTATTACATACCTGGGAGATTTGCACTCATAATCGGGATTATAATCGATGGAATCAAGAAATACCTGAATTGACCATGGAGTTCTGAATTGTTCCAGAAACTCTTTTTCTTCACTATTCCAATTGATACCGGAATATGATTTTCCCATTTTCGACAAGTGTTGCCTTTATTAATGCTAATGAGTGTCTTATTCTTTGTCAGACCAATTTATTAATGATATCCTGCATGTCCGCATACTGGTCTTCCATGCTTTCAACAAGTCTGATCTGCGCTCTGGCTCTCTGAAGATTATGCTCAGGATTATGTATTTTGTAGTAAACATCCCCTTCGAGATAGTCGGTGAGAAATCTTACAGCCATGGTGTAGGTGATAAGTCCGGGCGCAAATGCCAGGTATTCAGATTCTGTTGTGTTCAGGGTATCCAGCGTTTCGGATATATATCCCCTTGCATATGCCTCGTACAGTTTAATATCCATGCTTATCCTCGAGAGGTCTTTTTCATCCTCTGCTGCAGTGTTTGCTGCGGTCCTTATTGCATCTCCGAAATCATAATGCACAAATCCCGGCATTACAGTGTCAAGATCGATGACACAAAGTGCCTTGTCGTTCAGGTCAAAAAGAATGTTGTTGAATTTGGTATCATTATGTGTGATCCTTAAAGGGATACTGCCCTGTTCGCCCAGGCGGAGTATGGTCTTCATTTTTTCAGCCCGTATCATTATGGCGTCAATATCGGCTGATACCCCGGCGACTCTTCCCACACTGTCGGCTTTCACACTGGCCATAAATTTAATGAGACGCTTTTCGATATTATGAAAATCTGGAATTGTCTCGTTCAGGGGTTTACCCGGCAGATCAGCCAGCATTGCCTGAAAGCGTCCGATAGCTCTTCCGCCCTCAAATGCTTTCACAGGTGTGTCGACTACATCGTACGACCTGTGATCCGTGATGTACACAAACATCCGCCAGAAGCTTCCATCAGTGTATTCGAGCCAGCTTCTGCCGTCGGCTGCCGGAATCAGGGTCAGGCATTCTCTTTTAGGATCAGAGCCGGGTATTTCTGAAAGTTTTGATCTTATGTGCCCGGTTACTCTTTCTATGTTCTCCTGAAGTGAAGGGATATCCTTGAATACCTTGTTGTTCAGCCTCTGGAGAATAAAGTCGTCCTTGTCTCTTTCGCGGGTTGAAACAAGATATGTATCGTGAATATGGCCGCTGCCCGAAAGAACTGCGTTGCTGAAAGTACCCTCAGCTGAGAAGCGGCCGAATATTTCTCTTAAATCATATGTCATGGGCTTATTTCCCCACTTTGTGACCTATAAATGCGTAATACATTATTATAAGGTACGACGGGACACAGATCCAGTATGCTGACTGTGTTGAGAATGCCATGGCCAGTTTGCCGTAGACGAGAGGCAGGATGGCTCCTCCGGCTATTGCCATTATCAGCATTGCAGATGCTGTTTTTGTAAATTTTCCGAGGCCGTCTAGAGCAAGAGGCCACATTGCAGGCCATACAAGAGAGTTCGCCAGCCCCATGAGAGCGACAAAGAGAACAGTCACAGGAAGAACCAGCTGAAGAGGTTTGAAGGTAACCAGATCGATGAAAGGCATTGTGAATACTTTGTCGGCCGGAGTGAAGATAGCAGCAAGTGAGAAAATGACGCCAAGTATCGTACATATCTTTAGGGCATTGCCTTGCTTCAGATATTTTGGGATCAACGCTATACCAAGCAGGTATCCGACTATCATGGCCAGCATGGTAAGGGATGTGTAGTATTTAGCTGAATCCATCGAGATACCGAGGGTCTGTCCGTACCTTATTATGGTATCACCTGCGATTACTTCCACTCCAACATAGAAGAAAAGTGCTATGACACCGAGAATGAGGTGCGGAAACTGCCATATGTTTGTCTTCTTGAGGTTGGCAACACCAACGGCTTCGTCTTCGGCATCAGTATCCACTTCAGGAAGATGCACATACCTGAGCACAAGCCCCAGAAGAATCAGGATCACCGTCATAACAATGTAAGGCATTATTACCGTTCGGGCCATCTCGTCGAGGATCAGGGAGCGAGATGCAGCATCTATTGCCTGAGCAAGTCTCTCTTCAAGTATATGTGAATCCTTCATGATTATGCTCGCCAGAATAATTGGTGCTATGACACCGGCAAACTTGTTTGCGATACCCATTATGCTTATCCTTTTTGCAGCGCTCTCGCGCGGACCAATTATAGTCACGTAGGGGTTTGAAGCAGTCTGCAGAAGAGCCAGACCGGCACCTTCAACGAAAAGTCCTGTCAGAAAAAGCCCGAATGTTCTTGTCAGTGCAGCGGGGATGAAGATAATCGTACCGATTGCCATTACCCATAAGCCCAGCGCCATTCCATTTTTAAAGCCTGTCTTTTTAAGTACTGCAGATGAAGGAAGGGCCATTACAAAGTAGGAAATATAGAAAGCAAAGGTTACGAAATATGCCTGGAAATCATTTAATTCACAGGCAGTCCGTAGAAAAGGGATGAGAACACCGTTGAGCCAGGTAACGAACCCGAAAATAAAGAAGAACAGTCCAATTACCGTTATGGAAAAGATGTAGTCTTTCCTGCTGATGCCGTTTGTAGTATTATTGGTAGCCATAAGAGGGAATTTTATTGTTTTTTTACAATCAGAAAGGTCAAATCTAATCTTTTTTATATTCCTTGCAAAGGAAAAAAATTATTTGGGGCGGGTGTTTTCAGATTTTTCCCGTGATTTTTCACCGAGATATCCTCCGTGATGTCTTTTTGAATAATCCTCAGCCCTGAAACCAATCTTTTCCATCATCAGAACCACCAGCGCATCGCCAATGGCAGTAAATACCGTTGTGGAAGTTGTGGGAGTCAGGCCAAGGGGACAAACTTCACGGGGTGCCCCTGTGGTAATATAGTAATCGGCTTTAAGGGCAAGCGGACTTGTTTCATTTCCTGTTATAACAATAACAGGGATATCCCTGTAAAGGTTTTCCTTGAGCTGGATAAGCTCAACGATCTCCCGTGTCTTTCCTGAATTAGAGATAGCCACCAGAACATCATTTTCCTGCATCACCCCAAGATCTCCGTGCTGTGCTTCGCTAGGGTGAAGGAAAACTGCCGGTGTTCCCGTGGAACTGAATGTTGTTGCAATATTATTGGCTATCTGTCCTGCCTTTCCCATTCCGCTCAGAATTATCTTGCCTTTCTTCAGATGCACCCTTTCATATATAACCTCTGTTACCCTTTCATAGCTTTCAGTAACTGGGATTGATCTGATTGCAGCTGCTTCCCTTTCAAAAATTCCGGCAACTTTTTCCTTCATGGTGGATTTGGTTAAATTTAAGTTTCCAAAGTTATTAAAATCTGTTCTGCCAGCCTGCTTCTTTCGTTCAATATTTCCCTTAGCAATTATCTCCGAATTAATTAAATTTGTAATAAACCTCATACTGAATAAGAACTTCATCCTATGGTAACCCAGCCAGCTCAATCCCTGAAAAGGAACTCTGTTTTCAGTTCGCAGCCCTATATAGTTGTCACAGCTTTTTTCTCCCTTTTTGCGATCGTTGGCCTGGCGCTTTACGGATTACCTTTTTTCTACGACTTCTTTGTAAATGAATTCGGATGGTCGCGCACCATTGTCACTTCAGGCAACGCACTGGGCAAAATGCTTGTTGCACCATTATTCGGGTTTATCGCAGGATGGCTTATCGACAGGCATGGTCCCAGGAAAATGATGCTTGCCGGATCGCTTATGGCTGGCTCTGCAATTGTTGGACTCAGCCTGATGGACAACCTTGGTATGTTTTATTTCTTTTATGTCCTTAATGCCCTCGGATATGTTTTTGGAGGGCCTCTTCCATGTCAGGTCCTTATTTCGAGGAGTTTCGATAAGAACAGAGGCAAAGCCATTGGGATAGCCTATCTGGGCATAGGAACCGGCGGGGCTCTGGTCCCTCTCATATCAGCCTTACTGGAAAAGAGTATGGGCTGGCACCATGCCCTTGCAATACTTGGTGGTATTGTTGTCCTTGTCTCTTTTCCTCTTGCATTGCTATTGAGGGAGAAGCCACAGACTATTCAAACGCAGGTTCAGAAACAGGGGAATGTTCCCATTGGATCCGTTCTTCGTAACAGGAATTTTTATCTTCTGGGTTTTGGGAGTATGTGTTCAATAGGTGCAGTAGGAGGTGTTAATCAGCATCTGAAGCTTTATCTCCGGGATATGGATTTCACTCAGGCGGGATCGGCGAGGATAATTTCGCTGGTTCTGCTTTCCAGTCTTGCCGGCAGGGTATTGATGGGAATGCTGGCTGATGTCCTGCCCCGCAAGTATGTAATGATAATAATATATATGATTGTTGCATCTTCAATACCTCTCCTGCTTGTACCTGATTTTCCGGGAAGGCTGACTGTATTTGCCATTGCCTTTGGAATTGGGCTGGGTGGTGATTATATGATAATTCCGCTAATGGCAGGAGATCTCTTCGGTGTTAAAACCCTTGGGAGGGTCATGGGAATTATTCTCGTTGCCGACGGTCTGGCTGAATCGCTGTTCCCTATGCTGGTAGGAGCTTTGTATGATCAGGTGAACAAAAGCTACCTCACCGGATTCATTGTACTGATCTGTGTCGCACTGGCCGGAGCCCTGTTGGTTTCGTTCCTTCCCGGCAGGCATAAGCAAAGTAATTAATATCCTGAAAATTAGCGGATCAAAACTCTAAACTATATTAACATGAAAAAATTCAGAGCTCTTTATTTCTTATTGACATGCTTTATTGCAAGTGTGCAGCTTACTGCACAGATACCGGAGCAACTGGTTAAAATAATAGTAACGCCTGATCACGAGGACTGGCAGTATTCGGCAGGTCAGAAAGTCAGGTTTACAGTTCAGGTTCTGCACCATTATACAGGATTGAAGGGCGTTTATGCCCGTTATGAGGTTGGTCCGGAAAAGATGGAGCCGGTGTTGCGCGACTCGGTTCTTCTCAATGGCTTACCTTTTGTTGTCGACGCAGGAACATTGAAGAACCCGGGCTTTCTGCGTTGTGTGGTTACAGTCGGTTTTGAAGGAAGGAGATACAGAGGACTGGCAACAGCAGCTTTTAATCCAGAAAAGATCACACCAACCGTGGACTTTCCGACTGACTTCGTCTCTTTCTGGGAATCAGCCAAAGCTGAGCTGGCAAAAATACCAGTTAATGCCCGCATGACTCTTTTGCCTGAAAAATGTACTGAAGATGTTGATGTTTATCATGTTGCCCTTCAGAACTATGGAAATTCAAGGCTTTACGGGATACTGGCAGTTCCCAGAAAGGAGGGCCGTTTTCCGGCAGTTCTGCAAGTGCCCGGAGCAGGTGTCAGAGCCTATAATCCGGATGTTGCCCTTGCAGCCAGAGGCTTTATAACCTTTGTCATCGGTATTCATGGAATTCCTGTCACAATGGATCCCGGAGTATATCTTGATCTGGGAGGAGGTGCACTGAGAGAATACTGGACATTCAACATGGACAACAGGGACAGATACTATTATAAAAGGGTATACCTTGGTTGTGTCCGGGCAAATGATTTTATCACCTCTCTTCCTCAGTTTGACGGTACTAACCTGGCAGTAACAGGAGGAAGCCAGGGTGGTGCACTGTCGATTATAACAGCATCGCTCGACAATCGGGTGAAATATCTGGGAGCTTTCTATCCTGCCTTGTGCGATGTGACAGGATATCTGCATGGCAGGGCAGGAGGCTGGCCTCATTTCTTTGATAAAACTAATGCAGTTTATCACAACATCAGTCAAAAGCTTGAGACCATTAAATACTTTGACGTTGTGAATTTTGCGCGTAACCTCAAGATTCCAGGATTTTACAGCTGGGGATTCAATGACGAAACCTGTCCGCCAACATCAATGTATGCGGCTTATAACCAGATTAATGCGCAAAAGAGCCTTTTTCTTGTTCATGAAACCGGTCACTGGACATACCCGGAACAGGGGAGCCGTCTTACTAACTGGATTACCGGAATGCTGACATCACAATAAGAAAAATGCATCATGATCAGAGTAATAAACATTTTTTTTGACTAAAATCTGAAAATTCCGGTTTTTTTGATGAACGGATGTTTATCTTTCTTCAATGGAACTTTTTTGAAGATGTATGGATGAAATCATCCCTCAGGCATCGATGAAAATCCCCTTTTAATGCTGTTCTGAGAATATAATCATTTTTATTATCTCAAACTTTTAAGGTAAATTTGATGATAATAATTTACTAGTGATCTCTTCTAAAAAAGATACTAAAATATTACAGGAACTCAATGGCAGATAGGTATCCTGATATTAGGGAAAGGGTGCGTGTGAGGGCTTCGGATATCTTCCGCAGATATTCAGTACCAAGGTGGATGC
>Ga0116141_10000678_pt1 | contig 27770 bp, 39 predicted proteins | sample AD_UKC097_MetaG_FD_89744 | JGI IMG/M metagenome (GOLD analysis project Ga0116141, IMG submission 89744) | Active sludge microbial communities of municipal wastewater-treating anaerobic digesters from USA - AD_UKC097_MetaG | ecosystem: Engineered > Bioreactor > Anaerobic > Digestate | place: USA...
GAACCTGTTATTCCTTGAAGTCCTGTATTTCCTGTGGTTCCTTGGATTCCTTGACGTCCCTGTGTTCCTTGAGTACCCTGTCTTCCTTGTATTCCTTGAGTACCCAATCCTGTGGTACCTTGAATTCCTTGTCTTCCTTGAATACCTTGTATTCCTTGAGTACCATCTATACCTTGAAGTCCTGTATTTCCTATAATTCCTTGTCGTCCTTGAATACCTTGAGTTCCTTGTCTTCCTTGAATACCTTGAATACCTTGTATTCCTAATCCTGTAATTCCTTGAATACCTTGTACACCTTGTATTCCTTGTATTCCTTGTATTCCTTGAATTCCTTGACCACCGAAACCTATAGCTCCTTGAGATCCCGTAGTTCCTTGTGTTCCCTGTCTTCCTTGAATACCTTGTATTCCTTGTCTTCCTAATCCTGTAATGCCTTGAATTCCTTGTGTTCCTTGAATACCTTGAATACCTTGTACCCCAGTGATTGTTGTATCACCTGAATACCCAGCACCTGCAATTATCTTTGTGCCTTCTATGAATCCAATTTGCCCGTCTCTTCTTTTAGGCAAAAGTTTTGTTGTTTTAATATCTAAGCTCATTATAAAACGTTTATATTTATTCTTGTGCTCGGGCATTCAAGCATTTCAACATCCATATATTCTTTTTCATCATTGTAGGTGTAATTTGCAATATAAAATGCTTTGCCTGGCAAGTGATTGCTCCATTTTATCAAATAATCCTGTGTATCAAGCATATATGTGCTTGCATTTAATTTGCCCCTTAAAATATATCTTGGCTCTGCATATATTGTGCCAATGTTTTGCACCACCATATATTGCGTTTTGTATATTGAGCTATCATCAGCGGCAAGGCCCCTGTAAATTCCTGAAAGCACTTTTTCAACTCCAGGATATGAATCAATATATGCACCACGTGAAACCCCATAAGGTCCGGTGCCGTGTAAAAGTTTATAAGTTTCATTTTGTATGGTATATGAAGATTCTTTATTTATTGCTGATATATTTTCACCCATATCTTCAATTGGCAATGCAGTTTGATCAAGAATTTGCACTTTAACATTCCTAACAAGCACGTTATATAATGATGTGCCAGGTGTAGTTATAGGTAATAAATTCCCATAAGTTCCTGCTATCCAAACATTTATGCTGCCATCAATGGTGCTTGAATCTGTCAAGCCAATATATATTGGTGCAATAAAATATCCTTCTACCCATTTGTCAGCAATTCTGCTTTCGCTATTAATTATTGTGTCTACTTTTGTGCCTCCGAACAATGTCTTGCTATATGTTGTAAACAATTCAACTTCTGCTGTAGAAATTGTTGCAGTATGCCAAGTAATTGTTTTATTCCAATCTTCATCAAGACGATTATATTGGCTGCCAATTTGCACTCCAAATGAAACATCTATGCTCCATATAATTGCTGAATCTTTTGTGCTATCATATATATTTTCTGCATCACGTGTGTTTGCATAGAATTCGGCACTTACTTTCAAAACCAAACCTACATCCTGATATATATTTGTTTTCGCCATATCTATTTTTGCTGTGCCAGCAGTGCCATTCAATTTCAAGTAATAAGCTGTCTGATTGCCATCTCCATCTTTTGATGCTTCTGCATCTATATCACCTGTAATTGTAACGCCATTAAATGATGCATTTGCAATATAATAACCTGTTTTGCCAACCCAGGTGCCAGTGTATGCAATGTTGTCTGTGTCATTGAAATCGTATGTTTGTTCTGTAAAAGTGTATGGTCTATATTCTATGTCAAACTTGTAAAATGGTGGATTTATATCTGTTTGTATGTTCTTTTCATACCAAGTAATCTGATTAAGTGATATATCCAAAAAGCCACCAGGATATGCCTCAACTGTTTCGCCCCAGTTTGTTGTATTAAATTGCTGGCCATTTGTGCAATCGTGTAAATTAAGTGGGTCAAGAATATGAATAGTATCACCCCTGAAAAACATAAGCAAACCAAATGATTTCATTATTTCAGTCAAAACTTGGCGGCAAGTCATTGGCTCATCTTTTTCATTTATGTAATTCTCTTGCTTTGCGCTTAATGAAATAAATATATTGTCTCGAAATGCATCAACGCTATAATTTATCAATGCACGGCAATCTGTGAATGAAAGATTAAGTTTGCCAAATATATTGCTAAAAATATCAGCTATATTGCTATGGCCAAGATAAAATGTGGATGCATCTGGTGCATAATTCATCATATCCAAAACATTCATACCATCATTCGCATTCAGTGTAATAAGCGAATAATTCGGTGATCCAAGTGGCTCAGAATATATGCCAGCATTTATGAAACCTTGCCATATAAGTGTTGAGCCATTATAAATAATCACTTTATATTTTTGTGGGTCTGTTGTAAACAAATCCAATGAAAGTGGGTCTGCTAAAACTCGAATTGTTGCTCCTGAGCCAATTGTGCCAGCATATATATTGTTTATATCATTTGTGACAGAAATTGTAAGTGGGTCTGTTGCTGGGAGCAAAGTTGTGATAGCACCACCATATCCATCCTCCAATATATCTATTTTTGTTGCGCCGCCACTTCTTCTATAATAAGTTGTGGTGTATTTAACTCCGTAAGCCATTATTTGTAGCTATTTATTTTTCTTTTCTGATTATTGAGCACTCCAACAAGTGTTGTGCCTTCTATTCTAAATGTAACATCACCACTCATCATTGAATTTCCAAGTATGCCTTGTAATTTATCAAGTGGTGCAATTACTTCTGGATTATTGCTTGCTCCTGCGTATTCTCCAATCAATCCAAGAGTAGGTCCTGAGACGATACCTCCTGCAGCAAATTCAGGAACCTTTGATTTCCATAAAGCGAGTAATGCAGCAATACCTATAGATGCGGTAATTAATCCAAGCAAGCCTTTTTTAGATTCACCTGCAATTACACCCGCAATAGCCTGAGCGAGAAGGGCATTGATGATTTGTTGTATTGCTTGTAATGCACCCGTTACAACTCCTTTGAACCCTGCTTCAGTACCCGCAAATAAATTACCAAATGCGGTGGTCAATCCTGTGACCGCTTGAGTTAATGCACTCGACATCATATCACCCACATTAACTACCGAATTTGATATGGTATTAAATGATTCTAAAGCCTGCCATTCAATTGCTTCGAAAACCCCAATAGTTCCCATTTTGTAATCTTCCCAAGCAGTCTCAGCAAGACTCATATCAGGGGCGGGAACAACTGATGCGCCTGTCACTGAAAGTAGTTTTGAAGAATCCACACCTGTTGTGGAAGGAAGTACCGCTTGAATTTTTAAGTCAATTGCTTGATTTTCTGCTTTAAGCAACTCTAAAGCTTTTTCTCTTTCCTTTGTTTCCTTCTCAAGTTCTCTGTTAAGCTTTACCTGGACACGACTGATAAATCTCATTTGCCCAGATTTCTCTTCTTCCAACTCGAGTACTTTTACCCTTAATTGGTTTTCTTCTTCAATGCGGTCGTATGTTCTTTCACGGAGTTTATTTTGTTCAATTGCAATGTCAAGTTCTTCTTGAGCAAATTTCTTTTTTGTGGTGAATAATTCCAATGAAGCTTCTTCTGCCTCGTTGGCTGCTTTCTTTCTTTCCGCAATTGAAAAGTCTGTGTCATTTGCAATTTCTCGAGCCCTTGCGATTTTGTTCATTAGCTCTTGTTCCCTCATTAAGAAATCAATACGGTCCTCTCCGAGCTTATCAGCCCTCATTGCTAATTCGTTTCCTGTGGTATAAGCATTTTTCATTTCTTCGCCCATACCCTTAAAGGATTCTTTGGCTCTGTCGGCAGCTCCTTTGAAGTCGCCTTTCAATAAAAGAGTGATAGCTTCGCCCAATCCGTTAATGGATTTCATTACTGTAGAAATGACCGATTTGATACCGTTCATTGCCGCAGCAAATTTATCTGCACCTGCTTCAGTATTTTTGAAATATGAAATTAAAGAACCTAATGCAATAACTAATAATCCAATCCCTGTTGACGCAATTGCGACTTTCAAAACATTCATAGATTTTGACAATTGGCCTACATTTTGTATTGTCAATTTTACACCCGATGCAGCTGCACCAAATCCAGGAATCATTCTATCTAAAGAATTCGAGGCTTCATCAAATGCCTTTGAAAAAGCTTGGCCAAAAGCTTTAGCGCCTTCACTGGTTTTTTTCATTGCAGCTTTGGCTGTGTTAAGCCCTGTTTGAAGTTCGGCTGAGTTTGCTCTTAGTCTGAGCATTAAGTCCGCTAATATAGCCATAATAGAATTCTTATTTTATTATATATTCTTACAAAGAAACCGCCTCATTTTCTGAAACCTCAACGGTTGTAACTTGTTTATTGAGAATTGCATTCCATTGTTCAGGTGTCATTACGCCTTCGGTAGAAATAACTTTTTTCTTTTCCCAAAAGAATGGCCATACATCTCTTCTAAATTTTTCATATGATAATTTATTTTTCTTATCTAATTGTATATTGATAAGGTAGAATGTTTGTATTCTTGTTCGTTCCCAATCTGATTTGAATTTAGCATCTTTTTGCAATTGCATTAAATGCAAAACGCCCGTTAATTCTTGAGGTGTGTATTCCAAGAATTGCTCGGGCGTTAAGTTCATTTGCGAAGCCGCAATAACAAAAATGTCAATTACATTTTCAATTTTTTTTTGCCTTCAGCTTCAGCTACTAAATCAGTTTGCATGTCTACTAAAGATTGACCAAATTTGAATAGTGCCTTTTGGAACTCAATATAGCATTCATCCAATATCCATACGGCATCTTCTCTTTTAAGTGTCAATTCCTCTTTTGTAAATCTATGGCCTGCCACTAATGCATACCACAAAATTGCTTGCTGACTTTCTAAATTTTTATCCAATTCATCTAAAGATAATCCCGACTCTTGTTGTGCTGTGACCAACACATAATATGAAATTCGGATTGGATATTTTTTGTTTTGATAAGTAATATATTCTACCATGTCGGTTGTTTTTTTATTATGGATATAAGTTCCTTTATCCTAATACTGATAACCTCTTAGATTGCCAATAGACCGTATTAGGATAAAGGATTTATAGCCTTATGTTAAATTAAGTTGTGGTTGATTTTGCTAATGGACCGTTGCCTGTAATTTCTCCTGAATATGTGACGGCTGAGCCAACCCCGCCATCCATTGTTACTGAAGTTAGAATTCCGTTTCCTACGTAGTAAGAGTTAGTGGAAACGTTAGGAAGAATATAAACACTAACATCGGAAGAATTTGTATTAAGTATTTCATCCATTAAGTCTTCATATCCTTTGCCCGTCTTTGTTGAAGTGGTCATTACCATTCCAGAGAATGATACTGTCCAACCATACATATCTGGGACAGATTGTTTTGCTCCCGTGGAGCCTAAGCATGCAATTTCAATGACGTCCTTGTTAACTGCTAAACTGAAGTCAGTTGCGCATCCAAGTGTTGAACCATCTACATACACGCTCATTTGTTTTGAAAAAAGTGGTGTTGCCATATTGATAATAATTTTATTTTATATATTCCATTTATGAATATAGACAATCAAAGTCTAATGTATTCATATAAATGCGTTTATCTAAATCCAATGTGTGATTGTCTCCTACAAATAGTATGTCAGCTATATTCCCATAAGTCATACCGTTAAGATATTGAACAAGTAAATCGCTCATTGTTTCTAATTCCAATGTGTCTGTCGCAACAATTTTTACTGTCAATCGGTATTGCATTATTGCAGTACCTCCTGACATACAAGTTTGTTGCCCAGTTTTATTAAATGAATACACAATCCAGTTCTTAACTAATTCAAAATTCTCTGGAAGATTTTCGTAATGAATGCCTCCATCAATATAAGAATTAAGTGATGCATCGTTATTCATTAAGTATTGTAAATCAGTAGAAAAACTCATTTTACTTATTTAATTTTTTAAGTCGCTTTTGCAATATAGCTTCAACCGCTTGACCAAAGTCTTTATTGAAGAATTCTACAACGTCATCGGGTGTGTTTAGAATTGAAGGAATGATTTGAGGTTTTGGGGAAATTGAGCCACGATTAAAACCTTTTTTAGTTGTTCTATTCTTAGTTCCTTTCTCAACAAATCGAAGCCAAAATGCATCGGATGTCACACCCGCAAAAAATCCCGTTCTATCTTGTCTATCATTTACTATTCTTATTGCTCTTTTACTGTCAGCACTATATGCGATTTCTCCACGAACAGGTCGTATAACATTTTCCATAAGCGACTTCCTTTCAGCCGCTTTGATAATTGCTAATAACAACCTGGGTTCCAAGGCATCTAAAGCATCGAGAATAGCATCCGACCCTTCTAATTCAAACTTTGTAGATTCAATCATGTTTCTAAGTACTCATTATGTGTTACGCATTTAAGTGTATAAAAGTTTTTTCTCCAATCATCTTGAATAAAATTGATGCGATAAACTTGCCCATTGTATCTTATCTGACATTGATAATTTATCTCTGGATCGTATCGTACAATTATGTCTACAAAAGTCTCAGGCAAATCACCTGGTGGGTCTGCATTAACTGTGTTCCCATTTAAGACTTTAAGATTAGCATAAGTGTATTTCAAAAAAACCCACTCTTCTTTTGGTGTCCCAGCTGCATTAACCGTTCGGTTAAATTTCCATATTGCAACTCTTCTATTTAAGTCATTTGCGTTTGCCATGTTAAAATCTTAGAGCTACATAATAGTTTAGAATTGTCTCAAAAACTTTATTGTCAGTTAGTCCTTGCCAATTGTAATCTGCCCTTGCACTATCGTATAAATCCGCTAACTTAATTAGTATTGCTTGCTTCAATAATGCTGGGCAAGTATAGTCATTAAATCCCGTATAAAATTTGATAGTTAATGGGTCGCCTTCAATTGGTGCAGTCCATGTAATTTGAAATGAATTATTGTAGTTGTTTGTATAATCAATCGTGCCAGTAGAAACATCATTTTCATTGTACACATCTAATACGGATGCAAAATTTCCTTCGTATATTTGAACATAATCAGAATAGAAATCATGTATCTTTAACTCATTAAGTGTGTAGGCAATATCCTTATTGATGTAGTTTTCAGCCAAGGTTGTTGCAGCCACAATCAATCCATCTAAATAATTATCATCATCGATAAAATCAGGGTCAACTCTTAAATGCCTTTTCACTTCAACTAATGACAATGGATATTTATCTTTTGTCTTCGTCAAATTGTATTCGCATGATGAATTAAGTAAGCTCATTTGTTTCAATTATTTTAAGTAAGAGAGGGAATGGCTACCCTCTCTTAAAAATTGATTAGTATATGGATGGATCTAATATAGCAAATGCAGCTTTGTTAGCGGTACCCGAGTCAAACATTCCAAGAACGGTTAACTGGATTTCGCCATAACGTGCATATGTATATGGGTCAACGATTATCTCAAGGTCGCCCCATTGCCCAACCACAAATTTGCTCCAATCTCCAAAGTAAACTTTGTCACCATTTGATGCGGTATGTGCATATGCAGGATATCCATTCATTTCGTTCCCTACCCATGCTGGGCCAGCAACATTCGAAACAGAAGCTAAACCTTTAAGTGAAGCTTTGTTAGTAGGTGAAGTTACATAAGCAGGTGAACCAAGAGCGTATGAACCTAATGAAGCTTCGAGTTGAAGCATTTGTGCATAGGTTAATGCAGTTGCAGTTGAAGTTGCAATTTGAGTTGAAGCGTCTGCGTCGAGTACATCGAATGCATCGGCAACCACACCTGCCCAAATACTAGCCGTAAGGTTGTTAAGGATTGATTGATATACATCAGGATTGGTTTGAGCCAATAACTCCCTGGTAACAATCTGTGATGCAGATATTCTTCGTGGAGCAATGCTGTTGTTTGCAATGTTCAATGAAGCGTCTCCACCGCAGTTTGCTTCAGTGATATATGATGCTGTATGTTCTCCCATTGTAGGAAGAATAACTTGGCCATTAAGACCAGTCCAAATAGTTACACCCAATTGACGAAGAAATGCTTCGCCTGGAGTATAAAGTGTGTCCACACCTTCAACAGTTTTATTGAGGATGTTTGAGTTTGATGTTGATAACATCGGGTTTACACGGAATGATTTTGAAGTAGGATTATTACTTTCAATCACACCCTTAAGCCAATCTCTGAATTGTACAGCGACTGGTTGATTATCTCTTGCTTCGGTAGTTTCCATATTCTTTTTTGCGTTAATTTTGTTTAGTTCCTCTTGTCTTTCAGCAAGAGCAATGTCGCTATCGATTTGTTTTATCTGGGTATCGAGACCAGTCCATTCAGCACGAAGTTCATCAGTAAGAGTTTCACTATTTGAAATAGTTTCCATCTTAGAAATGAGCTCTGCTCTTTCGGATTTTAGTTCATTAATTTTTTTCATATTGTTTATGATTTTAGTTTCAAAAATTGTATACGTAATTTCATTCTTTCGAGTTCATCATTTGAATTTTCTTCAATGGGCGCTTCCGATTCAGCGGGCTTTTTATCATCCCATATTGATTGGCACATTGCGTATGCTTGTTTTTCGTCATCGGTCTCTCCAGCTTCCATCACGTATTCAATGCACTTTGTCATGAATTCATCTTGAGTTTCTCCTTCAGCTGGTTCAATTCGCTTTTCAGATTTTTCGTCTCTTGCGAAAATATCTGTGTTCGCATATGCTCCATCAACAACAACGCTTACATCATAGAGTCTTGCAATTTTCTTGACAATTCTCATGTTGTCACCACGCTCGTCTTTAGTCCATTCATCGTCTCCGTTTTTTACAGCAAAGGCAAATGAATTTTCAAATAAATCACCTCGGGAAACTAATTCGTATACGTCATTTCCTAAAGTTGTATTGGGTACTTTTGCTTTGAACTTTAAGCCATAGTCATCAGTTGATAGTTCCAGGGTCCCTGATTTGGTGCGTGCCATTACTCTACCACGGTCGTGGTTGAAGGTCAAGATTACATTCAAATCTGAACTCTGTAATACATCATCAAATGCATTATGGTTTATTACTTCGTAGAAAAGTCTATTGTTTTCAAAAATGATTTTGGATCGTTGATTGAAAACGCTTGCATACCCTTCTAAATAACGTTCTCCGTTATCCTCAAATGCTCGGAATGAGACTTGTTCAGGGCTTAAATTTCTTAAAGTTTTCTTCATACTGTTAAATTATTTTGGGTAGGCTCAGTTATTGGATTTACAATTACACTGTCAACTATTTTATTTACCTCATCAGTTGAGAATGTTGGGAATGCATTAACTATAATTCCCTTAGCAGTTTCCTTAGTCATTATACCTTGTGAAATACTTGTTATAAGCATTATAAGTGAACTGATTTGTGCGCCATTTAATGCAGCCTTTTGAATATCTTCTGTAGGTGCAACAGCTCCAACAACTTCGTCTTTTACTAATTGTGGTCCAATTACTTTTTCCACAGTAAGATAATTGCCAGGCATAATATGAAAATCTCCTTCAGGATATGTTTCGTATCCTTCAATTTTGCAGACATCATTAATGGACATTACGCCCATTTGCATAAGTGTTTTTTGATTGTTTATCCTGGTTGTAGAGTCAGTTTCAAGTAAAGCATTAAAGTTAAATTCAATTGAAGTTCCTGACAATCGTTCTTCAGTTGAAAGTAATTTGCTTTCTAATTCCTGGCGATAAAGACGCCCGATTGCAGATAACGTTGATACCTTAAAGTCCAACATCATTTGTTCAACATTATTGAATTTAGTTGCTTCTAAAATTCCAACCATGTGTGGAGGAACGCCAAACAATGCGGCAACCATTTGTGAGTTAAACTTCATTGTAGAAATGAATTCTGCATCAGCAAAACTCATTGACAAATCAACTATATCTGTGTTAGGTGGGAGGGCTGCAAGCATACCTGCTTTAGTTGCTCCAGCATATTTACTGTTGAACTCGTTAAGAGCTTCGAGCATTGCTTTTTGGTTAACGCCCGATACCGTAGACTTAATTGCCTTTGGACTCATTGCATTGTTTTGATAAAATGAGTCAATAGCAAGTATTCCCTGATAGGATGAACTTAAATTATATCGTAAAGCTTCAATGGGATTTAATCCCCAAATCCCGTCCTTGGTAATGCCTTTGAAATGAAGCATCTCACTTGAATTTATAACTTCATCTCCACCCCCTGCTCTTCCTATTGTGTAATATAGTTCTCCATTTGTTACCGCATATCCGATGACCCTTGAAGGTGCAATGAGTTCTAAAGATTTTACTTTACCGTTAGGACCACGGTAGATTCGTGCAAATGAATTTCCTTTTATGTTTCGCCAATACTCAAGTGCAGTGAAAAATGATTGTTGTGAAGTCCATCCATTAGGATTATAATGAAGTAATGAATAGCGGTAATCATCCTTGTTTACTAATTTCCCATTGCCCACATCCTTATACACGTTTAAGGGCATGCGGGATAGTGTTTCGGAAAGTACTTTGATACAAGTGTACACGGTTGCTATCCTATCTGCATCCTCGATATTGAAGGCTGAGCCCTTGCCCATGTGCATTGGCATGATAGTGTCGATGTATTGTTCTTCGGTGCCTATCCACATCTTTTTTACACCACTTATAAAATTTTGTAATGCCATTCTACAATTATTATTTTATTATATATTCAATTAAAAATCATTTGCTTAAATAGGTTGATAGCCCCATTATTTCATCGCCATATTTTCCTTCGAGTATTGAGCCCATAGCTTCCGCCATTGCAACCACACCATCAACAGAGTCCATCTGAGAATTTTTAATTATCTTTATGTTGGCGTTATTATCAACATACAAAACAACATTTGAAAACATCCATTTCAAAACTGGATTCTTAAATTGTATTTGCTTATCGTATATCATTCCCTCTAAGGTCTTTAGAGGCGCATTAAATTTCTGTGCAGTTTGCTTGAATACCGTGCATGTTATGCCATAATCTTTTAATCTCGCAATCAATTGCGGAGCATTGTACGGGTCATAACTTAGTTCAACTATATTAAATTGCTGAGCTAATTTTATAATGTCTTCATATATTAAGTCAAGGTCAATAACTTTAGTATCGCACTTCTTAATGAAGCCTTGTGTTAACCAAGGAGTTAAATCTAATCCATTGCTTCGGATGTAATTATCAGGACGATTTGCAAAATAAAATTTCGGAATAACATAGGTCACTGAATTCTCATCATCAGGAATAAGCACAACCACAGATGATAGGTCTGTTGTTTTTGATAAGTCAATCCCAATATATGCGTCTCTGCCCTTCAATTTTTCCTCATCAAAATCGTTAAACAAAGGAGCCAAAACATCTTCGGGAATCCAAACATCGGGCGTATCCCAAAATATATTTAAGTGCTTAGTTATGAAATTGTATTTGTCAACATAAGAGTGTATCGCTTGATTGTACGAAGCTTTCAAATCATCGAGCGAATTTATTATACCGAGTGCGGGATTAGCTTTGACCCAACAATCAGGGTCACTTAAATCGTCACTTTCATCGGGTTGATATATTAAAGAAAAGGCAGTAGGGTCGGTTATCTTACCATCTAAGAGGTTCTTATGATAGGTTAAATAATCATTACAGAAGCCTATATTCTTGCTACCTGCAGTGGTTATTAAAAGTATCAACGGATTGGTCCTAGCACCTACACCAGTTTTGATAGCTGCAAAAACATTTGCATCAGTGAATCCGTGTATCTCATCAAGGATAGCCATTGATGGGGAGAAGCCTTCGAGCCTTGACGGTTCAACTGTAGAAAATATCTCACAAAATCCTTGGCGTTTCGGGTCATTAAAAACTATCTTATTTCGCAAAGGACGCAGCCTCTTTGAAAGTGCTGGTGTGTGGTTGATAATATCCTTCGCATAGTTGAGTGCATTGGACGCCTGTTTTGCTGTGTTGCTAAGCAATAATGATTGCGGAACAGACACTCCATCACCCAACAAACCAAACAATTGTATGGCAGCTGAGAAAGCAGTTTTCCCATTTTTTCTACCAATAAAAAGTAGTGCTTCGCGATATCTTCGCTTCTCAGAATCGGGAAAATAAAATCCAAAAACGTTCACTAAAAAGAACGCTTGGAATGGCAGTAATGGGAATTGAACGTAAGAATTTTTGTGGTCAACATTTAGAAAACTGAAAAATGAAAACACTTTTTCAATGCGGTCTGGGCGATAATCCCATTGTTCTGAATTGACATCCTCGACAAAATTTTCTACGGCTTTGCGCACATATTTGCCCACAACTAGTTTATTATCAAGGACTCCGTGGACGTAAAATTCCACGTCTGCCCAGCATTTTTTTACGTAATCTTCGGTGCTTAGTCGTTCCATTAGCTACTCATTATCTCATCAAATTCGTCAATGTTGTCCAAAGCTAATTTCAATTTCTGTCTCTCCCTAACTGTAAGGCCAAGAGAGTTCATCAACATGTTTATGTTTTTGATAAGTTGATTGTAAGTTGTTAGTGCTATGTTCTTTACATAGAAGGGTTTCCCATTTTTTCGTTGGGTTAAATTTACTTTGTACCCCTCATTTCTTATGTCCTCTTTGCATTTTGCAGCCAATTCTATATTGAACAAAAGCTCATCAATCATAGCGTCATCCACCACTTCAAATTGATGGGCAGACAATAAGTAGTTTTTGAATTTATTAGAAATGTCATCCATAGTACTATATTTTTATGTATATATTCAGGTCTAGTTTTGTAAGCCCGCAAGTCCTTTACTAGTATTGACTCGGCATTGACAGTAGGACTGAGTAAGGTTGTCTAGATTTGCCTTCGGGACAAAGACAATGGACCGACTGATATAAAGGTAATGTTTTCCTATCATTTTACCCAGGGTACCGGTTTTTGTCATGTCATCATGTATTACATAATACACACCGATGCTCCATTCGTTAAAGAACAACCAATAAACCAAATGGGGCACGGTGCTAAATAAAAAATAAAATAATAAGAAAAATAACTTAGTAGAAGGTGAATCAGGCCCTCCATACTATATATTCATTTGCTTTTATCTTGGAACAATTGTATACCCATTCCACTCAATAGAATGTTCTCTTAATACTTTCATTAATGATGCAGATAACTTAAGAGCATGAGCAATATCTCCGGATGTACCACTCATAACTATCTCTCCATCCTTATATACTTCTACATTCTTTCGTACGTTAAATCTCCCTGCCTTATGTCCTGCCTTCATTACATCAGAACGTATGCTCCATTCCAAATTAGATATATGTAGATTATTCTTATTACCATCCTTATAATGAACAACATGTGAGCTATCAGGCCTTTGTATATTGAAGGCTTCTAATAACAGGTGTGCTACTAATCGGCCTCTCCTTTTATGCTTATTAGATAAGGTATTCATTGTAATAAAATGATAGCCCGTCTTCAATCGTATGTGCTTAAGTATTTTAAGCTTTCCAAACCTAAATGATATTATATCACCATAGTTAGTGATTACGTACATATTCTCATAATTGGGAACGAATCGGTATTCAATGTCAGGCTTAAGCAATTGGGATAATATCTCATTTGCGCCAGGCATGCTCTGTATTTTTTCTATAGCATTCATACGTCAATTGGCTTTATATTTCGGTAGTGAATTAGATAGCTCGAAGCATCTATTTCTTTCAGGGTGTAAGATTTACCCTTAAGGCTTATCACTATATTCAAAGGATCGTCTTGAATGTCCTTTAAAAAGTTGCAGTATTCATCGAGTAAATCGTTGAAATTTTTATCCATATCACGGGTGTGTTGATTAGGATGTGTGTCATTGTAATTTGGGTCCATAATTTTTCGTTTTTTTAGTTAAGTATAAAATAATCTCATTAATGCCCAATCACCTTCATTTATATGAAAAAGTGTTTCCCTTTCCTCTTTGGTAAATAAGGTCAAGAATGGCATAACATCTTCGGGCTTTATATTCTTATTCAGTTCGGTATTCAAAACCTCTCTAATGGACGCTAATAAGGCATTATACCGTTCTAGCTCTTCCATAAGTACTTTGTCATTTATACATGCAGCCCAATTTACTCTTCCGTCCCTTCCATTACCATGTACATATGAAAGTGTTGGGTCTTTAGGTTTTTTGTGTCTAGGCATTTTTATTCCATATTACGGTTGTTAAACAATATAGTTATTAGCTCATCTAATTGGTCCGAAGTTACACTATATTCTAATAGGCATTTCTTTACTTTAGATATCTCTTCTTTATCAAGGTCCTTGCGGTCCTTATATCTTTCAATAAGGGAATGTGCCCATCCCTTGTTGCATCCACAATCTTTGTCTTTTTTCATATCCTTTAGTTTTACTTTAGTTTGCTTTAAATTTTTCTATGTAATTTTTGCTTTAGGCTTTGACCTTTTGCTTTAGCAAAAGTCCGAGATGATTAAAAGCTGTCAATTCCCGCAGGGTAATTGACAATTCTAATCGGGTCAGGGAAATCTAAGCCCAGAGTAATTAGTATCTTGATTATTAGTAGGGGTGTAAAATATATACCTGCTTCAGGGTGTAATTTTTTCATTATTTTGATTTTTTGGAAGTTTGTATATGACATAATCCCATGCGTTTTTTTCGTTTTTTGTTCGTTCAACATATCCCTTATTAATCAATTCTTGCATATATTTTTGTGCAGTATGCTTTGTTATATCCATTGTGCGCTGCAGTACATATTGGGCTTCAATCCAATCAGCCGAGTTTGCCCAGATTAAACAGTACATCCTAAATGCACCATTTGATAGTGTCATATCACGTATTACCTCATTTGGTATTTTAGTATAGTGATAGCGTTTAGTAGGTTCAATTCGTTTCGTCATGTTGTTCATTCATGTTGTTGTTCATTTTTAAGTTTTGTGAAAATGGTAATCCTAAATCAAGTTCATCTTCAGCAATATCAACTTCTTTAGGTTGCTTTTTATCAAATTCTTCTTCCATATCAAATAGTGCCAAATAGCAATGAAAGATTTCTACATAAACTTGGTAAATTAGTGTTCTCATTTTTTGTGTTTTTGATTTGAATGAAAACAACTTATAAACTTCGCTCTCCATATGATTGTCTACATCATCATAGGAATTTAGTTCCCACATTTCAGATTCGGTGTTGTAAAAAAGTGAATAATCTTCAAGGTCAGTTAACTCAATTGTGTTTCCCTTTTCCCCAAATGGAAATTCCATTTGCATCCATTCATAAAATTTTGAATGGTCAAATACTAATAGACAAATTGGTTGTGAATAGTCGGCAACCATTTTTGCACCTGTACCAAGTGCAGATTTTGATGCTTGCTTAAGCATCTTTTTTGAAATGTTCATCATAATTACTAAATTATTTTTGGTTAGTACTTACATTACCAATATAGCGGTAATGATATTATTTATTTATTATATATATTATATATATTCAAGTAAATAAGTTTTAATTTTCCTAAATATATAACAAAAATTTAACAAAATTCGCCGAAACTATTAATGGATACAAATATCAACTTTAATACCAGAGAGGGAAGGCAACTTTTTTATAATTCAGAAGAATGGCGGAATTTAAGAAAGTTCAAATTACAATTAGTTCCTTTGTGTGAAGAATGCCTTAAAGCAGGTAAGGTAGTTGCAGCCAAACATATCCACCATAAAATTGATATAAAAGATGCTCCTGAAAAAGCTTTAGATTATGATAATTTAATGTCGCTATGTCACCCGTGTCATAGTCGCATTACTAACATTCGTAAGGGCATTAAAAAGCGGCTTAATCCTAACCGAAAAAAGCCGCTTTCTGAAAATAAGTCAATTATAAGGAAATACCGTTTTTAACCGATTTAAGAGGTCGGTACCTTCCTTAATATAATCCATCCATACTATAATTAAAACCTCCCTATTGCCATAAAAACGGCCTTAAATTAAACGAATATACCCTAAAATAAGGGACGACCTTTTTTATCCACGGTGTTATCATACATTACAAAATTTCCATAATAAAAATCACGGTTTCCCTTTAGAGTTTCAATACATTCAGTAATGATGTCTTTGGATGTGTTGACAGGTACATTTTGACCTACCTTTCCAAAGTCCCCTTTGTTAGGAATCGGAAAATCATTTGGCATTCCCATTAGGTACATAAATTCTCGAATGTTGATGAGTCTATCGTAATTCGGATGAACCATTTTGCCCATTGAATCTGAGTAAATTACATTGATAGCATCCTTGTTTATGTCAATGTTCATATATCCAATTCGGTATCCTTTTTCCTGAGATATTTTGTTTTTGATGTGGTCTATGTTTATTAGTATTTTCTTTTGATGTTTGTCTTCAGGAAGTGCCGCTACATAATCTCTAAAATCATCGATTAAGTTTTCCTTTATCAGATATTTGTAACCACTCACATGCCTTCTTTTTGCCGTTAAAATATCCCTCCAATTGTCTCCATATAAGTGCTTAAAAAACTTCACCATCGGATATTGTGTTATATCGGGATGCTCAAAGATATAATCATTTTCATTAGGATAACCAGTTCCTAATTTTGAAAGATAGTCTCCAATTGAAATTTCAGGCTTTCTTATGTTTTCAAATTTAGGAGTTTTTTCGCCCTTGTAATATACAACATATGTTCTTATTCTTCGTTGTGGCAATCCATGCAATAAGGAATTTGTTCGGTAAAATAAAATTGAATATCCATTGTCTCTCCCAATTTCAAATAACCTAGTACGAACAGGTTGTCCAATGTTCGAATACAACCCAGGAGCATTTTCAAACACATAAAAATTCGGTTGTAATTTTTCTAATGCAAATTCAGCCGCATTATACATCCAATCATTTACCTTTGAATTACAACGTTGGTCGCATGTTTTGACACCTGCAGTTGATAACCCAGCACAAGGAGGAACACCCGTTACTATCTCAGGATTTCTATAATTTGAAATAATGGAATCATCTATATCTTCAATTTGATAATAAGGTGGCTTTTTGTCGCCTAAGTAGTTCAAATATAAGGAGTCATGTTTGATAAAAGGCTTATAAGAAAAGATAGCCCTGGGCATAACACCCAAGGCTTCTGTTGCTGCAATACTAAATCCACCAATAAGTGGAATAATTGAGACGTGGTTCATATTAAAATAATGCTTTAGTTTTGTTTACGGATGGTGCAATTATACAACTTTGTTTGAATGAAATTTCTCCTTCTCCTAATGGCAAATCTAATCCATAGGTTTGATGAAGTGCATTATGAATTTGACGGTCAATATATGAGCCATTGAAGCATCCTTCAGCTTCCTTTTGTAGCAATAATTCAAATAATTGAGACCTAATTTCATCATACATTTCTTTGTGGTCATTTAGTAAATTTATGCGTTCATAAAGTTGAGCAGGTGAATTTACATACAAAAATTCAGGTGCATTAAATGCTCTATCATCATCGTCTCCAGGAAGAAAAAATGGGACAATTCCAAACATTAACATTTTCCAAAACTTAGATGCTGAGCGCCAAACACCACCTCCTTTTACCTTAACGCCCGCAAGCATTATAGTAAATTTTGTGTTGTACATTTCGTAGTTCATTTGATACATCGGTGTGCTATAAATATGAGCGGGATAATTGATTGCAATTTCTTCATTCCAATCTCCATAAACCTTAGCGTCTTCAAAACCATTTTGCCATATCCATTTATTGATAATTTCTTCTTTGTTAAATTGCTTATTCCCCGAATAATTTGAAAAAATAGAAATAAGATTTTGTCGTGGCGTTTCGTCATTCACAATGTTGATTTTCTCATTTGCTAAAAACCATAAATCGTGCCTTACATTAACACCCATTATATTGCTTTCAATTACAGTTTCATCGTTCTCATTTTTGATATGTTTTGCTTTAAAATTCCAATCTTGAATTGTCAATATAGTTCGTGGACGGTGATACAAATCATATGCTGCACAAGGTAAATAGCGAACGTCTTCACCTATTTCAAAATAAGGGACTTTAGATTTATTCAACCAGTATACTACAGGTCCAACATATTTTTTAGCATGCATTGTAATCCCTGTGAATTTGTCGGGTGTTTTAAGACAATGCATAAAATTAGGAATGGTGCTTCTTTCAACGGCACCTGCGTATATAAGTGCAAAGTCAATTTTTATATCATGTTTAGTCATATAATCATCTACTAAATAGTGAACAGACCTTGGTTCTTCTTCTACTTCAACAAACCTTACAACCTCTTCATCATAGTGTGGTTTGTGAGTAATTTCAGGAGCATTTTTATAGCCGTCCCATACATCAATGATATTTGGAAATGATGTGCGATTTGGCCAATTAGAAAAATCCGATTTTGTCACGATGTAAATTGTCCATTCGGGATGCAATTGTGCGAGATTCAAAATCAATTGAGAGCCTTCAGGGTCACCACCTTTGGCACCCCACTTGTTTGGGAAAAATGAAATCACCTTTCCAAATTTCCCAATTGCTACGTTAATTTTCTTCATAATAGATTTAATTTTTGTTTGTTAATCATTGCCATTTCAACCTTCTTAACATCGGAAGGAATATCAACGGCTATAGTGTCTCTAAAAGTTTCTATCATTTTAACTCTGATGCCTAAATTGAAAAAACGAAGTATTTCTATATCCTCAGCCCTTTCGTAATCAGCCTTAACATTGGCATAAAAGGCGGCTAGTTCGGCTTTAGAATAGGCATAAAGGCATATTTGTTTATAGTATATAGGATTTATCCTCCCATCACCTTTAGTGCCAGGAACGGGCAATCTTGACATATAGATTAGTTCATCATCAGCATTACAAACAACTTTAATCAAATTGCGGTCATTTACATCTTCATTTGAAATAATCTTTTTGCCATTAACCACGTGGTTAGGGAATTTCATTTTTTGATTTAGAATGTGACGGATATCCCTTGGTTCAATCATTGGCTCATCACCTTGAATGTTCAAATAAACATCAGCTAAAATATGCCTTGAAGCTTCTGCAACCCTGTCAGTCCCTGTTAAGCATTTTTCACTTGTCATAATTACGTTGTAGCCATAACTTTCTACTTCGTCTTTTATGGTTATACTATCAGTTGCTACATAAGTATTTTTCTTTCCCAATGTGGTTGCAGTTGCTTCACATACCCATATAATCATAGGCTTTCCTAATATGCTCACTAAAGGCTTTCCTGGAAACCTTGTTGATTGATATCGTGCTGGAATTATACCAACAGCTAAAGGTGTTCTCATTTTTCTTTTTTAATTTTAGGTTTGTCGATGAAATTGTAAACGATAACGCCATTTGGCTTAACAAAAATTTCGTATCGCTTTTCCTTCTTTTCCTTCTTTTCTTTTTTTTCCTTTTTCATATTCCAAATTTGTTTTCTAATTTAATGATTATTTCAGAGTCGCTTAAATGTGTATTATCCATTACTTCGGTTTGTGGTAATGAATATGCTCCACAAACCATATAAGGTAGTGATGTACCCCACTTGTATTGACTTTGTAATACTTTGAATTCATTTATCAAAGTATTCAAAGCCAACAAATTGAATTGCAAATTATTAGTTGCTTTCAAATATGTCAGCATCAATTCTGTTTTCAAATTTCCCGCTCCTCTGCCCATACCTGTTATAGTGCAATCAATTAAATCTGCACCATAATCAATTGCCATTCGGGCATTTGTAAAAGCCATTTCTAAATTGTTGTGACCATGAAATCCTAATGGAATTGTAAGTACCTTTCTAAACCTCATAAAAGTTGATGCAACATCTTCAGGAGTGACACCACCATAAGAATCAACTAAATAAATGTAGTTTACAAGTCCCTCTAATTGAATAAGTTTAAGAAGAAATGAAGTGTCTTTCATCCAATTTGACATATACATTAAATTGAAAGATACCATAAATCCTTCAGCTTTAATTGCCTTTGCTAATTCAACAGCTCTATCAAAATGTTCAGGGTTTACTGCAATTCTAATAAGCTTTATATATGGCTTACAAATCCTTAACAATTCTTTAACACTTGTGTTTGGAGTGTTTTTTTCATCAACCATTACAGCTAAGATTTTTGTTGGCATAGTCGCTTTTGCTTCAGCCATAAATTCTTCAGATATGTTAAAGTATGTGCCTACATCAGGGAGTGTACTTCTATAGCCAAGCTCAACTATATCAATAGCAGATATATTGTTGAGTGTTGACATATAGTTAACAATTAAATCTTTGTTAAATTCCCAGTTTGTGTAATACCCTCCATCCCTAATTGTGCAATCGCATAGTTTCATTTGTTATAATTATTTTTGTATATATATTATATATTCATTAGGAAAAAAGTTTTATTCCCAATCCAATTTTAACAGTTATTTAACAAAAAAGGTCAAGGATGTCCCTTACTAGTATTGTTCTTGTTGACAAAGGTAAAGTTATTACAGGAATGACAGGAATGTACAGGCATGAAGGTAGAATTATTGCATTTAAGACCTTTGTGACAGGAATCCTGACAAATTAAGACCTTTGTGACAGGAATGTACAGGCATGAACATTTTACACAAAAGCGGCAGGGAACTTCAAAAACCCTGCCGCTAAAAAGTGAAGCTAAATAAACAAAACTGAATGGCAAACTAACACAAAGGATAGTTTCACAAAATCTTTTCAAATGTGTCCTTAAATCCTTTCGGGTCTACAATAAAATTATACATTGCTTCTTCGGTGCCAAGGACACATTTGAAAGGTTCGGTTTCTCTCATTAAAATGTTGAATAGCGAACGCTCATCATCGTATACAAATTGGCAATACCCATTATCACAACCACCAGGGAATATAGGAGACGATATGACGGAACCATCTGCAAGTTTTATTTGAATTGAACGGCTGCAACCACCACGACTAAAGGAAGCAAGCATATCTTCATATTCGTATGGCTGTACATAAAGTGTAGTGTCATCATAAACTCCAATGACCACTTTCATATCGGCATCGGTCATTATCATATTTGTAAATGTTCCTTTGAAAACTCCCGAAATAGCTTTCTCGGTTTCGTCTCCAAATTTGTCTGTGACCGGTATAACTTTCCAGCCGCCTTCAGGCGTACTTGGTGTCGTTGAATTGCAACCAAAAATTGCAATTAAAATGAGGATAAAAATTAAATGTGTTTTCATTTCTTTGTGTTGTTTTAGTTCTACATTAAAGTTGCTAAATCTATTAAGTAAAATGTTTCATGTCGAGCCAACTGTCTAAAGGCCCCGTACCTTGTATGTGAGATTCGTAATTCGGTTATTAGACGGGCTTCATTGATTGTTGGGTTCAGATATATTACCATGAGGTTTTCGATAAACTCGTGGAAAGATTCGCCCGTATTATTGAACTCTTTGATACCATCAATTAGTCGAGAATTGTGATGTTCTACATCTCTTGCCAAACAATCCTCGGCCCATTGTGCTCCATAGTATTTCATTAGGTATCGCATTCTGTCAGTTTTCGGTATGTCCCTTATATCCATATCCTTTGTGTTAGTAAATTGGAACTATGTTTTTATTTCCCGGGAATTCTGCCTGGTACGCCTTTGAATTGATTTTTGACTGGTAAATTTTCTTTTTTCTTGCCTTATCTGACCTAAATTTTAATGGTTTATATTTCCTTACTGTATGCACCCGTGAAGGTGGATGTTTGCTCCAATTACAGGGTTGAACGTTCAATTGCAAAAAAGCAAAAAATACGATGAGAATAGTAATCATCTTTTTCATTTGAAAAACAGAGGGAGGGATTTGCACCCTCCCAGATTTTTAAGTATTATAGCCCCATAAATGTTCCAAACCAATCCTCTTGATTAACTGTTATCGTAAGTCCAGAACTAAGAGAAACTCTTACAACCATATTAGGTGTTAATAGAGAAGAATTATAAGTAGTATAGTCTCTAAGCCATACAGTAGGAATCAATTCTGACCAACTATCATCAGGTCTAAAAGCCAAGAATGAATGTGTATTTGTTATGCCTGGACCACTAATAATATCGCCAAAAAGCGTGAAGGGTTCAGGTAATCCAGTACTATAATTATAAAAGGATCTTTCAAAGGATACTATATCATTATTCCACATATCTGTTTTTCTTCCAGGAATAAAATAAGCATAATATGAAGAAGAAGTAATATCCCAATATAAATTGGTACTTTCATCTGCAGTAGCATCAGAAATTAATGTATGTAATACCATTAACGGATTATCAGTTGATAAGATAGTATTAACACCATGTGATACAGTGGGATTTACTGCTAGTTCTCCATCCAAAGCTGACCTTAAATTAGTCATTGTTGGAACTCCTGCATGTTCTTTATATGAAGTCCATAATTGAACCCTTGAAGCATCTGCGCCCGGAACAAATAAATTTGCTATGGCATCTTCAACATTTAATAGCATGCAAGCTTGGTCGGTTATACAATCAAGAGTTACTGTATTTGCACCAGGAACTATCGTAAAAGATACAGGTACACGAGTATAATATACAGCATAGTTTTGAACACCGGTATTGGAAAAAGGAAATTCAGTTGATAATGCGTAAGGTATTCCGCCAGTATTAAAGAATTGCATACCATTTAAAATTGCATTTTGATCAATAGGTATGACCTCAGCTGCATATATACCAGGAATTATAGTTATAGGTATATCCTGAGTCATTATATCATTTGTAATAGGGATATCACCATACCATTCATCCTCTAAGGCAATACCTTGTCGCCAAATTCGAACAATATGATTAGCATATTTATGTTCGAACTCTCCAAAGGATTTTAACCTTGGTTGAAGCCAAGGTACCAGGTCTGTAGTACCAGAGAGAACTGGTTTAAATGATACTGTTGCCAATCCACCTTCAGGAATAATTGGGTCCTCCTTACACCCTGTAAATGTTAGTGAAATTAGTAAAATTACTACGGCCACTAAGCCACCGAGAAAACTTTTAACTTTTTTCATTTGTACAAATTGTATTAGTTAAAAAAAATAGACGGGCCATCTGGTTAATGGACTTCCGTTTTTTTGCTTTATCGCTTCGCTTAACTTTGCTCTGCTTAGCCATGCTTTGCTATGCTTTGCTATGCTATGCTTTATCGCTTTGCTTCACCTTGCTCTGCTTTGCTATGCTTTGCTATGCTATGCTAGGCTTTGCTTTATCGCTTTGCTTTGCTTCGCCTTGCTCTGCTTTGCTAGGCTTTGCTAGGCTTTGCTTTATCGCTTTGCTATGCTTGGCGTTGCTTAGCTTCGCTGTGCTTTGCTATACTATGCTTTGCTTTGCTATGCTTGGCGTTGCTTTGCTATTTTGTTTCATCCCATTTAATAATTTCAAATTTGCCATATTGTCCACGATTAGTTCCCAAACCCGTCATCATTCCCGCCAATTCTAAATAGTTATACACGCCTTCTGCAGTTATTCCAAGTTCCACAATTGAAATTATAAATGAAAAACTCCATGGCAATGGTAATACAGGCCGGGATGTCAATATAGGAGAATGCTTTGATGGGTCAGGAGCAGATGATTGATGATGAATGCAATCTGCAATAGTAGCAGGTTTATCTCCATGATAAATAACATTTTCCTTTTCTGGCATAATGATAGTTCGTTTTACAACTATGCATTGCCGCCTGGCTTCCGCAGCTTTTTTCTCTTTAAGAAATGGTGCTCCATCTCTGGAATTTGTCAGCATACTGAAGATGTTAATTGTGGGCATTACTAAAAAATCCTTTGTTTCTTTAGTGCTTCCAAAATAAACTTTTTCATCCCATTTTAAGCTGAGTAATTTGCCAGTTTTTACCGGGTCAAATGCCACACGGTCAAACATAATATCAGCCGTGCCATTTACTTTTACATTAAATGTTTTTGTTTTCATTGCTTAAGTTTTTATTTGTGCATTATTACGTTTTGTTGAAACCATTCCTTACCTACGCATAATCGTAGTATATCATATCCACGTTTAGTTGATGGCTGAATTTTACCATTAACTTTATTGTACATTTCTTTAACATCAGGCCAAAAGTATATTCCACCTTCGTGTAGCATTTTGAATATTACTGTGAAATATTCTTCGTTCCGTTGCTCTTGTTCTGTTGTGAAACCCATATTAATTCTCTGTTATTAATTTGAACAAATCGATTTTCTTCTCCAATTTTATTGCGCCTTTTAAATCTTCGGTAACATCTGTGTAACCAAAATCTAATAGGTGATTAAAATTTTCTTCGGTAAGTGCTTCGGTAATACCTAAAGCAGTTAGGAGTGGAATTTCTGCGGCAACTATCATTGTGTTGCGTCTACCAAAAATAACCCTGCCATATGCAAGAGATTCATATGGGTCATGAGCAAGGTTAAATGCGTAATAAATTGTATCGCCTTCATTAAGGGTTGCAATCAGATAAAGTTTTTTCATTGCTTTGAAGTTTTTTTGAAGTTTGAAAAAAGAGGATGCCACTCTGGTTAAGTGGATTTACACCCTCCTAACAATTATGAATGCCGCTTTTACAGTGGGGTAACTGTTTGTCAGATACTAAAGATACCCGCCAATGCAGAATAGTCTAAAACACCTACTAAAGTTCCATCACTTGTAAATTGATATTTGCAATGTGTAGGTAACTGAAAAGGCTTGAGTTGTGTTTGTGCTATCTTCCGTTCTTCTTCCGATAGCTCCTTCCACGATTTGTACACGTGTTTCGGTTTGATTTTTTTCATTTTCCTTTGTGTTAAATTCAACATTTGAAAGAACTGGAGAAAGTCCAACTGGTTGGAACCCAGGTGTTTTTCCCTGTCGGGTGTAATTTAATCAAAAATCCTTTAACTAATCCCGGTTTTAACATTTTTTAACATTTTTTAACATTTGGGAGGGCTTTCCTTCTTTTAGGCAATCTCGTTATTTTTATACCCGAAGATAAGGGATAATATAACTTTTATATTTCTGCCATTCTAGTGCCAGGAAATATGCCTCTAATTAAAAAATTTACCCTTATAATAATGGTACTGGGCATCCTACCCTACACGTATGTGATATCACCTGCATGCACTATACCATCTAAAAAAGGGATGTGTTTTCCATAAAAATTGCCATTTTTAAAATAAAGGCAATTCCTGGCAATCTGAGAGGTCGCCAACTAAAGTAATATAAATCTATATCTAATATAAATATATCCTTTCTAATGCCAGGAAATCGGCCTTAAAATGGAAAATTCCCGGGTATTTTATCACGGGGCTTTTTCCCTTACGCGTATATACGTGCATGCACTACTACATGTAAATACCATCTAAAAAAATAGCGACATAAAAAGGGGAGGTTGTTAGCCTCCCTGTTGTTGTGCGGTGTAGTTTACTTGGCAGCTTTGGCAGCCCGGGCAGCCTTAGCTTCCTTCCGTGCTTCAGCCTTAGCGGCAGCCTCCCTAGCGAGTTCGGTGCGCCTCTTTGAAAGTGCTTCGTACTTGGCAGCCGTGTTGTTGTACCTGGTGCGGATGTCCTCAGAAACGTTTTCCCAGCCGAGAAGTTCGATGCCCTTGCGGAGTTTTGCAAGCTCCCTGGAAAGTGTTTTGCCTTCCCTGCGAAGCTGGGTGCGTTCGCTTGGGTTTTCAGCTCTTGCAAGTGAGCGGGCTACTTTCGTAAGTGCGGCAGTGTTGTTTGCCTCTTCCTGGCGGTCCACCCAGTAGCGCAGATACTGTGCGATTGATGTGAAACCTTCCGGGAGGGTGAATGCCCTGCGAGCTTTCTTCGTAAGTGCCTTGCCGGTGGTGCCTTCGGGTATTACCTTGGCGGGCTTCTGTGCAGCCTTGGCGGCGAGTTCAGCTTTGCGTTTGGCTTCGAATTCAGCCTCTACCTTTGCGGCGGCTGACTTGAGTGCTACGTCCTTTGCGGACAGTTCAGTGTTTGCAGATGCTGCGTTAAGTGTTGCAGTGTTTGCTTCGTTTGAAGCGGCGGTGTTGAAATTTTTCTTTGCCATGATGTGTAAGTGTTTAGTTGTTAGTGAATGTGTTAAAGTGTATGTTATGAAAGTATCGTTTGTTTGATGAAGTTGAGGAACTGGAATGCTTCAACTTTTGTGCAGTCGAAGTCGCTTTTCAGTATGCGGTTGAGTTCCCTGCGTTCGTTGCGTGGAAGCCCGATTGATGCGTCTGCCATGCTGATGTAGTACTCCTGAGCCCTGCGTCCCATTGTGAGGAAGTCGGTGATAGCGGTGTTGTTTGCGATTACTTCGTTTGTAATGTGCTTGGTTGAGAATTTTGCAGTTTCCATGATGTGTTGTTTTAGTTTGTGTTTGTGTTTGTTTCGGTTTATGTTTGATGACGGGACAAAAATAATACGGGAAATCCCAAATGATCCCGGGAATGGCAACTATTTTTTCATTTTTTTCAATGGAATTCCGGAAATATAGGAAAAATAAGGGACTTGAGTATATCAAAAAAATTGCAATTTATACCGCATTTTTTCAGAAAAAACATATGTATTACATATTAGACCTACCAAAAATGGTATCTAACCTGTAAAAATCGGGTAATAATTGTACGATTTGTCCTCTACCTAAAGTAGGCGTTTGCGGGCATTATTTACCGATTGGGATTTCGGTATTAGGTAATCAGCTTCCATTTAGAAATGTTATTTTATTTCGTAAACATTTTGAATAATGTGTAAGTGTACATCATTGCCAAAGCAAGGAGCCATACCCCATTAATCGTATTTGAAGCTGTGCAATCTTTGCCATAATGAAATATAGCAAGCAATGCAGCAAAATTCAAAAATTGCCATCCATATTTTTTCAACCATATCCAAACCTTTTTGACAATGGGATATATGTGAGCAACAATCCATTCATTAATTTTATTATACATATTTTGTCTCTTTAATTTTCGTGCGGCCTTGCGCTTTTTTTTGCACCCACAATCTTTCATTAGTATTTCACTCCTTCTAAAATGGTAAATGTATCTTTGACTACTGTATAAATTGATGAGTCATTTTCAATCGTAATATCATAAACATAATCCAATGATGCTAAACTTGTATCCGTTGATGTTAAATAAAAAGTTGCAGTTGATGCATCGGTAATTACACCGGTTTTCGACAATACAGTTGAAGCATCTATTGCTTTCTTTTTAACAGACAAATAAGGTGTATATCCCGTAATTGCAAGACCTGAAACTACGCAATTTATAGTCTTATTGTTTCTTTGATATATTTCTATTTTGTTTGCTCCCATTTGAGTACACTTATTTTAATTATATATTCATTAAAATGTTGAATCAATATTTGCTTTCCAGTAGTTGATTATATCATACCAAGAGGCTCTTTGTGCATCAGAAAAGGCTTTTCCAAGCCAGAAGGTTGCAGTATCAATATTATTCTTCGCCCCAATATTTCCATCTGAAGCAATATACCCTCCAATTATTATATCATTATCAGTCATAGCGACTGAAGTAGACGTTCCAAATGTGCTCGTTGAGGCAGCTTTATATATTCTAACTGTTGTGTTATCCTTTCTCTCACTATAATAAAGATTTATACCAGCGTTATAGTTCCATACTTTTTGTGCTTTAGAATTAAGCCATACCCAAGGTCTTAAAGACCTAATGTCAAAAGTTCTGAAACCTAAGAATGTAGTGTCTGCTTTATCATAAGAACCGAAGTTAGGCCCTAATGTCGGATTTCCAGATATATCATCAAGGGAGAACCCAATGTCATTTAATGTTGCATACGTACAATCAGTAGATGGGATAAAATTCAAATCAACATAACTTACA
>Ga0116141_10000684_pt1 | contig 27672 bp, 20 predicted proteins | sample AD_UKC097_MetaG_FD_89744 | JGI IMG/M metagenome (GOLD analysis project Ga0116141, IMG submission 89744) | Active sludge microbial communities of municipal wastewater-treating anaerobic digesters from USA - AD_UKC097_MetaG | ecosystem: Engineered > Bioreactor > Anaerobic > Digestate | place: USA...
ACAGGTCTTCGGCCATGCCATCCAGCCGCGTCTTGCATCCCTTCGCCTCCCACTCAATCGCTCGCGGCTACTGGCGCAGCGTGAAGGCGCGGCTGGATGGCATGGCCGAAGACCTGTTGCGGCAGTAGCCGCGAGCGATTGAGTGGGAGGCGAAGGGATGCAAGACGCGGACGAGGACTTCAGCATGCTGCTGAAGTTTCCGCCTGACTTCCCTTTGGCGGACCTGTATGCGCTGAGCGAGCGCCTGGCCGTCACCGAGGTGTGTGTGCCGGGGTACCTGCCGCCACCTGTAGGTCTGTTTCACCCCGATGGGTTCTTCTACGTCCAGCACATCGAGCGATCGAAGACGATCCTGATTCCCGACCGAAACGTGGTGTCCCGTATGGCGCAGCTGGCACGCGGACGCCGTGTGGAGGCGGATCAGCAGGCCCGAACGGCTGCCGGCCTTCTCGCGTTTGCGCAGTGTCTCGACATCGAGATCGAGCCATCGGTGGCTTTCCATGAGCTTGCGCACACAGCCGGCAACGAGGCAGCGTGGGACGAACTGGGTTGGTTTCGGTCGGCCGATAACGCCAGGGTGCACGATGTGATGGACGTTGCCCTGGGCCGTGTGGATCAGCTTCGCGCGCCAGGTCCGCCGCGCGAGGTTCAGAAGCACGACCTCGCCAAGCCGCTCAAGCGCTGGAACCGGAACTACATCATCGCGTTGAAGGTGATGGATCTCGAGATGCAGGATCTGAGGCCCATCGAGCGGGTGCTGCGCCTGCTGGATTGGATGAGAGACGACTTCATGTTCGGCGGGCCTGCGGCCATTCTGGCCAGCGTCTACTTCGCGCCCAACTCGCCACCGAAGCGTCGGGTCTTCAAGGACAAGAACTCTTCCGATCGCGAGGTAGCGCTCGCAGGCGCGCGCAATGCGGCTTGGGATCTGACGCACCTGAGTGAGTTCGTCCGCAAGGTGAACGAGGCCGGGCCCGAAGGGCGACCACGGTTCCTGTTTGCCAGCTTCGACCGGCACCTGCGCTTGATGGCCAAGCTGCTGTTCGACTGTGCCACTGAGATCTCTTCGGCTGATGCGCTGCCGCAGGCGCTCTCGAGTTGGTGGTCGGAGACGGACGCGCGGCGAATCGCCGCGACGATCACCGGACACTTGGAACGCATCAACTCGGCCGAGTGGCGCGCCAAGACCTCGCCAGAGCCCGACTTCATCAACCGCATGATTGCGCGGGGCGAAGAGGTGGTGCGCGCAGCAGCAGTCAAGCCGAGGGGCTAAGCCCGGCGGTGGAAGTTGGCCAGCGCCAGGGCTGCGAGCGCCGCGACGCCCACGGGCACGACGGGGATCAGCAACGGTGGCAACGTCACGGGAATGACGAGCGCCACGACGGCGGCGCACGCAGCGGTGATGGCCAAGCCTGCGAACAGCGCGAAGAGCTCGGGGTCGTGGTGCCTGAACTCCTTGGCCTTGATCAGCCGGACGATGCCGCCGTCGACAAAGGCCGCCAACGCGGCGACCACCAACCAAGGCAGCCACTCCAGCATCGCCGACAGCCTGAAGGCAGCCAGCAGCACGAGTGCATCGATCGCACGGAAGTAGCTGTTCCCGAACAGCCGCTGATTGACGGAAGCCATCTCCCGCGCCACGGCGCCGTCGACGCCGCTGGCCGCCGACGCAACGGCGGTCGGGGGCACAGGCGCGGCCTCCCGTGCCGTGCCCTGGAGGACCAGTGCTCGGTCGAGGATGCGCAGCGCGGGGGACTCGCCCCAGAGCGCTTCCATGGCCTGGTGCTCGCTTCGAATCTGCGCCAGGAACCGTTCCGGCGGATGCGCCGAGGGCAGGTAGAGCACCAGTACCAGCAGGCTGAGCAGAGCGGCGATGCTGACGACGCGGATCACGACGGTTGCCCCGTCATTGCAGCTGGAGTCCGGATCGCCTTCGGTGGCGCAGCCCGTGCTGGTCTGGGCTCATCCGCATCCGGGTCGAGGATCGGAAACCGCCCCTTGATGATCCGCCCGCCCGACACCGAGGCGAAGTACTGCAGGTTGGGCAGCTTGCCCAGCACGTCGGCCGGCACCATCTCCTCGAAGCTCTCGGTGAGCTGCGTCGAATAGCTCGACGAGAAGTCGCCCAGGTGGGCGTCGGCGCCGCTGCTCAGACCCACGCGCATCGAGTGGATCGCGGTCTTGCCGAAGGTCTCGACCACGAAGTCCTGCGTCGGCCGGTCCTTGGATCGCAGCGCGATCAGGTTGTTCAGGTTGCCCAGCGCCATGCGCGCCGCGTCTTCGCTGCCCAGACGCTTGGCCAGGTCGGCCAGCGTCTGCATCGCGCAGGTGGTGAAGATGCCACCCTCGGCGCCCTTGTTCAGGATCTCGATCAGCGGCTGGTTGATGACGTTCGACACCTCGTCCACGAAGAGCGAGATGCGCCGGTAGCCGCCCAGGTTGTAGCGCATGCCCGCACGCGCGGCCAGGTCGGCCAGGGCCAGTGCGCCGATGGCGGTGGCGACCGACGGGTCGGGCAGGGAATCCAGGCACATGTACAACACATGGCCGGCGCGCTCGATCTTCTCGAAGTTCATGATCGGCCTGGCATCGCCAGCGTCGAACGGGTCGGGCGAGAGGCTCCGGCCCAGATCGCCCGAGGTCAGCATCGAGAGCACCGGCAGCAGGTTGGCGGTGATCTTCTGGTAGTGCTCGCGGTTGTGGCGAAAGGTGCGCACCTGGGCGTCGAGCACCTTGTTGCGCTGCGACTGCGGGACGTGGTGTTCGTAGAAGGCGACCAGGGCCAGCAGGTCCGCACTGGCCGCCTCCGATGGGCGCTTCATGTTGCCGCGGTGCGCGTCGTGCAGCAGCTTCTTCATCTCCGGCTGGTCGCGCCAGCCGGCGCCCAGCAGCCGCTCGTAGAAGCGGCGCAGCGTCGCTTCCAGCACGGGCTCGATACCGCCCTCGATGTACTTGGTGAGCTTGACCAGGTTCGGTCGCTCCTCCAGTTCCACCAGCCCCTGCACGACCACGTTCACGGCGTCCCAGCCGAAGGCGGAGAAGGCGCCGGCCGTGTCCGGCGGCATGATCGACTGGATCCGCGAGGCGATCTCGGTGGGCTTCTGCCAGTTGAAGGTGAAGTCCAGCCGCACGCCGGCCTCAGGGAAGGCGGGGTGGAACTCGAGGAAGGTGTCGGGCTCGCGCCAGTCCTCGCAGGCACGCTGGGTGACACGCTTCAGGCGGCGGCTGTTCTTGGGGTCGATGACGATGACCACGTCGCCGCGGCGCACGGCCTGCGTCACCAGATTGGCCAGCGCCACGCCCTTGCCGGACTGGGTGGTGCCCACCAGCAAGGTGCCGCCTTCGAAGTTCTGCAGGGGCCGGTGCAGGGGCACCTCGCGCGGCTCGACGCCATGGATGTAGGGCAGGCCGATCTCTGCATCGGGTTGCGGTCGCGCGTCGTAGCCCAGCACCTGCAGCAGGCGGGGCGACACGGTGACCTCCCGGTAGTCGACCTTGGCCAGTTCGTAGAGACGCTGCGAGTGGACGGGCCGCCACTCGAAGCCGAAGCCCAGGAACACCACGTCAGGCTTATCCGTCCAGCGGGCGACGGCCTGCGTGCTCAGCACCTGGATGCCGCGGCCGGAGAGCGAGGCGCGCAGCACCAGGGTGTGAACGCCCTGCGCCAGCCGCAGGACGCCCATCGCCAGGCAGAACGCGGCGAGCGGGAGTACGAGCTGTCGCGGGAGCAGGCCCAGACCGCCGGTGACGGCGAAGAAGAGCAGGGCGGAAGTCCAGACGGCGGCGGCGTACACCTCGTAGGCGCGCCGCCAGGGCATCTCGTAGCGGCGCATCAGCATTTCAGGGCTCCACTTGCGCAGCCGGCTCGAAGGCGGCAAGGTCGAAACCATCGATGCAGGCTGGGGCAACGACCAGCCCGATGGTCGGCTCGCCGCGGAAGTCGGCCGTGACGGTGGCCGGGCCATCCCGCCTGGCATGCACCAGCAGGCCGGCATCGGCCAGAGCCCGACCCGCCAGCGCAGGCTGCACGCCACGGACCTCCAGTTCAGCCAGCGGCACGAACAGGCCGGCCGCGATGGGTGCGGCGGCTGCTGCGCTGCCCGGCCCGTTGAGGGTGCCGACGATGGCCGCGAGGGCATCGCGCACGGCCGGGTTCAGGCGCATGGGTGCGTTCAGCTTGAAGGTCGGCCCCGCGGCCGGCGGCGGGGAGGGCGGAGGGGGCGGCGACGGGACTGCCAGGTCGGCAACGACAGCAGGGGGCGGTGCAAGGGTCTGTGACACCGGCGGCGGCGGGGATGTGCGAGCTGCCCCTGATGGGGCCACCTCGGTGGCGTCGAGCAATGAGAACTGGGTGCCGGGCGGCGGTGCGGGGGCTGGCGCCGGTGCAGGCGTTGGCGCCTTCTGGGTGGTCCGCGTGGCGCTAGGTGGGCAGACCAAAGACATGGCCAGTGGCTCGGCCGGCGACGCGACACCGTGCAGCAGGATCGCTGGCGATGCCAGCTTCACCGCCTCCGCAGCGGTTTTCAACTCGGGCGGCAGGACGAACCAGGTCGAGGCGCCGTCCGGCTGCCGCGCGAAGACTCCGGCCTCCAGCAGCAGATCGAGCATCGTCTCAGGCGCCTTGGGGATACCGGCCAACTGATCGGCCTCCAGCAGCGCCTGAACATCGTGGGCCGCCTGCGGCCACAGCAGGAACAGCCCGTCAGGCCCCAGCCAGGCCCGGGACTTCTCCCGATTCGGAAACCAGCTCGGGCTGCTGGATGCCAGCCGGCGCATCGCGTCGACCAGGTAGCGCTCGAGGTGCGAGCCGAACTGCGGTACGCCGTAACGGTCGGCGTTGGCCTGCAGGTTCCGGTCGATCACCAGCGCAAGCGAGCGGCGGACCAGAGCGTCGAGGACGTTGTGGTCACGGTAGACCGGCTGCCCGCTGATGCTGGACAGGAGGTGCGGGACGATGACGCTGTTGTCCTGCGCCAGGTACTGGAGCGTGGCTCCCGGGACGACCAGGGGCAGTGCGAACACGCCCAGGCCGCGCGACTCGGTGGCGTTCGGCCGCCAGCGAACGAAGTAGCGAGTGGCACTGCGCGATGCCAGCCAGTCGCCCAGGGGGACGAGGAATTGCGGCCACTCGCCACCCGCCTCGTCGGTCACGATCAGGTGGCTGAGCACCCGGTGCAGTTCGCAGCACAGGCCGCCGATGAAGGTAGCCAGGCGCCAGCGCGGTTCAAGCTGGCGGCGCGCCGAGATCGTCGACCGTCCGGAGAAGATGTGCGCGTCGGTGCCTTGCAGGCTGTAGAACGCGACCTCCAGCCCCAGGTTCAGCAGACCGGCAGGCGAGCTGAAGTAGTTGTCGGCGGTGGCGGGCACCAGGTGGACGTAGCTGGCGTAGCGCTGCAGCAGCGGCTGCACGTCCGCGTCGAAGGTGTCACGGGACAGGCCGAAGCACAGACGGATGCGGCTGACGATGTCGTCTGCCGATACCAGAAGATCGTAGACAGGCAGGGCGGCAAAGCCGGGGTCGGTGGCCGGGAACGCGGCGAGCGGGGCTAAGGACTGCATCGCGGGTGCAGACGAGTGCTGCGGCCATGCTGACGCCAAAGGGTAGGTCCTGAACGGCGAAAGGAGAGGTCTGGTCGAGGGTTATCGAGGTCAGCCGCTCGGGGTACTCTGGCATCGCACGTAGTCTGCGAACAAGCCCGTTGGCCAAGCGCCGAGGCCGTCAGGACCAACACGACTGATCCTTGAAGACCGATCGGAGCCGATCGAAAGTCGAAGGGCAACGACCGCCGTCAGTTCCAAAGCCGCAGTAGGGACAGCCCCATCTACCACCGACGACGAGGGTTGCAAGTTTGACTCCGGTGGCGACGGCCATCTTGGCGGGCACCATGCCGAATGGGCGCGGCCAGAATCACAGGCTGGGAGGGGTCATGAAGCTCACACGGATATACATCAGCAACTTTCGCAACTTTCGCGAGGTCGACATCACGCTCGACGGCAATGCAGTCATCGTCGGCGAAAACCGCGTCGGCAAGAGCAACCTCCTGTACGCCTTGCGCCTGGTCTTCGATCCCGGCCTGCCCGACAGTGCTCGGCAACTGGGGCAAGGCGACTTCTGGGACGGGTTGGGCGAGCCGCTCGAGGACGAGAAGATCACAGTGTTCGTCGAACTCCAGGAGTTCGAAGACGATCTGGATCTCCTGGCAGAGCTCACGGACTTCAGGCTCGACGACGACCCGCACACCGTGCGCCTGAGCTACGAGTTCCGGCCGGTCGCGGGCCTTGACGGGGTGCCGCAGTCCGACGACGACTACGAGTTCGCCTGCTACGGCGGCGAGGTCGAGACCAAGCGGTTCGGGCACGACCTCAGACGGCGCATCGCCATGGACCTGCTGCCCGCGCTTCGCGATGCGGAAGGCGACCTGACCACCTGGCGCCGCTCACCGCTGCGGCCCTTGCTCGAGCGCGCGTTCGCGCGCGTGGCGAACCAGGATCTCGCGCAAGTCCGCGATGCTGTTCACGCAGCAACCGGCCAACTGGCGACCTTCCCGTCCGTGCAGAGCCTGGAGCAGGGCCTGCAGGTGCTGTTCGCGTCCATGAGCGGACCTAAGCAGGACATCCGGCCCAGCCTGGGCTTCGGCACGACCGACGTGACGCGGTTGTTCCGTAACCTCCGTTTGTTGATCGACGGAGGCTTGCGCACCATCAGCGAAGCGAGCCTGGGCTCGGCCAACGTCGCCTTCCTTACGTTGAAGGTGCTGGAGCTGCAGCAGCTGCTGGCAGAGAACCGGCGCGACCACACCTTGCTGGCCATCGAAGAACCCGAGGCCCATCTGCACCCGCACCTCCAGCGCTCGGTGTACCGCCAACTGTTCGACGGCCTCCTGGGCGCGGAGGCGGGCTATCCGCTGTCGCTCTTGCTAACGACCCATTCGCCGCACATCGCGAGCGTCGCTCCGTTACGTTCCCTGGTGCTCTTGCGCGACACCTCGGACGGCGGATCGATCGCCACCTCGGCAGCTGCGATCGAGCTCAGCGAGGCGGAAGAAGACGACCTCGAACGCTACCTGGACGTGACGCGGGCCGAGATGCTGTTCGCCCGCGGCATCGTCCTGGTTGAAGGCGATGCCGAGAAGTTCTTGCTGCCGGTGTTCGCAGCTTCGATGGGCCACAATCTCGACCATCTCGGCATCACCGTGTGTTCAGTGGCCGGCACGAACTTCACGCCCTATGCGAAGTTCCTGACCGCGCTCGGCATCCCGTTCTCCATCGTCACCGACTGGGATCCTCAGGGCGAAAACAAGCCGCTCGGCTACAGCCGTTCCTGGCGCCTCGTGAAGGCGATCGAGGAGACGCGCACCGGCGACGATCAAGATGAACTCGTCCAGGAGCTCAAGGAGATCGAAGACTACGGCGAATTCTCCGAACGCTGCGAGGCGCACGGCGTCTTCACCAACGTGGACACGCTTGAGGTCGACGTCTTCCGCGACGAGGACTTCACTGACGCCGTGATCGAGACGCTCCGGGAGCAACGGCTCAGCGAGCAGCGGCTGGCCTGGGTCGACCAGTGGGAAGCGGACCCCGCAACGCTGGACGCGGCGAACTACCTCAAGTTGATCGAGACCGTCGGCAAGGGGCGGTTTGCGCAGCGCCTGGCGTCGCGCATCGAGGGCATCGCGCCGCCGGCCTATATCGCTGCCGCCATCACCTTCGTGGTCGAACGTGTCTGACCGCGCGGCGTACCTGCGGGCCGCATCGCAGCTCCAGCGCAATCTGGGGCAATGGGCGGCCTACGAATCACGCGGCCACTGCGTGGTGCTGGCCGGTCCCGGCAGCGGCAAGACCAAGACCCTAACGACCAAGATGGCGCGCATGCTCGCGGAGGACGTGCGGGAGCCGCGCGGCGTGGCCTGCATCACGTACAACAACGAATGCGCGCGCGAGCTGGAAGACCGGCTGGCCGCCCTGGGGGTGGAGCCCGGCGGACGCGTGTTCATCGGCACCGTCCACTCGTTCTCGCTCACCCAGGTCATCCTGCCCTATGCCAAGGTCGCCGGCCTGGGGCTGCCGGAAGGATTCGGCGTGGCCACCCGGGCCGAACGTCAGGCGGCACTGGCCGAGGCCGTCGCCCGCACGGTAGACGGACCCGCAAACCCGCAGGACTGGGATTTCCGCCTTGGCAACCATCGCCGTTCGATCCTAAACCGCGACAGCGCGGAGTGGCGCGAGACCGATCCGGAACTCTCCGCGCTGGCGGAAGCCTACGAGGCCGAGCTGCGACGGCGGCGCCTGATCGACTTCGACGATATGCCGCTGCTGGCCGTGCGCGCACTGCGCGACAACCCTTGGCTGCGGCAGGCGTTGCTCGCCAAGTATCCGATTCTCGTCGTCGACGAGTATCAGGACCTTGGAGTGGCGCTGCACCGAATGGTGATGGGCTTGTGCTTTCGCGCGGGGATGCGGCTGTTCGCCGTCGGCGACGTCGACCAATCCATCTACGGGTTCACCGGGGCTCGTCCCGAGCTACTGCGGCGGCTGTCCGATCGGGAGGACGTGGAGACCGTTCGCCTGCGGCTGAACTACCGAAGCGGCAGTCGCATCGTGACGGCGGCGGGCGTCGCCCTGGGCGAGGAACGAGACTACGAGGCCGCCGACGCAGCTGCACAAGGAACGGTGTTCATCCATCCGCTGGGCGGCGCGTACGAGCAGCAGGCGACGCGACTCGTGAGGGAGCTGCTGCCGGACGCGTTGGCCCGCCATCCGCGCCTGCACTACCGCGACGTAGCGGTGGTGTATCCGGCTGCCTGGATCGGCGACGCGGTGGCCGGCGCCGCTCAGGCCGCCGGCATCCCGATCGTGCGCACCGACGGCAACGCGCTGTACCCGCGCTCCAGCCGACTCATGCAGTGGCTCGAGCTGTGCGGGCAATGGTGCTGCGGCGGATGGCGAACGGGCAGTCCGCGCTTCGTGCGCATCGTGAAGGAGGGGCGCCGGCTGTTTGCGGAGGCACTCCACAATGACGAACGGCTCGTGGACTTTCATCGCCGGCTGATCGCGGTCCTGTGGGACCGCCGGGACGCGGGCCTGCGCTTGCATCGCTGGCTGGAGGCGTTGCAGGCCGAGGTGATCGAACGATTTGCCCCGGAGTGCGTCGCGCTGCGCGACGAGATGGAGACCCTGGCGACGTTCGCCGCACGCGTGGCGCCTGCGGGCGACCGCGCCGACATGGCTCTGGGCGAACTGGCGAGCGACGGCCGGCACCTCGACCGCCTGACGCTGTCAACGCTGCACAGCGCGAAGGGCCGGGAGTTCGGAGTGGTGTTCATGTTCGGCATGGACGTCGGCCGCTTGCCGCGCAACGGTGCCGGCCGCCAGCAGTTGGCGGAGGCTCGCCGGCTGTTCTACGTCGGGTTCACGCGAGCGAAGGCTGAGGTTCACCTGGTGCACACGACGAGACGAGCGTCGCCCTTCGTCGATGAGATCGAACATCACCTGGCAGAGGAGCTGTGACGCGCTGAGGAAGGGCGCCGAGCACCGTTCCCACCGACCGCGACGCCGCTGCAGCGTATTCTTGCGTCATGTCTGCCGACCCGATCCTTTACTGTCTAGAGCGCGTTTCGGCGTACCGCGACTTCGAGCGTCTTTGCACCGCGCTTCTGGCGGGCGCCGGCTACCCGAACATCGACCCGCTCGGCGGGACCGGGGACGAGGGGCGCGACGCGATCATTCGAAGTGACGCGTCAGGACGAAAGATCGGCTTTGCCTACACGGTTCGCTCCGACTGGCGCGCGAAGCTCGGCGCGGATTGCCGGCGCGTGCACGAGAAGGGCCACGCCCCGGACGTCTTCGTCTTCGTATGCACCGAGGCGCTGTCGGCATCGGACAAGGACTCCGCGCACAAGTTCGTGTCTGAGAAGTTCGGGTGGACGCTCGATCTGTTCGATCTGGAGAGGCTACGCGTGCAGCTTGCCGGACCGCAGCGTCATCTGCTCCCCCAGCATCCGAGCATCTTCACGCCGCCGTTCTTTCCGCAGCGCGGCGGCCAGTCCGTCGCCGTGAGTCGGGACACGATCCTCATCGACCATGTGTCGGCCGACGAGGCCCTGGCCACCTGGCTCGCGCGACGGCTTTCGCTCGCAGGGCACCGGACTTGGTGTCGGGGAACCGCGCCCCTCGCCGGGGAGAACGCGGACGAGACCGTTCGCGCGCTGCTCGGATCGCGCGCCAGCTGTTACCTGCCAGTGGTCACTGACGCGAGTCTGGCCGACGGCGTCTTCCTCGAGCGGTGCACGATCGCCGGCACGACGGAAGACTTCGTGCTTCCTTGCAGCGCGGGCGTCGGACACGACGTTCGGATGCCCTCGCGGCTTGCCAAGCTTGTGTCGGCGGAGTTCGGCACTTCCTGGAACGTCGGCCTGGGCCACGTGCGAGCCCGGCTCGCAAGTTTGGGCATTCAGCCTTCGCTGGACGATGGCCAGGGGCGCCAGATTGCCCTTCGAGACTATCTGCCGACCAAGGTCACCGTCGGGACGCCCGAGCCCGTGTTTGCGAACGTGTTTCCGCTGCAGTTGCCGAAGTCCATGCTGATCTTCGACCTGAAGCGGTCGTTGACCGAAGCCGAAGCGGGCGAACTGCGCAAGAGGTGGGCCTACGTCGAGACGAGCGCCTACCGGCTTCTCGCGTTCTCGCCCCCGCCGCCACGGGCCATCCCGGCAACGGAGGTCGAACGAACCCCCGAGTTCTCCTGGGAGGACATCACCCACAAGGACGGCAAGAAGACGCGCGACATCGCGAAGGAACTGGCATGGCGAAGCCTGAACCTCGTCTGTGCAGAGAAGGGGCTCCAGTATTGCGTCGACCGCAAGGTCTTCTACTTCCCCGAGCGCGAACACGGCGAGTGGAACCAGCCCATCGAGCACGTCGATGGGCAATACACGACGGTGCAGCTCACGGGCGAACGCACCAAGGGCTGGGGTGATCGGGCAGATCGCTTCCTGTACCAGCTGGCGCCCCTTTTTCGCACCCAGTACGACGACAGCGGCGGCTGGTGCGTGGTCCTGCGGATCTACATCCGCGTCACGACGCTCGACGGCGCGATGTTCGAAGGCAAGGAAATCGGCCGCCGGCGCAAGATCGTCAGCAAGAGTTGGTGGAACAAACAGTGGTTGGCCCGGCTGCTCGGGGTGGCGCAGGCGCTGCAGACGTCGGCAGGCAAGATCGAGATCGGGCTGGGCAACAGGGCCGTCGTCATGGGCGTCAAGCCGTTGAGCTGGGAGTGCCCGGTCGGACTCGACGTGGCGGAGCTTTCCGGCCTGTCGGACATCGGCGAAGAGATTGCGAGCTACCGCGCTCGCGATGAAGACGAAGACGAGGACGCCGACGAGCGCACGACGGTAGAGATTCCAACGAATTCATGACCGACACCTTCCACTTCCTCGGCGAGCCGCTGCTCCAGTTCGGGCACGATCAGACGGCCGAGGACCCTCATGACGGGCTGGCGCTGTTCGGTCCGGCCGAGCCGCGCTCGCAACTCCCGGACAACATCGTGATCGGCACCCCCGATGGGATCGAGTTGTGGAAGCAGTGGTGCGCGGCATTGAACGCGCCAGCGGCGTGCGTCGATGCCGGGCGTCATCGGGCCTGGCCGCCCTTCCCCGGCTACGACGTGGCTTTCGGCGCGAAGTGGCCCAGCCCGCTCCGCTGCTATACGGTCGACGCCGTCCGACTGTCGGAGGCCTCTCGCAAAGCCGACAAGCACGACCGGGCATTTTCGGTGGCGAACCTTTACATGGCATCGCTCGAACTTCTGGCCAAACTTGATACACGGCCGGCGCTAGCGATCTGCGTTGTGCCCGACGAGGTCTATGAGAACTGCCGGCCGAACTCTTCGGTGCCGCTATCGAAGCGAAGCGACACGGCCAGGACCACCAAGGAGAAGAAGTTCCTCGCGCAGGCCAGCAGCGATCGTAAGACCGGCCAGTCTCGGATGTTCGACGACGAGGACGAGGATGTCGCGGCTGCGCTCGACGAAGTCGATGACTACGACCAGGCGCGCGGTCTCTCGCCGGACTTCAGGCGGCAGTTGAAGGGCCGGATGATGACGCAGGAGCTGCCCGTGCAGATCATCAAGGAATCGACGCTTCGCATCACGCCGCAGGTGCGCAATGGCGAGAAGGGCACGAACCCGCTATCCGACCGCCTGTGGAACTTCGGCACTGCAGTGTTCTACAAGTCGGGCGCAAAGCCATGGAAGACGCCTTGGGCACGCGATGGTGTCTGCTACGTCGGAATCGCCTACAAGCTGAGCGAAGACAAGCGCACGGCCTGCTGCGCCGCCCAGATGTTCCTGGACAGCGGTGACGGCGTGGTCTTCGTCGGCGATTTCGGCCCATGGTATTCGGCGGAGCGACGCGAGTTTCATTTGCCGCCGGAGAAGGCCAAGGCGTTGCTGCTCGGCACCATCAAGACGTACCAGGAACAAGACGGGCGTCCCTTGAAAGAGATCTTTCTGCACGCGCGCTCCGGTATCGACAAGGAGGAGTTCGCGGGTTTCCTCCAGGCTTGCCCGCCCGGCGTCAATCTGGTGGCGATTCGGGTCAGGCAGGATCGCGGCGGTCTGCGCCTGTTTCGCTACGACAGCCATCCGAACGCCTCGAAGCGTGGACAGCATCCTGTCCAGCGTGGCGTCTTCTGGCAGCGTTCCGACCGTCACGGGCTGCTGTTCACCAACGGCTTCAAACCGCGCATCGCGACCTACGACGGCTTCGAGGTGCCGGTGCCGCTGGCGATAACGATTCAGCACGGCAAAGGCGATCTTCTCCAGGTGGCGAAGGACATCCTGGGCCTCACGAAGCTGAACTACAACTCTTGCCAGCTCGGCGAGGGACAGCCCATTACGGTCAAGTACTCGGATAGGGTGGGAGAGATCTTGCTGGCCAATCCCGGGTTGCCGGCCGAGAAGTGGAAGCACAACTTCAAGTACTACGCCTGAGTGGATGGGGTTGAGAAGACGGGCTGGTGAACTCTCAGGCGGACTGCGTTGCCGCGCCGTGCCGCTGTACCTCCCCGGCACGGCCACAGCGCGTCGGCGACCATCGAGCGGGCTACGAACTACGCCGAGCCGAAGACTTGCTGCGTTGGGACACTGGCGATGCGTCCGAGACCAGCCAGTGAGAGTAGTCCTGCCTAAGTCAGCAATCGCTGCATTGCCGGCTATCGGCCGGAGGCAAAGTGTCGGCAGTTTTGGACGTAAGGCTCATGAGCCAAGCTTGCCTCGCATCGGAGTTGCAAGGTGCCCGTGTGAAGGGCCGGCTTCTAGCTGCAGCAGGACGAGCATCCCGAGTTGCTCCGCGCTCGGTGCGGCCAACGGCTGCACCGGAAACGCCCCCTGCACCCGCGGGTCCGTCCCATACCGCTGCACCAGCTTGCAGAACGGGCAGTGGTCGTTCGACCGCGCCACGGAGCCGAAGGCCGCCAGGAACTCGCTGTGGCAGGTCGGGCAGGTGACGAGCGAGAAGCTTCTCGTGTCGGTGAGCCACAGGCCGTCCGTGTGCGCGGCCAGATCGAAGGCGCGGTCGAAGCTGATGCGGTGCGGCGGCTGGCAGATGCCGACGTAGTGGCGGTAGGCGCCGACGAGAGCTTCACCCGCAGGGAAGTCGGCGTCTCGCAGACGGCGGTACAGGGCCACGACGATCGAGGCCTCGGCGCGGTGGAGCAGGTTGGCGCCGTGGTACCACTCCGGCGAGTCCGGCGAGCGCCCTCGAGGCACGGCCATGCGGTCCGGGAAGAGCAGGCGCAGCGCCTCGCGGGGTGGCAGGCCCGTCAGATGGCCGATGGTGCGCACGCGTGCACCGCAGGCCGCGCAGGCCTTGGCCAGTGCCAGGGCGCGCAGTTGGCGATCGACCCGCGACTGCATGGCGTATGACCCGGCAACTGGGCGTCAGGCTGCCGAACTGGCCGTCACATGGCGGGGGGCGTGGACCGCGGCCAGCGGTCGCACCAGCGGCAGAGGCGTGTCGAGCAGGCTGACCAGGTCGCGGCGCGGCGGGAAGAGCGTGGCGTCGCCCAGGTTGGCCACGATGGCCATCAGCTGCTGGACGCTCATCGTGCCGAGCCGCTCGGCCTGGGTCGCGTCGAGCGCGAAGCGGCAGCACGCCGCCGTGCGGTCGTGGAGGATGCCGTCGCGGATGGTGAGCAGCAGGGTCAGGTTGGCGATCTGCACATCGGAGAGCTGGACCTGGTTCATGGTGCGTCCTCGCGTGGGGACCACGAGCCCGTGCAGGGCAGGGTGGAGGGGTTGGTCGGTGGATGCGGGTCGTGTTGCGGTGGCTGAAGGAATGGTTCCGGCGCTGTGCGGCCAGCATAGGGTGGGCGACAGGTCGACTTCAATGGGCGGCGCGGGCCTGTGCATCTGCTTACCGAATTGCCACTCGCAAGCCCTGGCGAATTCCGGCGAATGCGTGAGCGCCACCGCATGAAGCGATATGCGGCGTGAACGACGCCCTTGTCGGGGCGTCGTGCAACGTCGGCGCCGGCCCGGTCGGCGAACGGGGTTGTCCCCGCTCGCCGCCGTGCCGGACTGCCTGCTCAGGCCGTGCTCAGATCGCTTCGGCCAGGCCCTTCCACTCGGCGGTGCCGAGCTCGATCAGCTTGCCGCCCAGCGCCTCGAACTCCGTGGCGCGGTCGTAGTCGTCGATCTCCTGGCTGTAGTGCGTCACCGCATTGACCAGCCCGTAGCCCGAGAGCTCGCCCTCGGTGATCAGATGCCGCAGCACGCCTGAGCGCTCGACGTCGTTGAGCGTGTAGCGCTGGGCCAGCACCTCGACCGCCTTCACCGGGTCGCCGACGAGGGGGATCTTCAGCGTCTTCTGCAGCTTCTGCGCCGTCTGCCGGAAGCTCGCTTCCGACACCGCCGCCTGCACCACGTCGCGCACCTTCAGGAAGAAGGCCTTGTCGTCGGCACGCAGAGTGTCGTCCTGGTAGACCTGCAGGCCCTCGTCCTCGGTGCCGAGCGAACGGCCCACGTGCGTCTTGCGCAGCGACCGGTCGGCCGCGATCAGGCCGTTGCGGCAGACCAGCCGGTACAGCAGCGGCTGCACCGACAGCGTGCCCTGGCCGACCTCGGAGTTCGAGATCACCACGCCGGCCTGCACCACGTCGCCCGGCGCCATCTCGTAGGTCAGTCGGGAGGTGATGCACTTCAGGTACATGCGCGTCTCGGTCAGCTCGACCGACTCGAAACGCACGTCGGGCAGCTGCTGCAGGATCGGCAGCACGCTCTCGGCGAGGTCGAAGTTGTCGAGCCGGCGGTAGCGGTCCGACAGCACCGCGCGCACCTGGCCGTCCAGGGTGCGCAGCATGCGCCGGTCGTCCTCGCTCTGCAGCCAGGTGTTGACGTTGCGGTCCAGCAGCACCGGTTGCTCCTCGCGCATGCGCTCGAAGTACGCGTGCGGGATCTTCAGCTTGTCGGCCAGCTGGCGGCGCGCCAGCGGCGTGACGCCGTAGCGCACCGGATTGCCGGCTTCGTTGACGATGATGTGCGTCTGGCCGTCGTCGCCGGTGCTGTGATGCACCAGCTGCGACGGCACGATCAGGTCCTTCTTCGAGTGCAGCTGGCGCTCCAGTTCCTGGGCCAGGCTCACGAGGGTACGTCCGCTCTTCATGACTTTCTCCAATCGGGTTGGGATGGGTGAGAAGCGGGGACGGCACGGCCCACGTCGGGGCACGGGTCCCCGCAGTGGGTTGACGACAACAACTCGCCGCATGCAGCGCGTCCTGGGTGGATTGGCGATGCATCGGCGAGGCAGGGGGCGCGACTTCGGTGACACGGGTGTCGCCATCGGTCGCGCGGGATCTCCAGGGCTGCCTTCGTGGCGCCGGGAGGCGTCACCTGGTCTGGCAGCTACCAGTCGGGAAACGACGAGGGGAGCGCGTCGGCCGCATGGCCGACGGCGCTTAACCTTTTCGCCGGCACCGGCAGGTCGTGGCGCAGGGCATGCGCCGACCCGTCCAGTGCCGCTGAAAAAGCGGGTGCGGCCCGCAGTGGCTCGCCGCACCCCAAACTCCATGACCTCTGACTCAGCCACCGAGGGCCACCCGGTTGCCCGAGGCCCGGTCGGCCGACGACGATGCGGACGCTTGTCCCCGGCCCTGGTCGGGGCTGGTGGCACGCTGGCACCACACATCGGCCCAGTCCGTGCCCGCATGGCGCGGCACGAACACCCGCACCTGGCGCGGGCCGGTGGTCCTTTCCTCCCGCTTCAGCCGCCGCGCGAGCGTGTAGGCGAAGCACTGGCCGGCGAAGTCGCCACCGGCGTCGTTGTCCGCATAGATGCAGACCTCGCGCACGGTGTCCGGCACCCAGAGCTTCTCCAGGTTGCCGGCGCTGATGCCGGCCCACACGGGCTTGCCGGTGGCCAGGTGCACTGCCAAGGCGGTCTCGATGCCTTCGCACAGCGCGAGCTGCGCGCCGGCATCGAACAGCCGCACGGCCGCGCCGTGGATGCCCGCGGAGAGCACCTTCTTCGCGTCGGCGGCGTCGAGCTTTCGGCCATCGCGCAGGTAGGTCCGGTGCAGCGTCACGGCCTGACCATCCGGCGCCTGGATCAGCGCCAGCATGGCCGGGTAGGCCGCGATCTGCCGCGACTTGCCGTCAGCACCCTTCTCGAAGTAGCCGAGCGATGGGTGGAACCGCAGCACCGGCGGATGCCGATGCAGGGTCAGCCCGCGCCCGCTCAGGTAGCGGTCGACTTCGTCGCCGGCCACCACCGGCCGCGCCTCGTCCCAGATGCGCTGCACCAGCCGGCGCATGCGCTCCCCCGGTGCCGCTGGGGCACCGGCTTCGCAGGCGGCCGCCGCCGGCAGCATGCCCAGGCAACGTTCCACCTCGCACAGGGCGGCATGGAAGTCCACGCCCCGCACAGCCTGGAGCAGCTTGAAGCCGCCACCCGGGCCGCACTGCCGGCAGTGGTAGTTGCCCTCGCCGAACTTGTCGGTGTACTGGAAGCGGTCGGTCCCGCCGCAGGACGGGCAGGGCCCGTTGCGATGCCGGAGGATGCGCTCCTCGATGCCGGCCGCAGCCAGCACCTCGCTCCAGCGCCCGTGCGCGCGCTGCTTCACAGCGTCGATGCGGGCCGCGTAGTCAGCGTCCTGCATGCGATCCTCCGCCCGCCGCTGCGTGGTCGACCAGATCGACGGTGTGCCCGGGCGCGAGACCCACGCCCACCGTCAGCTGGAAGGTCTTGCCGTGCAGCAGCGGGTACTTGCCCAGCCGCAGGGACTGCAGCAGCGAGTCCAGCGTCTGCACCGGGTCCACCGCCCGCAGTAGGCGCAGCAGATCGGCCAGCGCGTCACGGTCGGCGTCGCGGTCGGCATCCAGGAACTGGTCGTGCTCGTCGGTGAACGAGGACAGCTGTTCCACCGGCGCGCCCGTCGTCTCGCCGTCGGGGATGTACAGATTGCCGTCGTGGCAGACCCCGGCGTCGCTGACCAGCGTCTCGTCGTCGCCGACGCGCAGGCGAACCTTCTCGCAGAGGATGACCGTGGGCCAGACCCAGCGGCCCTCCAGCGCCGTGCGCAGCTTCTCGCCCACCGGCGTCACGCGCTGACCCTCTTCGTCGAGGAAGCGGACGTGGCGCATCACCCAGTGATCGGCATGCACGCCGATCCAGTCGAACACCAGCCACCCGCGGGCGCGCGCCATCATCCAGCGCGGCGCGTTGTCGTCGCCCACGTCGTCCAGGGCCACCAGCTGCACGGCACCCGACTCGATGGCCTCGCGCGTGGGCGCGGTCGGCACCGGCGTCAGATGGCGGCGCTCGCCGTGCTCCACCTGCACCGGGTAGCCCGACACCAGGCTGCACAGCTCCGCCGGCAGGGTGCCGAGGTCGTTCAGCAGGTCGAGGTGCCCCCAGCCGCGCATGACGCCGTAGTAGGTGTCGATGAAGTGGCGCGGCGGCAGCTCGGCCTTGGCGATCTCCAGCGTGCGCCGCCAGCAGGCCTTCAGCTCGGTGTCGATGCGCTGGCGCTGCACGTCCTCGTCGATCAGGCGGTCGCGGTCCGGCAGACGCGCCATGAACTGGCGCGAGTCCAGGTGCACGACGTTCACGTCCTCGCGTGTGGACCAGGCCGGCCGCAGCACGCAGAAGCCCTGCAGGAACACCCAGGTGTCGTGGGTGTACCGGCCGTCGCGCGTGCCCGCGAGGTGCACGGCGCCGATCGCGCTGGCCTGGGTGGCGAGGTGGGCCTCGGCCATGGCGCGCCTGAGCGGCTCGCCGTTGAACCACACCGGCACCGGAAACCCGGCGCACAGTTCCTCGACGCGCTGCGCAAGGTCCGGCAGGTCGACGCCGTGCAGCTCGACCCGGGTGCCTGTCACCGCGTCACCCAGGGCGCACTCCTCGACCTCGACCATGGCCTTGGCCAGTGCGGCCGCGGTGTCGATGTCGACGCGGCGCCGGCCCGAGGCCACCACGCAGCGCGAGGCGGCGTACAGGCACTTCGAGAATCCGACGCCGAAGGGGCGCTCCTGCGTGCAGGTGTCGGCGTCCCATCCCGACTCGTGGAAGCTGAGCAGCTTCTGGAAGTCGTCCAGGCCGTGGCCATCGTCCTGCACGGTCAGGATCTGTGCCTGCGGATCGTGGTCGATCCGGATCAGGCGGGCGCCGGCACGGCGCGCGTTCTGCAGCAGCTCGGACACCAGGGTGAACCGGTTGCTGAAGGCATGGCGCTGGTTGCGCAGCGCGCCTTCTTCGTTGATTCGGACTTGGATCTTCATCGTTGACTCCTTCGGGGGCATCCCGATCGGGGGAAGAACCGGCGGACGCACCCCTGGCGGGATGCACCCGCCGGGGTGTGTGGGCCGGTCAGCGCGGATCGGTGCCCATCAGGGCGTCGTGCGGACCGGAGGGGTGAACAACTGGCCGGCGGCCTGCGCCTCGACGAGGCTGTGCTCCAGGAACTCCCAGAGCTGCAGGTGCTGGCGACTCAGGACCTCGCCGTGGTGGTCGAGGCGCTCGACCACCGGCCCGACGGCATGGCCACCGGATTCGGTGAGCGGCTGCCAGTGGACGCGGTAGACGAGCCGGTCGGCACCGGCGATGACGAAGGTGCGGCCGGACCGACCGGTCAGCACTTCGCTCTCCTTGACGAGGTACTCGATGTCCTCGGGCGCCTGCACGGACAGCAGGCGCACGCGGCCGGGAACCAGGCGTGCATCGGTGTGCATGGCGGCTCCCCTCAGTGCCGGGTCAGCCGCATCGGCTGGTCCGACATGGCGTCCGGGACGCAGGGCGCGTCCGGACGGGCGCCCTCGATGGGGCGGGCCACCGGCGGGTGCCCGGTGGGTCCCGCTTCCGGGAGGGGGTCGTCGCCTGCGAGCGGCAGGATGCAGTCGGCGCCGACCTGCGGCCGGACTTGCTCCATCAGCAGGGCGTCTTCGTAGTCCATGCGCCCGGTGATGCCGTAGGCGATGACGATCGCCAGCAGGCAGAGGGCTTCCTTGAACGTGAGCATGGTGAGTTCCTTCGAACGGATGGGCGCGTGCCGGCGCGGCCTGACCGGTTCGGTCAGCGCGGCCCGAGGCACGGCGCCCGGGGTGGGCGTGATCACGCGAACAGGTCGCCCTGCACGGACATCTGCTTGAGCTGCTCGTTGATCCACTGGGGATTGCGGGTCAGCCGGGCCTCGACCCATTCGGGGTGGGTCGCCACGGCCTCGCGCACCCAGTCGGGGTAGCGGGCCAGCGTCGCGTGCAGCCAGGCCTGAAGCCCATGGCGGATGCGCTCGCGAACCTCCTCGGCGTCGACGAGTCCGCAGTACGGGATCGGCGACAGCGGGCTGCAGCCGACCACGCGCAGGCAGTTCACGAACGAGAACGGCAGGCCGTCCTTCTCGCGTTCGGTGAACACCCAGCGCAGGGTGTCGAGCTTCTCCTCCAGCGGCGTGGCCGGGTCGGCCAGGTGCCGGATCTCCTGCAGCAGGCGCCAGTGCAGCAGGACGATGTCGTCCTCGCTCCACTCCTCCACCCACTCCTCGCGGGTGCTGCCCGGTGCGCCGATGGCGCTGTCGGCGCTGTCTGCGCCGGCATCGTCCTGAAGATCCAGGGCGGTCGGGATGTCGAACAGGGCGTCGACGACGAACGGGGTCGTCGTCGAGCCGAGTCGGGCTCGGTTTGCGTCGACGCTTGCCGTGTGTGGCGAGCCGACAGGGGCGCCGGCCTGACGGCAGGCGTTGGTGCTGTGCATCTTGGACTCCTTGGATGCGAAGGGAGCCCACGTGCACCCCGTGGCGGGGGCGTGGGCCCCCATGCGGGTGACGGTTGGGTGATGTGGCGCCGGCCGCCTTGCGGTCGGGGCGTGGAACTCCAGGGCTGACCGGGTTCAGTGGCGCGCGCGAGCGCGGTGATCGGTGTCAGCGTCCGATCGGGGGGACATCGGCGGGAACAGGACGAGCCTGGGAGGCAAGGGCGCGGTCGGTGCGGCGCTCGAGCGGATGCGCTCGGCACCGGGACGCAGCCCTTGCCTCGAAGGCCCGGCCTGAGGCGAATGCCCCGGCGTGCCTGATCGCTTGCGCGGTCCTCGGCACGGCGATGCACAGGGGCACCCGACGGAGCGCCACCGCAACGGGTGTCCCCCATCGGTGGGGCGTGCATCACCGCGATTCGATCGTCCCCACGGGTGCCTGTGCGACCTGCACGTGCACCCACGCGGGGGATCAGTTCAGGAAATCTCCAAGGCTTGCCGAGTCTGGATGCAGGGCCAGCTGCTGCATGGCGCAAAGGTAGGTCGGCGTTTCCGCCCGGTCAATGGGCCGACGGCCGTCGCCACGCAACTGATCGCGAAAGCGCCTCGAGGTGCCGGGGCTTTCGCGTGGCAAAGGTCCGTGCTCGTTCGGAAGATGCCATCGACCCCGTTGTCAGCACAAGGAGCCGCGGGCATGGCCAATGTCGAGATCGTGAAGGTGGACCAGGGCGGCGCCAACGCCCGCATCCTGGCCCGCGAAGCCAAGGTCGATTTCCGTCGCGTCGAGGCGGCCAGCCTCAAGATCGCCACGCGGTTCAGCAGTGCCGAGGGCAAGCGCATGTTCGTTCGCATGTTCAACACCCTGCAGCTGAACATGCATTTCATCTCGGTCATCGCCCGCACCCGGCTCGACCACGACGACATCGGCAGGATCGAGACGGCGCTGCGCGGCAGGATCGATGCCGCCACCGCCAGCCTGAACGAGGCCATCGATGGCGCCGAGGCGCTGTTCAAGGCCCATGGCATCACCAGCCTGGCGTCCTACGACACGGTGCCGCTGGACGTGGACGTGCGCGTGCTGTCGTCGATCAGCCGCCGATTCCTGGAGGTGCTGGTCAAGCTCGACCAGCTGATGCCGCTGCTGCAGACGCTGGAGATCCACGAGGTGGTGTCGGCGCAGGCGGTGGACACGCAGCGTGCGGGCCTCAAGCGCCAGGTACGCGACATCGCCAACGGCGCGCGCAGCTTTGCGACGGGCCTGCGGCGGCGCATGAACGCGCTCGATGCCCGCGCCACGTCGCCCGACGATGCCGAAGTTCCTGACGACGCGCACGGTGCCGCCGTCGGCGAAGTTGTCGATTCGACGACCAGGGCACCGGACGGACCCGCAGATCCCCCACCGACAGCGGGCCGCGACGTGGAGCCGCTACCTGCGCCAACGGCAGTCGCTGCGGTGGCGGAGTAGGCGGTGGAATTGCAGGAAGTCCGATGTCTCTCCCAAGCGGCGGCACCCACCGACGCTTGCGCGGGCAATCGGCGCGGGCGTGTTGCCCGTGAGCGGTGCGGACGCTACCGTGTGTCCAGGCCATGGGCTGCCCGCAGAGGCAAGTCGGCGCCACCGTAGCGCCGATCACCCGTTCAACGGGCGAATCGCCCGGGGCCTCCACCCGCATCGGGTGGCGTCGCAGTCGATACCTGCCTCGTCCAACGTCGGCACGCTGCCTCCGGCGTGCCGGTCAGTTCCGGCGGTCCCGCCTTGCCCCGCTCGGCGACCGAACGCACCCGGTGCCGGACTCGGCCCTCAGCGGCATCGAACGCGCGGACACGCACCGCTTGGCGGCCGGCATGCACCCCCAAGAGGGGTGGCTATCGAATCACACCGAAGAGGGCCCTCGGCAGGGGCCCTCTTCGGAAGGCATCTTCATCCACCGCGCGAACGGAACGCCCGCGGTGGTCCAGGAGTCGAGCGTTCCCGGGCGGCTGGCGCGTTTCCTGACCGAGCGCCGTCGCAGCAGAGCAGGTCATGACCTTTGCCGGCTGCATGCCGATGAGAGGCCGATCATGCCCCGCGTTTCTGTTCCCGCCACCCCGTCGGCGGATTCCCCGGCCGCAGCGCCCAGTGCTGCGCTGCCGGATACCGGCTTCCTGCGCCAGCCGCAGGTGCTGTCCTTCGTCCCCATCTCCAAGTCCACGCTGTGGCGACGCGTGCATGCGCGCACGTTTCCGGAGCCGGTGAAGCTGTCCGAGCGCGTGACCGTCTGGCGCGCCGAGGACATCCGCCGCTGGATCGAGCAGCAGGGGGTTGCGTCATGAGACACCTGGAAAGGCGTCGGACGCATCGCGCTGCACGCGGTAACGCCTCGGCAACACGCCGGCACGCGTGCGCGGGCACATTCATGGCGCAACGTGGCGGGGCAAGGCGTCGCCCTGGAGGCGAACGCGACAGCGCCCGGCGCGTTTCGGTCGCGAAACGACTGGTCACACGGTGGTCTCAGGTTCGCGCGTTAGACGCTGGGACGCCGTGCACGTGCACGTGGACGTGCACGTGCTCGGGCCGGGCCGAGGTCATGCCGTCGCCATCGAGGAGGCGGTTGGCGCGAAGCGACCACGGCGCCGCGCCGGGCCAGCGTCCATCGGTGGTTCCGTCGTCCAGGGAGTAACAACAATGGAAGACGATTCGGAAACGGCCGGCGATCGCCGGCAGACATTGCAGACGATCCAGATGCTGCGCGAGGTGATCGACGGCGATCCCTACGCGACCGTGGCGCAGCGATGGGGGCTGTCGCGTTCGGCCGTCGACCGGCGCATCAAGGGGCTGGCGGTCCAGCTCACGCAGGCGGTGGGCGTCGATGGCCTGCAGGAGAGCAGCGCCGCCTTCGTGAAGCGCCTGCGCATGCACCGCGACGCGATCCTCCAGGCGCTGGAGCACTTCGACCCCGCGCAGGTGAGCTCCCAGCGCGAAGCCCGCGTGCTCAAGCTCGACGAGGTCGATCTCGGGGCGCGCCGCGTGCGCAGCCGATCCACGCGGCCGCTGCACGACCTGGCGCTCTACTTCCTGCCTTTCGCGACCGGTCTGCGCCCGCTAGAAGTCGCGCGCCTGACGGTGGGCGACTACCTGCTGGAGGACGGCAGTGTGCGGCGAGAGTCGAGGGTGCGCGCGGATGTCGCGATCAACGGCAGGGACCGGCCGCTGTACTTCAGCCACCGTCGCCTGGACGATGCGCTCGGCGCTTACCTCGACGAGCGGCTCCGTGCCGGCCACGGTCTTGGCGCCGCCGAGCACTGGCGCGGCCTGGATCCGCACGGCCCGCTGTTCCTGGGCGCGGAGGGCGAGGTCTATCCGATCACGCCGAACGGCGGCGAGGGCCAGAACCGCTACGTCTGCCGTCCCCTGCTGGAGATCTACCGCAAGATCTTCCGCCAGGCCGACATACCCGGTCTGTGCACGCAGTCCGCACGGCTGACCCTGATGTCGCGGATGTACGAACGCGGCGCCGACGAGGACCAGGTCGGGCTGGTGCTGGGCATTGCCGATCGCAGTGCCGTGCGCGAGCAGCTGCCGAGGCCGCGACCCGAGCTGGCCAAGGTGCTCGAGGAGCTGGCATGACACGGCGCGCCCGCTGAAGGGCTGCAACAGCGATGGAGTCGGGGAAGGAGTCGGGGGTGGACGGGCAGCGCTTTGCGATCGGTGGGCGCGTGGTCGACGCCGATGACCCGCAGCTGCAGGACCTGCTGGCCCAGGTCTACGAGGCGCCGGGCCGGCCGCGCTGCCTGTGCGTGGCCGGCGGCGTCGAGATGTACGTCGCCTTCCATCGCCACTTCCAGATCAAGCGCATGCCCGAGACCGGGGACCGGCACCACCCCGCCTGCCCGAGTTACGAGCCGGGGCCTGCGATGTCGGGCCTGGGCGAACTGGTCGGCGAGGCCGTCGTCCAGCTGGATCCGGCACGGGTGGAACTGCACGTGGACTTCCCGTGGGCGCGGGTGCCCGGGCGGGCGGGGGTGAGCCGCGAGCCTGCCGAGCCGTCGGAGGTCGGCCGCACCCGTCGCCGGATGAGCCTCCGGGCGCTGATGCACTTCCTGTTCGAGCGGGCCGGCTTCAACCGCTGGTCGCCGGCCATGGCTGGGAAGCGCAACCAGGCGGTCCTTCACAAGTACCTGATGCAGGCCGCCGAGGCGGTCCAGGTGAAGGGCGAGCCGTTGTCGAACCGGCTGTACGTGCCGGAAGCCTTCAGCGAGTCCGCGAAGGCCGAGCAGGCCGAACGGCGCCGTGCCCGGCTGTCGGTGCTGCAGCCGCATGACGGGCGTCAGCCTCTGGCGGTGGTTCTGGGCGAGTTCAAGGGCTGGGAGTCGGCACCCGCGGGCGCGCGCATCTGGATGCGCCACATGCCGGACGCCCCCTTGCTGGCAGACGCGCGGACCTGGGTGCGGGTGCAGCGCGGCTTCGCGCCACTCTTCGAGGCGCTCGACTCGGACGGAGGGCGAGGGCTGCGTCTCATGCTGGCGGCGCTGATCCGGGCACGCCGAGAGCACACCTACGAGATCGACCTCGCCAGCCTGATGCTGACCAGCGAGGAGTGGATTCCGCTGGAGGGGGTGCACGAGGCGCCGCTGGTCCGGGCGCTGGTGGCGCAGGGACGGCGGTTCGTGAAGCCGCTGCGGTACGACGCGCGAACGCCGGCCGGGTTCGCGAACGCCATCCTGCTGGATGCAGGCGCGGAGCCGGTCCCGCTTCATGTGCTGAGCGCCTTCATGAGGTCGGCCGACGCGCAAGCGAAGGTGCGAGCGATGGAGACCGACAAACGCGGCGCCTGGGCCTGGTCGACGGATCTACCGATGCCGGACCTTCCGTCGCGTGCGATGCACTCGAGACACACGGTCGCTGCGGCCCCGGGCGCATAGCTCGGCCTCGGAGCTGAAACAGGCTAGGACTCCGCAGTCGAACTTGCGGAAGCCCTCTCGTGTCGCTCACGCCTTCCGTTGTGTGGCCGCGCTGGCCGCCTGCAATGCAGCCTCCTCGACATCGCCATCTGCGGCTGGGACCGCTTCGGCTCTGCGCCGCATCAGACGGTACGCCGCCGGCACCACTAGCATCGACAGCAGCGGCGCGCTGAGCATGCCGCCCACCATCGGCGCCGCGATGCGCTGCATCACCTCGCTCCCCGTGCCAGCGCCCCAGAACAGCGGCAGCAGACCCGCAACGATGGTCGCCACGGTCATCGCCTTGGGCCGCACGCGCAGCACCGCGCCCTCGCGGATGGCATCCAGCAGGTCGGCGTCGCTGTTGTTGCCCAGCTCGACGCGCCGCTGCCAAGCCTGCTTAAGGTAGAGCAGCATGATCACGCCGAACTCGGCCGCCACGCCCGCCAGCGCGATGAAACCCACCGCGCTGGCCACCGACAGGTTGTGCCCCAGCGCCCACAGCAGCCACACGCCGCCCACAAGCGCAAACGGCAGCGTCAGCATCAGCAGCAGTGCCTCGTCGAGCCGCCGGAAAGTCAGGTACAGCAGCACGAAGATGATCAGCAGCGTGAACGGCACCACCAGCTGCAGCTGGGCCGTGGCGCGCTCGAGGAACTCGAACTGCCCCGACCAGCTGACCGAGTAGCCGGCTGGCAGCTTCACCTGGTCGCCCACCGCACGCTGCATGTCCAGCACCGCACCGCGCAGGTCGCGCCCCCGGATGTCCACGTAGACGAAGCCGGCCAGGCGGGCGTTCTCGCTGCGAAGCATCGGCGGGCCGTCGCTGATGCGCAGCTCGGCCACGTCGCCCAGCACCAGGCGCTGCCCGCGGTCGGTCACGATGGGCAGCGCGCGCAGGCTGGCCAGCGAGTCGCGGATTTCGCGCGGGTAGCGCAGGTTGATCGGGAAGCGCTGCAGGCCCTCGACCGTCTCGCCGATGTTCATGCCGCCCACGGCGCCGGCCACCACCTCCTGCACGTCGGCGATGTTCAGGCCGTAGCGGGCCGCGGCGTCGCGGCGGATGTCCACGTCGATGTAGCGCCCGCCGGTCAGGCGCTCGGCCAGCGCGCTGGACACACCCGGCACGGCCTTCACGGCGCGTTCGATCTCGCCCGTCAGGCGGTCGATGGTCGCCAGGTCGGGCCCGGCCACCTTCACGCCCACCGGGCTCTTGATGCCGGTGGCCAGCATGTCGATGCGGTTGCGGATGGGCGGCACCCAGATGTTCGACAGTCCAGGCACGCGCACGATGCGGTCGAGCTCCTCGACCAGCTGGTCCGGCGTCATGCCCGGCCGCCATTGGTCGCGCGGCTTGAACTGGATGGTCGTCTCGAACATCTCCAGCGGCGCCGGGTCGGTGGCGGTCTCGGCGCGACCGGCCTTGCCGTAGACGCTCTGCACCTCGGGCAGGGTCTTGATCAGTCGGTCGGTCTGCTGCAGCAGCTCGGCCGCCTTGCCGGCCGACAGGCCCGGCAGCGCGGTGGGCATGTACAGCAGGTCGCCTTCGTCCAGCGGCGGCATGAACTCGCGGCCCAGCTGCTGCAGCGGCCACAGGCTGCTGACCAGCAGCAGCGCGGCGACGAGCAGCGTCAGCCAGGGTGCCTTCAGCACGGCGTTGAGCACCGGGCGGTACAGCGCGATCAGCACGCGGTTCAGCGGATTGGCCGTCTCGCTGGGGATGCGACCGCGGATCAGGTAGCCCATCAGCACCGGCACCAGCGTCACCGCCAGGCCGGCGGCAGCCGCCATGGCGTAGGTCTTGGTGTAGGCCAGCGGCGCAAACAGGCGCCCCTCCTGCGCCTGCAGTGCGAATACCGGCACGAAGCTCAGCGTGATGATCAGCAGTGAGAAGAACAGCGCCGGCCCGACCTCCACCGCCGAATCACCGATCACGCGCCAGCGTGCTTCGCCCTGCAGTGCCTGCCCAGGGTGCTCGTGCTCCCACTGCTCCAGGTGCTTGTGCGCGTTCTCGATCATCACGATGGCCGCGTCCACCATCGCGCCGATGGCGATGGCGATGCCGCCCAGCGACATCACGTTGGCGTTGATGCCCTGCTGCTGCATCACGATGAAGGCTGCCAGCACGCCCAGCGGCAGCGAGACGATGGCCACCAGCGCGCTGCGCAGGTGGAACAGGAACGCGAAGCAGATCAGCGCGACGACGGCAAACTCCTCCAGCAGCTTGGTCGAGAGGTTCTGCACCGCGCGTTCGATCAGGCCCGAACGGTCGTACACCGGCACGATCTCCACGCCCGCGGGCAGTCCGCGCTGCAACTCGGCCAACCGCGCCTTGACGGCGGCGATGGTCTGCAGCGCGTTCTTGCCCGAGCGCATCACGATCACGCCGCCCACCGACTCGCCTTCACCGTCGAGCTCGCCGATGCCACGCCGCATCTCCGGGCCGAGCTGGATGCGCGCAACATCGCTCAGCCGCACCGACACGCCGGCGTCGGTGGTGCGCAGCGGGATGGCG
>Ga0116141_10000685_pt1 | contig 27657 bp, 18 predicted proteins | sample AD_UKC097_MetaG_FD_89744 | JGI IMG/M metagenome (GOLD analysis project Ga0116141, IMG submission 89744) | Active sludge microbial communities of municipal wastewater-treating anaerobic digesters from USA - AD_UKC097_MetaG | ecosystem: Engineered > Bioreactor > Anaerobic > Digestate | place: USA...
TTGCTTCATTTTCACTTTGTATATAGTGTGGATATTTCATATCTTATATGCTGTATATCCACTTTTTCATAATCCCATCAATACTTTTAGTACCGGAGGAAACCCAGATGAAGTTAATTTCATTGAGACTCTTTATAATCGCCATGGTAACCTTGCTGTTTGCCGGATGTCTCACCGTAGATAAGAAGGAATACTATTACAAAGTGAACAACGACGGTTCAGGCGAAGGTTGGATCAAGTTCTACAATATCAAGTCTGCCAAGGATGGTGAAGAGGATGTCTCACTGAAGGATTTTGCGGAACTTATAGATGACTATGTTAAAGGTACCAAGTTCGAAGATGACAATCCGTCACTTCAGGTTGTTTCCAAGGATCTGAAAGAGGAAGACGGAAAGTTGAACGGACTTGTAAAATTCAAGTTTAACAGCCTTTCGGAGATCTCATTCCTCTATGAAGAAGGTTGCGGTTGCGCGCCTGTTTACTACTCGATGGGTGGTTTCCTTTCTGAGACCTTTGAAAAATCGAACGGAACCTATCTTGGCGAAGGCGGTGGCCCACAGATAATAAAATGGCCGGCCGGAACAAAGGAATTTTCGTTTACAACAACGGTCAGCACTGATACAAACTCAGTCGACCTGTTGAACCAGTATAATGCCTGGAAAGCAAACCAGAAGTAAGATTTATCAATTAATGGAGTAACAAAAGTGATCAAAAATACCTTTTTATCACTGTTCTTATTGTTTCTGAGCACAACCATAATCGCGCAAACCTATAGCGGTCCCGCTGCCGGCTCTAAGACCGGTGGTGTTATGGTTAACACAAACAGTTTCGGTTTAACGCCTTCGAACGCGTTTCCAAAACCTGAGACCATCAGAAACAAGGTTGACTACAAAGCCGATCCTTATTTCATTGAAGAATATAAGGATATGTACGACGCTATCAAGTTCTATGTTGAAGACGCGAACGCGGGTAAAGAAGCCGTTGATACCACAAAAGCGCTTCTGATGAAAAATTTTCAGGGTCTAACCCAGACCAACTCAATCCCTCCTGACCCTCATGTCGCGGTGGGTGCCGGACATATCGTTGCCACTGTAAACAGTGATTTCGGCATCTTCGACAAGAACGGGAATCTTCTTAAGAGGATCAGTGCCGACCAGTGGTATGCCACCACAATCCAAGGGCCGGGTGCTTTCGACCCCAAAGTAATCTATGACCACTTCGACAAAAGATGGGTCATGGTGTGGCTCGATCAGAGCGACAGTCCGCAGCGCGGATATCTCCTCTTCTCTGTGTCTGATGATTCGATCCCCACAGGTGTATGGTACAACTTCGCCATCCGTTCGGATGTTAACGGCGATATTCCAAATGGCAGCTGGATGGACTACCAGGGTGTTGGCTTCGATGACGACGCCATCTACATTTGCGGTAACCAGTTCTCATTTGCAAGCGTGTTCCAGTACGCAAAGATCAGGATATTCCCAAAGGCTCCTCTTTACGCGAATGATGTGAACTCCACCATCACCTATACAGACCTTTATGATATTAAATATCCATCGCCCGGGCCAACCAACCAGAGGATATTTCATATAAGGCCCACGATTGCGTACACTCACGATCCGGCAAAATATTATTTCCTTCACGCGCCCAGCTCATCGAACTTTTTCGCCCTCTATTGGGTGGAGAACCCGCTGACCGCGCCCGTGCTTAAAGGTTCTGTTGTGCCGACCATTTCGTATTCGTCACCACCGGATGCCAACCAGCTTGGCGGGGGAACGCCACTGATTTCAACAAACGGCGCCCAGTTACAGGATGAACCGATCTATAAAGACGGTCAGATCTGGACTGTGCACTCGATCAGAAATCCGTCGGCTGCAAACTACTCGGCACTTCATTATGTGAAGATAAACACAGCAACAGGAACTGCTGCGGAGCAGTCGGTACTTGGCGCAACGGGTCTATGGTATTATTTCGGTGCCATCTCGGTTGACAAGTTCAACAACGCCGCAATGACATTCGCCCGCTCGGGTGATACCGAGTACGCGGGTGCTTTCTATTCGTCAAAATTCGCGAATGAAACGAACTTTACTTATAGCGCGCCACTTCAGACCGGTAAAGCCAACTATGTGAAAACCTTTGGCGGAACAAGAAACCGTTGGGGCGACTACATGGGCATCTGGCTCGATCCCGAGAACCAAACCGACTTTGTTATCTTTACACAATACGCCGCTGCTTCAAATACCTGGAGCACATGGACAGGCATACTGCGCGTCGCGCCATATGCAGGACCGAAGGCATTTCAGGATAAGTCGGTTCTCAACTTTGGTGAGATAGAGATCAACAAAACAAGTCAAGTTGAAAAGTTCAGGCTTACCAGTTTCGGCACCGACCCGTTGGTTATCAACTCGATGTCGTTTACAACGGGTAACTTCATTCTGAACACCAACCTATCTTATCCGTACACTCTTAATCCCAATACGACGATAGATATTGAACTGACCGCGAAGCCCCTGGTAATTGGAGCGATAGCCGACACATTGGTTCTCACTACAAACAACCCTGACCCCGTTAGAGTTGCTGTTACCACCACCGGTTACGAGATCATCCCGACCAACGAGCGCGCGATGTATGCAGTTTCGGGCGGGGCAGACAACAACAAGCTCTTCTATCTCAGAACCGGAAATGCAGTGCCGACAGAGATCGGGTCAACAACCAAAAACCAGTTCTTAAGCATTGCCGTGCATCCAAAAACCAAAGTTATCTACGGGCTCAGAAACACTCTTCCGATCGAGATCGCAAGAGTTAACTCTGCCGCGGGTGACGCGCACACATTGTTCAGATCGACGATTTCCGACCTGTCGAGCATCGCTTTCGACACGACCGGTAATCTTTTCGCTTCTGGAAAGAACGGCAAGGTTTACAGGGTCAATTTAAGTGATTCATCTTTCACCGAGAGATTCACCTCCGCTGCGCCCGTACTCGCGATTGCTTTCAATCCGCAGACGAATGAACTATATGCCTCGCTCTACAGGGCACTTGGTTCGCCAAAAGATATGATCTTCAAGATCAATACCTCAACGGGTGATACCACCAGACTGGGCAATACCGGTTTCGGATCAGCGATATTTGATCTTGAATTCGATCCGGCCGGTCAGCTTTTCGGACTGAAGGGTCTCGTGAACCAGGCCACTGATCTGATCAAGATTGGTACCAATGGAGTTGGTGAACTCGTTGGATCAACAGGGATCGTAAATCTTGCAGCAATGTCGTACAATTATAACGGCACGCTAACAGATATAAAGATTCCTTCGGTTGTACCCACAGCCTTTGCGCTGGGGCAGAACTACCCCAATCCGTTCAACCCTGTTACTAAGATCGAATACACATTGCCAAAGGCTGCCAGCGTAAGGATAACAGTATACAACCTCCTTGGCGAAGTGGTTAAAGTTGTATATGAAGGCTTTAACAACGCCGGTTCGTATTCAACTTATTGGAATGCTGACGATCCATCAGGAGCGAAATTAACCAGTGGTGTTTACTTCTATGAAATGAAGGCAAAAACCGCGGATGATCAGGTGTTCAGCGACATTAAGAAGATGGTTCTTCTTAAGTGATCAAATAATCATTACATTAAGCCCGTGTTCAACAAAAACACGGGCTTTTTTTTTGATTTTGGATGACTGAGCTAAAAGTTAACTAAAATATATTATATTTTAAGTTTAAATGAACTGATTTTCCCCGCACTGATTTATGTGCCGGGGAGAGAATAACCGAAATTCAAGTTGAGCAATGATATTAGAAACAACCAGAGGTGATGGAAGCGATATTCTGATCTACTCAGAAAATCGTTTTGATTTGGAGAATAACTTCCGGATGATCCGTAAGCATATTGGGATAAATAATCCGATACGGATCCACTACAATGAAGTGTGTTCATATGTGAATGATCTTCAGCCGAAGACAGTAGTGGCTTACAGGCTTCTAACGAACCTTGATGATTTCGACATCAACTATGTTAAATACGGTCAGCAAGTTCAGATCAACGCGGCAAGGGAGGTGATCTATTTTGATCCCATCTATTGCATAAAAGAGATGGAAGATAACGGCTTCCTGAAAGAGGATCCTGATCTCAGGTTCAGAATTCAACAGGTCGGCCTGAAATCGAAGGGTGTTGAAGATGGTATAGCCCACTTCGAAGAATCGTATTCTTTCGATCTGGAAGCAACTGAAGTTCAGAATCAGAACGACAGATCATTCGCTGAACTGCTTTGCGCCTTCGATGAGATCGATTTTGACCGGGTGATCAGCAATCTTTCAACCAATGAGGTTATTGATTCTCCCAAGGCAGAGATTCCTAAACCGGAGCCGCAGGGGCCCAAGGCCACCAAATTTCAGGCATTGACCTCTGAGGATCTAGGTTTTCAGAAGAAAGACTCCGCGGAGACCCCTTCACCACTCGCCAAATCGTGGAGTGCCAAGTCGACGAATCTCTTCGAAGAAGATTCGTATTATGACCCTTATAAAGCCGGTCAGCGGGTTCATCTGAAAGACGCACGGATTGGCTCGAACACACAGGCGGAGATATCGCCGGGAACTACTGATCAAAGAAGCGCTAGATTCACCGTGGTGGGGCAGGGTAGACCAAAATCGCCATTTGCCTCAACTCAGGTTCTTGGAAGAACTGAAGCCGCGAAAAATGAAGGAAACAAAAGATCGTTTTTTTCCGCGTTTCTTGAGAAAAAACGGGAAGATCTTGCTTCTAAAAAGGTTGAAGAACCTGCCAATGCTCACGACGAGATAACCGATTCCGTTAAAGAATTCGCGTCTGACCGCGAGAAACGGTTCGTGGTTCTGAAGTTGCGAAAGGACAAATTATAAAGATAAAAGGCTGCCCGCGGGCAGCCTTTTTTGTTTAGAAACGGTCGTTATCGAAGTCATCCAGTTCGTCATCATCCTCAGCAGAGTCGAGTGTGAACATGGAAGAGAGCATATCACGAAAGACGAATTTATCCGATAGCCCGAATTTACTGATAAGTGAGAACTCACTCATCCCGTGCAGAAGGAATTCGGCAAAGAGCGCCTGTTCTTCACGGTCGATACCCGCGACATGCTTTGCAACGAGGCGGAAGAGATCCGGTACAGCTTCGAGAGCTGAGTGATAGCTCTTCTGATCCGTGTGGCTCATCAGGTCGAGAGTGTTGCCTTTGGCAAACCATTCGAGTATTTCAGCGTATTCCTTCTTCCCGTCTTCCTCTATCCCTTTCCTGTCTGGTGAAGGGAAGTAGCCCTGAAATACTGTTCTTATGGCTTTTGCTATCAGCATATGTGCCACCACGGCTGAACCTTCCTGCTCTCCCTCATAGACCAGTTCAACTTTACCGGTGATTGAAGGAACAATCTCATAGAGGTCGCTTACCCTGATGAAAGCATGAGTTTCATTGTTCTTCAAAGCCCTCAGCTCTGCTGAACTGTGAAGATTTTCATATCCGGAAATAGTGAGCCGGGCAGAGACTCCGCTTTTCTCATCAATATACTCGCTCTTTCTTGCTTCAAAGGCGATCTGCTCGAGCAGGTCCTCGATGAGTGGCGAACACTTGATCATCTCCCTTTGTGCGGCGTGAAGCCTTGCTTCCTGTTTCGTGATTGCCTTTGCAGTCGCGATCTCCTTGGGATAGTGGGTAAGTATCTGACTGTCGATCCTGTCTTTCAGTGGAGTAACGATCGAGCCTCGATTGGTGTAATCTTCAGGATTAGCGGTGAACACGAACTGGATATCGAGCGGAAGTTTCATTCTGAAACCACGGATCTGGATATCCTCCTCCTGAAGGATGTTAAAGAGGGCCACCTGAATTCTTGCCTGAAGATCGGGTAGTTCGTTAATTACGAATATCGACCGGTGTGATCTCGGGATCAGACCGTAGTGTATCACCCTCTCATCCGAGTAGGGGAGTTTCAGTGCCGCGGCTTTTATCGGGTCTACATCGCCGATAAGGTCGGCCACCGACACATCAGGCGTGGCTAGTTTTTCGGTGTATCTTTCATCCCTGTGTATCCACACGATCTCGGTATCATCGCCGTGAGTCACTATCTGAGATCTTGCAAAAACCGAGACGGGGTTAAAAGGATCATCCATCAACTCACTCCCTTTAACCCGGGAATATACTCATCGAGAAGGCTTACAAGTGTGCGGGCAATGCGGGTTTTGGCCTGCCCTCTGAGTCCCAACAGGAGAATATTGTGCCGGGAGAGGATCGCCTTTTTCAGATCGGGAATTACGGTGTGTTCGTAGCCATGGATGCCGCGAAAGGGTTCGCTGCCGTTCCTGATGTGTTCGATCAGGTTGTCGCGGAGTTCGTCTTTGATCGTCCTGGTTTTGTAACCGGCGGCTTTCAGATCACCTAATGTTTTAATTTCAGCAATGTTAATGTTCATCATCTCTGTTATCTGACATTCTTTCTTCTGTTCCTGATAAAATCCTCGAATACAAACTGTCCCAATCCATCGAGATCACTGTAAAAAGCCCTGCCGTTATTAACTTTAGTGAATTCGCGGACGAACTGTTGCAGGTAACTGTCGGAAGCGATCATGAATGTGGTGATGGGAATGCCCCTCTTCCTTGCTATTGCTGCTTGATCGAGTGTTTTATTAACGATCTTTCTGTCGAGCCCGAAAGCGTTTTTATAATACCTGAGTCCGATCTTCAGACAAGTGGGTTTACCGTCAGTGATCATGAATATCTGTTTGTTGGCAGTCTTTCGTCTTTTCAAGATTTCCATGGCCAGTTCGAGTCCCGCGACGGTGTTGGTATGATACGGGCCAACCTGTAGATAGGGGAGGTCTTTAATCTCGATCGGGCGGGCATCGTTGCCGAACACTATGATATCGAGAGTGTCTTTCGGATATTTCACTGTTATCAGCTCGGCGAGTGCCATTGAAACCTTTTTGGCAGGGGTTATTCTGTCTTCCCCGTAAAGGATCATCGAGTGGGATATGTCGATCATTAACACTGTTGAAGTGGCGGCCTTGTAATCTTTTTCCTGAATCTCGAGGTCGTTCTCAGTTAACCGGAAATCATCCAGCCCATGGTTAATCTGAGCGTTACGGATCGAGTCGGTAAGATCAACCTGGTCGAAAGTGTCGCCGAACTGAAACTCCCTTCTGTCGGAAGTAAGCTCATCACCGGTGCCGGTGAAAGGAGTACGATGATTTCCCGTGTTGCTTCTTTTAAGATTTCCGAAAATCTCTTCGAGCGACTGTTTTCTGATCGATTTTTCTGACCTTGCAGATGGGGTGAGGTTACCTGAAACTGGGTCTTCATTAAGGTAGCCCTTCTGCTTCAGGTCATCGATGAAGTCGCCCATACCATAAGTACCGGTTGAAAGTTTGTACCGCCGGTCGAGTTGATTCATCCAATTGATTGCCTGGCTTACATCACCCGATGTAATGGTAAGGAGCTGGAGGAATATCTTTAAAAGATCCTCGAAACGAGCGTCTTTAAGAGACGGGGGGACGAATTTTGTAAATCTGAAACCGTTCATACAAAAGTAACAGGGCTTAAATAATAATGGTTCAAACTTATTACATACAAAAAAAGCTGCCTTTTGGGGGCAGCTTTTTTAGTAATTCAGTTCGACAGTTTACTTGCGCTTGTCGAAAACCTTGTCGATAAGTTTGTATTCCACAGCTTCTTCCGAGGTCATGAAATAGTCGCGATCGCAATCTTTCGTGATCTGCTCGATCGATTTTCCTGTGTGTTCTGAGAGAATCTTATAGAGAGTGTCCCTTGTCTTCATCATTTCCCTTGCCTGGATCTCGATATCAGATGCCTGGCCTGAGATGCCGCCAACCCATGGCTGGTGGATCATGATCTTCGAGTGGGGGAGAGCGGATCTTTTACCATCGGCACCACCGGCGAGGAGAACCGCGCCCATGCTTGCCGCGAGGCCAACACAGATTGTAGCCACATCAGGTTTAATGAACTTCATGGTATCGTAGATCGCGAGACCCGCGGATACACTTCCACCCGGTGAGTTGATGTAGAGATAGATATCTTTTGTTGAGTCCTCAGCTTCAAGGAAGATGAGCTGGGCAATAGTTAGCGATGCCACATGATCGTCGATCGCGGTACCGAGAAAGATGATCCTCTCTCTGAGGAGACGCGAATAGATATCCATACCCCTCTCGCCACGGCCGGTCTGCTCGATGACATAGGGAACAAGCTGATTGTATATTTCGATTTTGCTGCTCATTTACATTCTTTCAATAATTTCTTTACACTGATAACTACAGACTAAAGAAGTTAGTTTCACTTAGTGACTGTGGTCATGGTCATGATCGTGATGGTGGTGGTCATGATCATGGTTATGGTGATCGTGGTTATCCACATATTTCTTTCTGTACTCGTCAGGATCGATCTCTTTTTTAGGGTTCTGTTCACCGAGGAATTTATCGAGCATTCCGTAAAGAAGCTGATTTCTTACCTCACTGCTCCTGAAGTAGTCTCTGAGTATGTCTTCGCCAATGTTGTATCTTTCAACTTCTTTGGCAACCATCTCATCGATGTACTCATCGGTGACGGTGAGATTCTCAATCCTGATAATATTCTCTCTAAGTACCTGCCATTTTGCTTCTTTTTCAGCATATGGCTTGTAGGCAACTCGTAGATCATCACTCTTCGGAAGAGGTTTTTTCTCTTTTTTAGCCTTTTCTGTCTCTTCTTTCACGAAATATTCGAGAACCCTGTCAACGAATGATGCAGGCACCTTGATATCGTTAGCGTCGAGAACAGTTTTCTCGAGTCTCGAATTGTAGATTCTCGAGGTCATGTCTTCGTAATAGCCTTTGTAGTAGGCGGCGATACCTTCACGCAGTTCTTCAACAGTCTTGTACTCTTTCGATATCTGCTGAACGAATTCATCGTTTAGTTCGGGTAGGGCTTTCTTTCTGAATCCTTTTACAATGAACTTGTAATTGGTTTTTTCGTAGCCGTCGATCAGTTTCTGCTCAGAATAGAAATCCTTTGGTTCGATAATGTCGTCAACCTTGAGATTCGCGGCGTTGTTCTTGAACGATTCACTAAGAAGGGGGTAATTCAGTTCGATCGCCTTGGGTGTACCCATCTCGAGTTTTGATTCGCCGTTATAGACATCGATATCGATCACTGTGGTTTCAGGATCCTCAACCTTTTCTACCGCCTGATATGTGGCATTCGAGCTGAGAAGATTCTTCAGTTCTTCATCGATCAGTGAATCTGTAACTTCATACTTCGGGATCTCTATCTCACTACCTTTGTAACCGAGCACTTCGATCTCAGGGAATATTTCATAATTCACCTTGAATGAGAGGGCTTCACCCGGATTGTACTTTATATCCACCAGGCCGGGGGTGTTCAGGGGTTTAAGATCGAGTTCTTTAGCGATATCCCAGAAAATCCGGTTAGCGACTTTATCGGCTGCGTCGTATTCGAGAGATTCGCCGTACATATTTTTAATTACATGACGGGGTGCCTTACCTTTTCTGAATCCAGGGATCTGGATAGTGGCTATTTTTTTTGCAACTTCGGATTGAATAAGTGGTGAGGCTTCTTCAGGGCTTAGTGTTACTTCCAGTTGATGTTCAGCAGTGGATAACTGATTGACTTTTTTTTCCAATCTAACCTCTGTTTTAAAAATGAAGTGCGAAAAGGGGGACTCGAACCCCCATGGATCTCTCCGCTAGATCCTAAGTCTAGTGCGTCTACCAATTTCGCCATTTTCGCTTTAAATTAGCTTGCAAATATACTAAATGTGGAGCGAAGAAAAAAGGGAGATACCCGGTTACGCGGGGGTGGAGGGATCAGGAATTGAACCAGAGGGCGGTCTCGGAAAGGTCTACATTTCCGCCTGAAATTATCAAGCCTGTCTTCTTTCCGGCGAAGGAATGAGGGGCTTTAATTACTGCCGCCAGCACTGTGGCCGAGCTGGGTTCGACAATGATCTTGAGCCGTTCCCAAATGAGGCGCATCGCGCTGACTATATCACTGTCATCCACGGTGATTATTTCTTTCACGAATTCCCTGATTATAGGGAAGTTTCTTCTTCCGAGAGAGGTTAGAAGTCCGTCGGCAATAGTGTTTGGGTTAACCGAGGGAATAATCGCCCCCTCACGCATCGAACGCCAGGCATCGTCCGCGCCCGCGGGTTCAGCGGCGAAAACGGTGATATTATTGCCAAAATAACGGGATGATAGAGCGGTGCCCGAGAGCAAACCTCCCCCTCCCACAGGGGCGATAATCGCCTGAAGGCCCGGCACATCCTCTATCAATTCCTTTGCCGAGGTGGCCTGTCCGCATATGATCCGGTAATCGTCGTAGGGAGGAATAAATGAAGCGCCGGTGCTGCTTATCACCTGTGCCAGTGTGTCTTCGCGGGCTTTCAGGTTGGGTTCGCAGAAAGTGATCTTTCCGCCGAAGGCGTTAACTGAGGCAACTTTAATTTTTTTTGAGTTCGAAGGCATTACCACGAAGGCCGGAACGCCGAGGGTTTTTCCGGCAAGGCTTAGAGCAGTGGCGTGGTTGCCGGAGGAATGTGTGGCAATGCCGTTGGCCCGCTCTTCGGGTTTTAGTGAGAGGGAAGCATTGAACGCCCCTCTTGCCTTGAAAGCTCCTCCGCGTTGCATATTCTCACACTTGAAGAAGAGTTCAGCGCCGGTTAGGTCATTCAGACTTTGGGATGTGAGAACGGGGGTTCGATGCACGAACGGTTCGATCCGCTTGTGTGCTTCTACAATAAGCTCAGCGGTCGGAATACCGTTGATCAATCGACGATCTTCCTGATATCTTTATCGCGGCCGAAGACAACCATAATATCGTTCGCCTCGAGTATTGTAGAGGCAGTAGGAACGCCGTAGATGGTCTCTTTGGTCTCTTTCTTGTCACCACTTACTGTGGTTACTTCACGCTTGATGGTGACGAGGTTAACATTGTACCTGATCCTGAGATCAAGCTCTTGCAGACTTTTGCCCACGAACGCCCTGGGCGTGCGCATGTGGACGATATTATAGTCTTCGCCAAGAACAACTGTATCGAGAACATCCCTGCTCGTTACGAGATTAACGAACTGCCGCGCGATCTGATGTTCAGGAATAAGTACCTGATGCACTCCAAGTTTTTTCAGAATTGTATCCTGTAACACAGAGGAGGCTCTGGCTACAACTTTTTTTACTTTAAGCTGCAAGAGAATTACGGAGGTGAGAACCGTGTTCTCAAACTTGTCAGGGCCGATCGCGACTATAGCCGCGTCGACACTTTCATCTATACCCAAGCTCATTAGAGCTTTTTCGTCTGTTGAGTCGGCTCTTACCGCGGAGGTTACCTGATCCTTAATATCTTCAATCGCGTCCTGATCGACATCGATAGCCATAACTTCAGCTCCCGATTGTCCGAGTCTTGCAGCGATAGTGCTTCCGAGGTCACCAAGACCTATGATTACAAATTTCTTTTTCAATTTAATTCCTCACAATTATAACATTGCAATGTTGTCTTTTGGGTACGAGTAGCGGCTGCTGTCTTTTTCAACCAGGAAACTAAAAATAATGGTAAGCGGTCCGATCCTGCCGATATACATAAGGAGTATATCCACCACTTTCCCGAAATCCGAGAGGTTTGGTGAAACACCTTTCGAGAGCCCGACAGTACCTGCCGCACTGAATGCCTCGAACATCAGATCAACAAACTTCACCCCTGCCTCTGAGATGCTGAGAAGAAAGACTCCCAGCAGGATATACAAAATTGAGAGCCAGAAGATCATGAAAGCAAGATTAATGATCTCCGGCGGGATTGTTCTTTTCTGAACCCTGAGATCCCTCGTACTGTTGCGGTACATCCAGACGGAGAGAAAAACTATAGCAAAAGTTGTGGTTTTAATACCTCCACCTGTACCGCCGGGTGAAGCACCGATAAACATCAGAAAACAATAGAAGAAAGTGGTTGGATCGGTGAAAGCCGATATATCTACCGTGTTAAAACCGGCCGTTCGTGCTGATACAGCCTGGAAGTAGGCGTGGAAGAATGCAGGACCCGTCTCGAAACTTTTCAGAGATGAATTCAACTCAAGAATATAAGTTGTGACAGTTCCCATTACTATCAGGATCGCGGTGGTCGCGAACACGATCTTTACCTGTAAAGGCATGTTCAGTCTCGCGAAAAGAGGCTCACGGTTAACTCTGAGGTACTTGGGTACACCAAGTAGGGTGGTGAAACCGATACCGCCGAGTATGATCAAAATACTGATAGTGGTTGTAAAAAGATAATTGCTCTGGGCGATCGGGTCGGCCAGATTTGCCGAATAGATCGAGAAGCCCGCGTTACAGAAGCCGGAGATGGCGTGGAAGATACTGGAGAAAACCGCTTCTTCGATATTATTTGGATAGAAATCCCGTATGGAATAAAAAATGAAACCCGCGCCGATCGCCTCCAGGGTAAATGTGAGTATCACGAGACTGGAGAGAACCTTCCCGATCGCTCCTACATTGTCTTCGTGCATCATCTCGCGGAGGATGAACTTCTCCTTTATGCCGAGTCCGCCGGACAGGAAGAGGGCGAAGAAAGTAGTGAAAGTCATCAAACCAAGTCCGCCGATCTGGAAAAGCAGCATAATTACCGTCTGTCCGAACCGGGTGAAATCCTTTCCGGTATCAAGAACGGTGAGGCCGGTTACGCACACGGCACTTGTTGAAGTGAAAAGGGCATCAAGAAATCTGATACCTCCGGGTAGATTTGACGAAGCCGGGAGCATGAGCAACAAAGCACCCGTAAGAATTGTAACCGCGAAACTGAGCATGAAAAGTCGCGCGGGGTGAATCTTCGATTCGAGAATTTTTTGATTGTATCTCACAGCTCCCAGCACAATACCGACAACAATATATATCTGAGCCAGTACTACATAGAGAAAAGTGATATTCTTAACATTAAAAGTTGTGCCGATGTTCTGGATAATACTGGCGCCGATAAGGGTCAGAACGGTTTCAACCATCAGGAAAAGAAGGATCAGGAACTCAAAAAGGTGTGCCCTTAGAAACGCGCTTTTGTTCTCCGCGAATCTGAAGTTCACCAATTGGTAGAAGACGAAGATCGCGACCACGCCGATGGAGAGGGCATTGATGATCGTTTCCTCGACGAAGTTAAGTCTGAAACCGTGTTCAAGGATAATAGTGACGAAACCTACTGCGGCGGAAATCACAAGAAATATTCGCAGCCACTTCAGAAGGGTATCGCGGTTTTTCGTTCTAAACTCCATTGATATCCATTTCGCTTCTGTAAGGTCTTAGTTTTTTAAGCACGGCTTGATTCATGGCATCATACAACTCGTCGATGTAAGCAGAATCATAGAGATACATATTTACCTTCACTGTGAACCGGCTGTTGAGAAAGTCGACCTTCTTTATAAAAACTTCCGGTTCACTGTCGACGAAAAGGAAGGGGTTCGATACAGCCGCGTCTTTAAGAATACGCAAGATCGTTGAAGGGTCGTACGATGAAGGGAAATCGAAATCGAGCGAAACCAATTCCTCTTTCTTACCCCGGCTCACATTCTCAAACGGGTTGTCGATGAAGTATGAATTGGGGATAAAGATCGCGGAACCCTCATCGTTGAAGATGGTGATATGCTTCCATCCGATCTCTTTTACGAAGCCTTTTGCCACTGAAGTCTTGATGTAATCATCAATACTGAACATGTTTCCGGAGAGGATAAAAATTCTTCCCAGTATATTTTTTACCAATGGTAGAGAGGCCACCCCGGTTACAACCAGGAACAGAACCAAAAGGAAGATCATCAGAAGCTGAGTGTTAACAAGCACAAGGCGGAGTATCAGAAACGCGGCGAGGAACCAAACCGCCCAATTCAGTAGCGGCAATACCTTCTTCCAGCTTCTGCTTAGATCCTTCCGGAACGAGATATACTTCCGCATCGAGGAGAGTGCCACGGAGAGGGCAGAGGCGACTGCCAGAATGAAGAAGATTAGCGCGAACCTGAAAATCCCGATCTGTCTCACCGGATTCAGTGAATTCATCATATCGTCGAACGATGGGAGATTGTTCGATGTTGAGTCGATGAAGATGAAAGTGGGTTCCAGCCTGGCATTGGATGTGTCAACATCCGGCTTCAGCATTACTGTATCAATTATTACAACTGTATCGATCCTGTAGATTGAATCGACACTTCTGACAGTGTCGATCATCCGTATCGTGTCTTTTGGTACAACCGGAGCAACTTTTTTGTTGCCGATTTGTTGAGCGGAGACGGGGAGGAGGAGCAACAGGAACAGAGCCAAACGAATCATTATTCCTCCTTCTCACCGGGTAAAAGGTTTCTTCTGATCAGTTCCCGTTCAATTGATTTGAACTTGAACTTGTTGGTGTAGTAGTAGTCATGACTCTTGCTGAGTTCACCGATCCTGAGAATATTCATGGAGTAGAGTTTATTCAGCAGTTCACCGGCCTCCTTCTCCGGGATGTTCATACATTCGGCCAAATGGCTTCTTTTCAGTCCGCCATGCAGTATCACGGCATGCAACGCCGTCATGGTCTTTATATCGAGAAATGAAAGGTCGATGTATGGGAAGGGTTGATAAGTCCTGATCGTCAGGGTATTCTCCTCGACCTTCAAGATCGAATTCAGCCAGTAGTTCATCCCGGCAACGATATTCCCGCCGGAGTATTCAGTCAGCCTGTCGAAATAGAACCTGCTCAGATAAGTTTGCTCTTCGACCAGCTTCGCGGAACTCAAGAACCTCTTTTTGAGGAGATACAGGTCATCTTTCGCGAATTTGAATGTGAAACCAGCGGTTTCCTGTCGTTTCAGGATGATATCCTTCATCCTGTCTTTATTCAGGTCCTCCAGCGCCAGTCTCAGATTGAATAGTGGCGCGGCTCTGAAGTTGGTTTTAATAAACTGCCAAGCAACACTCTGAACCGTGGCGATCCAGATAACATTGTTGTTCGTCATCGAAATGATGTGGAGCATCGCGTGAAGCGCTCCGAAGCCATCGACGGTTCTCAGGAATATTTTATGCAGGTTCACCAGCAGGATGAACTTGTTCCTGAATCTTTCATTGAGATCGAGAATGATCGAATCGATTGTTTTAAGCTCGTTGTAGCCCATGGCCTGCGATAAAACCTGGCGCAGCTCATCGACCGAGGAGATCCTCTCGACAAAATGGAACTCGATGTAATCGCCGGGACGGAACACTTCCTTGGTAATGAAGTAGATATAAGAGGTTTTGCCCGAGCCGGGGGCACCTGTGATCAGTATCGATGAGGGGAGGTGCGAACGGAATCGTTCCTGGGCCTTCTCGATCAGATTTCTCAGGTCCTGCTCTCCCTTGAAGAACTCTGACGATTCGAGAGAGGTACCGTCGAACAAACGGCGGTAAATGAACGGGAGCTGATCGAGTATCTCTTTTGTTCTGAAAAGTTCTTCTTTGTACGAAACCGGAAGTTTGCCGGAGAATATCCTGAACCGCTCAAATGATCTCCGGTAAAGGGGAAGGATGACCTTGTTCAGAATGAACTTTCCGAATATCGCCAGTTTATGGAAGAAATAGTGAGTGTTGACAAGGACAAACCTGAATGATCCCATGATCATTCCCGACAACCGGGTTGCTGCCACCTTTTTATCCGGCGTTTGCCGGTTCGAAGCCGTGATTAGTGACTTAACCTCATTAATCGCTTGTGAAGTTTTAACTCCAACTTGACTGTTAATGGAGAGCTCTAGTTTATCGTTGTTGCTCTCAATTTCCCGGAGACGGGTGATAAAATTCTCGTTCAGGGCAAAGATGATGTCTTTGGCGCCATCGAGATCACCCGGATCTTCTTCGAGCCGTTTTACCATTGAATCGATGTAATAGATAACACTCGACTCGAGGTTTCTGAACTCCTTCAAGGAGGTTTCAACATAGTTAACAAGGAACTCGTTCACATCGCCTATCTCCCTCGGAAACCGCGAGAGGAGGAAATTCTGAGTTATTTTGCTGATCTTGTGAGCTTTAAGCTCTATGAACTGTGGTGTTCTATCGGGAAGGGCGAGTTCATATTCCTCAAGATATTCAGATTCAGAAGGGAGTGCCGCGGAAAGGGTGTTAATACCGTTTATTACTGTATCCAGAAATGTTCGCAACTTGCGGCTTCGGGAAGCTCTTTCGAGTTCCCTTACAACGAGTGTAAGCTCCGGGATACTCTGGGAGATGCGGAAATTATCAGCGAATGATTTCAGCTCGTCATATCCTCCGGGGAGCCGCTCTGTCATACCGGTTGAGAAGAGCCGTAGCTGTTCGGCTATCCTTGGACAGGCAGAGCGTATCCGTTGGCTGATCTCATCCGCGAGGTTAAGAAGGGCACGGTCGAGGAAATTATTAAGTTGAATTTCAAACCTGTAGATATAAAGTTCTTTTTGAATAAGGCCTATCATTCCCTGATAGTAAACCACCCAGAAGCGAAGGGAGTCGATGAGCGCTTCCTTCTTCTTCTGAGACGACTCAAGCGCTCTGAACAGATCGAAGTCGTTACCCCGTTTTTCAACCCTTATAATTTCGCCCAGGTATTTTAGAAAAGAATTGTATGGCGAGGCAAACGCGTAAGAAAGCCTCTTTTCGATCTCGTCAACATTGGATGTCTGCTCGTTTATATAGACATCCAGCTCGTTGAAGAACATCTCCTTCAGTTCTTCATATCTCATGAAAAAGACAGTTACGAAACCAAGACTGCTTTTCTCCTGGCCAATAATTGTGATCATTTCATCCAGGTAAGAAATGAAATTCTTGTGGATGGCTTTCAGCTTCCTGTAAAGATTCAGTCTGTCGGCTCCTACCAGATTCACCGTTTCGAGTATCTCACCCGTGGTGATCGCGTTCAGATAATATCTGGCGGTGTTTCTGAGTTCGATGTCTACTGAAACCGCTCTTTTACCCTTGAACAGCTTCGAAATGAAACAATTGAACTTTAGCCGAAGCAGGTAAACCTTGAAATCGAGTGATTTTCCCTTAAAGGATGCAAGGTCAGTTATCACACCGAGGGAGAAGTTCCCGGGGATTTCATCGGTTACCTTAACAAGTTCGTTCAGCAGGTCCCGGGCGAGCGAGTTATAGTCGGCCAGTTTCCTCTCGGCCAGTTTCCTCTCTTCAAGGTGGTGAAGGAGGGCCTCTGTCTGATTGATTCTAAGATTCTGAAGTGTGGCCTTGATCGCTTTCGGCTCTTTACCTGACATGATGATCGATTCGATCGAAAGGAACATATTCCGGTAGAGCGCGACGGTTTCTTCGAGCAGCTCCTGCGATTCCTGGCTTCTCTTGGAAATAAATGAAGTTCTGAAATTGTTTACGAGTCCAATAATTCTGAAGTAGAGATCGAAGAGTATCTTGTTCAGTTTTTTGTCTTCGAAGATCGGTTCCGAGAATACGATACGGTACTCTTTTTCAACTGTCTCCAGTTTTTCTTTCTGAATTACCGTTTCATCCCTGACATCACCTGCTTCCCGGTTCTCCGAAAGGGTTTTCCCGAACTTCAGCAGAGCCACACGGAAGATCACGGGCCCGGCGATCAGGTTAAGGAGAATGATATCGTATAAGACAGGAGTGACAATAAGAGCGAGAGCCGGCACTTCCTTTGAAATAATCTGGAGAAAACCGAGCATTAAAACCCCGGTTGACACGAACCCCGTCCACGCGAATTTAAGAACATTCCTCTGGAAACCGGTAAGCTTGCCGGCCAAATGAACCGAAACAGCGATAGCCAGAATCCTTAAAAGGAAGAGGGCGGCTGCCAGGGGGAACGCCTTGGCTATTGTTTCGATCTCGAGTGACGCTCCGGCGAGCGCGAAGAATATAATGTAAACAGGAAGTGAAAAATTCGATACGGCCTTTTCGAGTTCTTCGGTATCACTGAAATTTACCGTTATTGCTCCCGCGATCACGAACAACAAAAGAGTCTCGAAATGAAGGAGCATCGAGGCGTAACTGCCAAAGACGATGATACAGACAAGGAAGAAAGTGATCTCAAGCTTGATGTATCTCAGATACAGCACCACCGCGCCGCCTAAAACCAAACCCGCAACTATCGTCTGTCCCAGTTCCATCACGAGTTTTAGGAGATCGTATTGGGTCTGACCGGTTTGTGGGGGTATCAACCGCGAATTCACGAAATATATTACAACCGCCAGCAGAAGTATATTGAAGATATCCTTTAATACCGCCGTGCCGAGTGTGAGATCAACAAGATCATTCTGAGCATTCAATTCATCCGCGACAGCCATCGTGAGCTCGATTGATGTACCCATCGAGATCACTGAAACCAGCAGGCCCGCGGCTATAAGGGTTTCCACTCCGGGATCCGCTCCGGTGATCAAAGGCATCAGGTAATACACACCAGCGGTAACCAGAATAAAAATCACAAAAAACTTTACGATAAGGAGCAAAATCGCGGGCTTCAGTATCCACTTGACATGGTTGAGTTTGAGGTGGAGGCCGGCCGCGAGCGCGATCACAGCAAGAGCAATGTTATTGACCGGCTCCAGATTTGAAATAACGCGATCCGAGATCAGCGTCAGGTCGAAAGATTGTAATACTCCTGACATCGGAATCCCGAAAAGTGCCCCGGCGGCTAAATAACCAAGAACTTTTGGAAGCCGGATAACCGTGAAAAGCTCACCAAGAGTGAAGGAGACGAGGATCATGAATCCGAGCACCGAGAGTGTGCGGGGATATTGAAGATTGCCGGGTGTCCCGATATGAGTTGCGATAAGCATCAGTCCGAGGAGCAAGGCGATAACGAAGAGTCTTCTGGCGACAGCTATCATCCGACATCTCCCTTTATTTCACCCGATTCTATCAGGAATTTTCTCGTAAAATAGGAAGCGGGCAGCGCTGAGAACACCGTTACCACGAAGACAGTATTCATTACGAAGGGTAGAATTGGATTATTGAACACGGTCGCGTAGTTAATAAGCATTGAGAACACCAGAACATTGGTGAGCATAAAAACGCCGGATTGCTCTTTATTAACACACTCCTGATCGAATGCTGCCGCTACGCTTATTCTGTGGGCTATGAATTTAGAAAACAGCTTGATGGAAGGGAATGCCAAGACAGCGACCCAAACAAGCCAATCACCGGGGAGCACCCAAATAATTCCGGCAAAAACCACAGTGACAGCTGTTAAAGGAGCGATCAGTCCCTGCAGGGCGTCAGTGATTCTATCCTTCATTCCGGAGAGGTTTCCAAGGAAAATGCCGAGGATGAAACAGAGGAAAAGGGGTGAAAGTCCAAGAAAATAGGCCACACCGCTTCCCAGCAGTGTAATTCCCATTACTCCGGCAAGTATTTTGTGATCGTCGGTTTCCCTTCCGATGAATATCAGAAACAGGACTCCCAACGCGACAGAAAGCCCAATGCTGAGCGTTGCAAACTCTGTGGCAGTTAACGAGATCTCCGGCCGGGTTGCAATATGATAAACCGGAAACGCGAGACCAAAAAGGAGAATCGAGAGAGAGCCGGAATACGAAGCGGCAGAGGCGAGTGAAACTGAAAGTTTGCCTTTGAGTGAAAATTTACTCCGTAGAATATTGATGACCATCGGAGATGAGATCGAGGTCATGATCCCAATGGCCGAGGCAGCGAACAGCAATTCCTCCAACGAGGCTTTATCTTTATATAGCCAATAGGCGAGCAAAAACGCGGCGCTTCCGGATAATAGAGAGCCAAGCAGGAGGTCGTAAGCCGCGATCCTGAAGTGTTCGCGGTTCGATCTGAGTAATTCTACAATATTGAATTTCATGCCCCAATAAAGCCCAAGAAATCCGGTTACCGCGCTGATCACAGGATCGAGTTTGGCCAAGATATCCAAATTTATGGGAAACGGGAGGATCAACGAGGTGTACTCAGTAACCAAGCCGTACAGGGCCGGGCTAAGAAGCAACCCCAAGAGGAGATACTCGGTACCGGTAGGAATGTAATTCCGATCAGAAATTTTCCTTACGACAAATCCTGTGCCCAGATAACCTGACAGGAGAATAAGGAGAAAAAATGAAATAGTTTCCATCAGAAAAGTTTAAATCAAACTTTGAAACATACTAAAATCATTCATCATAATTACAAGGCCTTCACAACGCATAAAGTTATATCATCACTCTGTTTCGTATCGCGGGCGTGAAATTTAACATCGTTGATGATGTTATCAACCAGTTGCCGGGCGGGGGAGTCTTTAAGAGACACCACTTTTTCTACAAGTCTGCGGTCTGAGTAGATATTCAGTCCGGCATCCATAGCCTCAATAACACCATCGGAGAAAAAGACAAGAAGATCATTGACCTCAAAACGGGTAGATTCAAAAGTGTATGAGAAGGGGAGCACTCCGAGAAAAATACCTCCCTGTTTTAGTCTCGATATCTCATCGGTCGCGGCCCGGTAGATGATCGGGTCATTGTGTCCGGCATTCACGCTATGTATAACATTTCGTGCCGTATCAACCACGCCGATCCAGGCAGTTACGAACTTCTCAGAAGTAGTTGCTTCGCAAAGCACCGAATTTATGGTCTCAGCGATCCTGACGGGGTCGGAGACAGACCCTTCGAGTCGGATCATTGTGTGCAGTGTCGCGTCGAGCGTTGAGACAAGAAGTGCAGCCGGGATTCCTTTGCCCGAAACATCTGCCACCATCAAGAGGCAAAGGTTATCATCAATCTTTCTCACAGCGTAATAGTCGCCACCAACCTCCTCAGCCGGAATCAGAATTGCTGACACATCCAGTGCGGTAAAGTGAGGAAGAACTGTCGGTAGCAGCCGCTGCTGTATCTTCTGCGCCATTTCCAGCTCTTGCTTTAGGGCTTCGCTCTTCACTTTGGTTTCAAGCAGGAGGGCATTCTCAATAGCAACCGCGCACTGCCCGGCGAGAGTCTCGATCAGTTGAATGTCTTCAACCACAAATGTGTCGCTGTCTTTTTTATTAATTACAGAGAGGACGCCAAACAGGTTATCGTTTTTAACTATTGGGGCGCAGACCATGTTTCTGGTGTGAAAGCCTGAAATCTTATCATATTCGGGGTTGAATCTTTTGTCGCTGTAGCAGTCGTCGACCAACTGAGCCACCTTGTGTTTGGCGACCCATCCGGCGATCCCTTTGCCGATCTCAAGAGGTTGATCCTTTATCCGGGCTTCCTCGGCTTCAGCGAGAACATGGAAGTGGAGCATGCCGTCGTTCTTGTCGTAAAGCATAAAAGAGCTTTTTTCGGCATTAAGCACTGCTCTCCCTGAGAGCATTATCTCATCAAGAAGCTCTTTCAGGGGTTTGTTCTCAAGAATTTTCAATGAAACTCCGTGTAGAAACTTCATTCTCGAAAGGAAATATCCGGTGCGGTTCTCCGCCTGATTTAACTTCCTTTGGAGAAAATAGTGGTCCCAAAAAGCATGTTGCAGTTCGGTTATGTTGCCGTTACCGGGAGTATCTTCGAGAAGGTAGTCGATAAGATTCAAATTGAAAAGCTCAGTTGTCTCTTCCGGATTGTGACCATTGCCGGTAAGAACAATGAACGCCGCGGGTGCAACCCTGCGTAACTCCTCAAGGACGGGAGTAATATTAAGATCATAAATCAAGATAATTGCTTCTGGAGACAGGTCGGCGGTTCTGTTAATCAGTTCTTCCTGATCCAGAACAAAAACCGATCCCCCGGGAGCCAATGCTTCTCCGAGCAGATCCTTCTTGTAAGCAGTAGGACTAAAAACTATTTTCATACCAATGGGTAAAATAATCTATTTTTGTAACACTAAAAACAATTTTTAACACGCGTACCAATCCAAATCAAACGCCCGGCAATTGAAAAGCAGATGAACAGAATCACCGGCATTTTAACCAGCTTACTATTGACAATCCTCCTGCTACCTGGTGGATCAAACGCCCAAAACAGTAAACCTGTGATGAATGCCGTTCGCGTTACAGTGCCCCCCAAGATCGACGGCAACAGCCTTGACAGCATCTGGCAGGTGATACCCGGCAATTCAGATTTTCTTCAGATCGATCCAAATCCTGGTAAAGCACCTGCTTTAAAGACAGAGATAAAGGTAGCGTACACTGATGACGACATCTACTTTCTCTTTATATGTTACGACCCCGAACCTGAGAATATAATCGCCCGGGAGATGAAATACGACGGCTACACATCCGGAGATGATAATGTTAAACTGATTCTGGATACCTTCGGCGATGAGAGGAACGCCTACTGGCTTGCCACGAATCCATTGGGCGTGAAGAATGATGCCCTCCTTTCGGGGAGGACTTACGAAGAGTTTAATGAAGATTGGGATATGATCTGGGATGTGGCCTCTTCAATCTCCTCTGATCGCTGGTGCGCCGAGATCAGGATCCCTTTCGCCTCGCTAAAATTCCCAAAAGCCGACGAGCAAGTCTGGGGTGTGAATTTCCTGAGAGGGATACGCCGGTTGAATCAGGATGTGATCTGGTCGGGAGCAGTGGCCAACGGTAATTTCTTCGATCTTACCCGCGCGGGTGAGCTAAAGGGCATCTCGCGTATCGAGAGGGGGAACCCTGTCTATATTTTACCCTTTGTTAATGGCGGCCTGGAGGATATGGGTGGTGCGAAAGACTCAAGATTCAAAGCCGGCCTTGATGTAAAGTATGGTATCAGTGACGCTTTTACAATGGATCTAACTCTGAATACCGATTTCGCCCAAGTTGAGGCCGATATCGCGGAAATAAATCTGACGCGATTCCCGCTGTTTCTTCCGGAAAAAAGGGATTTCTTCCTTGAAGGAAACAAGCTTTTTTCGTTCGATCTCGCGAGCGGCAATACAGGCTACTACTCGCGAGTGATCGGGATCGACAGGGGAGAAGGGGTTCCGATAATCGGAGGTTTGAAACTCACCGGTTCGGCCGGAAGACTTGAGGCAGGGATACTCTCGGTACAAACCGAAGGAACCACAAGGAAGAAAACAACAAATTATCTTGTCTCTAGAGCGAAATATGGAATTCTTGATAATTCATACGCGGGGTTTATCTTCAGCAATGTTCAGTCTGAAGATGGATTCAGTCGTCTAGGCGGAGTTGATCTGAACTTTAATTTCAATGATTTTCTGGGTGATAAAAATCTGATAATCACCTCCAAACTTGCCGGCACTCTGGATGGTAGTAACACCACTGAGAACCTGGCCGGAATAGTGGCAATCGAATATCCCAATGAAATTCTGAACATCTACAGTTCGTACGGTTTCACACAGAAAAATTTTGACCCGAAAACAGGCTTCATCTACCGGCCCGGGATCAATGAGTTCGTTTTTTATGCTTCATTTGCGCCGCGGTTCGACAACGGATGGCTGCGAAGGTTCACCTTTATGCCGGTCGAGTTTGATATTCAGCATGAACCGGGCGGGCGGATTGTATCGTATGAGTATGAAATAATGCCCGTCAGCTTGCTTTTTGAGTCAAACGACAGGGTATCGTTCACATACACCAAGGGATATGACAGCCCTGATAATGATTTTACAATATTCAAGAACACCCTTATCAAGAGTGGGGATTACCACAGCAACAGTTTTGGGATGAACATCTTCACAAGCCATAGCAGGCCTGTTTTTGGCACTATCGGGATGGAATACGGCGATTTTTACGGAGGAAAACGATTTGAGCTCGAAAGTGAAGTGAACGCCGCAACCTCCGGAAATTTCGGGATGACTCTGGGCTACAGGTTCAATGATATCTCGATCAACGACAGACGCATCAACACGAATGAGATTTTTTCACGCTTAAAGTTCACTCTTAATGTAAATACTGCCTCTTTTCTTCTCGTCCAATGGAACAATGAGATAGAAGAACTTAATTTTAACTTCAAGATCAATTACAAACCAACACCCGGTAGCGATATCTATCTTGTAGTGAATAAAATTCTTGAAACCCCGGGTGGCTTACGCTCCAAAGATCTGGTAATAATCCTAAAAATATCCTGGATGTTTATAATATAATGGATCACGATCACTCACATTCACACGGCCATGGGCATCATCACCACCACCACCACATTAGTGAAGGTGAGCCCGTTGAGGGAATTAAAACCGCGTTCTGGTTAAATTTTCTTTTTGCCATAATAGAGATCGTCGGCGGGATACTGACGAATTCTTTCGCCATACTTTCCGATGCTATACACGATCTGGGTGATACTGCCGCGATAGGGCTTTCGTTTGTGCTCGAAAAAGTTTCGCATAAAAAGCGGGATAAAAATTTCAGTTATGGATACAAGCGGGTGTCACTTCTTGCCGGGCTTTTAAGCACGATAATTCTTTTAACCGGCAGCAGCTTCATGATCTACGGAGCGATTCACAGACTTCTCGAACCGAGAGCCGTTAATTCGGCGGGAATGTTCCTTATTGCAACTCTTGGGGTTGCTGTTAACGGATTCGCGTTCCTCAGGCTGAATGTTGGCGACAAGGCAAATGTCAGGGCTGTCCGGCTACACCTTCTCGAGGATGTGCTGGGGTGGATCGCCGTTATTGTGGGATCCGTGATCATCTATTTTACCGGGTATACCTGGATCGATCCGCTTCTCTCGTTAGGGATTTCAGCGTATATAATATATAATGCCGCACTAAACTTGAGCAGTTTTACCAAGATATTTCTTCAGGGGATGCCTTCCGGAGTGGTTGAGGAAGATGTTAAAAAAGAATTGGCGGCGATCCGGGGTGTCGAGTCGCTTCACGACATCCACATATGGTCGATGGACGGCAGTTATAATATTATGTCGGTTCATCTGGTGGTGAAGGAAGATCTATCGCGTGAGGAGATTTCACGGATAAGGAGCAGCGCGAAAGAAGTGGCGAGGAGATCCGGGATAATGCACGACACGATCGAAATCGGCTATTGCAACGACGATTGTGAATTTGTTGACTGTTGATGCTTGTATATCCCTGAAATTTTTATTCATTTGCAACTTCTTTTCAAAAAATTAGCTTTACTCATTATATAGTAATTGAAACTGAAGAAAAACTTTCGAGCGATCCCCAAAAATGATTAAAAACCTAGTTATCGTAGAATCACCGGCCAAAGCCTCGACCATTGAGAAATTTTTAGGGAAAGATTTTACCGTCACTTCCAGTTATGGGCATATCCGCGATCTTGCTAAAAAAGATATGGGTATCGACACCGAAAAAGGTTTCCTCCCCAGTTATGAAGTACCCGCTGACAAGAAAAAGAAAGTTGCCGAACTAAAAAAGATGGCCACCGAGGCAGAGACTGTATGGCTTGCCACCGACGAGGACCGTGAAGGGGAGGCTATTTCATGGCACCTGAAAGAAGCTCTTCACATCCCCTCGAACAAGATAAAGAGAATTGTTTTCCACGAAATTACCAAACCTGCCATACTTGAGGCTGTTCAGAACCCAAGAAGCATAGATGACAATCTTGTCGACGCTCAGCAGTCGCGCAGGATACTCGACAGGCTTGTAGGCTTCGAGCTTTCGCCGGTGTTGTGGAAGAAGGTAAGACCCTCCCTTTCAGCCGGAAGGGTGCAGTCGGTTGCGGTAAGGTTGATAGTTGAACGGGAAAAAGAGATACAAGATTTTGTTACCCGCGACTACTTTAATGTATCGGGCATATTCAAGGTATCCGGTGGTAATAAAAAAGAGGTGCTGATAAAAGCCGACCTCGATACGAAGTTTGATGACGAGCCGGCAGCCTCATCATTCTTGAAGTCGTGCATCGGTGCTGATTTTACAGTTCAAGATCTTGAGAAGAAAGAGCTTAAGAAGACACCTGCTCCGCCCTTTACAACTTCAACCCTGCAACAGGAGGCTGCAAGGAAACTGAGGTTCCCGGTCTCTAAAACGATGCGGGTGGCTCAGAATCTCTACGAGGCGGGACACATTACTTACATGAGGACCGACTCTGTTAATCTTTCCGATTTTGCCCTGGCTACTGCGCGTGAGATGATAACGGAGAATTTCGGGAGTGAATACCACCACTTCAGGAAGTATAAAACCAAGTCAGCCAATGCTCAGGAAGCTCATGAGGCGATTAGACCAACATACTTCAGTAACAGAAAAATATCAACTCTTTCAAGAGATGAAGCAGCACTGTATGATCTGATCTGGAAGCGTGCCCTTGCATCGCAGATGAGTGACGCGAGAATTGAAAAGACCACCGTTGATATCGCTGTTTCAACTTCACCACACAAATTTATCGCGTCAGGCGAGGTTATCCTTTTCGACGGTTTTCTTAAACTTTACATTGAGTCGAAGGATGAAGAAGATGGTGATGAAGAGGGTACTGCCATCCTTCCGCCACTTTCGATCGGCCAACCTCTCCGGATGAAAGAGATAACTGCCACGCAGCGATACACCCGGCCTTCTGCCAGATACACCGAGGCAGCCTTGGTTAAGAAACTTGAGGAGCTGGGTATCGGACGGCCTTCAACCTACGCCCCAATTATCTCGACCGTACAAGACAGGGGATATGTGGTTAAGGAGGAGAGAGAGGGTAAGTCAAGAAATTATATAAAGTTAACCCTTACTGATTCGGGTAAGATCGAAACCGAAGAGAAGACTGAAATTACCGGTGCCGACAAAGGGAAACTATTTCCGACCGATATCGCATTTATAGTCAATGATTTTCTTGTGAAGTATTTTCCGAACATTCTCGACTTCAAGTTTACCGCGAAGATCGAGAAGCAACTTGATGACATCGCCAAGGGTGAAATCGACAGGGTGGAAATGCTGAAGAAATTCTATCAGCCGTTCCATAAAACTGTTCGTGAGACGATCGAGACCAGCGAGAGGGCAACGGGAACCAGAGAGCTTGGAAAGGATCCCGCCTCGGGACTGGATGTGATCGTTCGTATGGCAAAATATGGTGCTGTCGCGCAGATTTACAGCCCTGAAAATCCGGAAATTAAACCGAGAATGGCTTCACTGAAGAAGGGTCAGAGAATTGATACCCTTACGCTTGAAGAAGCTCTTGATCTTTTCCGTCTGCCAAGAATAGCCGGTGAATTCGAAGGTGAGGAACTGGTGGTTGCCGAAGGAAGGTTTGGGCCGTATGTGAAGCATCAATCGAAGTTTTACTCGATACCGAAAGAGATGGATCCGCTCAGCATCACCGAAGAGGAGTGCATCGGGCTGATAAACTCGAAGAAAGATGCCGAAGCAGCAAGAAATATAAAGAGTTTCATCGAGGATCCCTCGGTTAAAGTGCTGAACGGCAGGTTTGGGCCGTACATCACTAATGGTAAAGTTAATGCCAAGATCCCTAAAGGGAAAGAGCCCAAGGAGATAACATTCGAAGAGGCCCTCCATTATATAGATGAAGCTTCAAAGAAAGAGCCGGTAAGGGGAAGAAGCGGTAGAGGGAAGAAAAAGTAATTTTTCTTTGCTTTAACTCTTGCATGAAATCTGGATATTACCTATATTTGTAGACCAAATTATTATAGTTCTGCGGGAATAGCTCAGTTGGTAGAGCGCAACCTTGCCAAGGTTGAAGTCGCGGGTTCGAGTCCCGTTTCCCGCTCTAGATAAAAAATCCACGCGAGTGGATTTTTTAGTTTTAGGGTGTTTTTTATGGCGCTGTACCCAAGTGGCTTAAGGGGAAGGTCTGCAAAACCTTTATTCGTCGGTTCGAATCCGACCGGCGCCTCAAAA
>Ga0116141_10000688_pt1 | contig 27549 bp, 30 predicted proteins | sample AD_UKC097_MetaG_FD_89744 | JGI IMG/M metagenome (GOLD analysis project Ga0116141, IMG submission 89744) | Active sludge microbial communities of municipal wastewater-treating anaerobic digesters from USA - AD_UKC097_MetaG | ecosystem: Engineered > Bioreactor > Anaerobic > Digestate | place: USA...
CTCACCTTCATCTTCTCGAAGCCTATGCGAACCTTTACCGCCTTTCGGGCGACAGGTTAGTGGGAGAAAGGCTGAGGAACCTTATAGGGATCTTTCTTGAGAAGATAATTGACAAAAATACTTCCCACCTGATATGCTTCATGGACAGAAACTGGAACAGCACGTCAACAATCCATTCATACGGACATGATATAGAGAGTTCGTGGCTCCTTTATGAGGCAGCTGTAATTCTGGGCGATAAGGAACTGATAGCCAGAGCTGAAAAGGCTTCACTGAAAATTGCCGGTGCAGCCGCTGAGGGATACCAGCCCGACGGCAGCATGCTGACAGAAAAGGATTTTGCAACAGGTCATATAAGTGCCCGGCGTTCATGGTGGGAACAGGCCGAGACTGTCGTGGGATATCTTAATGCTTTTGAGCTTTCAGGAGATGAGGACTATCTCATGAAATCGATGAAAAGCTGGGAATACATAAAAAACAATTTCATCGACAAAGAGAAAGGAGGATGGTTCAGCTATATCTCCGATAAGGGGGTGCCCTCGGGCGACAAGGGCGGATACTGGATATGCCCATATCATAACGGAAGGATGTGCATAGAAGTAACCAAAAGGATTAAGGGTACCGGGAAGTGATTCCGGATCGCCGGAAGTCACTGTGGTGAACCTGCCTGAGAATTTTATTTCTGCTCTGTCTGATATTACTTATACTAACTATGTACACTTACACTCTTGGAGGGAAGAACGGTAAAAAATACGTTCTTCACGAAAGCACGGACATGGTTGCTGTGCGACTCATAAAGAAAGCAGATAACCATAAGGCTGTTATTTCTGAGAAAAGCAGGGAACTTCTTAAGGACTTCGAGCTTGTGGAAGAGTTTCCCGAGGCAGGTATTTCTGTTTTTCAGGCACGTGAATCGGTAAAGGACCCAAGGGCTCTTCGCGACAGGACAAAATCCGAGCTCAGAAAGGAGCCGGATTTGAGATTTGCAGGAAAAGTGCTGATCGACGCCGAAAGCAGAACCCTTGTCCTTTATACATGCAATCTTTTCATAAAGTTCAAGGATGAACTGGATAGCGCACGATGCGAAAAAATACTTGAGGATAACGGCCTGATTGTAAAAAAGAAGCCTGATTATGCCCCGAATACTTATTTCGCAAAAGCTCCCGATGATATTGGCGTCAGGATATTCAGCCTTTCGGAAAGCCTGCTTTCAAGGGAAGAGGTCGAGTTTTGCCATCCTGAACTGATAAGGAAAAGGAGTTTCAGGAAAATTCATCCCCGTCAGTGGCATCTGAAGGAGACTGAAATAAGAAACGTAAGGATAAATGCCGGAGTAAAGGCTGACCTTGCCCATAAGCTGTCAAAGGGCTTGGGTGTCACAATTGCCATCATTGATGATGGCATCGATATAGCTCACCCTGAGTTCAGGGAAGAGGGAAAGGTGGTTTATCCGAGGGATGTGGTAATGGGAAATGATAATCCTCTTCCGGCATACCCCTATGACAATCATGGCACAGCATGTGCCGGAGTAGCGGCTGCTTCAGGAATAAAAGCTTCGGGCGTTGCTCCGAAGGCATTCCTGATGCCGGTGCGGCTGAGTTCGAACCTGGGCTCAATGGCAGAGGCCGATGCATTCAAATGGGCTGCCGATCACGGCGCCGACATAATATCATGCAGCTGGGGGCCCGCCGATGGCAACTGGAGCGATCCTGGCGATCCGGTTCATTTTTCTCAGGTCGGTCTTCCCGACAGTACACGACTGGCCATCGATTATGCAATATCAGCGGGCAGGGCAGGGAAGGGTTGTATTATAACCTTTGCGGCAGGGAATGGAAACGAAGACTGCGGTTACGACGGTTATGCGAGCTATGAAAAGGTAATTGCAGTTTCAGCATGCAACGATACGGGAAGCAGGTGCGTTTACAGCGACTATGGAAAAAACGTATGGTGTGCTTTCCCGAGCAGTGATTTCGGCTATGCTCCCTTCGGTCATCCTTCCCCTCTTACAGAAGGGATTTACACTACTGACCGCCTTGGCTCCGGAGGATATAATCCTGACGGCGACTATACCGGGAATTTCGGCGGGACTTCCGCCTCCTGCCCGGGAGTTGCAGGAACGGCAGCACTAATTCTTGAAGCGAATCCTGAACTGTCGTGGAAACAGGTGAAAGATATTCTCAGGGATACTGCCGAAAGGATCGATATTCAAAACGGAAATTATGATGCTTCAGGACACAGCATCTATTACGGATTCGGCAGGGTAAACGCTGAAAAAGCGGTTAAAAGGGCTGTTGAACTACGATCATCCCTGAAAGACACAAGAAAGAGAAAAAAATCCGAACCGGCCAGATCCTGATGATATTAATTGCAAACAATAGTTTTAATTAAAACCTTAGCCATGCCCCGCGAAATAATAACCTTAAAGAATATAAACGATTTCCAGAATCTATCCGGCAAAATACCAGCCGGGCAAAGAATTCCTGCAGCTGCCGATAGCTACTTCGACAGGCTATTCAAGTATATCCCTGCAGAACTCGTTGCCGGTTATATTTTTGTAACCGGTGTTGTTAAACAATTAACAGAGCAGAAGGAGATGATCCTGCTGCAGTGGACCCTCTTTGCGGTATTCTGCCTTCTTACCCCGCTTTACCTCTGGAAAGTACAGAAAGTTACTAAAATCAGTCAGCTGGCAATTTCATTGTTTTCATTCACCGTGTGGGTTTTTGCCCTTGGCGGACCGTTCTCCACGACACTCTGGTATAACCCTCTTTACGGTTATATCCTGCTTCCGGTATTTACTATCGTTATCGCCATCTGGGAAGCAGAATAGACAGCTGTTTCTGTTCTGATTTTCCGGCTCCGGAAGGAAAATCTGACGTTTTTCCTTCTGATCATCGAAAGGATTTTAACCAAAAAAGCCGGAAATCCAATAATTACATCCAAAAAATCAAACCGTTGGTCAAAACAGGTTTTTAATCCGTTTTTTGAATATCTGATATCTATAAGAAGGTGAAATACAGTATTCTAAGCTCTTGAAACCTGTTTTAAACCACCTTGTGGATTGTTTTTTATGTAAATATGGTCTCTGTTTTGACGAACGGCAGTTTTATCCCCTTTAACCTTCCATTTTAGTTCCGTGATCAGCCGCCTGAGGCTGATTAATGGTTTTATAAAAGCTCGCATTATCCCATGTAATGGACTTGTGCGTATTGACATCGGGCTTTCTGCATGTTATTTTTACACTACACACAAACCAAAAAACCAACAATAATGAAAACACTTTATGAAATTTCGTCAGAGGAGACCGGCACAGTAATAATAAGGCGTAGAAAGATCGCCAAGGCACTGCGCAGATGGTTAAGGGAAAAAGAGGTAGCATACAATCACAGATTCTTTGTTGCCTGATCCCTTCGAAATCCGGATAAGATGTCAAACTATATAATTAAAATGAAAATGAAAATCAAAAACTTGTATTTAGTTAGTATCATGCTTCTGGCGATGATCGCCGGATGCTCGAAGCCTGATGATGATTCTGAACTTCTCATGAAGAACAGCAATACCATCGATGCCATGGCCATGGAGGCCAAGGATATATCTTTATCTTTCAATTCGGATGTTAAAGGTATTGAAGATACATGCAATTCAAAAACCTACGCGTTGATCGCGGGACAGACCATCAATGTCGGAACAGTGGTTGTTTCAAACGATGATGAGTTCCTTTATGTCACCTATAACACAACCGGCGACTGGGATCTTCGCGAGTTGCACCTGTTTGTTCTCCATTCAGAACCTGATGAAAGACTGACTCCCGGTGATGCTCCCTATAAGGTTGAAAGCCTTCCTGCAGGTACAAAATCGTACACCTTTACTATTCCATTCGGAGATGAACTGGAGTGCGGTACCAGTATCTGGTTACAGGCTCATGCCGCAGTCGACGGAGAGACAGCCTATGGAGGTACGGTGGAAGACCCGAGACAAGGTGCATGGTATGGTAACATCTCCTATTATATCGAATGCTGTGAGGAAGATGATTGCGATCTTTCAGCATCTTCTGTCGTAACCGATGTCAAATGTTTCGGTGCAGCTACCGGAATGATCGACGTGACAGTTACCGGTGGAACAGCTCCTTTTACTTTTATCTGGAGCAACGGAGCTGTAACTGAAGACCTCGAAAATATCCAGGCCGGAGAATATTCGGTCACTATTTATGATGCCCACCAGTGTCACTTCACACTTGATGACATCCTTGTTCTTCAGCCTGCTTCAGGTGTCAGCGCTAATAGAGTTGTTACCCATATCTCCGAATATGGCGCCAACGACGGAGCTATTGATGTAACTGCATCAGGAGGAACATCCCCTTATACTTTCCTGTGGAATACCGGAGCTGTTACCGAGGATCTTAGTAACCTTGGACCGGGCACTTACAGTGTTGTAATCACTGATGCAAATGGTTGCAATACAGCACTCAGGGAGATACTCGTTCAGGAACCTGATGAGGAAAAACCAAAGCCTGTGGTTGCATTTGCCCGTAAAACATACGCGCCTATGGTACACTGCTTCCTCACCGATCCACTGCTTGCACAGTATGAATTTGAACAGTGGGGATGGACTAACGGAGCCATGTTCCCTGAAGAAACATTCCTGAGCACATATGAACTCTGGATAAATGTTGACGGCTGTGATGTTTCGGGAGCAACAAAGGTGGGAGAAATAAAGCTGCATTACTTCAATGGAACAGCAACAGCTACCTTCACAATGATGAATGGTTACAGGATGAATGAATCAAGGCTCTACATAGGTAACGAAATTCTGCCAAAGGTCGGCGGTAACTTCACTGTTGACCCTGCAAACTACCCCTATGTTCACACTGACCTCGGATCAGCCCTGACCGACAGCTACACAGTAAACGGCCTCAGCGGAAACATTTACATAATTGGTTATGTAGTGCTTGACACTGAAGAGAATAATATCCCAAGATAATCTAATTGTTGGTGTGGTTTCAAAGTGTTTTCACTCTTTGAATCAAAAGGATCCCGGGTCAAAAGCCCGGGATTTTCTTACATATTATAAGCTAATCCGATATTCCACTTAAAGCCGGGATCCGGATCAATATTACTGCTAATGACCTGCGTGGCCTGCAGGAAAAGGTTGAAAGGAAGTCTGACAACCGAAGCCGATACTTTCGGGGAAATAAACAATCCGTCATTATTGCCGTCATAGTTGATATAAAACAACTGGGCTCCGGCTGAAAGAATGATGGTCTCACCGGCTCTGATATTATTTATATCCCCGGACAGGTTGAAAAAGTGACCCTTTATTGTGCCTTTCTCCTGTCCTCTGTCGTTCCAGTACATAAGTGTAAGTGAGGTTTTTTCCGAAACCCTGCAGAATGCGGCTATTTCAAATGCGAAATAACGGTCTGCCTGAAGGATCGTCCTGTCCTCAAATTTGTTTTTTGTGAAGAAGGTGCTGAAATTTATACCCGTCCTGAGTTCCAGGTTCTCATTTCTTATTATTTTGTAATGGAGCCAGTTATCAATGAACCATGGTCTCATATCGAATCCGTAGGCAAGAACAGGATCATAACTGAACCTGTTCTTTTTTAGCGAGACAGAGGCAATGATGGCCGGATCGCCGAGCGAAAATGCCGGTATCGAAGCTATGCCGTTGCTGTTGACGCTGATACTGGCTTCAGCCTTCAGCCGCTTAAGAGTGCTGTCAGCATTTTCCTGCGAAAAGCAGACGGTAATGGAAAAAACAAACAATAAGGTAAAGGCTCCTCTCATATCACGGGAGTTTAGTTATTTTGATAATTCTTATGAAGAGTGTCTCTTTAAATTCCCGGACTAAATGGTAAGGAGGTATTCAGCACTTGGCCTGAAATGGACCTCATCCATTTCGACGAAAATATTCTTTACTCCTCCGGTTTCAACAGCCGAAAAGAACTCTTTCCAGTCGACAATACCCTGCCCCACGGAAACGGAATCCTTTTTCTCCGCCGACCAGTCGGCAAGATGAGCCGAGATGAACCTTCCGGGGTATTTCCTGAAATAATCAGCTGCCTTGTATCCGATGCTTATAACGGCAACCTGGAACTGCATCTTAACAAGTTCAGGGTCAAAACGTTCAAGAAGAAGCTCATAGATAAGCCTGTTGTCAAGCATTGCAAATTCACCGTGATGATTGTGAAAGCCTATCTGCATTCCTTTGTCCTTTGCCTTCCTTCCCATCATGTTAAGCTCATCGGCAGCCTTTTTCCAGTCGTCGGCCGTTGCTTCCCGGGGCAGCCCGAAACTCGACAGTATCATCTGTTTCTGACCCGACTCAAGAGCAAACTCTATCCTTTCGCCAAGATTTTCCCGGAGTTCCTTCATCCCGTAATGGGTGCTGGTAAATTCCAGGCCGGCATCGTTTATGATCTGTTTCATTTCTCTGGCCCCCAGCTTCATAAGCGGCCCGAACCCCGATGATTCGTAACCCGGAGGTGAACACATCTCGACGCTCTGATAACCTATGCCGGCCATTTTTTTCAATGTGCCGGGAAAATCCTTTATGAGAGCTTCGCGTATAGTCCATACCTGGAATCCGATTGGCATTTTCAACATCCCGGTCGAAGCAAAAGGTGCCAGGTCATGCGGAAAGCGCGATCCTATAATCACAGAACCCATACCGGCGGCACCGAGACCCATGAATTCTCTTCTTGAAAATTTTTTCATATGCATTGTTTTAATTTACATGAATCCTGAAAGGTCAGATCAGAACAGCTTTCTCAGAAGCCACAACAAAAATGACAAAACAGCGCTGACGAGCAGCATGGTAGTTATCGGAAAATAGAACCTGACATTCTCCTTCTCAACCCTTATGTCACCAGGCAGACGTCCGAGCCATCCCATTTTGTCACCGGCAAAATATACGATAACTCCGGCTGCAATAAGAACGATGCCTGCGATTATCAGAAATTTGCCCGTTTGCTGCACTTCTGTCAATGTTTGCAAACAAATTTATCAGATATTTTTATTTCAGGGCATTCTTTTTATATAACTTTCTATCTTGCATTTCATAATAAAAACCGTTCAGATATGAAAAAACTCCTCCTTCCGGTACTTGCTGTTTTAATTGCAGCTGCCGGGCCGGCACAGACCCGGAATGACTCACCCGGTTCGGTAACCATAAAAAAATGCAGCGATTTCACCGTAACCGGTGACGGAAGCTCAGATGCATGGGGCACTACGGAATGGATAATGCTTAATCCACACGAACAGGGAGTGAAAGGTTATGAGACAAAGGTTAAGGTTCTGTACTCTGAAAAGGGTCTCTATTTCCTTTACTATTGTCAGGATGAGAAGCTGACGAATACCATGCACGACGACAACATGAACCTATGGGAAGAAGATGTCGTTGAACTTTTCCTGTGGACCTCGGAAGACTTTCCGGTCTATTTTGAGTATGAGATTTCCCCGACCGATTTTGAACTTCCCATCATGGTTCCAAATTACAAAGGCCGCTTCCTTGGATGGCTGCCATGGAACTATGCAGGAGACAGAAGGATTATTCATGCTACAGCAGTGACAGGCGGTCCCAAAGTGGGAGGGGCTCTTGTAACAGGCTGGACGGCAGAATTTTTTATACCGTACAAGCTGCTGAATCCACTTCCCCAGGTTCCACCGGTTTCAGGAACAAAGTGGAGAGCCAATATGTACAGGATCGATTACGACAACGAGCCCATCCACTTCAGCTGGCAAAGGACCCAAAGGACCTTTCACGAGTACACAAGTTTCGGCACCTTTATTTTTGAATAGAGAATCTGAAGTTTAAGGTGCTTATATACAATATATTGATGCATATTTTTCTGTTTGTAATATAAAAGCATCAGTTGTTTATTTATAATATGCCGGTAATATTTTAAAAAAAAATAGAATATACCAATGGAGTTTTATGATCTGATAAGAACACGGGAAAGTATACGTAATTATGATCCTGAGAAGAAAGTGCCGGCAGAGGTGCTTGAAAGAATACTGAATGCGGGACGCCTTGCCCTTTCGGCGGTTAATTACCAGCCATGGAAATTCAAAGTTATTTCTTCTCCCGGGATGCTGGAGAAGGTCCGGGCATGCTATTCCCGTTCCTGGTTTCATGAGGCACCTGATATCCTCGTTGTTACAGGATTCAGGGATAAAGCGTGGAAAAGAAGTTTCGACGGATACAATTCAATTGAGACAGATCTGGCTATTGCCATGACCCACCTGATCATGGCAGCCGAAAATGAGGGTGTTGCAACATGCTGGATAGCACATTTTGACCCGGCCTTACTAAGGAAAACACTTGAACTGACAGATAACGAAGAAGTGTTTTCAATGACTCCCCTGGGCTATCCGAAGGAAGACTTCAGAAAACTAATGAAGAAAAACAGGAAAGACCTGGACGAAATTGTTGAGTTTCTCTGACTTGTTCTTCCACACCAGTCACCGCTCCCGGATCCCTTGCCGCAAGCATTTTCAGGAAGCCATTCTGTGAGGTTTTGGACAGATTTGCATTTTAAATTGATAAAGGGCTCTTATTACTTGATGAAGAGCACTCTTTCTCTGCAAAAGAAGAACTAATTTTAAAATGTAAATATGACACGATATTAATTACATTAATGGATGCCAGTAAAGATATATTTATAGAGAAGACTTCTAAGACGCCGGAGGTCGATTTCAATTTTACATCAGGGGAACTGGTACTTACGGGGGTCTCCATACCGGAGAATGCAGCTAAATTCTATGAACCGCTTATAGCATGGACAGCAGAATATATCAAGTCTCCCCGCCATACCACGAACTTCAGGTTGAATCTTGAATACTATAATTCCGCTTCCTCCCTGTGGCTCGCAAAAATGGTGAAGCTGCTCGGAACAATTGATCAGGATGGTTATATACTCTTTATTCACGTTTATTTCAGCTCCGACGATTACGACGATATGGAAATGGACGAGATAAAGGATTTCATCGGATCGCTTGTGGAAAATATTGGAAACACTACGATCAGCATCGGAGTGAAAGCACACGGGACTGTGGATAACGGAAAAGTAATAAAGGAATCGACTATTCTCTTTTAGTTTTTCCCGATCAGGCCAATTGAAGTCATTAAATCACATGACGGGAATCAACTCTTTCTTCTTATGATAATCATGTCATAATGATATCCTGATATCTGAAATCCTGTTGAACAAAATCCTGACTTTTTTGTATATTTGGTGTCCGGAGGGCCGCTTGCAATAAATGTCAAGTCCGTTGCAGCTTCGGGGGTTTTTTCCATATTAAACATTTTTCAGGAAGATGAAAACTATAGGCACAGCAGCTTTATCAGCCTTATTGCTACTGTCAGGTTTATGGGAGACAAAGGCTCAGGAAACCGCAGCAGCCACAGCGGATATTCCTCTTTCGAGAGCGGAAGACAGAATATATACAACGAATCTTGCAAGATATACCCAGGATGTAAATCATAGCGACAGGTTGGACAGGAACCTGCTTATGTACACGGCAGCAAACGGCTACTACAGGGCCGCAAAGATTCTTCTGCGCAGGGGTGCAGATCCGAACCTGCAGGGTCTCGACGGAGCAACAGCTCTGATGTATGCCTCCTATAACGGTCACCTGCGTTTGGCAAAGCTTCTGCTCGAAAGCGGAGCGGAGATCGACATGCAGGCTGTCGATGGCCTGAATCCCCTTATGGTCGCATCCCAGAACGGTCATTATGAAGTTGTGGAACTTCTCCTGACAAGCGGAGCAAATTTCAATATGAAGGCTTTTGACGGATATACTTCACTTATGCTAGCAGCACAGAATGGCTTTACGGAGATTGTCACCATGCTTCTGGTTTATGGCGCGGAGGTTAACAACCAGGATCTTCATAACAGAGCAACTGCTCTCATCCAGGCTTCGCTCTCCGGATTTACTGATATAGGAATACTTCTCCTGGCTAAAGGAGCAGATCCGGACCTTCAGGACAGGGGAGGGGCTACAGCGCTTATGACGGCTTCGCTCGGAGGTCATGAGGAATTTGTAAGACTCCTTCTCGAAAACGGAGCAGACATTAACCTCAGAGGATCGGATGGTTCAAATGCTCTCTTCCTGGCATCCCTTAACGGTCATGCCGGAATTGTGAGGATTCTTCTGGAAAATGGAGCCTTGCCGGACAACAGTGAACTTGATGGAACAAGTGCCCTGATAATAACAGCCCGTGATGAAATTGCAGATACCATAATGAAAAGGATCTACGCCGGTCTTAATCCAGGTCAGTCCTTTTCGGGTCAGGTAACTGCCCTTATCTCAGCTTCCGACAGCGGAAACCTTGAAGCAGTAGGAGTCAGAAAGGGAAAGGAACTGACATCCGACTTTCTTGCAAATGCTGAAAAAACAACGGCATTCATCCGTGCATCGAGAAGCGGCCATATCGCAATACTGAAATTCATGCATAAAAAGGGGGAGAGACCTGATCCCCGTAGAACGGAAAAGTTCACGGATCTGATGGTGGCTTCAATGAACGGTCACTCGGATGTTGTCAGACTGCTTCTCGAAAAAGGAGCTAATCCCGATCTTACAGATAAAGAGGGAAAAAAAGCCGCGGATTACGCTCTTAATCCTGATATAAGAAGCATGCTCGAGAATAACGAGAACAGGCAGATAAACCGAAGGTAAAAAATCGGGTAAGCCCGTTTATAATTATCATCGCCTTTATTGCTAAATTTAATCCGTAACTTTATCTGGAATCAACAATAAGGGATCTTGAAGAATAAACCTTTGCTCAGCTACATATCTGCAAAAGGATTCTGCACATATTTCTTATCGGTGATTTTATTTGCCGCTTCCCATAGCCTTCTGTACGGGCAAAACTACCCATTCCGTGAATACAGCGTCGCCGACGGTTTGCCACAAAGCCAGGCAAGGGAAATTTATCAGGACAGCAGGGGTTTCCTGTGGATCGTTACCCGCAGCGGAATTTCACGCTTCGACGGGATCGAGTTCAGGAATTATTTCAGACACGACGGCCTTCCAAGCAATATTATCTCAAAGATTATTGAAGACGACAGTGGCTATGTATATGCACTTTCGGAGCACGGACTGGCAGGCTATAACGGATACGGTTTTGACTTCTACCCCTTTGAGGCAAAAATGACAGGGGAGCGTACATTGTTTGCCGAATATATCAACGATACAATATTGATAATTACAAAGGACCATGTAACTAAAAAATGCAGGATATTCAACTTTAAGGACGGCAATTACACTCTTAATTCGGAGATCTCAGAATTCAACGATACTATTGGGATTAAAATCATTTTTTATGACAGGTCGGGAAAAGATTTTATCCTTATAGATGAGTCGGATCGTCTTTACCGTCACACCGGAGAGAAGTTAATACATTGCCCGGGTCCTCAGGTAAGGGCCATTTTTTACGACAGGGATAAAATAGTCGTTAAAGGTCCCGATGGTAATTATATCCTCGAAGGCGATAATTTTACGCCTCTTACTGCCGGAACCGGTAACGGCCGGATTGAGGTCATCAGGGTAAAAACCGGAGATGGAGATATCCTTAGGCATTTTTCTGAAGGCAGTGTTACTGAGATAAAACCACCTGATTACTCAATGTTACTTCTCGACAATGAGTCGAACCTTTGGCTGGGTACGGAGGTGAATCTCCACAGGCTGATCACCACAGCATTTTACAGCTATGATCAGCAGGATGGGCTTCCATCAGATACATGGGCTATTGCCGAAGACGTAAATGGTACAATGTGGTTCGGTTCTCTGACGGGAGATCTGTTTCAGCTCGACAGAGGCAGATTTATAAAACGTGATGATTACAGAACGCTTTTCCCCGGCGATCCGGCTTTCTATAAGGGAAGCATAAGAGCATCGGATGGCAAAGTCTATTTTTCCCTTAACACAGGAGTCCTGGTATGGGACGGAAAGTCTTTTTCCAGACTGCCGGGTATCCCTGAGATTGCGCAGGTGTGCATTTTGTATGAAGATCCCTCAGACCTTACGATATTTGCCGGAACCGGGAACGGCCTCTATCACTTCATCGGCGGGAAAACCATAGCTTATCCGGCCTCTGAAAACGGATTCAGCGTTATCGAGGGAATACTCAGGGATGATGAAGGTAAGTTATGGCTGACCGGTGAAAAGGGAATATTCACCTTCGACGGAAGGACCTTTACCCCTTTCAGGGATACACTTGTTGCTGATGGAAATAACTATACCATGGTGAAGGATTCCAGGGGAGGCATATGGTTCACATCGGAGGAAGGCCTTTTCTTCAGGGAAAAAAGCGCTCCAGGACTAAGGCACGGATTGCCTGAGAATATAAATACCGCAGCCAATTCAATAATACTGATGGACGAGGATCATATCCTGACAGGAAGGATGACGGATATCTGCATCATCGACCTTAAGGCATTCTACAACGGAGATCCCTCTTATTTCAGGATATACGACAGGGATTATGGATTCTTAGGAAGTGAATGTCTCGATAACGGACTGGTCAGGGACCGGGAAGGTAAATACTGGATACTGACTGCCGGAAAAGTAATCGTCTTTGATCCCCGGAAACTCAGGATAAACAGTAAAGGCCCCGAAGTTTATATAACGGATGTTGAATATGAAACTGACAGCACAGGCTGGCATTCGCTTAAAATACCCTCTCTCTTCTACAGCCGGGAGGGAGTGGTAAGGATCGGACCTGAATATAACAATCTGAAAATAAAGTTCACAGGAATCTCCTTTGCGAATCCCGAAAAGGTCATGTACCAGCACCGTCTCGAAGGATCTAAGAACCTCTGGTCGGCAAAGGACTTTGGCCGTGAAGTGATCTACAGGAACCTTAAACCGGGGCATTATAATTTCCAGGTCAAAGCCTTCAACGCAGATGGATTTGAATCGGAAGAGACATATTCATTGAAATTTACCATCCTCCCTTCTTTCTGGGAAACATGGGCTTTCAGGATTACAGGTGCCGTTCTTTCTATAATTATTGTTTCATTTCTGACTTTATTGTTTACAAAAAACAGAATAAAGAAGAAAAGTGAGGAGATGAACCTTAGAAGCCAGCTCTCCAGGCTTCAGATGAATTCGGTGATAAATCAGTTTGACCCGCACTTTACATTTAACGTCATATCATCGGTTGGCTCCCTGATAATGAAGGGAGAAAAAGATACAGCATACAATTATATCCTGAAGTTATCGGGCCTTCTGAGATCAATGCACTCCGACGGGTCCATTATGCTCAGACAGGTCTCCGATGAGATCGATTTCGTGAGAAAGTACCTTGAACTTCAGGAACTGAGGTTTAAAGAAAGGCTTAAATGGAAGATAGAGGTGGATGAGAACGCAGACCTCCGGCGGCTGATTCCGAAAATGACGATACAGATTTTTGCTGAAAATTCAGTCCGGCATGGGATTGAGAGCAGGATTGAAGGAGGCCGGATTGAAATATTCGCCGGAAGAGATAACGGCAACATAGTTCTGAAGATCAGGGATAACGGGATTGGCCGGAAAGCATCCCGGTTAAACTACACAGGAAGAACCGGTTCAGGGATAAAAACGATAAGCAGAATATTTGAGTTCACGAACCGGATCAACAGGGAAAAGGCAAAAATAGATATCACTGACCTTTATGAGAAAAACGGAAATGCTATCGGAACAGAAGTCCTTATCACAATACCCGATGATTATTCTTTTGAACCGGATGCAGGATGATTTCTGCCAGACTAAATCAATAAATGTAAGATGAAATTACTACCCGAGGCTGTTATAATTGAAGATGAACCCGAATCACTTAACCTTCTGGTGAAGCTTATTGGAGACTCCGGACTTCTCAAGGTTGCCGGAATGACAACAGATCCTTCGGCTGCAGAGGATCTGATCTGCAGCATGAAACCTGACCTGGTGTTTCTTGATATCAGAATGCCTGGGAAGGATGGATTTCAGATTATCGATGACCTCAGGAGAAGAAATGAAAAGCTGCCATATTTCGTCTTTACCACAGCCTTCGACGAGTTTGCAATAAAAGCTTTCGAATATGCCGCTTTTGATTACCTTCTGAAACCAATAGAACCGGACCGTCTGGCAGGAACCATAAGACGTTTTATGGAAAGGTCAGTATCAGGCGAGAAGCAGAATAATGAACTTCTGTTCGACTCTTTCAAGAAACTGATTTTCAAAAATGCCTCTGGTATAGTAGTGATCGATCCTGCTGAGGTAATCCATGTGAAGGCAGACGGAAATTATTCCATATTTGTACTGACGGACGAAAAGATCGAAACTGTGACCTCTTTACTGCATAAGGTTGAAAGCCAGCTTCCTCCGGAAAAGTTTTTCAGGGTAAGCAGGTCAGCTATAATAAACCTCGATTATCTGAAAAGAATCAATACCAGGCAGCAATACTGCCTCCTGAGAAAAGACAGGGCAGAATACAGGATTGACATCTCGCACGACAGGATAAAAGAACTTATCGAATTGATGCGTACGCGATAAAATTCATTATTCTGACAGCAGATCCCTCCGGTTTGCCTTCATTGTGAACATGTCCAAAGATATTTTTTCTGCCTCTTATACAACTTATTCAATCATTCATACAATACCGGAGCATTCTCATACAAACATGAGCCGTATTCTGATTAGTTGATATTATTTATGTTATATTTAAATACTAAGATATTTTAATTCTGTTATCGATCAATTGGTCTTAAGGTTAGGTATAGAATAGGTGTAAAAAAAATTATTCATTCCGAAGACAATATTCCCCATTTATCCCCAACGCTTCGGAATATTACCCCCTGCAAAGCAATTTGCAGGGGTTTTCTATTTTTCCGAAGGCCTTTTAAAGTTAATAGTCAGGAGTTTACTTGATTTTGACGTCTGAATTTTGTACCTTTATAACATTCTGAGCAGGAATTAAGCTAAGGCTCTTCCGGAGTTCAGGAATCGAAGAGGCAGGTGTGTTTTCGGTTTTATTAAAGTATTCATAAGGAAAATTAAGAACCGGTATCATGTCACAGAAGATCTTCAATGAACCATCAAAAGGAAATACGGTCGCTTTCTGGATAACCATATGTATCGGGATAGCCCTGTTTGCTTGCATGGTCCTTCTCTTTATCAACTATACCAGGATGACATTTTAAACCCGGGTTGGTTCGATGAGCTATGGCAGGGACTTTTCCGTGGAGCCTGGCAGTGGCGGTTTTGTGTGTATTTTCATAGCCACTTTGGTTAAAAACACCGTTAATTAAGTATATTGGTCCTCCGGTTAATAAAGATGATTTATGATCAGGACATTGCTGTTTGTAGGGGCCGGCGGCGCCCTGGGGTCAGTCGCGAGGTTTCTTATATCAAGGTTTTTTCAGAATAACCTGCTTTCGGCTTTCCCCTACGGAACCTTTATTGTGAATATTTCAGGCTGTCTGCTTATTGGACTGATCTATGGTCTTTCCGACAGAACCACTCTTCTGAACCCCGGATGGAAGATGTTCCTTACAGCAGGTTTCTGCGGCGGCTTCACAACATTTTCAACTTTTGCCAACGAAAACCTGGCTTTCCTGCGCGACGGAGATTTCTTCCATTTTCTTATTTACGTTTCAGCGAGTGTTATACTCGGGATAGCTGCAACTTTTCTGGGAGTGATAATCACAAAACTGCTCTGAAATATGAAACCCGGCGATAAGGCAAAAAGACTTAGGATCTACATCAGTTCCACCGACAAACTTGAACACACACCTCTTTATGAGTCAATAGTTTACGCTGCCAAAAAATATGGAATAGCCGGTACCACCGTGCTCAGGGGAATAATGGGCTACGGTGCCAGCAGCGAAGTCTACAGCAATAAGCTCTGGGAAATAAGTGAGAAGGTCCCCCTAGTGGTAGAAATAATAGACGAAGCAGGGAAGATCGACGGTTTCCTCGAGGTTATCCGGCCGTTCTTCGATAAGGCAGGTAAGGGCCATATCATCACAGTTGACGAGACAGAGATCTCGCTCGTAAGGGCAGGTAACCCGGCAAAAAAGAAATAATCCGGGCGTTAGCCCCTGTAATTGTTTTCCGGGCTGGGCTTTCGTGTCAGAACTTTATCCGCTTCAAACGCAGCCTTTGGAGAATGATCGTCTTTCAATTATATGAGCCTTTCTATCTTCCCGTACAATTGAAGCAGACTATTCTCTCTGTTATAAGGTACGCATGGGATATCCTTTTTCCCGTTTCCAAAATCATTAATTATATATTGTTACAGGTAAAATATTTATTGTGCCAGGTAAAGTATTTATTGTGAGACAATAAATATTCCATGATTTTGTAAATGATTTTAAACCTGAAATAGCTTTTTCCGGTTCAGCAGGCTTAAACTACGATCCGTAAACCTTATTCTTCCGTTCGGCATTTATTATTTTTTCTGCGACCCTTTATGGTTTTCCTTTGAAATGGATTTAATTTTTAAACCATAAAGTCAGATGCCATGAGAAAGAAAATGCAAAACCTTATTACAGCAGCAGTCCTGTTAACAGTATCCGTCATACCATTGAATTTATTCAGCCAGGTTGAAGAGTCTTTTGCCAAAAAGTATTTCAACTCGCTTCCCGCAATAAAAACAGATAACTTCCAGCGAAAATACCGGATGACGACAATTCATATCAATCGCGACCTTCATGGGGCTTTCCAGAACAAAACAAGGGTAACGGGAGACTATACAAGAGGCTTTGCCGACGGGCACATGACATGGAACAATGTTTTTATAGCTCATTCTGACAGCCTTGAGAAACCATTTTCTGAAGGAACAAGGCAGGATTACATCGAGAACTTCAGCTACAAGCCTTCAGACAACATGCTCTCGGCTGAGACATTCAAGAGCTTCCCCGCCCATCCCGATAATATTTTTGCCAGGAACCTTATCTGGGACATGATGACATTCGAGACCTTTGCGTGGATGTACTGGGATTCGCTTGAACTGAACGTACCTTATGTAATCAGGGATACGGGCGGCGAATTTGAAATGGCAGAGATAGGAACGTACAATCATAATGTGATAAGTATCTGCTGGAAAGGAATCACGGCAATTGATGGTGAGCTCTGCGCTGTAATCGATTTCACCGCCATCGACAATCTGATCACGCTTGAAATGGATTTTATGAAATCCAAGGGAACGGAGCAGTACTGGGGAACAACCTGGGTGTCACTTAAAACAAGGAACATCGAAAAGGCAGTTATGTACGGAGGCGTAATGCTCGACTGCGAGATCAGGGGTCTTCCACAGAACTATCTTGCCAAGACCGTAAGGGAGTTATATGTGGAACCCATAAAATGATGTGAGGAGGCTTTTTATTATGGATATCTCTTAAATTTGTTTATTATGAAAAAGCTTACAATTAACAGTTTCATTGACCAGAGCAAGCCGTTCTCACATATAATGTACATATTGATATCAGTATTAACGGTCGCAGGTGTTGCTCTTAAGAACCCCAACGCCATGGGGGCAACTGAAATAATATTCTTTTTCCTGGCCGGGTTGACACAGCTTGAGATCTTTATCTTCGCCGCAAGAAAAATTTTCTCCGGAAATTATGAAAGTCCGGTTTCAGGACCTGATTTTATGAAAGCAATGCTGATCCGCTTCGTTGTCTTTGTTTCCCTTTGCTTTGTGGCTGCACTTGTTGTGTTCCTGATATACTGGATCATTCTGGGCAGCATCCGGGGACAGGGAGTTTCCGAAGTGATAGAGTGGTTTTTTGAGGAAGAGTTTGCAGGATGGTTTAAGGCAACTCTCGGGGGACTGACCTTCGGTGCAATTATTTTCATTTTGATACAATGGCAGGATGCCCTCAAAAGGGAACAAAAGCTGAGGGAGGAAAATCTTATTTTTCAGAATGAGACTCTCAGGAGTCAGGTAAATCCGCATTTTCTTTTCAACAGCCTTAATACAGTTTCGTCGCTTATACAGACTGATCCTGCCCGTGCTGATCAGTTTATTGCTAACCTGGCTTCGGTTTACAGGTATATTCTTGAAAACGGAAAGAAGGACAGGGTCACCATCCAGTCGGAAATGGATCTTATGAACAGGTACTTCGATCTTCACAGGGTAAGGGATGAGGAGAAGGTGGAGCTTAATATCGATTATACCGGAGCCGACAGCTATCTTATCCTGCCGGTTTCTCTCCAGATACTTATCGAGAATGCCATAAAGCACAACTCCGCGACAAGGGACAAGCCACTGGTTATTTCAGTTTTCTTTGAGGATGAATACATTGTAGTCCGGAACAGCCTCCGGAGGAAGGCAAGTCAGCCCAAATCGACAGGGACCGGACTTAAGAACCTTGCAGAAAGGGTGAAGCTCATCTCCGGAAGGGAGCTTATTATTGAGGAAACAGATGAATTCTTTACAGTAAAAATGCCTTTGCTCAAATGAAGATTTTAATTGTCGAAGATGAAATGCCGGCAGCAGTACGGCTGTCGAAGATGCTGAAAAAGATCGACCGGAGTATAAGCATTACCGGGGTTGCCGAAACCGTCGAAGAAGCGATCAACCGGCTGCAGGTAAAACCTGATCCCGATCTTATCCTTATGGACATTCAGCTTGGAGATGGTCTTTGCTTCGAGATTTTCGAGACAATCGACCTTGAGGTGCCGGTAATCTTCACCACGGCTTATGATGAATACACCCTGAAAGCTTTTAAGGTCAACAGCATTGACTATCTCCTGAAACCGGTCGATGAAAAGCTCCTCACAGCTGCCCTTGATAAATTCCGGAAGCTTCATTTTGACAGGAAGGATCCTTTCAGGAGGGATTTCCACGATCTGATAAGCGAATTCAGGAACCGCTACAAATCAAGGTTCCTTATCAGGATAGGCGACAAATACCGTTCTGTCGTGACAGGCGAGATAAGCCATTTTTATATAAGCGAGAAGAGCGTTTTCCTGTCTGATACCGCCGGCCGGGATTACGGTATTGATTATTCGCTCGATCAGCTTGAGGACATGCTTGATCCTTCCAGATTCTTCAGGATAAACCGCGAATGCATTGTAAACATCGATTCGGTGACGCTTATGTACAGCTATTCTTCAAGCAGGCTTCAGCTGACCATTAAGGGCCGCGAGCCAGACGATATTTTCGTTGTCAGCCGCGAGAGGGTAGCGGATTTCAAGAAATGGGCTGACAGATAGGAGGGGGGACGCCTGCCGGTATGATAAATTTCTTTAATCCTCGGTATTATGGACCCGGAACATTGTTATTTTGTTTTCTGTGAAATTCATCCTGCCTCCAGTTCATTGGATTGTTCCGGATATAATTGCGTATCCGTTCAAATGATCCGTTGTCACGTATAATAACGTCGTAATAAAGGGATTGCCACCGGAATCCGGGATCATTGATGTGGGCGTATTTTGTCACCCCTGTTTTGTATCCCCTGACAATGGATGCCAGATTTTTTGATTGCGGACCGAATTTATTTTTCGGTAAACCGGATCGTTGACAGGTAATGGGGGATGTGTCGGTGGTACGTAGAGGCGCAATATTTTGCGCCTCTACGTTATGTTGTTGTTTATCAATTGTAATAATACCATGAACATGATTTGGCATAATAACAAAATCGGATAATATGACAAATGGGAAATGTTCTGGAATTTCTATCCATAATTTATGGGCAACGGAACCCAATCGGGACAGGTTCATTTTTCCCGATTCGACACGACCGAACCAGCAAACGCGGTTATGTGTACAGATGGTAACAAAATATGATGCGTTCCATCCATAATCCCATTTCTGCAGCCGTGTTGAAGTTATCCTGTAAAGGTTCCTGAATTTTTCCATGGATTGTTAAAATTGCAATTCTACACCCCGTGTCTGGCAAAACCCCTATCTATTGCAATATGTCAGTTTATATGCATCAGAATACAAAGATGTTCAGCCAGAAAGTTTGTTGCCAGTCTCCGGGTAATTGCAGGGAAAAAACATTTGACTTTCCTTTTCACACATAGTAAATTTACTAAAATGTACCGGAATGAAGTCAGGTCCTGGCCATAAAAATAATTCGATTACCGGTCTCCTCTTCCGGAGAAGATGTTTTTACAACAAACTGACAGGAAAAGCATTAAAGGCCGCAGGTACAGGATTTGGATTCTTTATACTTTTATTGATTTTTCCGGCGTTTATGTGTGGCTGCAAAAAAACCGATCCTCCTTCTGAAACGGAAACTTTTAACTTCACCGGACTTACCGGGAAACTCGCTTTCCCCAGGAGTAATGGAAAAATAGTCATCCTCGACGGAGATAACAAGACCTCAAAATACCTTTTGACAAAAGATCAGGAGAGCCTCTGGTCCGGTTCATCCGTATCACTGTCACCTGACGGTAAAACCATCGCCTATTCAGCCTGTGCAAACGACGGTTATCAGATCTATAAGATGTCAGTAGAGGGGGATGAATATATTAAGCTAACTGAGAGTCTTTCCGGATTCGTGGAACATTATCTGTGTCCAGTCTGGAGTTCTGATGGTCAGAGAATCTATTATGTGGAGAATGGTCTGATTATACTTGGTGTCGTTTTCAGCATAAAACCTGATGGAACTGATCGTCAGCAGCTAACTGATTTTTCAGTTTACAGAAGTGTTTCTGTATCAAAGGATCAGAGTTTTATTGTGTTTGCAGGAATGACAAGTATGACAGAAAACACTCAGGGAATAGCTCAGTATTTTTTTCAGGACGGTACGATCAAAGAAATTGTTGCCTGTGATAATACCCTAAGAGCATATAGTCCGGACATCTCGCCGGACGGCAATAAAATTGCATATGTTTTACGGCATGGTCCGGATGAGATGGGAGATCCGCCCTACTACTATAGAATTATGATAATAAATATCGATGGGTCAGGAGAGGCTTTGGTTAGGGAATTGCCATTCAAAAGATATGTCATTGATACTTATGTAATATGGTCTCCCGACGGGACGAAACTCGCGTACAACTTTGGAGGAGAATCTGAAGATAAGTCTGAATCACATATTTATGTGGTTAACTTTGACGGGACAGATCCTATACGTGTTACTGATATACCCGATTATGATGGAGCTCCTTCATGGATAGAATAGCCGCTGAAAAGAAGCTCGCACCAATGATTTCAGGGGAATATTTTAATGTACGGAAATCATTTGAATTTGTATGGATTGCAAACAAGTCCGGTGATCCCTGCGGGGGTTGCTTCAAAGCCATCAGAGCAACGCCCCTTCGGGTCGTTTTTTTTGTTTTATGCAAATCCCTCGCTCATGTATCCATGGCTCGGGCTTTACATAAAACAAAAATCCCGGCAGCCTGATGGCTGCCGGGATTGCTCTGATGGCTTTGGCGGAGAAAGAGGGATTCGAACCCCCGGTCCACCGATAGGCGGACAACGGTTTTCAAGACCGCCGCATTCGACCGCTCTGCCATTTCTCCATAAAATAATGAACTTTTAGCCGCATCAGGCTGTGGAGTTTATCACGCACTGCGTGACAAAAGCTCCGCCGCAAAGATAATATTTTTTTGATTTCTTCGAATTTTCAGAAAAAATAGACTAAATATATGAATATCAGTATACTAAACTATTTATGAACAGGATTTGAACAGCCGGAAAATGACAAAATGACGTAAATACCCATTTAATGGTGGTTTGCGAAATATTACCGCATTTATTGAAGCTTTACCCGACAGCCTCCGAAAGTGCTTAAACCTCCATCATTCCGGCAAAATAGAAAAAATTATTTGCACATGATAAAAAAGGGAATATATTTGTACCCAATTAGAACCTTTGGTCTAACCTTTAAATCTTTCACTATGACAAAAAAAGAACTTATCAATGCAATTGCTACCGAAACCGGTCTTTCAATAAAGGATTCTGGCAAAGCTCTGAATGCTTTCGTTGGCGCCTTCGGTAAAGCAATGAAAAAAGGTCAGAGAATTCAACTTCCCAGCATGGGTACTTTCACGGTAACAAAAAGAAGCGCAAGAGTGGTTCGTAATCCCCGTACAGGCGCAAAACTGAACGTCCCTGCAAAAAAGGTTGTTAAATTCAAAGCAGCTCCCGCACTTAACAAGGGTCTTTAATCCTTTTAAAATGAGATTGCCGGGGGGTGTTTATCAGACACCCCCTTTTTTTGTCCATTTTACCAGCTTAATTAATTATTGCGGAATAATACCCTGCCTTAAAACATGTTGTGAAAATCTTTAACAGAATTGAAATTCGTCATTCTTTTTTAGAAAATTATTACTATTTTTGGTTTGGAATGTCGGCATAAAATAAGATGCTATGAATTGTATAATAGTCGATGATGATAAACTGAGCTGCAAGCTTCTGGAAGGCTATGTCAATAAATATACTTCACTGAACCTGATAGGGATCTACAACGATCCTGTAACAGCCAGGAACGAGATTGCAAGACATAAAGACATCGACCTTATACTGCTCGACGTAAAAATGCCCGAAATGGACGGCTTCGACCTTATCGGAAGCCTCGACCATCCCCCAAACGTCATAATTGTCTCGGGCGAAAGTGAATTTGCCCTGAAAGCCTTCGACTTCAACGTGATAGATTTCCTCCTTAAACCGGTAACATATTCCAGGTTCTGTAAAGCTATCGACAAAACCCTCAGGTATTATGCCCCTAAAGAAATAAGCACCTCGGGAGATGAGGAGATATTTATCAAGAAAGGATCATCGCTTGTGAAACTGAAGCTGAGAGATATTGTCTTTGTTGAAGCCCTTGAAAACTACGTTACGCTTAATACCAATACCGACAAGTTCACCATTCATTTTACAATGAAAGCCATCGAAAGCCAGCTCCCTTCGGGTGTCTTCATTAGGGTTCACAGATCATTCATCATAAACAAAAGCATGATTCAGGCCATAAAGGAAAACTCGCTCGATATACTGGTTGGGCATACAGTTAAGAATATCCCCGTCGGAAAGTCATTCAGGGATTCGCTTCTTAACGATATTAATGTGATGGCAAGGTAATCCTTAACCTTCTGATGTTAACAGAACGGCAGCTTTTTCTCAGTTACCTCGGACAAACTTCTTCCACACCAATGATGCTCGAAATAGTCAGGGCAGAAGGTGTTTACATGTATGGCCCCGGGGGTCAGAGATATCTCGACCTTATCTCCGGCGTGTCCGTGAGCAACACTGGCCACTGCCACCCGGAAGTTGTGGAAGCAGTGAGCCGGCAGGCTGCATCATACATGCATCTTATGGTGTACGGTGAAGTGATCCAGTCACCTCAGGTGCGTTATGCCGAATACCTCGCCGGATTCCTGCCTGAAAATCTCCGCTGCACCTACTTCGTTAATTCGGGAAGCGAGGCTGTTGAAGGTGCAATAAAACTTTCGCGCCGCTATACCGGAAGAAGCAAAATAGTATCGTTCCGGAATGCATACCACGGAAGCACAACAGGAGCCCTGAGCGTGCAGGGCAGCGAAAGCTTCAGAGGTCCATTCAGACCTCTGCTGCCCGATACATGGCAGGCCGCCTTCAACGACTCTGACTCTCTCGGAATAATTGACAGCAGAACAGCATGCGTGATCATTGAACCGATCCAGGGAGAGGCTGGTATTATTTTCCCCCGGAACGGATTCCTTGAGGCTGTAAGAGAGAAATGCATACAGAATGGAGCTCTCCTGGTCTTCGATGAGATACAGACCGGCTTCGGCCGAACCGGTCATATGTTTGCAATCGACCGCTTCGGTGTAGTCCCTGATATATTGCTTCTTGCGAAAGCACTTGGCGGAGGAATGCCTCTCGGAGCCTTTATCTCGTCGAAAGATATTATGTCATCACTCGCCTCAGATCCGCCTCTCGGCCATATAACAACTTTCGGTGGTCACCCGGTATGCTGCGCAGCCGGACTTGCATCAATGCAGATACTTACCGGAGAGGGGCTTGTGAAAAAATGCGGCCCGAAATCGGATATCTTCAGAAGTTTACTGTCACATAATATTATAACTGAGATCAGAGGCGAAGGTCTTTTCCTTGCAGTGCGTCTGTCCGATCCGCAATATATCGGATATGTGATCAGGAAAGCCCCGGATTATGGCCTGATTCTTGATTATTTCCTGTTCTGCGGTGATGCTTTCAGAATAGCGCCGCCGCTTATAATAAGCGAAGAGGAGATAAGATTAGCTGCCGAGCAGCTGATGAAGCTCCTTGACGACGCTGAGAAAAATGTAAAGCTGAAATGAGAATATTTTTTATCACGGCTCTCTTGGTTCTGACGGGAACCCGTTTTCCCCTGATGGGAGTACCTGCTGAAAAAGAAACTGAAGCCGTCCTTCAGCGTCTTTTCGGAAAACTTGCCGCCAGCCGGCAGGATCAGGACAAAAAAGCCATTAACGACTCAATAGTTCTTATTATCGACAATTACGCAGCCTCCGACACTGTGATGGAACATTCTTTCAGCCGGATCAGAAACCTTGGACAGATAACATCCCGTAACTCAAAACTTAAGATCATCACCTGGAATCTCCTTCTAGAAAATGAGAAAAGCCGGTATTTTTGTTATTTTGTTAACAATAGCGGCAAAGGAAACATTGTATACAAACTTGTCGGGACCTACAGGGAAGAGCCTGTAAAAACGGATATAGAATATTCCGGAAAAGACTGGTACGGAGCTCTGTACTACGACCTGAGGCCCGCAGGTAAGAAGGACGACAGCTATTGGATACTGCTTGGAATTGATCTTGGAAACCCCTCGGTGACAAGGAAGATAATCGATGCGGTGAGCTTTAATGCTGATGGATCGGTGACCTTTGGCAGAAAGATCTTTTTGTCAGGAAAGGAATCCAGGTTCCGGGAAGTCCTGGAGTATAATCCGGAAGCAGTGGTCTCACTGAGGTTCTTTTCTGATAAAACGATAGTCTTTGACCATCTGGTCCCCGTCTCGCCTTCACTGAAAGGTATGAAGGAACACTACGCACCCGATTTCTCATACGATGCCTACACTCTTGAAAGGGGTGGAGTGTGGCGCTTTGTTTCCGATTTTGACGCAAGAAACAGCAAGGAATAATATCTGATCCGGTTTTTCCGTACGGAGGTATTTATGAAATATTACCTGGACTGACACTGACACTCTCAGCAGAGAACATGTCATTTGCCGGAACTTATGCCTTTGCGGGTGACTATTTGTCAGTGTCAGCCTGCCGGCATATCTTTTGAAAGGGAAACGGCGTTATATTGTCAAACTGTAAAATTAACCGATATGCAAACAGGGAAAATTGGAGTAACTACCGAGAACATCTTTCCGATAATCAAAAAGTTCCTTTACTCAGACCACGAGATCTTCCTCAGGGAAATAATTTCAAATGCGGTGGATGCCACCCGGAAAATACAGGCAATGGCATCAGCAGGCGACTTCAAGGGTGAACTGGGCGATCTCACTATCAGGGTCTCAGTCGACAGCAAGAAGAAGACAATAACAGTGAGCGACTCAGGAGTGGGAATGACGGCGGGCGAGATAGACAAATACCTGAATCAGATAGCTTTTTCGAGCGCCAATGACTTCCTTGAGAAATACAAGGATCAGATGAACACGATGATCGGCCATTTCGGCCTGGGTTTTTACTCAGCCTTTATGGTATCGGACAGGGTTGAAGTTATCTCAAGATCGTGGGACGACACGGAGCAAGCTGTAAAATGGACCTGCGACGGAAGTCCTGAGTACCAGATAGGAGAAAGCGAGAGAGGAAGCAGGGGTACTGACGTGATCCTTCATATCGACAAGGAATCAAAGGAATTCCTTGAAGAAAACAGAGTAGAGGAGCTGTTAAGAAAGTACTGCAAATTCCTTCCCGTCGAGATAGCTTTTGGAAAGGTCAAAGAGTGGAAGGATGGTAAATATGTTGATACTGAAAAGGATAAGATCATAAACAACACAAAGCCGGCCTGGACGCAAAAACCTTCTGAGCTCAAGGATGAGGATTATCTGAAATTTTACAGGGAGCTGTACCCCGTTGGCGATGAACCCCTTTTCAACATACACCTTAATGTTGATTATCCTTTCAAGCTTACCGGTATACTTTACTTCCCAAAAATCAAGAGCAATATCGAGATACAGAAAAACAAGATACAGCTTTACTGCAACCAGGTATTCGTTACCGACTCGGTAGAAGGAATTGTGCCTGAATTCCTTACTTTGCTGCATGGAGTAATCGATTCGCCGGACATTCCCCTGAACGTCTCGAGGAGCTACCTGCAGAGCGATTCAAATGTCAAAAAAATATCATCCCATATAACTAAGAAGGTAGCCGACAGACTGAATGAGATATTCCGGAATAACCGCGAAGAGTTTGAGAAGAAATGGGACAACCTCAAACTTTTTATTGAATACGGCATGATAACCGAGGAGAAATTCTACGAAAAGGCCTCGAAATTTGCCCTCCTAAAAAATACCGACGACAAGTTCTTTACATTCGAGGAGTATGAAAAACTGATCAGGGAAAACCAGACCGACAAGAATAAAACGCTTGTTTACCTTTATTCAACCAATAAGACCGACCAGTTTGCATATATCGAGAAAGCCAGGAACAAGGGTTACGATGTACTTAATCTTGACGGACAGCTTGATATTCATCTTATAAACCACCTCGAAACAAAATTCAAGGATTCGAGATTCGTACGTGTGGATTCGGATGTCATTGAAAAACTTATTCCAAGGGAAGAAGCCAGGGAATCGAAACTTACTCCTGCCCAGCAGGAAGACATGAGAAGTGTATTCAATATAAGACTTGTTTCGAAAGAAATCTATAACGTTACGCCGGAAGCGCTTGATGAGAATGATTCTCCGGTGATAATCACCCAGTCGGAATTCATGCGCAGGATGAAGGAAATGTCGGCTCTCGGAGGAGGAATGAATTTCTACGGGGAACTGCCCGACAGCTACAACCTTGTAGTAAACCTTAATCATCCTCTGGTAGTAAGAATTGCGGAAGATGTCAATACCGAGCTTGGGACAAAACTTCAGGAAAATAATTCTGAAAGAGAGAGGGTTAAGGAGCAGGTCGAATTCATGGAAAAGGACCAGGCCAAAAAGAAAGCCGAAGAAATCAGCCAGGTAGAAAAAGACGACCTGGAGAAGCTCAGAAAAGAGCTCGAGACAATAGAGACGGCGAGAAAAGAGCTTCTTGAAGGGTTTGGTACAGGGAACAAGGTAGTAAAGCAGCTTATCGACCTTGCCCTTCTGTCTAATAACATGCTCAGGGGAGAGGATCTCAGTACCTTCGTCAAAAGGAGCGTGGAACTGCTCTGATTCATGGAATCCTTAGAGGCTGATCAGGTTCTGAAAGGCCCGTATATATAATGAGTATAAAATGCAGGCCTGTTCTGGAATTATTTACAGGGCAGGCCTTTTTAGCCGCGGTTGCCAGACCTGCTGTAAGGCAATAAAAAGATACTGCATTTAAATGACGATCAGCCCCGGAGAGGCCGGTCAGAACATCCTTGCTACTTCAGCTTTGATGAAGTCGATAGCCACACGGGTTGGCTCTTTTTCGAGTTCCATGACACGCGCAA
>Ga0116141_10000689_pt1 | contig 27531 bp, 24 predicted proteins | sample AD_UKC097_MetaG_FD_89744 | JGI IMG/M metagenome (GOLD analysis project Ga0116141, IMG submission 89744) | Active sludge microbial communities of municipal wastewater-treating anaerobic digesters from USA - AD_UKC097_MetaG | ecosystem: Engineered > Bioreactor > Anaerobic > Digestate | place: USA...
CGAAGGGCTGGAGCGGCACTATTGGGAACAGGGCAGCGCGGGTGGCTGGAAACAGATCGCATGAATCTTGCAGTGCAGCATTTTCCCCGCTAGGGGCGCGCCAACCCGACCGGGCGACGCCGTTTCGCGCGCCCCAACCAGTTCAAGGAATGCACCATGGCGGTTACCCGCACCTTCTCGATCATCAAGCCCGATGCAACCCGCCGCAACCTGACCGGCGCGGTCACTGCCAAGCTGGAAGAAGCCGGCCTGCGCGTTGTTGCTTCCAAGCGCATCCACATGACCCAGGAACAGGCCGAAGGTTTCTACGCGGTCCACAAGGAACGCCCCTTCTTCGGCGAACTGGTCAGCTTCATGATCAGCGGCCCGGTGGTCGTCCAGGTGCTGGAAGGCGAAGACGCCGTGAAGCGCAACCGCGACATCATGGGCGCGACCAACCCCAAGGACGCCGCCGAAGGCACCATCCGCAAGACCTTCGCCGAATCGATCGAGGCCAATTCGGTCCACGGTTCGGACAGCGACGAGAACGCGGCGATCGAAATCGCCTACTTCTTCAAGCCTGAAGAAATCGTCGGCTAAGCCGCTGCGATTTGTGGCTTTCAAAGGGCCGCCGGAGCAATCCGGCGGCCCTTTTTGCGATTGTCTTGCACTATTTGACCCATCGCAAGGCGCGCGGTGCAGGGGGCGCCAGACTGGCCGGGAAATCCAAGCAGAAGGAAACGGAATGTCGAATACCCCGCATGAACTGGCTGACGAGTTCCCGCAGGACCACGCGCTGCTTCACACCCTCAAGGTCAGCAATCCCCACTTCGTCACCCTTGCGGACCGCTATCACGAGGTGAACGGCGAGATTCACCGCATCGAGGCGGAGATCGAGACTCCTTCGGACGAATATACCGAAACGCTCAAGAAAAAGCGCCTCGCGCTCATTGACGAGATCGCCGACATTATCGCCAGGGCCAAGGCTCCCGCCTGATCCTGCGCCAGATCGGAAATGAGGGGCTGCCGGAGCGATCCGGCAGCCGTTTTCGTTGCCCCGCCGCGCCGGCACGATAAGAGTGCGGGCAAAGGAGATTCGTGATGAAGGGCATGGGTGAGGGCGGAGAAGACTGCCCGTTCGAGTTCAATTTCGATGCCGCCACCTTCAAGGTCGGCGACACGGTAAGCTACCGCGTGAGCACGATGGAGGGCTTCCCCTTCGTCGGCGAACTGCTGGAAGTGCACGATGATTACGTGGTGATCGCGGGCGATCCGAACGATCCCGAAGTGCGCTACAAGGGCACGCGCGAGAGTCGCCCGATGGTGGATGGCAGCGAGATCTAGGGCAGAGCCCAAGCACCACCCTCCGTTCGTGTCGAGCTTGTTGAGACACGCTGGTGCTACCGTGTCTCGACAAGCGCGACACGAACGGAGGGTGGGGGCAGTAGTCGGTGAGGGTGAGGGCTTAGAACCCGTCCGCGGCGTCCATCAGCGCGGTCAGTTTCTTCGGGGCCACGCTGCGCCAGCTGCGTGCCAGCCAGTCGGCCACGTTCTGCCAGTCGACCTCGCCCCGGTTGAGGATCACGCCGATCCACCCGGCCGCGCCGTAATAGGCGGGTTTGAAATAGGCGTGGGGCTGGGCCTCGATCAAGCCGTCCAGTTCGTCCGGCCCGCTGGTCTTGACCAGCAGGGCGACGTGCGGCGTGCCGTGGTGCTGGTCGCTGAAATGGGCGAAATACTTGCCGCCGACCCGCCAGCCGGGCGAGCCGTGGCTGGGGCGTTCTTCCGCTTCCGGGAGGGCGAGGGCGAGGGCCTGGACCTTGCGGTAGAGCCAGTCGGAATCCCGCTCCTGGCTGACCAGCGCGGCAAGGCAGCGCGAATAGAGCTGGTGCTCAGCGATCAGCACCCGCGCGGCCAGGCTGTCCGCGGTGTCGCCCGGCAGGATCGCCACCGGCGTCTGGCCCAGCACGGGGCCGTCATCCAGTTCGGCGGTGACGAGGTGCACAGTGCAGCCACCGTGGCTGTCGCCCGCTTCCAGGGCGCGGTCGTGGGTGTGGAGGCCCTTGTACTTTGGCAGAAGCGAGGGGTGGATGTTGACCATCCGGCCTTCCCAGCCGCTGACGAATTCCGGGGTAAGGATCCGCATGTAACCCGCCAGCGCCACGAACTGGGCGCCGCTCGCGCGGATCGCTGCGTCCATCGCCGCGTCGTGGTCGGCGCGGGCCATGCCTTGTGCGGCAGGGCAAAGGTTTGAACGCCCTCCGCCCCGGCCAGCTTCAGCCCACCCGCGTCCGGGTTGTTGCTGGCCACCAGCACGATTTCATAGGGGCAGTCGGCCGCGCGGGCAGCATAGAGCAGTGCGGCCATGTTGGTGCCGCTGCCCGAGATCAGTACCGCGACTTTCGCGCGTTCCGGGGCTCGTTCGACCGCCCGTTCAGGCAAGGTGGGTCGCCTCCCACGCCTCGCGCGCGGACCAATCCTCGTCGCTGCCCTGCACGGTGCAGCCACGCTGGCCCGGCTCGATCGCGCCGATCACGTGGACAGTTTCGCCCGCCGCTTCGAGATCGGCCTGAACGCCAGCGGCATCATCCGCCGCAACCGCCAGCACCATGCCGATGCCGCAGTTGAAGGTCCGCGCCATTTCGCCGGGCTCGATATGGCCCTGCGCCTGGAGGAAGGCCATCAGGCGGGGCTGCTCCCACGCGCCGACGTCGATCCGGGCGTGGAGGCCTTCCGGCAGGACGCGCGGCACATTCTCCAGCAGGCCGCCGCCAGTGATGTGGGCGAGGGCGTGAATGCGGCCCGAGCGCACCAGCGGCAGCAGGCTCTTCACATAGATCCGGGTCGGTTCGATCAGCGCGTCGATCAGCAGTCGGTCGGCATCGAACAGGGCGGGGCGGTCAAGCTTCCAGCCCTTGTCCGCGGCAAGGCGCCGCACCAGCGAATAGCCGTTGGAGTGGACGCCGGAGCTGGCAAGGCCCAGCAGCACGTCCCCGGCGGCCACCTTGTTGCCGGTCAGCTGCTCACCGCGCTCCACCGCGCCGACGCAGAAGCCCGCCAGATCATAGTCACCGGGCGCATACATCCCGGGCATTTCCGCCGTCTCACCGCCGATCAGCGCGCAGCCGGCCAGCTTGCAGCCGTTGGCAATCCCTGCAACGACGCGCTCGGCCACGCCGTTCTCCAGCTTGCCGGTGGCGAAGTAGTCGAGGAAGAACAGCGGCTCAGCGCCCTGGACGATCAGGTCGTTGACGCACATCGCCACCAGGTCGATGCCGATGGCGTCGTGGCGGTCATGATCGATGGCGAGCTTGACCTTGGTGCCGACCCCGTCGTTGGCCGCGACCAGTAGCGGATCCTTGTAACCCGCCGCGCGCGGATCGAAGAACCCGCCGAAGCCGCCAAGCTCTGCATCGGCGCCGGGCCGGGCGGTCGATTTTGCCAGCGGGCCGATGGCCTTGACCAGTGCGTTCCCCGCCGCGATCGAGACGCCGGCCTGCTCGTAGGTGTAAGACTTTTCAGACATCGCCAGCCGCCTAGCGCTTTCCGGCTTGGATTTCCACGAGCGATTGGGCAAAAGGCAGGCGGTTTTCCCCGATGGTCACTGCAACCGCCCCCTCTCGCGCGCGATTCTGGCGCCCCGGACCTGCCGCGATGGTGCCGGGCATGGCGATGCTGGCGCTGGGCGCTGCGCTGCTGGTGGCCGGGCCTGAGCGGCTGATCGCCCAGATCGAGGGTGATCGCGGCATCGTTCCGATCGCCAGTTCCAGCGATATCGAAATCTCCGGAGTCGAAGTCAACGCCACCGGCAAGGACGGCGAAGAGGCGCGCCTGAACGGCTGGCAGGAGGCCGCGCGCAAGGCCTGGGCCAAGGCGGGCGGCCCGGCGATGAGCGACGGGCAGTTGCAGGGCATGGTCACCGCCGTGGTGATCGAGCACGAGCAGGTTGGCCCGCGCCGTTACATCGCAAAGCTTTCGGTGGTGTTCGATCGCGCCCGGGCTGGTCAGTTCATCGGCACGAACGGGGGCGCCACGGTGGCCCATTCCGCGCCGATGATGATCATCCCGGTGCTCTATTCCGGCGGCACGGCGCAGGTGTATGAAGTGCGCGGGCCGTGGCAGAAGGCCTGGGCGGAATTTCGCGCCGGGGCCAGCCCGATCGACTATGTCCGCCCCAGCGGCGCGGCCGGAGAATCGCTGCTGATCACCGCCGGCCAGCCATCGCGGCGCAGCCGTGCCTGGTGGCGCAACGTGCTCGACCAGTTCGGTGCGGCCGACGTGCTGATGCCGGTAGCGCGGCTGGAGCGGCAGTGGCCCGGCGGGCCGGTGCGCGGCACTTTTACTGCGCGCTATGGCCCTGATAACACATACTTGGCCAGCTTCACCCTCTCCGCCAACGACGAGGCGGGGTTGGAGAAGATGCTGGCCGACGCGGCCGTCCGGCTGGACTCGATCTATGCCCAGGCCCTGGCCGAGGGCAAGCTGAAGCCGGATACCACGCTGAACGTCCGTCCGCAGATCGATCCCGCGCTCGCCGCGCTGATCGCCGCAGGGCAGGCGGCCCAGGCGCCGGTTGCCGCGCCCAGCACTGCCGCCAGCGCCGCACCCACGCCGGAGCCGACGCAGGAGGTGAAGGTCAACACCTTCACCGTTCAGTTCGCTTCGCCCGATGCGGCTGCGGTCGATGCCGCACTCGGCGCGGTGCGCTCTGCGCCGGGGGTTCAGGGCGCTTCGACCACCAGCCTGGCGGTGGGCGGCACCTCGCTGATGCGCGTCAGCTATGCGGGCGATCTGGCGACCCTGGCCGAGGCGCTCCGCGCGCGCGGCTGGCGCGTGACGGTCGGCGCCAACGCGCTTTCGATCAGGCGCTGAGGACCGGCGTCAGGACCATGAGCCAGATCGCGCTTCCCCTCGCGCCCGGCGGGGCCGGCATGGCGTCACGGATCGTGGTCGGCAATGCCAATCGGGCCGCGATCGAGGCGATGGCCGCCGCCTCGACCTGGCCCTTCCGCACTGCCGTGCTGGCTGGTCCGCCGCGTTCGGGCAAATCGCTGCTGGCGCGCTGGTTTGCCGAGAGCGGCGCGGGCGAGGCAATCGACGATGCCCAGGCTTTGGACGAGACGGAGCTGTTCCACCGCTGGAACCGTGCGCAGGAAAGCGGAACCCCGCTGCTGCTGGTGGTGCGGGGGGAGTGGCGGATCACGCTGCCCGATCTAGCCTCGCGCATGGGAGCGGCGCTGCACCTCGAAATCGGCGCTCCGGACGATGCCATGGTGGCAGACCTGATCGCACTGCACGCGGAATTGCGAGGGATTGTCCTTGGCCCCGATGCGCTGGCCTACCTTGCGCCGCGCGCGGAGCGTTCCCATCTCGGAATCGAGCGGCTGGTGGCGGCGATCGATCGCCTCAGCCTGGAACGAAAGGCCGCCCCGACGCTTTCGATCTGGCGCGATGCGCTGGAAGAGGTCATGGGGCCGGAGGAGCCGCGCTTGCTTTGATGCGGCGAAGGTGGGACAAGGATGGGGCAATGCCACTTCGCCTGATCAGTTACATCGACTCGATCGTCGCGCGCGACCCTGCGCCGCGTTCGCGCTGGGAAGTGCTGCTGTATCCGGGCGTCTGGGCGCTGGCGGGGCACCGGATTGCCCATGCGTTGTTCGGCGCGCGGCTGTTCTTCCTGGCGCGGGTGGTCAACCACATGACCCGCTTCTTCACCGCGATCGATATCCATCCGGGCGCAAAGATCGGGCGCAATTTCTTTATCGACCACGGCTTCGTGGTGATTGGCGAGACGGCGGAGATCGGAGACAACGTCACCATCTACCAGGGCGCGACCCTGGGCGGAACCAACCCCACCAGCGGGCAGGGCGGCAAGCGCCACCCGACGCTGGGCGACGGGGTGATCGTCAGCCTGGGCGCGGCGATCCTCGGCCCGCTCAACATCGGCGCGGGCGCGCGGATCGGCGCCAATGCCGTGGTCACCAAGGACGTGCCCGAAGGCGCGACGATGGTCGGGATCCCTGCCAAGCAGACGCTGGTCGAGGTGAAGCCCGAAACGCAGAACTTCGTGCCCTATGGCACGCCGTGCAGCGAACGGTTCGATCCCTCGACCCAGAGGCTCGAGATTCTCCAGTGCGAGGTGGAGATCCTGCAGAAGCGGCTGAACCAGTTGCTGGAGGAACGCGATGCCGCTGCCGCCCGGCAGGGCGCGGGCCGTCAGCGTGACGGAACCAAGGGCGCTTGAACGCGGTAGTCACTCCATTTCCGCTCAGCCGCGCGGCACCCGCGCAGGTCGGCTTCGAGCGGCAGGAACTCCAGCGCATTCTCGATCTCTACGGCAGAATGGTCGCGGCAGGGGAATGGCGCGACTACGCGATGGATTTCAGCAAGGATGCCGCCGTGTTCTGCGGATTCCGCCGCGCGGCGGAATACCCCCAGGCGCGGATCGAGAAGCGCCCGGCGCTGCGTGCCAAGCAGGGGATGTGGACGCTTTACGGCGAAAGCGGGCAGGTGCTGAAGCGCGGGCATGAACTGGCGGGCGTGCTGTTTCCGCTGGAACGGCGGCTGCTCAAGCTGGTTTCGGACTGACCTCCAGCCCCACTGCCTTTCCTCCGTTCGTTGGCGCGCCTAGTCGAAAGTTCCGGTAACCCGCGTCACGTTCTGCTGCGCCAGGGTGATCGCGCCGACGATCCGCCACAGGTACAGCGCCGAACCGCCCAGCAGCAGCAGGGCCAGCAGCAGGAACAGTCCGTTGACCCCGGGCGGGGTCATCAGCACGAAGGGCGTCAGCCGGTCGAGCGCGGTCAGCACGGTCAGCGCGCCCAGGATCAGCGTGCCTGCGACATAGCAGGTCCACCACGAGGAGACCTTGTCCACGCTGACCCGCGCGAAGTGCTCCGGTTCGCCGTGGCTGCGGTTCCACAGCTCGCGCATCGCCTGGAACGGCACGATCAGGCCTGCCACCGGGATCACGAAGCTGGTCGCGGCCCAGCCGGGCGCAAAGTTTAGGCCTTCAAGCGTCTCGGCCCGCAGATTGTCATGGGCCCGATGCACCCAGACCATCAGCGCAAGGCCGCTGGCCAGCAACGGCAGGGCGATGAGGAACAGGAACCCGGGCAGGGCGACCATGAAGAACGAGATCCTGGTCGTCACCTCGCGGTAGAGCAACAGCGCGGCGAACAGGGCCAGCAGCAGGTCGACCACCAGGAACAGGCCGATGAACACGCGCGCCACGGCAGACCGGGTGCGCAAGGAGGCCATCCGGTTGCGGTCATGGTGCGGCGTCTCCCCCTGCTGGCAAGGCTAGCAGGAGGAGAGCAGGCCGCAAGGGGCTGGATCAGGCCGGCACCGGGATTGCCGTGACGGGCAGGCGGGTGCGCAGCGTGGCGGGCAGTTGCTGCACGATCACGCGGCGGATCGGTGACCAGAAGGCCGAAAGACACAGCAGGGCCGAGCCGATCACCAGGCCGGTGATCGCGACGTTGAGTTCGACCATGCCGAATTCGCGAAAGAGCCAGGTCAGCGCGATCAGGACATAGGCGAGGGCCGAGACCAGTAGCGCACGGCGGTCTACCGCCAGTGCAACCAGTCCCATCAGCACGTAGATCGCAAGCACCCCCAGCGCCGAACCGGCGCCGATGTTGTCACCGCCCGTCACGCCCAGCCAGTTGAACAGCGGATGAGCGATCATCGGCGCGGCGAGGAGGTGGAGCCAGAAGGCTACATCGCTGCGGCGCGTCTCGCGCGCCGGGTCGGACATGTCCCAGCGCATCGCGAAGGCGAACATGCCAAGCCCAGCGACGAACACCAGCGGCAGCAGCAGGGCTTCCAGCCGCTCCTCGCCCACCAGCGGTTCCAGCGCGGCAAGTGTCAGGGCGAGCGCGGTGGCGACCACGGCGGCAGCTCCGGCGGCAACGGTGATCGGCACCATGAAGCGCCGCCAGTGCAACCAGGCGGCGATCCCCGCGCCAAGGCCGATCGCGGCAGCGATCAGCGCGGCAGTGCGCCCGGCCATGTCCGGATCGGTTTCGGCCAGGATATTGACCGGCACCGCCACCACGCCGCCCACGAAGGCCAGCAGCAGGACGATCGAGGGCAGGGCCATCCGGCGCCTGGCCGTGAAGAATTCCGCCAGTCCCCATGCGGCGCCCGCAATCAGCAGTCCGGCCACTCCCGGAGCGATCGCCGCGCCGATTCCGCCTGCGGCAGCCAGCAGCAGGATCGCGGCAATGGTGACGAAGATGTCGTTGAAGCCATTGATGAGGCGGAATTGCTCCTCATCGGCGATGGGCGCGCTGCGCATTCCGGCGGCATGGGCGCGCAATGCCTCGGCGGCTTCGTGGCTGAGTGCGCCTGCCGCAACGGCGGATTGCAGGTCTGCTTCGGTATACATCGGGCATTCTCCCCTGGTTGCCGGGGAGAATGCCCAGTGTGTGTTAGTGTGTCAATACAGTCTGGCAGTCAGCGCGATGCCTCAGCCCAGGCCGCCGATCTTGGCGAGCGCGGTCATCACCGCCTGCGACTGTTCGCCGCCCGACTGGGGGACGATTTCGCCGGTGCGGTCGATGATCTGGTCCCAGTGCGCCGCGATCCCTTCGGAGGTACGCTCGTCCGCCGGAAGGGCGACGCCCGGGGTCAGGGTGACATAGGCGGCGTGATACATGCCCGCGCCCGCGCCGCAGATCATGTTGGTCGGCGCGTCTTCCGACACCAGGTAGAGCGCCATCGGCGCCACGTTTTCCGGCGCCAGCGCCTGGAAGAAGGCTTCCGGCATGCCAAGATCCTCGGTCATGCGGGTGCCCGCGACAGGGGCGAGGGTGTTGACGCGGATGTTGTTCTTCGCGCCTTCAAGGTGGAGCGTCTTGGTCAGGCCCGCGAGGCCCAGCTTGGCCGCGCCATAGTTCGCCTGGCCGAAGTTGCCGTAAAGGCCGGTCGAGCTGGCGGTCATCAGGATGCGGCCATAATTCTGCTCGCGCATCAGGTTCCACACCGCCTTGGCGCAGTTGGCGCCGCCGTTGAGGTGGACGTCGACGACCAGGTTCCAGTCGGACATTTCCATCTTGGCGAAGCTCTTGTCGCGCAGGATGCCGGCGTTGTTGATCAGGATGTGGACGCCGCCCCAGGCTTCCTTGGCCTTGGCGACCATTTCCACCATCTGGTCGTATTCAGTGACCGAGCCGCCGTTCGACATGGCTTCGCCGCCGGCCGCCTTGATCTCTTCCACCACTTTCAGCGCAGCGTCGCTGTGGCCGGTGCCATCGCGCGATCCGCCGAGGTCGTTGACCACGACCTTTGCGCCGCGCTTGGCGAGTTCGAGGGCATAGACCCGGCCCAGGCCGCCGCCGGCGCCGGTTACGATTGCGACACGGTCCTTGAAAGAAATCGTCATTGCACGTGCTCCGATGAAAGGATCAACTCTGCTGGAAAGGCGCCGCTCACTGGCACGAAGTGGCGGGCCTATCAACTGTTGCTGCAGCTGCGCGCCATGCCGTAACGGCACTGTGACGCCCGTTGTCAAAATTGTGTCATCTAGCTGTCCTAGGGACGACCTCGAATCGTAACAATGCGACCTGACCGCACCAGCGAAAGGCATCAACCGTGAGCCGAATCCTGCAATCCTCCGCCCTTGCCCTCGCGCTGACCGCTGGTTGGGTTACTCCCGTCCAGGCCGCCGCTGCCCGCCAGCCCCGCGTGGCTGACCAGCTGGCCGCGATGCAGGCCCAGCTCGACCAGCTGAATGCCCGCGTCGATACGCTGGAAGGCCAGGTCGTGCAGGAACGCGCCCGCGCCGATGCTGCCGAAGCGCGCACCGGAACCGCCATTGCCGAGGCTCAGGCGGCGCGGGCCGAAGCCGCGAAACTGGCGGCGGTTGCTGCCAAGCCCGCCGAGCCGCCCGTCGCTGTCGCCTGGAAGGGCGCGCCGGAATTCACCGGCAAGGACGGCTGGAGCTTCAAGCCGCGCGGGCGGTTGCAGGTCGACACCGGCGGGGTCGACGCGCCGGGCACCAACACCAGCCTTGGCATGGCGACCGAGCTGCGCCGTGCCTTCCTGGGGGTCGACGGCACCATGCCGGGCGGGATCGGCTACCGCGCGGAAATCGACGTGGCCAATTCCGGCGTCGAGATCACGGATCTCTACCTGACCTACAAGGCCAGCCCTAAGCTGACCTTGACGCTAGGCCAGCACAAGCCGTTCTGGGGCATGGAGGAGATGACCAGCGACCTGTTTACCAGCATGATGGAGCGCGCCGCGTTCAATTCCGCCTTCGGCTACGAACGGCGCGTTGGGCTGAGCGCCGCCTATCAGGGCAAGGCGGTTCTGGTGCAGGGCGGGGTGTTCACCGACAACGCCGCAGACCTCAGCCTCGATACCAACAACAGCTACAGTGTCGACGGGCGGGTCGTGCTCATGCCCAAGGTGGGTGGTGGCCAGGTCCATCTGGGCGGGTCGGTCCATTACCGCGATTTCAACGATGCCGCCGCCACCACGCGCTATCGCGCGCGCCCTTTCCTGCACACGACCGATGTGCGCCTGGTCAACACCGGCAGCATCGCCGCGACGGGCGAGACCGGCTACGGACTGGAAGCCGCCTATATCAATGGCCGCTTCCACGCCTCGGCCGAAACCGCCTGGATCAGACCTCACCGCCCGGGGCTGACCGATCCCTCGTTCAACGGTGGCTTTGCGGAAGTCGGCTATCTGCTGACGGATGACACGACCGCCTACAAGAACGGGGTCTACGAACGGATCCGCCCGAAGGCTCCGCTCGGCAAGGGCGGGATCGGGGCGATCCAGACGAACCTGCGCTATGATTGGCTGGATCTGAACAGCGGTGCGATTGTCGGCGGACGCCAGCAGGTGCTCGGCGCGTCGGTCCTGTGGATGCCGACCGACTATGTCCGCTTCATCGTCAATTATGGCCACCTGTGGCTGAACGATGTGGCGGTAACCGCCAACGGCAAGCGCGACTATCAGGCTGACGCTTTCGGGATGCGCGCCCAGTTCGACTTCTAGAGACTGGCCAGCGCGGGCAGTAGTTGATCATAGTGATCGATCACCCTGTCCGCGCCCAGTTCCACGGGCGGAAGATCGCAGAAGCCGAAGCTGACCGCGACCGAGGGCAGGCCCGCCGCGCGCGCCGCTCCAGTACCGAAGGTGGTGTCGCCCACGAACGCCGCCCGCCCGCCGCCAAGCTGGCCGACCATCGCGCGGAGCGCATCCGGCGCGGGCTTGAGCGGCCAGGTTCCCGCGCCGATCACGCAGGCGAAGCGCCGGGTCAGCCCCAGCTCGTCCAGCAGCCGGTCGGTCAGGTGCTGCGGCTTGTTGGTAACCACCGCGATCTTGGCCCCCGCCGCATCGAGTGCGTCGAGCATGGCCTCTCCGCCCGGATAGTGCCGGGTGTGGACGGCGATGTTGGCTTCGTAATAGGCCAGCAGTTCGGCATAGAGACCGTCATAGTCGACCCCCTCCTCGCCCCCGGTTAGGGCCAGGGCGCGGCGCAGCATCAGCCGAGATCCGCCGCCGATCAGGCCATAGACCGCCTCGCCGGGGACAGCCGGACGCCCCGCGAGCTTCAGCGCATGGTTCACTGCCGCGCCAAGATCGCCCGAGGTGTCGAGCAGCGTACCGTCGAGATCGAAGCCTACGATGGAGAAAGGAATGCCAGTCATGCGGTGCCCCTAGCCATTCCGCACGATCGGGGAAAGGCGGTGCTGCCCGGTGTGGAAACGGCAAGCATTTGGTGGCATGGCTGCCCATCATGAGCGAACCAACGGATCTGGCTATCGTCGTCCTTGCCGCCGGCAAGGGCACCCGCATGAAAAGTGACCTGCACAAGGTGCTGCACCCCATTGCCGGCCGGCCGATGCTGGAACACCTGCTGGCCAGCTCTGCCGAGCTTGCCCCCCAGCGCCAGGTGGTCATCGCCGGACACGGGCGCGATCAGCTCGAAGCGCAGCTGGGAACTCGCGCTGCGATCGCGGTTCAGGAACCGCAGCTGGGAACCGGTCACGCGGTGCAGCAGGCGCAGGGCGCGCTGGCCGGTTTCTCGGGCGACGTGCTGATTCTCTACGGCGACGTGCCGTTCGTTTCCGCCGCAACCATGCGCGCGATGATCGAGCGGCTCCACGCGGCGGACAATCCCGCCGTGGTCGTGCTGGGCTTCGAACCCGCCGATACGCTGCAATATGGCCGGGTCGTCGCGGATCAGGGCCGGATCGTGAAGATGGTCGAGCACAAGGACGCGACCGAGGCTGAGCGTGCCTGCCGGCTGTGCAATTCCGGCCTGATGGCCGCCCGTTCCGACGAACTGTTCGGCCTGCTGGAGCGCGTCGGCAACGATAACGCGGCGGGCGAATACTACCTGGTCGATGTGGTCAACGTTGCCAATGCTGATGGCCGGCTGTGTGCCGTGGTGGTCACTCCCGACGCCCATGAGGTCGAAGGGATCAACAGCCGCGCCGAACTGGCCGAGGCGGAACAGCGCTGGCAGCAGCGCCGCCGCCGCGCCGCGATGGACGATGGGGTGACGCTGATCGCGCCCGAAACCGTGTGGTTCGCCTGGGACACGCAGCTGGGCCGCGACGTGCTCATCGAACCGAACGTGTTCTTCGGCCCCGGCGTGCAGGTGGCCGACAAGGTGAAGATCCGCGCCAATTGCCACATCGAGGGCACCCGCATCGCCTCTGGCTGCGAGGTCGGCCCCTTCGCCCGCCTGCGCCCCGGTGCGGTGCTGGAAGAGAGGGCCAGGATCGGCAACTTCGTCGAAATGAAGAAAGCGACGATGGGCAAGGGCGCCAAGGCCAACCACCTGTCCTATATCGGCGATGCCGAAGTCGGCGCGGGCGCGAACATCGGCGCGGGCACGATCACCTGCAATTATGACGGCTATTTCAAGTACAAGACCGTGATCGGGGAAGGGGCCTTCATCGGCTCCAACTCCTCGCTGATCGCCCCGGTCAGGATCGGCGCCGACGCGATCGTCGGGGCGGGCAGCGCGGTCAGCCGCGATGTCGCGGACGGCGAACTGCGGATCGTCCGGGCAGAACAGCTGGTCAAGCCCGGCTGGGCCGACCGGTTCCACGATGCGATGAAGAAGAAGAAGGCGGCGGAGCAGAAGGGCTAGGCCATTACACGAAATCCAAAGGATTTTCCGGCAGCCAGGCCGGGCATCCGCGTTCCCTGTACCCTTTAGCGAAAGCAGTTACCCATGTGCGGCATCATCGGCATCGTTGGCAAGGAACAGGTGGCGGACCGGCTGGTCGATGGCCTGCGGCGGATGGAGTATCGCGGCTATGACAGCGCGGGGGTCTGCACACTCAGCGGGGGCGAGCTGGTGCGCCGCCGCGCGCCGGGCAAGCTGACGGGCCTGGTGCAGGAACTCGCCGCCCATCCCGCGCCGGGGACCACCGGCATCGCCCACACCCGCTGGGCGACCCACGGCGCGCCGACCGCGGCCAATGCCCACCCCCACGCGACCGGGGTGCTGGCCCTGGTCCATAACGGGATCATCGAGAACTTCCGCCAGCTGCGCGATGCGCTGACCGCGCGGGGGCGCCGCTTTGAAAGCGATACCGATACCGAAGTGGTGGCGCACCTGTTGTCCGAACAGGTCGAGGCCGGCCTCGCCCCGCAGGACGCGGTCAAGGCCGTGCTGCCGCAGCTGCGCGGCGCCTTTGCGCTGGCGATCGCCTTCAAGGAATACCCCGACATGCTGATCGGCGCGCGGCTCGGCTCGCCGCTGGTGGTGGGATACGGGGAGGGGGAGACCTACCTGGGGTCCGACGCGCTGGCGCTTGCCCCGCTGACCCAGCAGATCAGCTATCTGGACGAGGGCGACTGGGTGGTGATCACCCGCGCAGGCGCGCAGGTCTACGACAGGGACAACGCTCCCGTCAGCCGCGAGATCACCACCTCGGGCGCGTCCGCCGCCGAGATCGAGAAGGGCAATTACCGCCACTTCATGCAGAAGGAGATCTTCGAGCAGCCGACCGTGGTGGCGCAAACCCTGCGCAGCTACATCCGCCAGGTCGACCAGTCGGTCGCCCTGCCGCAGTTCGATTTCGACCTGTCCAGCATCCACCGCGTCACCATCGTCGCCTGCGGGACGAGCTATTACGCCGGGATGGTCGCGAAATACTGGTTCGAGCAGTTCGCCCGCCTGCCCGCCGACATCGATTTCGCGAGCGAGTTCCGCTACCGCGAGCCGGTGCTGGAGCCGGGCGGCCTGGCGCTGTTCATCTCGCAGAGCGGGGAAACCGCCGATACCCTGGCCGCGCTGCGCCATTGCAAGGCGCAGGGCCAGACCATCGCGGTGGTGGTCAACGTGCCGACCAGTTCGATGGCGCGCGAGGCGGACCTGCTGCTCCCCACCCATGCCGGGCCGGAAATCGGCGTTGCCAGCACCAAGGCCTTCACCTGCCAGTTGGCGGTGCTTGCCGCGCTCGCCGCGCACATGGCGGTGCGGCGCGGGCGGATGGACCGGGCCGAGGAGGCCGAGGTGGTCAAACACCTGCTCGAAGCGCCCGCCAGCCTCAACGCGGCGCTGGCCCATGACGACGAGATCGCGGCCATGGCCCACCACATCGCCCCGGCGCGCGACGTGCTGTATCTGGGGCGCGGGCAGGACTATCCGCTGGCGCTGGAAGGCGCGCTGAAGCTCAAGGAAATCAGTTATATCCACGCCGAAGGCTATGCCTCGGGCGAGATGAAGCACGGCCCCATCGCGCTGATCGACGAGGCCGTGCCGGTGATCGTCCTGGCGCCATCCGGCCCGCTGTTCGAAAAGACCGTCAGCAACATGCAGGAAGTCCGCGCCCGCGGCGGCAAGATCGTGCTGATCTCCGACCGCGAAGGACTGGACGAAGCCGGCGAGGGCTGCCTCGCCACGATCGAGATGCCCAAGGTGCATCCGCTGATCGCCCCGCTGGTCTATGCCGTGCCGGTCCAGCTGCTGGCCTACCACGTGGCCTGCGTGAAAGGCACCGATGTCGACCAGCCGCGCAACCTCGCCAAGTCCGTTACGGTGGAATAGCCTCTCCAGGGCATTGGAAAACGGCAGCCTGCCAGTTAGCCTTTACGCGCCGGAAACTATTCCACGCCTATGCACGGGGCGTGACTAGGACCAACCCCGCTACTGCTGCGCTCCCTCGGGAGCTGCCGACCATGGCCGTTCTCGGGCTTGCCGACCCCGGCGACGGCGACTGGGCGCGCCTGCGCGGCCTGCAGTATTCGAGCCTCGCCCGCGTATCGCGCCTGCGAATCGCTGCGAACCTGATCGCCGCCCTGGGCGTGGTCTGGGTTTACTTCAGCACCGTCCACCTGGCGTTCCTGGCCCTGTGGCTGGCGGCATTGTGCGGCAGCCTGTGGCAAACCGCCAGGAACGACAAGGCGCTGGCCGACGCCGATCGGCGCCGCATGTCGCGCGACGAGGTCAACCGCCAGTCGCGCGGGTCGGTCATCAACGCGCTGGTGTGGGTTGTTCCGCTGGCCGGCTTCGCGCCGTTCGGAACCGAGAGCGCGCGGCTGGAACTGTGGGCGATCACCGCCATGCTGATGACAGCATCGGCAGTGCTGCTGCCGGCGGTGCCGCTGGGCAACCTGCTGTTTGCCGGGATCGTGGGGGGCAGCGCATTTGCAGGGTTCGCCTGGGCGGGCGCCTATGAAATGGCCCTCCTGTCGCTGGTCTTCGTCGGAGTCGTCGTGCTCGGCTCGCTCGAGAATGCGCGCTCCTTTCTCACTGCCCGGATCGCCGAATCGGGGATGGCCGAGAAGAACGAGGTCGTTTCGCTGCTGCTGCGCGAATTCGAGGAGGGCGAGGCCGACTGGCTGTGGCAGATCGACACCTCGCGCCGGGTCCGCTCGGTCAGCCCGCGCTTTGCCTATGCCCTGGGCCTGCCGAGCGAGGAGATCGACGGCAAGCCGTTCATCCAGCTGATCGCGGGACCGGCCTGGGAGACGGGCCAGTTCCCCTCAAGCCTGCACGACCTTGCCGAACGCCTTAAGCGCCGCGAGAGCTTTTCCAACCTGCTCGTGCGCGTCACGATCAACAACCAGCAGCGCTGGTGGGAGCTTTCGGGCACGCCCCGGCTTGACGAGAACGGCAATTTCGATGGCTTCCGCGGCGTCGGCTCGGACGTGACCGAGCAGCGCGAATCGAGCGAGAAGATCGCCCACATGGCGCGCTATGACACGCTGACCGGCCTGCCCAACCGCATGATGGTGACCGAGGCGCTGGGCGAGGCGATGCGCTATGCCGCGCAGTGGCGCACCCGCTGTGCCTTCCTGATGATCGACCTCGACCGGTTCAAGGCGGTTAACGATACCCTGGGCCACCTGGTCGGCGACCGGTTGCTGGCGCGCGTGTCGGACCGCCTGAAGACGATCATCAGCGACAACGAGCTGGTAGGCCGTCTGGGCGGCGACGAGTTCGCCATCGTGATCCGCGATGCATCCGACCACACCCGTGTCGCATTGGTTGCCCAGGCGGTGATTGAGGTGCTGTCGCGCCCTTACGAGGTCGACCATCATACGCTGTACATCGGCGCCAGCGTTGGCTCGGCCATTGGCCCGCGTGACGGGAACACGGTGGAAACGCTTATGCGCAACGCCGACCTTGCGCTCTATCGCTCCAAGGAAGACGGCGGCGGGCTGCACTTTGGCTACGAGCCCGCGCTGCATGCCCATGCCGAGGAGCGCCGCAAGCTGGAGTTCTCGCTGCGCCGCGCGCTGGAGAACAACGAATTCGTGCTCAACTACCAGCCGGTGGTCGATGCGGGCGACGAGACCATCGTCAGCTTCGAGGCGCTGCTGCGCTGGCACAGCCCGGAGCATGGCTTGGTCAGCCCGGTGAAGTTCATTCCGCTGGCAGAGGATACCCGCCTGATCGTGCCGATCGGCGAATGGGTGCTGCGCGAGGCGTGCAAAGAAGCCAAGAAGTGGCCGGGCAACGTCAAGGTGGCGGTCAACGTCTCGGGCGAACAGCTGCTCGATGCGGGCTTCATCGCCAGCGTGGTCAGCGCGCTGTCGATCAGCGGTCTTCCCGCCCAGCGGCTGGAGATCGAAGTCACGGAAAGCATTTTCGTGCGCGATTCGAACACGGCACGCGCGGCGCTGGAGCAGATCATGTCGCTCGGCTGCGGGATCGCGCTCGACGATTTCGGCACGGGCTATTCCTCGCTCGCCTATATCCGCAACCTGCGCTTCTCGACGATCAAGATCGACCGCAGCTTCGTGCAGGGCGCGGCGGCGGGCAGCCCGGAGAGCCTGGCCATCATCCGCGCGGTCGTGGCCATGGCCGAAAGCCTGGAAATGTCGACCACGGCCGAGGGCGTGGAAACCGAGCGCGAGCTGGAGATCATCCGGGGCCTGGGCTGCCGCAAGATTCAGGGCTACTACTTTGGCCGGCCGATGGCCGCCGCCGATGCGCGCGCGCTGTTCGGCAATTCGAACCTGCGCGCGGTCAACGCCTAGGGTTCAGGGACGAGCGCCGGGCCGAAGCGTTTCGGCCCGGGCTTGCTCAGGCAGAGGCGAGGGCGTTCAGCGCGGATTCGAACAGCGCGCGGCCATCGCTGCCGCCCTGTTCCGGTTCGATCATCCGTTCGGGGTGCGGCATCATGCCCAGCACGTTGCCCGCGGCGTTGAGCACGCCGGCGATCCGGCGCGCCGACCCGTTGACTTCCTCTGCATAGCGGAAAGCCACGCGGCCTTCGCCTTCCAGCCGGTCCAGCGTATCGGCATCGGCGAAATAGTTGCCATCGTGGTGCGCCACGGGAATGACGATCTGCTGGCCCTGGGCATAGGCGGAGGTGAACAGGCTCTGGCTGTTTTCCACCGTCAGCGCCACATCGCGGCAGACGAAGGTGATGCCGGCATTGCGCATCAGCGCGCCGGGCAGCAGGCCGCTTTCGGTCAGGACCTGGAAGCCGTTGCACACGCCCAGCACCGGCACGCCGCGGTTCGCGGCTTCGATTACCGAGCGCATCACCGGGCTGCGGGCCGCCATCGCGCCAGAGCGCAGGTAGTCGCCATAGGAGAAACCGCCCGGCAGGGCGATGAAATCGAGATTGGCGGGCAGTTCGGCATCGCCGTGCCACACGCGCAGCGGCGCGCTGCCCGAAACCTTTTCCAGCGCATCGGCCATGTCCCGGTCGCAATTGGAGCCGGGGAAGGTGATGACTGCGCTGCGAAAGGTCATGCCGGCATCCTTTCGATCCGGTAGTTTTCGATCACCATGTTGGCGAGCAGCTTGCTGGCCATGTCCTCCAGCTGGGCATCGGTGACGGTTTCGTCAACCTCCAGTTCCAGCATCTTGCCGGCGCGCACGTCCTTGACGCCGTGGATGCCCAGGCCCTCGATCGCATGGTGGATCGCGCGGCCCTGAGGGTCGAGCACGCCGTTCTTGAGGCTGACGTAGACGCGGACCTTCATGTGCGCGGGGCCTTTCGCTGGAAACCGGTGGGGTGGACTCGGGGCAGCCTATGCCGCCAGTCGCGCCCGGGGGCAAGCACGGCTTGCACCAGGGCGGCGGCGCGGAGCCTCAGCCCTCCACCGAATCCAGCACGTAGCCGAGCGAACGCACGGTGCGCAGCGGATCGGGCGCGCCATGCGCGGTCAGTGCGCGGCGCAGCCGGCCGACCCAGACATCGACCGTGCGCTCGTCGATCCCGGCCTGGTCCTTGCCGAGGTGCTCGATCAGCGCGGCGCGGCTGAAGACCTGGTCGGGGTGCTCCATGAAATGGGTCAGCAGGCGCAGCTCGTTCGGGCGCAGCGCCACGGGCATGCCCTGCCAGCGGGCCTGATGAGCGGCCAGGTCGACGCTCAGGCCGCCATGTTCCAGCCGCGCCCCGCGCACGGGAACGTCATGCTGGTCGAGCCGCAGACGCTTGGCCAGCCGCTCCGGATCGAGCGGGCCGACCAGGTAATCGTCCGCACCGGCCCGCAGGGCGCGGCGGGCGGCATCGGCATCGCCTTCTTCCAGCACCATGGTGATGTGACCGGCGCGCGTCGCGCGGCTTTCGCGCAGGCGGCGCACCATTTCGAGGCCCGAACTGTCCGGCAGCAGCCAGTCGACAAAGCACCACAGCGGATTGGTCAGGCCGCGCTCGGGTATTTCGCCGCGCAGGGGCAGCGCGACGAGCCCGGGATGCAGGCGCTCGATCGCTCCTAACAGGGCGGGGTCGCGGGTCGTCAGCAGTATGGTCATGGCGCTTTGCATGGGCGTGGTCCGCCCGACTCTATGCAACCGCGACATGACGGATTTGTGACGGATTTCCTTGGCCAACCGCGTGTCACATTGGTGTCGCATGACGGTCTGACCGTAGTCGGCAAAGCGTCGCGATGCTGCAATGCAACAGTCCCAAATGGGCCGCGGGCCAGGGTGGTGGCGGCGAATCGGCCGCACTGTCGCAGGCCCCCATGACCGCAATGAGGGACTTTGAAATGAACCGCCCCGCTACCGCACTGTCGATCTCGCTCGCCGCGCTCGCCGCCGTGCTCGCCGCGCCCGCCTGGGCTGCCGATGAAGCCGCCGATGCCGCCGCCGAAGCCGCCGATGCCAGCCAGGACACCTCCGGCCTGACCGATATCGTCGTCACCGCCACCAAGCGCGAGACGAACCTGCAGGAAACCCCGATCGCCATCGCGGTGATGGGCGACGAGGACATCAAGAAGCGCCACGTCCAGAGCCTGCTGGACCTGGGCGACGGTTCGATCCCCTCGCTGCGCGTCGCGACCTATGAATCGCGCCAGACCGCGCTGACGGTCGGCATCCGCGGCATCGTTCCGGGCGACGCCAACCAGCCGGCGCGCGAACCGGGCGTGGGCGTCTACATCGACGGCATCTACCTGGCCCGCCAGCACGGCCTTAATGCCGGCCTGTTCGAGGTTGAGCGCATCGAAGTGCTCAAGGGTCCGCAGGGCACCCTGTTCGGCCGCAACACCGAAGGCGGCGCGGTCAACCTCGTCTCCAAGGCGCCGACCGGCGAATTCGGCGGCAAGGTCAGCGCCGGGATCGGCAACTTCGGCAGCTACAATGCCGGCCTGCACATCAACCTGTCGGAAGTGGCGGGCGTCTCGTTCAAGCTCGACGGGGTGATCAGCCACCAGGACCCCACCGTCAGGAATCCGCTGGATGGCCAGACCGGCTGGAACCAGTACCACCGCTATGGCGGCCGCGTTGCCGCCCGCTGGAAGCCGGCCAGCAACTTCACCGCCGACTTCGCCTTCGACATCAGCCGTGACGAGAACACCCCGTTCTACAGCCAGCTGCTGAACTTCAACCCCGATGGCTACCCGGTCGCGACGCTCGCCGAGATCCAGGCCAATGGCGGCCAATTGCCCGCCGGCAAGATCGCGCCGCTGCCCGGCATGGTGGTGGCGGCCGACAAGCGCATGGACGTGGCGGACATCGGCGTGCCGCAGCAGCCCAGCCTGGGCAAGACCAAGGGCTTCTCCAGCAACCTGCGTTGGAGCGTGGCCGATGGGCTTGAACTGCGCTCGATCACCGCGTGGCGCACCGTCGACTCCGAGCAGTGGGACAATTCGGGCGGCGCCCACCGCAGCCCCTCGTTCCTGCCGGGCCAGTCGTTCAGCCGCTATTCGATCTCGTTCCTCAATGCCCGCCAGTTCAGCCAGGAACTGCAGGCAGTGGGCAGCCTGGGCAACGTCGATTACGTCGCCGGTCTCTACTACTTCAATGAGCGAGCCGAGGAAGTGGCGGCAACCCCCAACACCAATACCTGGAACTCGACCGGCACCGGCTATACCATCCGCGATGCGATGACCTGGCAGCGCTCCGCCCTGTCGATCTCGCGCGCCAGCTATGCCAATTCGAAGAGCTATGCCGCCTTCGGCCAGATGACCTGGACTCCGGCCAGCCTTGAAGCGCTGCACCTGACGGTCGGCGGGCGCTATACCCACGACGAGAAGAGCGGCGACCTCTACAAGGTCAATAACGCAGCCAGCGCCTTCCCCTTCGCGTTCAAGTACAACCGCTTCGATCCGCTGGCGATCGTGGCCTGGGACGCGGCGGACGGCGTGAACCTCTACGCCAAGTATTCGACCGGCTACCGCGCCGGCGGGGCCAGCTCGCGCTCGATCAATTTCGCGACCTTCGGTCCGGAAAACGTCAAGGCCTATGAAGTTGGCGCTAAGACCGAGTTCTTCGATCGCCGCGTGCGCTTCAACCTCGTCGGCTACATCATGAACCGGTACGATAGCCAGTTCGACTTCGACTTCTACCTGGTCCAGCCCAACGGCACGATCCGCCACACGCTGGAAACGGTCAACGCGTCCGGCGTGACGAAGATCCGGGGGATCGAGGCCGACCTCACCGTGCGCCCGACCGACAACCTGACCATGGGCGTCAGCTATGCCTACACCTACTGGAAGGTGCCGGCCACGCCGAACCCGCTGGTCGCCGGCAATCCGCTCCAGCCGCTGTTCCTGGTCTACACCCCGCCGCACGCGCTGTCGGGCAACCTTGACTGGACCATGCCGCTGTCCAGCGACAACGACATGGCGCTGAAGCTGCACGTCGATGCGAACTACTCCGATCCGCACTACAGCTTCGACAACGAGCCGGTGCTGGTCGACAAGAGCTTCCTCGTCAACGCGCGCCTTGCCGTGGCCGACATCCCGATGGGGCAGGGCGGTCAGAAGCTGACCGTGGCCGCCTGGGCGCGCAACCTCTTCAACGAGAGCCACATCTACCGCCGCTCCAACGCCAACCGCGTGCCGATCGACGGCAACTACCGCGCCGTGGTGGGCGACTACGCCAACTTCAACGCGCCGCGCACCTTCGGCGTCGAGGCGACGATCTCGTTCTGATCAGGCTCCCTCAGGGGCGGGGCGGCCGCCTTGGGCCGTCCCGCTCCATCCTCTTCCTTCCACCCTAAGCGGGCAGGAGGCTTTCGGGCCTCCTGCCCGTTCTTTTTCCAGCACGCGTTGTGTCGGTCGGTCCGGAGGCTATGGTAGGGCCCCGGTCCGCTTGACCTTGGTCATGGCGGGACTGCCTGAGCGAGGGAAATTGACGGCATGGACGTTCCGAAACCCCTCATTGCCATTGGCGCCGTTGCTGCCGTCGCCGGGATCGGCTGGTTCGCGACCCGGCCCGATCCCGATGCGGGCTGGCTGGGCTATGTCGAGGCGGAAACGCTCTATGTCGCCGCGCCCGTCGCCGGACGGCTGGCCGACCGCCCGGTGGAGCGCGGGGAAAGCGTTGCGGCGGGCACGCTGCTGTTCGCGCTTGATCCGGAAACCACCGACGCCTAGACCGCCCGCGCCGCCGCCGCAGTGGTCGCCGCTGAATCCGGCGCGGCCGACCTTGCCGGCGCGCGCCAGCGCCAGGCCGAGCTTGACGTCAGCCGCGCCGCCACCACCGCCGCCGCAGCGCAGCTGACCAAGGCGCAGCACGATTTCGACCGGATGGCCGCGCTGGCCGCGCGCGGCTTTGCCAGCCGCGCCCAGCTCGATGCTGCCCGCGCCGCGCGCGACAGCGCCTCGGCCAGCCTCGCTCAGGCCCGCGCGCAGATCGCCTCGGGCGAACTGACGGCAGGGCGCGACGAGCAGATCGCCGCCGCCCGCGCCGAGGTGGCGGGCGCTCAGGCCGGGCTGCGCGGCCAGCTCCAGCGCCGCCGCGAGATCTCCCCCGTCGCCCCGGAAGCCGGGGTGGTGGAGCAAACCTATTACAACCCCGGCGAATGGGTGCCGGCCAATGCGCCGGTCGTCTCGGTCCTGCCGGATGCGCGCCGCAAGCTGCGCTTCTACGTGCCCGAGGGCGAAGTGGCGAAGCTGCGCCCGCGCATGGTGATCAGCTTTACCTGCGATGGCTGCGGCGATGGCAAGCGCGAGGCGGTGGTCAGCTACATCTCTCCGCGTGCCGAGTTCACCCCGCCGGTGATCTATTCCGAACGCGCGCGCTCGAAACTGGTGTTCATGGTCGAGGCGCGGCTTGAGGCGAGCGACAAGCCGCTGCCACCGGGCCTGCCGGTCTCGGTCCAGCCGCAGTGAGCGAAGCTCCCGCAATCGCGGTGCGTGGCCTGACCAAGCGGTTCGGGGGGCGCACCGTGGTCGACAATTTCGACCTGACCGTCCAGCCGGGGCGGATCTGCGGGTTCCTTGGCCCCAATGGCTCGGGCAAGACCACCACGCTCAGGATGATCTGCGGCCTGCTGATCCCCGACGCGGGGGAGGGCGAGGTGCTGGGGCTAGACCTGCGGACCAAGCGCCGCGCGATCAAGCACCAGATCGGCTACATGACGCAGAAGTTCGGGCTGTTTTCCGACCTGTCGATTGCCGAGAACCTGGAATTCATCGCCCGCGTCTACCGGCTCGACAACCGGTCGCGGCGCGTGGCCGAGGCGCTGGAACGGCTTGGCCTAGCCAGCCGCTCGACTCAACTGGCCGGCAAGCTTTCGGGCGGGTGGAAGCAGCGTCTCGCGCTTGCCGCCGCCGTGCTCCACGAACCGAAGATCCTGCTGCTCGACGAACCCACGGCGGGCGTCGATCCGCAGGCGCGGCGCGAGTTCTGGGACCAGATCCACGCGCTCGCCCGGGGCGGAATGACCGTGCTCGTCTCCACTCATTACATGGACGAGGCCGAGCGCTGCCACGAGATCGCCTATATCGCCTATGGCGTGATGCTGGCGCGCGGGACGACCGATGAGGTGATCGCCGCGTCCGGCCTCAAGGCGCTACAGGGCGAAGGTCCGGGCGCCGACCGGCTCGCTGCCGAGATCGAGGCACGCGAGGGGGTGGAGATGGCCGCGCCGTTCGGCACCTCGCTCCACGTCTGCGGGCCGGACCTTGCCGCACTGCGCCGCGCGGTCGCGCCCTACGAAGGCCGCATCCGCTTCACCGAAACCGAGCCCAGCCTGGAGGACGTGTTCATCCACCTGATGCGCCACGCCGCCGACAATTCCGTGGTGGAGGCGTGAGCGCCGGTTCGTCTCGTCGATTGCCCCTCCCCGTCGGGGAGGGGTTGGGGTGGGGGCTCGACGCTTGTGCCGAACACCCCCTGCCAACCCTCCCCGTCGAGGGGGAGGGCTATCCGGCCCCCTGCAAGACTCGACTCACCGGCAGGAGGGCCTGAGCCATGTGGGAGCGGATCGGGGCCATGGTGTTCAAGGAGATGCGGCAGATGATCCGCGATCCCGGCACCATCGCGATGATGTTCTTCTTCCCGATCATCCAGCTGGTCATCTTCGGCGTGGCGATCAACAACGATCCGCGCCACCTGCCGCTTGCCGTGGAGGCGAACGACAATTCGGCGATTACCCGCTCGATCGTGAGCGGCCTGCGCACGACCTCCTACTTCGACCTGATCGAGCTGACCGGGCGGGCCGGCGAGGGGGAAAAGCTGATCGCGGAAGGGCGCGCGCAGTTCGTCCTGACGATCCCGTCCGATTTCTCCCGCCGCGTGGTGCGGGGTGAGCGACCGCAGCTGCTGCTGACTGTCGATGCCACCGATCCCGCCTCCACCGGACCGGCGGTTGCTGCCGTCAACGAGGCGGTGACCCAGGCGCTGGGCCGGGAACTGCGCGGGGCGCTGGCCGCGCGGGCGCCGGCGCCGCCCCCGGTCGAGCTGGTGCTGCATCGCAGCTACAACCCGGAAGGGATCACCAGCCACAACACCGTGCCGGGGCTGCTGGCGATCATCCTGTCGATGACCATGGTGGCGCTGACCGCCATGTCGGTCAGCCGCGAGGAAGAGCAGGGGACGATGGAGAACCTGCTCGCCACGCCGCTGCGCCCGATTGAGGTGATGGTGGGCAAGATCGCCCCCTATTTCCTGATCGGCATGGTTCAGGTGCTGGTGATCCTGGCGGCGGCCTCACTGCTGTTCAAGGTGCCGTTCGTTGGCTCGCCAGTGCTGCTGCTGGCGGTGACGCTGCTGTTCACGCTGGTCTGCCTGGCGCTGGGCTTCACCATGTCGACCCTGGTCAAGAGCCAGGTGCAATCGATGCAGGCCAGCATGTTCTACCTGATGCCGTCGATCCTGCTGTCGGGCTTTGCCTTTCCCTATCGCGGGATGCCCACGGCGATCCAGTGGATCGCGGAGATCCTGCCGCCCACCCATTACATCCGGCTGGTGCGCGGCATCATGCTGAAAGGCTGGGACTTGCGGCTCGCCCTGCCGGAAAGCGGCGTGCTGCTGGCCATGCTGGTGGTGCTGACGGTGATTGCGGTCAGGCGCTACCGCGACACCGTAGGCTGAGCCACCGGATCGACACCTTCGGGCAGGACGGTCACTTCCACACCGCCCTGCGCGGCAAGGTAGCGCGCAGCCAGCGCCTGCAGCTGCGCGGGGGTGATCGCCAGCACCCGGTCCTTGCCCTTCACATAGCGCTCGATCCGGTCTGGCTCGGTCTGTGCCCGGTCGACCAGCGCCAGCCATCCGGCGTTGGTTTTCAGCGCGTTGTCGTAATCCTCCAGCATCGGCGCACGGGCGCGCAGCAGCAGGTCGGCATCAATGGGCTGCGCGGCCAGGCCGGCCAGCACTTCGGCCACGGCGCCGCGCGCCGCAGGCACCTCGTTCACCGCGACGGATACGGAGATCGAGAAGGTGCCGTAATCCTTCCAGGTGAAGGACAGCGCGCTGTTCGCCCCCGGCGAATAGGCCTTGCCCAGCTTTTCACGCAGGGTCTCGGTCAGTTCCAGCCGGACCACGCGTTCCAGCAGTTCGAGGCCCGCCGCGTCGACCGGATCGGTGGCATCGCGGGTCTTCCAGTGGACTGTAACCAGCGCCTGGTCCTTGAGGCCGGTATGGCGCAGCACGCGCGGCGCGGTGCTGGCGGTGAAGGGGCGTTCGCGGCGGTCGGCCCAGTCGCGGAACTCCGCCTCGCGGGCCGGGAGCGCGCCAAAGGTGCGGCCGACCAGGGCAATCGCCTTGTCCTCGTCCAGGTCGCCGACCAGTCCGATCTCGATTGCGCCGTTCTTCAGGCGTTCGGAAATGTCGGCCTTCAGCTTGTCGAAAGTCAGGGCGCGGAAGTCCTCCACCTTGCCAAGGCTGAAGCGGGGATCGTTGTCCGACAGGATGGCGCCCAGATCCGCCGACAGGGCCGAACCCGGCGTCGCGCGGAGCGAGGCGAACATGTTGTTGATCGTCTGGAGGAAAAGTACCTGCCCCTCGCGCCGATAGCCGGGGTCGGTGACCTGCGCGGCGAGCAGCTCCAATTGCAGTTCCAGGTCCTGCGGCGTGGTCGAGGCCAGCGAGGTGAATGTCTCGTCGGTCGCATTGACGTTGCTGGAGACGGTGCGGCCCGCCAGCAGGGTGTCGAGCTCGTCCTTGCTGTGCTTGCCCAGCCCGCCGAGCGCGAGGACAGAGGTCATCCGGGTGGCCAGCGGGTTGTCCTTCGTCGCCAGCATGTTGCCGCCATCGACCGATAACTGGACCAGCACCCGGTCCTTCTGCAGGTCGGTGCGCTTGAGGTTGAGCCGCACGTTGTTGGCAAAGCGCAGGGTGCGGATCCCCAGCTGCGGCTCGACCGTGTCGCTCACCACCCGGCCCGGCGCGCCGAAATCGGTATAGGCGAAGCTGCTGGCGGCCTTGCTCTCGCTGCGCGTCAGCTGCCTGGTCATCGCCTCGCGCCAGGCCGCGCGCAGGCCCGCCTCGCCGCCGCCCGGCGCTATCCGGCCCTGGAAGCGCAGCAGCGGTTCGTCGAGCGGCAGCACCTCGCGCTTCAGCGCTGCCAGCACGGCGTCCGGGGTGATCTCGGGAATGAAGGCTTCCAGCCGCTCGAGTGAGCGGCGCGGGGTATCGGGCACGCGGTCGTCGTTGATCAGCGCGAGGACCGCGCCGACCAGCGTGGCGTGGTCGCGCGTCGCCTCGCTGGCTGCGGAATTGCGGCTGGCGGTGCGGATATTGGCGACCTGTTCGGCCACTTCCGCGGCGGTGAAGCCATAGGTCATGGCGCGGCGGTATTCCTCCGCGGCCGCGACGAGACCGCGCCGCCACTTGCCATCGACCGTATCGACGCCAAGCCGCGTCATCCGCGCTTCGCGGAACAGGTCCGACGTGCCGAACGAGGCGTTGCGGAACGGAGCGTTGGCTTCGCGCGTGCGGCTCAGCAAGCGGCGGTTGATGATGCCGTAGCCGACCTGCCGCAGCAGGTTCTCGCGCCGCTGGGCCAGGCTGTCGGGCTCGTCGACCAAGGCACCGGTGCGGGTGGCGCTGACGTGTTCGGACAGCGCCGGGTCGATGTAGATATCGGTGCGAGGCGTGTCCTTGGCGGGGAAGGGGCCGGCCGTGGCGGGCGGTTCGGCGGGGGCGGGACGCCAGTCGCCGAACCGGGCGCGGATCGCGGCCTCGACCTTCGCCGCATCGAAATCGCCGACGACGATCAAGGTGGTGTGGCGCGGCACGTATTCGCGGTTCCAGAAGTGCTTGAGCGCCTCGGCGCTCGCCGCCTTCAGCGTCTCGTCGGTGCCGATCGGCAGGCGGCGGACATAGCGCGCGCCGGGGTGGAGGAACTCGATCTGGTCGAGGTAATTGCGGATCTGGAACCCGTCCCGGTCGCGCTTTTCGGACAGGATCACCCCGCGCTCGCGCTCCAC
>Ga0116141_10000692_pt1 | contig 27478 bp, 30 predicted proteins | sample AD_UKC097_MetaG_FD_89744 | JGI IMG/M metagenome (GOLD analysis project Ga0116141, IMG submission 89744) | Active sludge microbial communities of municipal wastewater-treating anaerobic digesters from USA - AD_UKC097_MetaG | ecosystem: Engineered > Bioreactor > Anaerobic > Digestate | place: USA...
CAACTAAGTTATAGCGTTTTGTGTACGGTTCGACCCGTAATGGCTTGTTCTTTTCCGATTCAGGACGAGGAAAAGCTTTGCTGATTTTATCTGTTGGTTCTTTGTCGCTTCTAATAAGTGATGCAAGGCTCATCCTTTTTCTTATTGATGGCCTGAGTTCAGGCGCGGCTGCGATCCAAGATACGATTCGCCGGGACCCGCGCCTCAGCCAACCCCCATCCCCCATCTTCTGAAACTCGATGACAGCACCACCGACGCCGTTAATGCGCATCTGAACACCGATTACAGCGAGAATCAGGCCCATCAATCGCGTAACAACCTTGATGCCGTTGTCGCCGATGAATTTGACGAAGCGTTCTCCCGAAATGAAAAACACATGGCTTATGACACGAAATAAGAAGAATGCCCCGACAGTCACGATCAATTCCGATACGCCACCGGCTGATACGAAGTTCATGGCGTACACGGGACGGACGTCGGATTATAAGTTTCCAATCTCGTAATGATATTCCATTGCAATCCGGCGCTCTCTGCTTGCTGAAAGACCTGCGGCTGCCTGGGAAATCCCCGGTTTCCGGCTCAACCACGCCTGGCTGATTCCCGGTTCACTAGTCGATCCTGAAAAAGTCATTGTATGAGCAGGATCTCAACGGTATTTGTTCTTTGGCAAAATAGAAGCCCGAAGTAAATTTGGCGCAAAAAGTCCGCTGCATGCCGCAGCAGCTTGCTGAAGTTCATTCCGGCAGCACTCAGAATGGCATTGATACAATCGCCAAGGATACCTTTCAGCCGGTTGCGATCTGGGGTTTCTCAAAATAGTGGACACACCGAAGAGCAAAATTGTAAGGAGAAGCAGTTACAACGGGGGAATTTTGTCCTGCCGGTCGAACAGGTGACGGGTCAATTCCGCGAACCGCTTCATAGATAAACCGGGCATGAGTCCCAAAGGCCATCTCCAGCTGCTCCATGCTCAGTCCGATGATATCGGATACGCGGGTGAAATTGAATTCCCGCAACCGGATCAAATCCCCGTATTCGATACCGGGAACCAGGTGGATCGGCAACGGAGCCAGGACCGCTTGTTCCTTGCCGCATTCCCGCGACGCGCAAGCGTCGCGGGAACAATGTATTCTCCAACGGGTTTCACAAGACGACTGGCGATCTTTGCAACAAGCTTGTTCGGCGCGACCGACCAGATCGGGTCAAGTCCCAAATCCGTTCTGACTTTCCTGCAAAGACGTCGGGCCACATCCATGGGAGGACCGAAAAGGCGGCCGGTGCCGGTGGCATCCACGAACAGGTGCCCGTCCCCATCAGCCATTTCAACCAGCGGAGAATATGGCAACGCCCGTTTGAACAGAGCCTGCATGACCCGTTCATAGCGGTCGGGATGGAGCGACAAAATGACGGCATCTCGACACATACCGGCGGCTCTCCGTAACGGCATGCCTTTACGGACTCCTGCCAGGTAGGCTTCATCCTCATATCGTAAACGACTGCCCGCCCTGCCCTCTCGGGCGCGATGATCACCGGACGTTCTTTAAGCCGGCGGTCCATCGTCCGTTCCACCGCGACCGCAAAATCGGCGACGTTTAAATGGATAATCGAGCGCTCCAAGCCTCACCCTCCCAGCAATCCCCTCCCGATCAATCGGTCAATCATCTGCAGGGCATTTTTAGGTGCCTGGGCCCGTACGTGGTTGTTGAAAAAGATCATTCCTTCGCGCGCTTTTCGTGCCATCTTTTCAATCCGTTGTTCCATCCACTCGCGCAACTCATCATCGGCATAGTTATAGTCAAACTGGTGCAGCATACCGCCTGAACGCCATCCCCGAGCGTTTCGGCCGTGAAAACGAATATAGAAGAAATCGAGGTCGGTAACGGGAATAGCCCCGGCAAATCCAGCTCATCCCCCCAACAAGCGTCACCCGGCGTCGTTCCAGTTCGGCAAACACCTTGTCTGAAACCCAGGATGCATTTCGGAATTCCACCGCTGCCGGCAATCCCTCGAATTCATCCAGAAGCGTCGCCAGATCGTAACGGTTTGGGGGAACACGGTCAAAGGCGGAGGGGAACTGTATCAAAATCGCCGCCAATTGCCCGGACTGGATAGGAGGAGCAATGCAGTTCCGATATTGAACGGTCTGTTCGCGCCACCGGTCGGAATCCACTTCATGGGTAAGACTGCGAATCAATTTAGCGGTAAAACAGAATTCTTCCGGCACCTGCCGGCGCATCCGCTCGATGGAGCCGTCCTTCGGAATCTGATACCAGGTGTAGTTCAGTTCGGTGACGGAAAAGGTTTTGGCATAAAACGACAGCATCCGTCCGGATTTCGTATCCGTCGGATAGAACCCTCCGTCGACCCACTCCATATACGAATAGCCGCTGGTACCCACCATCAATCGACAGGCATTGTGGAGTATTCCCGTTACCAATTAAATTTTCTCCATGATTTCCGGCCCGCGGTGGATACCGATGACCTTACCTTGGATCAGGACCTCGCTGAAGCGGTAACGCATGGAATCGTACCGAGGATTCTCCGGGCGGAGTTCGATATGGTCCTTGTGTAAAAAAAACCGCTTCACCGTGGCATCTTCGCTGCTGATAAGCGCCACTACAATTTCACCGTTTTGGGCATACTGGCGTGGTTCGCAAATCGCCAGATCGCCGTTCAAGATACCGGCGTCCACCATCGAATCTCCTTTGATGCGCAGTGCAAAAAGGTTTTGGCCATGATAGATTGCGGCATCCAGAACGATGCTCCCGTCCCATTCATTCTGGGCGTACATAGGCAGACCGGCTGTGACTTGTCCGATAATCGGGATTTCACGCCATCGTTGCAACGCAGAGGCTTCGCGGACGCGGTTCAGAAGATAGATCTGACGGCTGTAGCGACCATGGCGTTTTATGTGGCCTTTTTCTTCGAGCGCTTTCAGTGCCTGGGCGACCGCCGCATGACTGACGCCCAGATCCATCGCCGCCTTTCGCAGGCTGGGAGATCTCCCATTACGCAGGATCTCTTGTCGCAGGTAATCTAAAAATCGCTGCTGCCTGAGGGTTGGTTCCAGTCGCATCAAAGCCTCCGACTTAAATTGAAGTTTCCTGTTCGCCTCAGTGAGGGCATGAAATGAACCGGCTTTTCCGTTGAGCCGGATTCCATTTTGTCACTCTATTCAAGCTAAATGTAAATGTCAATGTAAATTTAATGTAAATACATTATCCGGAGCTTTCCGATCAATATTTGGGTTTCATCACGAATCAAAAATAATTGTCATATGCTCTAAATATAGCTTGATTTTTTATCAATAGGTCATTATATTTTGGTCAAATGATCATAATTGGAGGGGCCGCTGATGCCTAGGCCAAAGAAACCAAGATTTATAGCCGGATATCCGCCGATCGTTGCATTCGTACCCCAGGGGATACCGATTACCGGTGAAGTTTTCCTCACCATGGAAGGGATGGAAGCCATCCGGTTGAGCGATTTTGAAGGCTTGGATCAGGAAACCGCCGCCACAATGATGCAAGTCTCCCGCCAGACATACGGCAGAATTCTGTCCGAGGCGCGGCATATTATCGCCGATGCCGTTGTCACGGGCAAAGCCTTGCGGATCGGCGGCGGGGTTTATGCGTTTCGAGGCCGTCATGGGCATCGCCGCGGAAGAGGCGGTTTTTAAAGGGTTGTGTTAACGAGGGGCACCGCATGATGCGGAAATTGAAATTTTAACAAAACCATCAAGTTTTACATAATCATTGAGAAAAAATAAAGGAGGTGAACAACATGCCAAGAAGAGATGGAACCGGACCGGAAGGAAAAGGTTCAAGGACGGGAAGAGGAATGGGACCTTGCGGCCCAACCGGCAGGACCCCTGACGCACCGAACGGAACCGGACAGGATTCCGGCAACGATATAGGTCAAGGTCGAGGCTTAGGCAGAGGTGGCGGTCGAGGACGTGGCAAAGGACCACGCGACGGCCGAGGACGAGGTTCTGGTGGAGGTGGCCGGGGACGTTAATAACCTTTTAAAGGTGATAAACCTTGAAATTTTCGATATAGAAGGAGGTGTTTTGTTATGCCAGGATTCGATGGAACAGGCCCTCGCGGAGAAGGACCCATGACCGGCGGTGGTTTTGGGTATTGCAACCCTTCTTACAGGGGATACGGAACTCCGTTTGCACGGGGTGGCGGTTATGGCAGAGGCTTGAGGCGGAGCTTCGGTTTCAGTTGCGGTTTTGCCCGGGGTAGAGGCTATGGATGGTATCCACCGGCATTCGGATGGTACGGCCAGGCATATCCCTTGAGCGCAAAAGATGAGATCGAAAGACTCCGGGTGGAGGCAGACCATATCAAGGAAACGCTGCATGCAATCAATAAGCGGATTGAAGAACTGGAACAGGAGACGGGCAAGTGAACCTGCTGAATGCTGCATGGTAGAACCTTTTCATTTTTTAAAAACAATTCTTACAAATTAAGGGCGGCACCCGATCGGTCTCGCCCTTTTTCGTTATGCTTTTTCGCCAAAAATTGATTTCAAGCGGTTTCCCGTAAAAATCCCCCTTTTTTTTGAACCGCAGCAGCGAATGCTATCCCCCGAGATTTGCCTCCGGATGCTACAATTGATCGGAGGCGTCGGAGAGTTTCCGTAATCCTTGAAGTGCAAAGGTGATCAATCGGATGTGAAATGCGGGAACGTAGCAACAGAAGCGTCACTTTAGCCTTGACGCTTTTGATCGAAACAATCATTATTGTCGTCAGCCCAAAAAATTAATTTAGGAGAAAAAGAAAGCTTATCTATCATGGAGCAAAAAGACTATTACCGGATTTTAGGCGTCGAGAGCAATGCCGGACAAAAACAAATCAAAGACGCTTACCGCAAATTGGCCTTCGAATATCATCCGGATCGAAACAAGGACAACCCGGCGACGGCGGAAAAAATGAAAGAACTGAACGAAGCCTACGCCGTCATTTCAAATCCCGCAAAAAGAAAAGACTATGACGCGCTGAAGCAACAATACGGCTCATTTGCCTACAGCCGTTTTAGACAAAATTATTCCGAACAGGACATTTTCAGAGGCTCCGATATCAACCAAATTTTCGAAGAAATGGGGAGAGTATTCGGATTCAGAAGCTTGATGATATCTTCCGGGAGTTTTACGGTTCAGGCTATCAATCTTTCCAATTCGGCCGTCCCGGATTTTTCGGGAAAGGATTTGTGTTTATTAAATCCCCGGGCAAAGATCGGCAATCTGCGCCCAGATTTGCATTGGGCGAAAGCCTGGGGCGATTTTTCAGGTACGGCCTGAAGAAGTTATGGGGCGTGGAATTGCCGGAAAAAGGCTCGGACTGGTACGACATTATTACCATTGATCCCGGACTGGCCGAAGCAGGGGGAAAAGTCCGGTACTTTCATCGAAAAAAATCCAAGGAATTACTCGTTAAAATTCCGCCCGGCATGAAAACCGACCGGATCATACGCTTACGAAAGATGGGAAATGAGGGCAAAGGCGGTGGAGAACCGGGTGATCTGTTCTTGAAGGTCCGCGTGAAAACCTCCTTTCTTCAAAAAATTAAAAACGTCCTGAAACAGCTGTTTTTCAAATCATCAAAATTCTAGCGGATGGGTCAACCGACCGTTCCGATAAGGAATCCGATCCTCTTTTCCCCTCTTTCCAACCCGCCGTATTCAGGCATGGCTCCATCCCTCCGAAGAAAGCAGCAGCGAGTCTTTCCTGTCCGCTCACCGGCTCCGTTCTCCCTGCTTTCGATTCTTCCGAACCGGAATCCGGAATGCACAAGCCTTACAGCACGGCTCAATCGCAGCGGGATTTTTCGTTTGTCAGGGATCTAAAGCTCATAGGCACACAGGAATCCTTCATGTATGGCTTCAATCATTTTCCTGACCTCCGCACAATCGCCGATTTTATAAAATGGAATTTTTTTGTTTTCCAGCAACTTCTCCAGGCGTTTATCCGACTCGTAACCGGCTGCGAGAACAAAGGTGTCGAAATTTCCCAGAACTTCATGCCTTCCCTTCTTATCAACAACCAACCGATCGGTTTGAATTTCTCTTACGGGGGTTTGCGTCAGGATCTCGACCCCCTTCTCTTTCAGTCTTTCCATGAGCAATGCCTTGTCCAACACCCCCATATCCGTTGCGACATCGTCCATCATTTCACAAACAGTCACTTTTGATCCACGGTCGGACATAAACTCCGCTACCCCGCATCCGCTTGCGCCTCCACCGATTACGGCAACATTATGACCAAACGAAGAACCGTTGAGAATTTTTTCGGCGGTAAAAATGTTGCTGCTTTCAATCCCGGGAATGTCGGGGATAACCGGCCGGCTACCCGTGGCTAGGATCACTACGTCCGGTTGGATCTCATCGATAATCGCTTCATCGACTTCCCTGCCCAAATAAATGCTTATGCCCAGTTTTTGAACCTGTGAAATAAAAAAATCCGCCAGATCTTTAAATTCTTCCTTGTACGGAACTAGGATTACGGTATTCAAAAGGCCGCCCGGTTTTAGACTTTTCTCGTAAAGAATGACCTCGTGCCCTCTCAGCGCGGCCACCCTCCCGGACTCCAAACCGGCGGGGCCGCCTCCGATTATCAGGACCTTCTTTTTCTTATCGGCCTTTTCCGCCAAATCATATTGCGACTCTTTCCCAACAAGTGGATTGCAGAGACAAGTAATGTCCTGATCCATAAAAAGCCGATCAATACAACCTTGATTGCAGGCAATGCATTTTCTGATCTCTTGAGATTTTCCCGCCATCAGTTTCGAAACAAACGTCTCGTCGGCCAAAAACGGCCTTCCCATTGCAATCATGTCCGCTTTACCGCCGGCTATGATTTCCTCCGCCATCGCCGGTTCTTTGATTCGGCCCACCGCAATAACCGGAACCTTGCCCTTAATCGCATCCTTGATTGCTGAGGCATTTTCGACGTAGATTCCCTGGGCGACCGCCGCCGGCTGTATGATCATCGCGGCCGATTGATAAAGCCCTCCGGAAACATGAATGGCATCGATGCCGTTTTCAACTAGCATAGCGGCAAACGCTTTGGTATCTTCGATGGTAAGCCCCCCGGGGACAAACTCAACCGAACTCAAACGATAGAGAATCGGAAAATCCCGCCCCACTTCATCTCTTACCCTTTTCAGAACCTGCAGGGGAAATCTGGCCCGGTTCTCAAGCGACCCTCCGTACTCGTCCCCTCTTTTGTTGCTGTATGAGGAAAGGAACTGGTTGACCAGGTAACCATGCGCACCGTGTATTTCGACGGCATCAAAACCGGCGGTTTTCGCCCTTCGAGCACCCTCTCCGAATGCCTCGATCATCCTCCCGATATCATCTTTTGTCATTTCCATCGGCATTTCCCGGCAAACCGGACAGGCGATAGGAGATGGCGCAATAAGGGGAGTGCCGGTAACCGTCGTGTAGCTTTGTCGGCCGCTGTGATACAGCTGAACGGCAATCTTGGTGCCGTATGGATGCAACTCATCGACAAGGCTTTTTAATCCGGGAATCAAATCATCCCTGTAAATACCGAGCTGGTTTGAAAATCCTTTTCCGCATGGATGAACATACGTGGCCTCCAGAATGATTAAACCGACCCCGCCTTCGGCACGGGCTTTATGATAAGCCTTCAATCGATCGGTAACGGTTCCGTCGCTTTCACAATAATTGGTCACCATCGGTGCCATGACAAAGCGATTTTTTACCTCCATGGACCCGATTTTCACGGGTTGAAATAATCCACCGAAATCGTTCATGCCCCGCCTCCTTTCTTTCCGGCTTGGATGGTCTGAAATCCAAACTCAAGCGCCTCTTTACAAAATTTTCATGTAACTTCTCACACACGCCCGGATGGAATAAAAGATCCGCCTTCGATTGAAGAACCATTGAAAGGTGAAAAGTGAAAATCCCGCGGTTATTTGCAGCAAGGAATGTTTTTCGATCAAAGTCTCGGAAATGTGCCGGATCGCTCGGATGGAAAAATGAAATTAAGGAAAAATTTAAACGAGATGCGTTATTAATCCGCAGGAAAAGAAATAAACAAATGCATGTAAAATATGCGAGGATCTTTTCAATCTGTCAAGAAATTTTTGGGATGTTTTTTGGGAAGTTCATCAACTGTTGACACGATTTCCGTTTTTTTATACTTATTGGTCATGGAAGAAGAAAAAAAGGCGACGGAACAGTGATTACGAATTATCTATACGTTAACCGGGAAAACCAGGCATATGGAAATCTCCACCTTAAGCGCAATATCTCCGATTGATGGCCGTTACCGCAAATCAACCGACAAATTGGCGGATTACTTTTCGGAAGGGGCGTTGATAAGATATCGTCTGCTGGTCGAAGTCGAATATTTTATCGCCCTGTGCGATTTGCTGCTACCGCCTCTGAAGGATTTTGATCGATCCAGATTTGAATTGTTGAGGAACTGTTATAAAAATTTTTCTTTGGAGGATGCCCGAAGGATCAAGGACATCGAAAAAACTACCAATCACGATGTGAAAGCGGTGGAATATTTTCTAAGGGAAAAATTTAACGACTTTGGATTGGCATCTTACAAGGAGTTTATCCATTTCGGCTTAACCTCTCAGGATGTCAACAATACCGCCATCCCCTATTTATTGAAGGACGCCTGGGTGAATGCCCTGCAGCCCGTTATTGAAGACGTGATAAAGGCGCTCAAAGAAAAAGCGAACGAATGGCGAGACGTTCCGATGGTTGCTCACACCCACGGTCAGCCGGCATCGCCGACAAGCCTGGGCAAAGAAATATATGTTTTTGTGGATCGATTGAAGCAACAGAAAGAACTCCTGAAAACCATCCCATTCTCCGCAAAATTCGGAGGGGCAACCGGCAATTTCAATGCTCATCATATTGCCTATCCGGACCTCGACTGGATTACCTTCGGCAATAATTTCGTCAATCACACGTTAGGACTCCGCCGGTCGAGAGTGACCACTCAGATTGAACACTATGATAATCTGGCGGCGTTTTTTGATAACATGAAACGCATCAACACCATTCTTATCGATCTGAACCGGGATCTCTGGTCGTATATATCGATGAATTATTTTAAACAAACAATCAAAAAGGAGGAAGTCGGCTCATCGGCGATGCCCCATAAAATCAATCCGATCGATTTTGAAAATTCGGAAGGGAATCTTGGGCTTGCCAATGCAATCTTTGAACATCTATCCGCAAAACTGCCGATATCAAGACTGCAACGAGACCTGACGGACTCCACGGTTACAAGAAACATCGGCGTTCCCCTTGCACATACTCTCATTGCATTTACATCATTGTTAAAGGGGTTGAACAAACTGATTCTGAATCCGGAAGTAATCCGTTCGGATTTGCATTCAAATTGGGCGGTGGTTGCCGAAGCGATTCAAACCATCCTGCGTCGCGAAAATTATCCGGATCCCTATGAAGCGCTGAAAAGATTAACCCGGACGAATGCGATGATCGACCGAAAGATTATTGCCGACTTTATTGAGACCCTGGACGTTTCGCAAGCGGTAAAAAAAGAGCTGATGAGAATCACGCCGGAGAATTATACCGGGGTATACGATTTTTAATTTTTTTCAATCCGATCGAGGTGCCCCGAAGTGTCTGAAAACGATTCCGAATCCGCTGTAACCCTCCATACCATAAGCGATGATTTACTGAACGATCTTCGACCATTGCATTTCAGTCCGCCGGTTACCCATGTGTACAATCCTCTCGAATACGCCCGGGAACCCTACAACCAATATCTGGACCGCTATGCTAAGCCACCGAAAACCGTGGTCCTTATCGGAATGAACCCAGGGCCCTGGGGCATGACGCAGACCGGGATCCCTTTCGGGGAAGTAAAAGCGGTAAAGGAGTGGCTGGGCATCGATGCATCGGTAAAACCCCCCGGCAGGCTGCATCCGAATCGACCGGTCCAAGGCTTTCTATGCAAAAGAAGCGAAGTAAGCGGAAGACGATTATGGGGATGGGCCCGGGAAACATTTGATACGCCCCAACGTTTTTTTTCCCGCTTCTTTGTCGCCAATTACTGCCCCTTACTTTTTATTGAAGAAACCGGCCATAATCGGACTCCGGATCACCTCAAGGTCGACGAACGAAAACCCCTGCTTCTAGCCTGTGATCGAGCACTTCGCAGAACCATCCGGTATCTCAGCGCCCGTTATGTAATCGGAATCGGACGTTTTGCAGAAGAACGGGCTCGGTCATCATTGATCGGTCTGGATGTCGTCATCGGATATATCGCTCATCCGAGCTCCGCCAATCCGAAATCCAATCGCAACTGGAAAGAGCTGATAACAAGGCAACTCAAGATGATCGGCGTTCAACTTTTTTAACCGGAAAAGTGGTATTTCAAATCATGTTGAAATCTGAGTTGCCATTCTGGAAAACCAAGGCACTTCATGAAATGACGGTGGATGAATGGGAATCCCTGTGCGATGGATGCGGTCGATGCTGCTTGCAAAAACTTGAAAACAAAAAAACCGGCAAAGTCTATTACACCAGCGTAGCATGCTACCTTCTGAACAATGAAACATGCCGGTGCAAATCCTACAAGGAACGAACCCGCCTGGTTACGGAATGCCTGATTCTGAAACCCGAAACCGCCATAAGATTTCGCTGGCTGCCTGTTACCTGCGCTTACAGGCTTTTGGCCGAGGGCAAAGAACTGGCATGGTGGCATCCGCTGCTTTCAGGAGATCCCGATACGGTACACCAGGCCGGCATTTCCGTTCGGGGAAAGGTGATATCCGAAGAATACGTTCATCCCGATGATCTAGAAAATTATATTCTCAACCTTCGCACCCCTTTTTAACGATGAAGCATTATATGGCGTGCGTCGAATAAAGTTTTTGGAAACAAAATACGTTCGCGGGAGCTTCGATGTTTGATGGCGGCGCGCACGACTTTGAAATTGATGGTTAAGAAAAAAATAAATCTTTAAGGCAGTTACAACATTTTACCACCAAATGTTTTATTCGACGCCGGTTAAATCGATGTTCCGTTGAAATCCGGGGTATGAAACGTTCGTTATATTCTCGAACGGCCTGCAGGCCGGGTTCAAAAAGCAAAGCCGGCCTGAAATAGGTATATCGCAAAAGATTGGAGCTGTTGGAACAATCCAACGAATTGAAATTAAGCAAAAATTCGCCATAATGATTCATTATCAAACGTTTTTTTCGGCTGAACCATGAAAAGTCGCGCGATCAAATTGCCGGGGCTGATTCTACTGGGAATCGGATTCCTTCTTGGGTTGAATTGTGATCAGCCTTTGATTAAAAACGACCTGGAAGCAATTCGCGCAAGGGGTGAGCTGAAAGTTATCACCAGCAATAATGCGACCTGTTATTTCGAAGGGCCCCATGGACCTACGGGTTTTGAATATCAATTGGCCGAGGCTTTTGCCGGGCAACTGGGGGTGAAACTGAAGCTGGTACTCCTCGAAAACGAAAAAGAGATGATATCGGCGTTGCGCAACGGCAAGGCAGACCTTATCGCCGCAAGCTTCCCCGTAAAAGATCGCCTCAGAGGGCGACTGGCCTTTGGCCCGACCTATTTGAAAATCGATGAGCTGGTGGTAGGCCGCCGCGGAGGTCCATGTCCCAAGACAGTTTCGGATCTAATGACCGGAAACCTTTGGGTTACCTCCGGTTCATTTCAGGAGGAAATCCTCAAAAATCTGAAAAAAGCATATCCGGAACTGTCCTGGATGAAACTTTCCGATTACAGTGCCGAAGAATGCCTTGAAATGGTCTGGCAACGGATTATCCCCTTGACGATCGCCGATTCCAATATTATCGCGATGAATCGAAGGCATTATCCGGATTTGTTGATTCATTTTGCGGTTCAAAAGGACCAGAACGTGGCTTGGGTCATGCTCCCTCAGACTCGCCACCTTCAGGCAGCCGTCCGCAGGTGGTTCGAGATGCCCTCGACCCAAACTTTCCTGGAAGGGCTCATTCAGCATTATTACGGCCATCTTGAGTCTTTTGATTATGTGGATCTAAAAAAATACCATCAGCGCTTGCAGCATCGTTTGCCGACATATCAAAAATATTTTGAAGAGGCCGCAAAAAACAACGGATTGGATTGGCGGATGGTTGCCGCTCAAGCCTACCAGGAGTCGCACTGGAATCCGAAAGCCGAGAGCTTCACGGGGGTTAGAGGCCTTATGATGCTTACGATGGAGACCGCCGGTGATTTGGGTGTGGAAAACCGGCTGAATCCAAAGGAGTCGATCTATGCAGGTGCCGTCTATCTTGCCGGCCTGCATCGAAGAATCGGGAATAAGGTCCCCGAACCCGACAGAACCTTTATGGCACTGGCGGCTTACAACATCGGATGGGGCCACTTGGATGATGCAAGAACGCTTGCCGCTCGACTCGACAAAAATCCGGATGCGTGGTACGCCGTGCGCTCCACCTTACCTCTTCTGCAAAAAAAGAAGTATTACCAAACCGTTCCCAACGGTTATGCCCGGGGACTCGAGGCGGTTCAATACGTGGATCGCGTCCGCACATATTACCGGGTACTGGTTTTAAACATTGAAAAACTCGAAAAATCCAATAAAACCGAGGACTGGACGAAACAAAAAGCGACGATTCACTGATCCGTTACGGGGGCATCATCCTTTCATGATCTCATCCAGCCGCTCAGGATCGTTAACGACTTGCCATTTCCCACCGCCCTGTTCCACCCGGTTTTTCCAGTAATCCAGACGATCCAGATATTCTCTTGGATCGATATTGTCACTTTGCAGTTTGGTGACGTTCAGCGCAACAACGATCAGACCGTTCATTTGAATCGGAAAATCCCGGACATACCCTTTAACCAGTTCTTCCTTCAAATCAGAAAAAATCAGAATGTATTTTTCCGCGGGATTGATCTCGTTCAAATATTCGACCGCCTGCAAGATGCCACCGTTAACATCGGTAAATGGACTGCTCTTTATGGAAGAGAGGAACTGATCCATTTTCTCACGGAATATCCGTTTCTGGGTATTGGATACCGATGGGCGCCTGTCAAACTTTGCTTTTGCAATAATATCCTGCTCGCTGAAACTTCCCGTATCAATTCGGGCGACTCCTAAAAAATCACCGGTTTGCAGCGTGCCAAGAAGATAATTGATGATTGCATTCGCCTTATTCAATTCACTTTTATATGTACCGGAAGTATCCAGCAGCATATAAACACCCCGTGAATGGCTGTAGGTGTCCGAACAGCCCGAAAGCAAGGCTCCGATTAAAAAAATAATCATGACAATTGATTTTTTTTTCATGTCGCTTCCTCCTGCGGGGACACCTCCGTTTCCTTGTCTTTGCCTTGAATCAGCTTTTCGATCCATAATGGCGGGACGATGAATAAGTCATAGATTTTGATCATCAATTCCGAAGCATAGTAGGCGACGGCTCCGATCAGACGCAGTAAAAAGGCAAACCCGCGCAGGGCGGCAGCCGCAACCACTCCGGCGACCGCTCGGGAAGCGTGCACAAACGATTCCAATGGAATGGCCACAAAGGTTAAGGCAAAGGGAAGGATAAATCCCATTACCATCTGCCCGGCGGTTGGAATCCAACTGTTGACCGGCTCCAGCGTTTCCCCATTCGCAAGGGAATGCCGCAGGGCCTGAAGATCCGCGGCAATTCCTTCACGCATAAATGCAAGTGCCGATTCGACGCCGGCCAGAATCATCAGGATGCCGAAAGTAATCCAGATCATGCGGATACGCATTTTATCATCCATCAGACCGATAACGGGAAACAGGTTGGTGATCCGCAGAGACTCCATCAAATAAAGGCCCATCGCGGCTTCCACAAGAATGATTACCAGGGCGGCCACGTTCGATGTTTTGAATTGACCGATATAGCTGCTCCCACCAACCATTTCGGACATAGGCAAAGCAATCAAATTGAAATTAATGATCGCACCGCCGATTGCGATCAGCAACACCAAGCCGGAAATAAAAAACTGGGTCATCGCGGATGACGAAAGGATCCGTTCCGCTTTGTCTGTTTTGGCTCGAATTTCTTCGTACTCTTCCATTCGATTGTCGATTATTCCGGCGCGTTCCTTAAGACCGACGATTGTTTTGCTTACTTCATCCAATTTCTGGGTCAGCTTCCGCCAGTAAGGCACCATTTTTCTTAAAATAAAATGGCGCTCATTCATACTCTTTCGGTAGTCTTCCATTGTGTTTCGGTATTGACTGTCGATGGTTTTATGAATTTCCTGCAATATGTTTGAAACATTGATGTCGCCCTTGGAGGAGATTTTTGCAACCGCTTCCACGGCGTTAACCCAGGTCGGCGGAGGCGGGGGCAGTTCCGCGCTTCTCTGGTAATCCTCTTCAATTCGGGTCACCTGATCCGAGAGCGCAAGCTGTAGCGCCGGGTAACCGCTAAGATCTCGCTTGACAACGGCATCTACCCTGTAAAACTCGCGCTCGATCAATCTCTCCACCGCATTCCGGCCGGCAGCCAGGAGAACTTCTTTATTGCGTTGAGCCAGACGTTTTTCCGCAAGCAATATCGATTTAGAAATCAACCGCATGCCATTGCGGATTGAACATCCCAGCAATTTGATGGCACGATGAGCAGGAAAACGGGCGAGATACAACATCAGGACAATAAGCAGAATCCACACAAAAAAAGACAACAGCGGAAAATCGGGAAAAAGAATAAGAAAATCGGGTAATGGCATTCAATCCTCCTTTCATATCCGTGCCGAACAACATCATCAAGGAATGGTAAAACGATCGGCTTTTTCACGACCGTTTTTTCTTTTGTCGTTACCAGCAGAACCCGTAATGCATAAATAAATGCACTGCCTGTATATAAAAGAATACAAATTATACGCGCTGCAAATCCGCGCGATTCAATCATTATCAATCTTATCGCTCTTCTTTCTCTTTTCTTTAGAATCAATGACTTGTTTTTCACAAAAGAAGCAGGTTCAATTTCCGGCTTTCTTTGAAAATTTCAGTAACCCCCTTTCCAGTTAAAATTAAGCAAAACAAATGCCAATGGTTCATCTCGGCTTGACGGGATCATTTATAATGGAAACATTCTTATAAATTTTTATGGTCTCGGCGTATGAATACCCCCCCATCAGTCCCGAAGCCATACGTCGGAGTAAATATTTTTTTCGGCACGATATTTGCTTTAAATGAAAAATATCATGGAAGAACAAGAAGTTGACCCTCCTTATTGATCGGATGCATCATTTTGGTTCCGGATTCCTGGAATCGGTTTGGAAATGATCAAAAGCGGAAACATCCAGTTTCGCACCGTCATACGGAGCCGTTGATACGAACCCATATACAGGGAGATAATGCGTATGGCCTTCAAGTGGATCGAACGTCGGCGTCACAGGCGGTATAATGTTTCCTGGAACGCACAGCTCGGGGTTATTTTTCCGGATTTTCAAGGCGAAATCAAAATCAAGGTTGCGAATTTTTCCAATTCAGGCGCACTCCTTCTATCGGAACAGATTTATTTGGAAAATCGACATCTTTTTATTACCGATCAGTCACCTGAACTGATTATTAAAATTGATTCCCCGAGAGGTCCTTTGACTCTCAAAAGCAATATTCACTGGTACCGCTGGTCGGTGGAAAAAAATCTTTTTGAAGTTGGCGTTGAGTTCATAAAAATGGTAAAAGAAGATGAGGCGACGGTTAATCAATTAATCGCCGATCTGAAAAAAAACCGTGCGATTACTCAGGATCGCAACAATGCATGATTTTTAACCGGACAAATCACCGCCTTGAACCGATTAAAGCCTCATGCTTTCAGTATTTTTGTACCTTGAATTAATTTTTTCGAATCGACCGGTTTTTCCAGGTATTTTATAACACCTTGATCCGACAAGTAATAAAAATCGAAAAATGAAAATAACGAGTGAAATATTTCAGGTCGGAGGAGAAGGTTTGACCTCGTCGGAAGATGCCGCCGTCTATCTGATCAATTTCGACGGCCATAGCGCTCTCGTGGACACGGGATGCGGTCGATCGCTGGATAAACTGATAAAAAACATTCAGGCATGCGGCACCCGGTTGGAGCAAATTGAATATCTTTTAATCACCCATTGTCATTTTGATCATACCGGCGGCGCAAAAATGCTTCGCGAGCGCCTGCAATGCCGAATCATCGCTCATGAACTGGATGCACGGTTTCTGGAAGAGGGAAACGATACCGTGACGGCCGCAAGCTGGTACGGGTCCGAACTTCTGCCGTTTATCGTTGACCGCAAGTTGTCCGGTCCCCGGGAACGGATCGAATTGGCCGGAAGAATTATCCACGTGATCCACACCCCCGGGCACTCTCCCGGTTCAGTGGTTTATTTGACGGATTCCGAAGGGTTCAAGGTTCTTTTCGCTCAGGACGTTCATGGCCCGATCCATCAAAGCCTCCTTTCCGACCCGCAAGATTACCTGCGGTCTCTCAAACTGCTTCTTACCTTAAAGGCCGATATTCTATGTGAGGGGCATTTCGGTATCTTCAAGGGAAAAAAAGAAATTGAAAAATTTATTCGACGATTCCTGGATACGATTTAAAAAATCGACCGATTTACAATGGCGGAATCTTTCAGGCGGACCCGAGAAAGACTGCCGAATGATGCGTAAGGGAGAAAAACAATAAAACATGGCGGAAATAAAAAGCACACTAGATCTGGTTCTGGAAAAGACGAAACACCTCACTCTCAGTGAGGAAGAAAAACAGATACAACGGCATGACGAGTTCAGAAAAACCCTGAAGGGCCTGATCCGGAAATTCGCCGACAAGGCGCTGAAGATGAAAGAACTGAAGAAAGAATTGGAGATCCTTCAAGAGACCTATGAACTAAAGGAAAAAACCATCCTGATTCGCGAAATTCTTAAAAAGATCGATCTGGATCGGGATAACACGGTACTGCTTGAACTGCTTCAGGAACTTTACAGTATAAAGGCGTCAAATATCCGCTCGTTATTAAAGGATTACCGCGACACCCGCCGTTCAACGGCTGAAAAAAGAATTCATGGGATAAAGGAAGACCTGTCGAAAAGGCATTTTATTTCCGGTTCCGCCATCGTTCCCAACCTTGAAGCGGATTCTGAATGGCAAGCAGCGGTTCGGGATATCAGGCATCAATTCAAGCCTCTCCTGAGTCGGGAAAAAGCAGAACGGATCGAACGGTTGGGTTATGCAGAGGCCTCATAGCCGTATGGCTTTCCACAAAAGGATTACGCGGCCTTTAATTTTGACTCTTTTTATCCGTATTTATATGTAATGAAACCAAAAATGTTCTATCTGATTGAAATTTTTGTCGATTTCCTTTTTGCCCGAGATGATGTCACCATGTCCGGGTAATATCCATTCGATTTCCAACTCTCTGAGCCGTTGAACACTTTTTTTAAGTAACGAACCATTCCCCCCGGGCAAATCCGTGCGGCCGATTCCGCCTTTAAAAACCAAATCGCCGACAAACAATGCCTTTTTCCCCGGCCAGTAAAGCGAAATCGAACCCGGTGAATGCCCGGGTGTATGAAGCACCTTGAAATCAAGGCCGTTTACCGAAAGATCGCCCTCCTTCAGAAAAAAATCCGGCTGAATCAAATCCGGTTTCACACCAAAGGCACCGGCATATTGCTCCAAACTCTTCACCAGTTCCCATCCCTTCTCGTGAAGGGCCGTTAATGCGGGGGTTTTTGCGAAAAGTTGAACAGCCTCGATATGATCGGGATGGCAATGCGTGCCGATAACCAGCCCGATGTCTTCGATTCCCAAATTCAACTTTTCAAGCCCCCGGCGAACATGATCGAACAGGTGAAGATGACCGGGATCGATAAGCACGCGGGTCGGACCGTCAATCAAATAGGTATTGCAATTGTTGGCGGTCATGGATTCCCATGGAAAAGCATGAAGCCTGTCGAATACTTTCATAAAAAATTTCCCTTTTTCTCATCCATCGAAAGATGCGATTTCATCCGTCTCAAGAGGTTTTCGGATTATTGCCCTTTTTTGACTTCTTCGTCAAGCGGAAGCACGTAAGAATACACCACAGTCGCATGAGGCGTTATCCGGGGAAAATCCCCGGATCATCGGAACTTTTTTTATAAAAACAGAGCGACATTTTTATTCAGAAAAGAATTCATCTTGACGATGTACCAAATATCAACACATTCAAATGAAAAGGCGGATGAATATAGATATGACCAATCCAGACGATAGAATCGAATTTGTGGAGAAAAGATCGAATCGCCGAATTTCCTGCTCCAGATCCGCTAATATTTCAAAGGGTAATGTTTCTTACGTGGCCTCCATAAAAAACATGACCATCGAAGGCGCTTTCATCAAAACCGATGCCCCCTTTTCCGTTGGACAGGAATTAACCTTATCATTTTATTCCTCCATTAAACAAAAACAAATCGCGGTAGCCGGTAAAATTGTCCGGGCTTACAAACATGGCTTCGGCCTGAAATTCATATATTGATCCTTTTGTAAAAATTATCCGTCAATTTATTCACCTCGGCTTTCAATCGACTCCGGGCCCGAAATTCATTCAAATCGCCGATCCCGGAAACCTCTCAAGACTTTCGCGCATAATTCTTATATAAAAATTCTTGCACTTCTCTTCATCTCCCCGGTATGAAGGAATACGATTTGTTTTATCCTTCGTAATGAGATCTTCACCCGGGGAAAATCCCATGAATTCTTCAACGAACCGAAAGACCTTATTTGCAACATTTGCGCTGATTTTCTTTATCTGCCCGGCTGCTCTTGCGCTCACCGCCGGAGAAATCATCGAAAAATCGGACAAGGCCCTAAGAGGCGACACTCAGATCTCAATCATTGAAATGACGATTAAAACCCGGCGATGGACCCGCGCAATGCAGATAACTACTTACATGGACAGCGCGGGAAAAAAAACATTCGCGGAGATCAACGCGCCTAAAAAAGACGCGGGCAACCGGTTTCTTCTTCTCGACAAGCAAATGTGGCATTATGTACCCAAGCTGCAGCAGGTCATCAAGATCTCACCATCCATGATGCTCCAATCATGGATGGGTTCGGATTTTACCAATGATGACGTAGTAAAGGAATCGAGTATCGTGACGGATTACACTCACCGCCTGCTTGGAGAAGAAACCGTGGACGGTTACGGGTGTTACAAACTGGAACTCATTCCGAAACCGGAGGCCGTGGTGGTATGGGGCAGGATCGTTTATTTTGCGCGAACGGATGACTGCCTCCCGGTACGGGTGGAATTTTACAGCGAACACGACGTGCTTAAAAAATATCTTACCTACCAGAACTTCAGATTCATGCATGACCGGATCATACCCACTCGATACAAGATGCAGACGGTAAAAACGGAAGATCGCTACACCCTCATGGAAATCATGGACATAACGTTTAACGAAAACATTCCGGATATGATATTTACGCTCCAGAACCTTAAGAGGAGATAGCTTCTTGAAGTCCGTGAATATCATTATCCGGCTGGCATGGCGGAACGTATGGCGAAACCTCCGCCGAACCGTCCTTACGCTGCTGACGATTATGGTCGGCTGCGCCATGATTATTTTCATCAACGCCATGGGAAAAGGCGGCCATGATCAGATGATTGAAGATTCCGTCGCGATGAATACCGGGCATCTTCAAATTCACGAAAAAGGGTTTTGGGATAATTTAACCATCGATTACGCGTTTCAGCCTTCTCCGGAACTCATACGCGGCCTTGAAGATAACAAACGTATCTCCGGCTACACGGAGCGGATCATCGCCGGCGGCCTCCTTTATTTTAATGATCGCACCCGGGGTGCGCTCATTCAGGGTATCGACCCCGAACGCGAAAAGCGGGTCGGCAATCTTCATCAAAAAATTGTTCCCGGCGGAAGATATCTGAATCAAGATGATTCCATGCAGGTGGTGGTCGGCAGCACACTTGCAAAAAATATGGGCGCCGAAGTCAATGATACGATTTCGATGATTTCCCAGGGATTCGACGGGTCCGTGGCGGCGGACAAGTTCACGATCGTGGGAATATTTCAAAGCGGCAATCCGGAGTATGATCGGGAATTGGTCCTCATGCCCCTTTCTCAGGCCGAGTCCACATTTACAATGATGGGCTATATTCACTCCATCGTGATCCGTCTGGATGACCCTTCTTTCCTTACCGAAGTCAAAAAAGAAATTACATCCATGGTATCTATGAACCGGGCCGAACTGGAAGTAATGGGATGGGACGAACTCATGCCGGAACTGGTTCAGTTTATCATCATGGATGATATCGGGGGTTATATCTTTGATTTTATCCTTTTCCTGGTGGTGGCTTTCGGGATTCTCAACACGATACAGATGGCCGTCTTTGAACGAACGAGAGAATTCGGGGTGATGCTTTCGATCGGCACCCGACCGCTGCGGATCGCATCGATGATTCTGATGGAATCGGTCTTTATTACCATGATCGGAATTGCGCTGGGTATCGCACTGGGCACCGGAATCAGTGTGTACTTTCAATTCAACCCGATCGATTATTCCCGTTTCTCCGAAGAAATCGCGGTTTGGGGATTTTCCACCACCGTGTATCCGGCAAGGGTCACGCCTTTAAATATTTCGGTGACTTCGGCGTTGACCTTTCTACTGGCAATTATTTTTTCCGTCTTTCCTGCAAAGCGGGCGTCAAAACTCGATCCGGTAAAAGCGATACGCAAATTATGAGCCCGTCGGCCCTGTCGAATCGGAGACAGATAAAAAAATGAAAATTTTCATGATGATCGGCTGGAGAAATCTCTGGAGAAACAAACGTCGATCCGTTGTGGTAATCTTTTCAATTGCGCTGGGAATTTTCGCCATGCTCCTTTCGATGGGAATCATGAACGGAATAAACAATCAAATGGTGGAAAACACCATCAGCACCTCGTTAGGACATATTTCCATCCATCGCAAAGGGTTCCAGGATGACATGAAACTGCAAAACAGTTTCTCTCCTTCCGGGGCGATGGAGAGCGAATTACTGAAAATTCCTTCAGTCAGAGGCTTCAGTTTCCGCGTCAAGCTGGAAGGGATGATTCGCTCCAGCGAAGCTTCCAGCGGAGTTCTCATCATGGGAATCGAGCCGGCCCGTGAACCTTCCGTTTCAAAAATCCTTGAATACATGCTCGTCGATGGGGAGAGCAAATTTCTCTCGAGTCCCGAAGCACATGATATCCTCCTGTCAAAAACCCTCGCCGATAAACTGGATTTGCTGGTCGGCGATAAAGCGGTACTGATGTTTCAGGATATCAACCAGGATATCGTGGGAACCGCATTGACCGTAAAAGGGCTTTACCAGAGTCCTGTCGACAGTTTCGACAGGTACGTGGTATATATCGGAATCCGGGCGATGCAGGAACTTGCCGGCCTCGCGGACCGGATTTCCGAAATATCGGTCCGAACGGCCCATCGCAACCAGGTGGATGAAACGGCCGATCTTCTCAGGAATTCCATCAGCCGTCCCTCATTCGAAATTCTTACCTGGAAGGAAATGGCGCCGAATCTTTTTCGTGCCGTCACTATCTTTGACACCATGATGTACATATTTTTTGCGATCATTTTTACGACGGTCGTATTCTCCATCGCAAACACCCTTATTATGTCGATTATGGAACGCTTCCATGAAATCGGAGTAATGAAATCGATCGGCACCCGCCCCTCCCGGATCTTCGCCATGGTCCTGTTCGAGGCGGTCAACCTGGGTTTGGTAGGGCTTATCGCCGGTATTTTCTCCGGTGCGCTTGCCGTTTTTTTTCTTTCCATTGTCGGCATCGATCTTTCCTTTTACATGGATTCGGTCCGGACATGGGGCACCGGCCATGTGATATACCCAACATTAAAACCGATGGACATCCTGGCATCAACATTGATCGTACTTGTCACGACGGTTTTCGCATCCCTCTATCCGGCCGTCAAGGCCGCACGAATCAAACCGCTGGAAGCGCTGCATTATCTTTAGCAGTGGAGAAGGAAAATGAGTATCATTGTGCTCGAAAACGTTTACAAAGACTATGAAACAAACGGCGCCAGGGTATCGGCGCTTCGCGGAATCGACCTTGCCGTCTCCGAAGGCGAGTTCGCGGCCTTGGCGGGACCGTCCGGATCCGGAAAAACCACTCTGCTGAATATGATCGGGGGACTCGATTCCCCGACCTCCGGTACGGTGACGGTAAGGGACATGATACTCAATCAGTTGACGGCAAAAGCGCTTTCCGATCTGCGTCTGAGAAAAATCGGTTTCGTGTTTCAGGCCTATAATCTGATTCCGGTTCTCAGCGCGCTTGAAAACGTCGAATATGTGCTCCTTTTGCGGGGAACCGGCAAGAATGAAAGAATCGCCCGTTCAGAAAAAGTACTGAAAGAAGTCGGCCTGGAAAAGGAAATGCGCCGGCTCCCTCATGAGCTTTCCGGCGGACAGCAGCAGCGGGTGGCGGTGGCGCGGGCAATCGTGTCGGAACCCGATATCGTGCTAGCCGACGAGCCCACCGCCAATCTGGATCAGAAAACCGGAGCCTATCTGCTGGACATCATGCGTGAACTGAACCGGAGCAAAGGGATCACATTTCTCTTTTCAACCCATGATCCCATGGTCATGGAACGCTCCGACCGTCTCATCAACCTTAGAGACGGCAGGATCATTTCGGATGTCCGGAAAAAACCGGATGAGGATTTTGCCCTGAATTCATTCGGAGTTTGAACCGTTTGCCGAACCGATGAGGCCTGCGAGAATGCATCTGCGCGGAAGTATATTCAAAACGGTTTTTTTTCTTTTTCTGTGGTCGGTTTTCCAGCCTCATTTCAACGCGGACGCTATAACCGGAATGGAAACCGGCACCGGGGATGAAGAATTTGAAGAATTGTCCGACGCGCCTGTTCCGGATGCAACGGCGATCCTCTCGCCGGATCGGGAATTGACTTTTTTTACCATCCGGGGACACTACAAGAACCTGTTTACCGGTTTTGCCTCCGAGAACTTTCTGGATAAAGAAATGGACCATTTTCAAAAAAAATACCTGGCAGCGGACCTGAATCGCCTCCGGCTATCCCCCGAAATCAAAACAAGCGAAAACTTTTTACTGCACGCCGACATGGATAACGAGATATATGCCGCCAATTACGCCGGTAGCAGGACATTTGACGCCTTCTGGTTTCCCTCCGACTTCAACGATCTTTTCGATCCGGTGATCACCGAGAGATTTTCCGGCGACGGGGTTTACCGGTTCAACCTGCACCGGTTCTATGCCAAGGCCGTCACCGGAAATTTCACGATCACGATGGGTCGCCAACTGATTCGTTTCGGAAGCGGCAGACTCTGGAACCCGCTGGATATTCTCAATCCGATTACACCCACCTTTGTCGAAGGACCTGAGGATCAAAAAGGCATCGATGCGTTTCGGATGGAGTACTATCCGGGAGTCGCAACCGAAATCGCCATCGTCTATGCCCCGAAAAGAATAAACGACGAGTTGGACGGCGATATTTTTGCAAACAAAAACACCAACCTGATCTCCAGACTAAGAACCACCATCGACAATACGGATCTGGCCGTGCTGGGGGGAAGGGTAACGAGAAGATATCTGGGCGGAATCGACTTTTCCACCATCCTTTGGGATGGAATGCTCCGCGGCAGCTTTCTTCTGTCTTTTCCCGACCGGGGAAATGCATACGGCCTGGGAAGCGTCGGTTACGAATATACCTTCAGAAACGGGCTTTATTTTCTTGCCGAATATTTCTACAACCAAAACGCCCTCAACCGAAACGAGTCCCTTCTTGACGCGTATTCGGAAAGTCTTGTCTTCGGGATGAACGAAGATCGCTTCATCCGGCTTGCCAATCAGTTCCTCACTTTCAACCGGCATTATTCAGGGATTGTGCTGGGATACGATATCTCGCCGCTGCTTCGCGGCGATATTTTCGCAATCGCCGACATCGAAGGCCGGGGAATATACCTGTCGCCTTCCCTGAAGTATAATCTTTTCCAGAATCTCGATATTTCCATTGTCGGAATGCTGGGAAGCGTTTTCAGCGGTGCCTCCGTCACCTCCGATTTTGATTCGCTGGAAGACCATCCGTTATTTGTTGCTTCCCTTGTCTGGTACTTTTAAAAAATTAAAAGTTACCGGGAAAAGACGCCGAGAAAAAAACTTGACATTATCCGGAATGGTCATTAAAGAATCTTGTATTCTTAGATTTTTCTTCGAAAAAAAGCAGTAAAGGCGAAAACCGCGAATCCGGATGGATCGAGCGAAACGCCGCATGTGAGCTTTTTACGAAGCCGTCAAATTTTAGTCGAAACGAAAAAACAGATATAATGACGAACGTTTCATCCATTATCAACCGCGCCGGCATCATAATTATCATCGCAGCGGGAATGATTACCCGCTGCGGGAGAAGGGGTTGATAATGGTCTGATTTTCTATCGTCTATAGCGAAAATTTCAAAAATTAAAATCCGTTATCAGCTCCCGAAAGCCGGTAACGGATTTTTTTTGCTGAAAATTTGCGCAAAATCTTTTTTTTAACTCGCATCCAAACAAAAGGCTCACTTTTACAGAACCGACAACAGATGGGAAAGGATCGGATCATGGAACTCACCGGTGCAAAAATTCTGATGAAGGCGCTTAAAGAGGAAGGGACGGATACGATTTTCGGATATCCCGGCGGCCAGGTCATCGACATTTACGACGAGCTTGTGCAAACGGATATCCGCCATATACTGGTCCGTCATGAACAGGGCGCGGTACATGCGGCGGACGGCTATGCAAGAGCCTGCGGTCGAGTGGGGGTCTGCCTGGTGACATCCGGGCCCGGGGCGACCAACACCGTTACCGGCATTGCATCGGCCTACATGGATTCAATCCCCCTGGTGGTCATTACCGGCCAGGTTCCCACCCATCTGATCGGAATCAGAAGTTTTCAGGAAGTAAATATCGTCGGGATCACAAAGCCTTGCACCAAGCGAAACTACCAGATCCGACGGACCGAGGATATTCCGGGAATTATCAAAAAAGCCTTTCATACGGCAAGAAGCGGCCGACCCGGGCCCGTCCTGGTCGATATTCCAAAAAATGTCGCCACCGGAAAAATCAGTTGCCAACCGGAAAAAATAGCAAGGCTCAAAAATTTCCGCCCTGCTCCCGAGCCCGATGTCGACCGGCTGGAAACGGTCGTGGACCGGATCAAAAAAGCGCAAAGGCCGGTTCTCTTTGCCGGCGGCGGAGTGATCTTGTCCGGTTCTTCCAGGGATCTTGCCGAGCTTGCCCGCAAGACTCGGATTCCCGTAGCAACATCTCTCATGGGGCTGGGCGCGTTCCCGGGAACGGACCCGTTGTGTCTCGGCATGCTCGGCATGCACGGAACCTATTGGGCCAACATGTCCATAGGCACCTGCGATCTGCTGATCGCCGTCGGGGCCCGGTTCGATGACCGGGTCGCCGGGAATCCGGAGACATTCGCGCCCCTGGCCGGAATCGTGCACCTTGATATCGATCCCGCTTCGATACCCGCAAAGATCCCGGTCGCCGTATCCGTTGCGGGAGACTGTAAAATGATATTGCGTCATCTGAACCGCCGGATCGATCAGACGTTCATGGGGAATTTGACGAAGAAAAGGCGCAAATGGCTGGACCAAATCTCACGGTGGAAAAGCACCCATCCCCTGACCTATAAGCAGACCAATATCATCAAGCCTCAATTCGTTGTTGAAAAACTTTATGAACTGACCCGGGGACGGGCCATCATTACCACCGAAGTCGGACAGAATCAAATGTGGGCGGCGCTTCATTACCTCTTTGATCAACCCGGACATTTTATCACCTCGGGCGGCCTGGGCTGCATGGGCTTCGGACTGCCGGCCGCCATCGGCGCCCAGGTGGCCCGCCCGGACAAGCTTGTCATCGACATCGCCGGAGACGGAAGCATCCAGATGAACATTCAGGAAATGGCCACGGCCGTGCAATCAAAGCTCCCCATCAAGGTTGTGATTCTGAACAATCGTTATCTGGGCATGGTGAGGCAATGGCAGGAGCTGTTTTACGGCAAGCGCTATGCCTGCACGTCCATGGATGACGGTCTCGATTTCGTCAAACTGGCGGAAGCTTATGGAGCCGTCGGTTTACGGGCCACCCGGCCGGAAGAAGTGGAACCGGTTCTCCTGGAGGGGATTTCCACCCCGAAAACCGTGATCATGGATTTTGCGGTGGATCCGGAAGAAAGTGTCTATCCGATGGTTCCGGCAGGTGCTCCCATCACGGAAATGCTAACGGCATGATTTTTTAGCCTCCAGCGGCAACCAATATTGCTTTGACGCCGGTCTTAATGCGTTTGAAAAAGTGGTGGGCTAGAGGTTGGGTGGCTGTATACAATCGGAACGATTTGGTTGGATGAAATAAAGGCCACCCGCTAAAATTAATAGTACGAAATAAGAAATCACTCTGAGCATAGTACCGGCAAGGACACCCTCAGCCATTCCTATGCCGACTTCTTTGCACAGAACACCATAGGCCAATTCGCGAATGCCAATATTACCCGGCGTCAAAACAACATAAACGCTTATTTTATAGAGAACGCAGAAAATTGCTATCGTCGATACAGGCAAGGCGTGACCAAGTTGCTGAAATCCCAAGTAAAGAATCGGGATGAGGTTAACGAAAAGCATAAGGCTAAGACCCACTATCCGCAAAAGGGATTTCCAGTCTCGAATCGAATACACCATCACATCCAAAACGCCGGTTACTTTGGACCAAATTTTGAAAAGTGGTTGCCATTTTGGAGTAAATGTTTTGAATAGAAATCTAGCGATAAGAGGGGCTGAAATTAAAGCCAAAAACATGGAAATTACAATCAACCGCCCGGAAAAACCGCCAATATCAACTGTGGTCTTCGCTCCTACCATGAGGACAAAGGACAGAAACAAATTCAGGCACATGTCCAGCCAGATGAAGAAACCATACGTGGTAATATAACCTGTGTAAGGAATCTGGTGCTCTTTTTTCATCCTTAGCCCCCGATATGCATTACCCATCTGGGGTAAAAGTGAATTCAGAAGCATGCCATTGACTAAAAGGATAAGATTTTTAATGTGAGGAATAGTTTTCTGAGTGCATTTCCAGAGGATGATTCGAAAACGGATGCCATACAATAAATAATAAATGGCATAAAGTGCTGCCATGAAAATAATCGACGCGAAGTTGATGTGGGCTATTGACCTAAGTGCGTTCTGGTTTCTGCCAAGTATGATAACAATATAAATTACGCATGCAATCGCAAAGGTCCAGCGAATGCCGGCCGTGAAAAACCGTTTTCCAGTATTATCGCTGGACAGAAACAAAACCCTCCTTTTTCTATCGTTAATTAGGAAGCCTTAATGCCCGTTGCAATGGTTTGATAACAACAAAATCTTGGAAAAGGAATTAAACCTATAAA